>Ga0187858_10004006_pt1 | contig 13962 bp, 13 predicted proteins | sample June2016WEW_8_15_FD_133015 | JGI IMG/M metagenome (GOLD analysis project Ga0187858, IMG submission 133015) | Peatland microbial communities from SPRUCE experiment site at the Marcell Experimental Forest, Minnesota, USA - June2016WEW_8_150 | ecosystem: Environmental > Terrestrial > Soil >...
CCCTGCGCTCCTGCCATTGCTGAGTGGCGAAGATGCGCGGCCCCACTTCGATTAGCCGCGGCAACATCTGGAAGACGGAGATCGGTGTCCACTTCATTCCCTGACGGGTGCGATAACCGCGGTGGTTGAGCTCTTCCGCGATCGCGGTGTAAGGACCGTCCTGGACGGTCAACTCCATCATCAGAAAGAGCACTTCCTGCTCGCTGGGATTCTCTTCCAGACGCGGCTCGTCTTTGGCGACCTGCAGTCCAAAGGGCACTTCTTCAGGCGCTGGAGCGGCGCTTCCGGTTTCGGGCAGTTCGCGCTCCCATTCCAAGGCGACCAGCTTCCATCCCTGTTCAGCCTGCCGTGCAATGTCGTCCGGCCCAAACGAGGCCGGCGCTTCCTGACGAATACGTTCCAGCTTTGCCATGCTAGTCCTCCTTGTATTTCCCCGACAGACGGTGGAAGAGCCGGGCTTTAGTCCCGCGAGCAGGTCGCGATCTCCAAGCGGCTTCAGCCGCGGTTAACCGGGGCTAAAGCCCCTTTTGTGACGCGAGCTTTCGGCACGGCTAAAGCCGTACTCTTCCACCCTACTGTTCGCGCAGCGTGCGCATCGGATCCAGCCGCGCGGCGCGAAACGCGGGCAGGCTGCTTGCCGCCGCGGACACCAGCAGCAGGACCGCGCTGACGCCCACAAATGTCAGCGGATCGAACTGCTTTACCCCATACAACATCCCCGCCATAAACTGCGTCAGCAACAGAGAAGCAAGAATCCCGATTGCAAGACCGGTCCCAGCCAGTATCAGCCCCCGCCGAAGAACGAGGCCAAGCACGTCCTCGCGCTGAGCGCCCAGCGCCAGGCGCAGTCCGATCTCCAGCGTCCGCTGCGCCACCATATACGACAACACGGCGTAAAGTCCGATCGCGGCCAGCAGCAGCGCCATCACCGCGAAGAATGTGATCAGGACAGTCTGGAAGCGCGGCTGCGCCGCCGAGAGTAAGACGGACTCGTCCAGCGTGCTGATGTGGTACAGCGGAATGTTGCCATCGACCTGGGCCAATTGATCGCGCAGGGGGCCGATCAGGCTGAGCGGGTCTCCGTCAGTGCGAATAATGATCGACGGGTCAAGGATGAGAGCCTGCTTAAAGGGCAGATAATATTGTGCCGGCATGGCGGCGGTGATGCCCTTACGCTTCACATCGCCCACCACCCCTACGATTTCGCGGACAACCTCGTTGGTTACGCCATCGCCCAAGCCGGGTTTAATCCGCCTGCCGACAGGATCTTCGCCGGGGAAGTATTTACGCGCGAAAGCCTGATTGACGATGACCACCGCAGGCGATTTGGAATCGTCCGTCGGCAAAAAGGCGCGACCCGAGAGCAGCGGTATATCGAGCGTGCGGAAGAAATCGGGAGTGACAATGCTGACCGGCGCGGCAGGTTCCTCGCCTTTGTTCACTGGCAGGCCCTCGATGGTGAAGCTGATGCTGACATTATTGCGCGATAGCGGCAAAGGGTAGCCGCCGGACACCGATTTCACACCGGGTAGCGCGGCCAGCCGGGGCAGCAGTTCATCGTAGAACTGAGCTTTCTTAAGATCGGGATACTGATTTTCCGGGAGGTTCAAGCTGGCGGTCAGAACATGGTGCGGATTGAAGCCAGGATCGACATTCAACACCTGCATGAAGCTGCGAATCAACAATCCTGCGCCAACCAGCAGGACCAGGCTGATCGCCGTTTCCAGGATGACCAGAACGCTGTTGAGGCGATGTTGTCCGCGCCCGCTGGTGACGCTGCGCGTGCCTTCGCGCAGCGCGAGCGCAGGGTCGAGCCGCGACATTCGCCACGCCGGCAGCGCGCCAAACAACACACCGGTCAGAATCGAGGCGAGCGCGGCAAACAGCAGTACCCTGCCATCCATGGCAATCTGGTCGAGGCGCGGCAGGTTCCGAGGCACAAAGCGCAATGTCGTCCGCAGCAGGATGACCGATAGGGCCACGCCAAACGCGCCGCCGCACAGCGACAGCACAATCGACTCCACCAGGACCTGCCGCATGATCTCGAAGCGGGTGGCGCCCATGGCCGAACGCACCGCCATCTCCGGCCGGCGGCGCGCGGCGCGCGTCAACATCAATCCTGCCACATTGGCGCAGGCGATCAGCAGCACAAACACCACGGCGGCAAACAGCACATGTAAAGCCGGACGCGTGTCGCCCACCAGTTCCTCCAGTTGCGGAACCACGGTTGCGCTGTTGAACTGCTTGTTGGAAGCGGGATACTGGGCAGCCAGATTTTGCGCGATGAGGCGGAGGTCCGCGGTCGCCTGCGCGATGCTGACGCCTGGTTTCAACCGGCCGACCAGAAACACCATGTGCGCTCCACGTTGCGCGGTGATGGGGTCTTTGTCGGTTGCGTCATCGGCCAGCGTCGTCCAAAGCGCTGGCACAGGATTCTGGAGGGGGAACTGGAATCCCTCCGGCATGACGCCGACTACGGTGTAGCGGTTGTTGTCCAGCGTGATTGCGCGGCCGACGATGCTCGGATCGGCGCCAAAAACTGATTGCCAAGTTTCATGGCTTAGCATCGCGACATGCGTTCCCGGCTTTTCGTCGTCGGCGACGAAACTTCGGCCGAGCAGCGGGTTGATGCCCAGCACGCGGAGAAACTCGGACGAAACGGTCTGCGACTCCAGTTGCCGCGGAGTTCCGGCGCCGGTCAACGTGCGGTTGTCGCCGTGGTAGCTGGCCACGGCCTCAAAGGAATGATTCTGCGTTCGCCAGTCGAAGAAATCGGGATAGCTGAGGCTCTCGTGAATGTTGGACGTGCCGGCGGAGTTTTGCAGCAGCATCGCCGACATCAGCCGGTCGGGCTCAGGGAAGGGCAGCGGACGCAGCACAACCGCGTTAATCAGACTAAAGATGGCCGTGGTGGCGCCGATGCCGAGCGCCAGCGTCAAAGTTGTGGTGATGGCAAACCCAGGATTCTTACGCAATTGGCGAATCGCGAAGCGAAGATCCTGCCATAGGTTACTCATCAATCCCTCCAAAAGAGCTGGCTCCGCAGGCAAGAGGTACACGTCAGGGGCCATCGGCGGGATTGTACAAATCGTTGGAAACAGCGGGGATATGCCCTTCCAGCGCGAGCCTCAGCCGCAGCACGCGTCCGAATCCGGTATTCTTTGTCCGCAAACGGACGAGAAGTAGCGTGCAGCGCCGGATTTAGATGCGGCTGCCACGGTCTGTATCAGGGCGCGTCTTCAGCCGTGCCGCACCCGAGTCATCCATAGGCTTGGGCTTCAGCCCCCGGAGGAATGCGCGTGCAGGGGCTAAAGCCCTGTTCTTTTTGTTAGCTCTGTTCGGCACGGCTAGAAGGCGAGCCCTGATACAAAGCGCTCCGTGATGTGCCACGAAGCAAAGAAATTACTCGTGCCTGGCAGCCACAAATCGCGACACTAGAACCCCTCTCGCGTTTGCCGCCCTTCTTCGGCGGCTGATAAACTGATTAGTTTCCACAGACCTTGATTTTCTTTCCATATACATATGCCGAACTCAATCGATATCGCTATTGTTAACGGCGCTCGCACGCCCATGGGGCGCTACTGCGGGAAGCTACGGGATTTCACGGCTCAGGAACTGGCAGCGGTCGCATCGGTCGAGGCCATGAAGCGCTCCGGCGTCGAGCCCACTGAGATCGATCATTGCGTGATGGGCAATGCGCAGCAGACTTCGGGTGACGCCATCTACGGCGCGCGCCATGTCATGTTGAAGGCAGGCGTGCCCATCGAGGTGCCCGCGCTCACCGTCAATCGCCTGTGCGGATCGGGAATGCAGTCCGTCGTGACCGCGGCGCAGATGATCCAGCTTGGCGAGGCCAAGACCGTGCTCGCTGGCGGCATGGAATCGATGTCGCAAGCCCCGCACGTCATTCGCGGAATGCGGTGGGGCGTTGGACTGGGCGAAGGCAAGCTGGAAGATTCGCTGATGGTTGCGCTGCTCGACAGCTACTGCAACCTTTATATGGCGAACACTGCCGAGCTCTACGCCGAGCAGCAGGGCATCACTCGCGAAATGCAGGATGAGTTCGCACTGCGCTCGCAGAAGGGCGCCGACGAAGCCTACAAAGCCGGGCGCCTGCAGGAAGAGCTCACGCCGGTTGCGTTGCGCAATCGCCGCGGCGAGCCCACCGGCGAGATGTTCACCGAGGACGACCATCGCCGTCCCGAGACGACAATGGACAGCCTGCGCAAGCTGAAGCCCGCCTTCGGCAAGAACGGGACGGTGACCGCCGGTAACGCCAGCGGGATCGTCGACGGCGGCGCGGCCATGGTCGTGATGTCTCTTGACGATGCCGAGAAGCGCAACTTGAAGCCGCTTGGCCGGATCGTTTCGTGGGGCATCGCAGGTGTCGATCCCCGGATTATGGGCTCAGGGCCAGTGCCGGCGACGCGTATCGCGTTGAAGAAAGCCGGGCTCACGCTCGACGATATCGACGTGATCGAGTTGAACGAGGCCTTCGCGGCGCAGTGTCTTGCAGTCGAAAAAGAGCTAGGGCTCGATCCCAGCAAAGTCAATGTGAATGGTGGGGCTATCGCGCTGGGACATCCGCTGGGCGCGACTGGCTCGCGGCTGCTCATTACGCTGTTGTACGAATTGCGCCGCCGCAAAGGGAAGTACGGGTTGTCGACGGCCTGTATCGGCGGCGGACAGGGTATCGCGGTGATTGTGGAGAACCTGCAGCGCTAATAACGCCAAGCTACAAGATCAGAGGATCAAAGCTGACGGTGATCCCAAATGACGGATGAAGAACGCGCGCTACACAGGTTGGTGTATCAGTTGGAATCGGCGTGGAATGCCGGCGATGGCGACGCCTTCGCCGGGTTGTTTGCCGATGATGCCGATGTCATCCATATCCTCGGCGGATACTACAAAGGGCGCGACGCGATTCGCGCCGGGCATCGCATGATCTTCGGTACGATTTACAAGGGCAGCACGGTGCACTACAGCGTCGAGAAGATCAAACTCCTGCGGCCGGACATCGCGATTGTCTTTCTGCGGCAGCACTTGCAGTTTGCGGAAAACAGCGTCGCCGATGAACTCGACGCGCGGCCGACAATCGTCGCCGAGAAGCTGGAGGATGCGTGGCGCATTATCGCGTTGCAGAACACCAGGATCAGCGAGGTGGGCGGGGGTGGTAGAGCTGGCCTTTAGGCCGGCGTTGCCGGGAGTTCTTTTTGAAGCGGAGCCGCTTCAGCGGCGACACCGACGAACAACAGGTCCCTCGACTGCGCTGCGCTCCGCTCGGGATGACAATTAAGTAGGATTTGTACCGGCGCAGCTAAAGCTGTGCCCTTGCAAGAATCGGCATTACATTTATTGATCAAGGAAATGGCACACATGAATATCAAAAAAGTCGGAGTACTGGGTTGTGGTCTGATGGGCTCGGGCATCGCGCAAGTCGCAGCCACCGCGGGTTTCGATGTGGTGGTGCTCGAACAGGAACAGAAATTTCTCGACAAGGGTTTCGCCGGTATCGAAAAGTCGCTTTCGCGGCTGGTGGAGCGCGGCCCTGCCAAGGGCGGCCTGACTGCCGAACAGAAGACCGACGCGCAGTCACACTTGAAGGGCACACTCAACATGCAGGACCTCGCCGACTGCGACATCGTCATTGAGGCCATCATCGAGAACGTTGCCGAGAAGCGCAGGACCTACGAGCAACTCGGCTCGATCGTCAAGAAGGACGCGATCTTCGCCACCAACACCTCATCGATCTCCGTAACCGAGCTGATGACGGCGACCAAACGCCCCGAGCGTTTCATTGGCCTGCACTTCTTCAATCCCGTGCCCATGATGAAGCTGGTCGAAGTAGTGAAGACCATCGCCACCGCGCCCGAGGTTTACGAGGCTGCGATTGAGTTCGGCACGAAGCTCGGCAAGGTTCCCGTGCGCACCAGCGACAAGACCGGCTTCATCGTCAACCGCCTGCTGGTGCCGTATCTGCTCGACGCGATCCGCGCGTACGAAGAAGGCGTTGGCTCCATCACCGACATCGACGAAGCCATGAAGCTGGGCTGTGGCTACCCCATGGGCCCGTTCACGCTCCTGGATTTCGTCGGACTCGACACCACGTACTACATCACGCATGTGATGTATGACGAATTCAAGGAACGCCGCTTCGCCTCGCCGCCGTTGCTGAAGCGGCTGGTGCTGGCAGGATGGTATGGCCGCAAGTCAGGCAAAGGGTTTTACGATTACGCCGACCCCAACAAGCCGGTGCCAGGAAATTTCGTGTAAGACGGGCAGCACTTAGCATTTGGCAATTAGCACTTGGCAGGTGCAATTCGAATGCTGCACATTACTGAAAGGCATACTGATGACCGACTTCCAAAACATCAAGTTCGAGAAGAAAAGCCACATTGCCTACGTCACCATTGACCGGCCAAAGGTACTCAACGCGCTCAACATGGCCACCATGCAGGAACTGAAGCAGGCGTTCGCTTCGATCAAGGACGACGCCGAAGTGCGCGTTGTCATCGTCACTGGCGCGGGCGAAAAGGCGTTCGTCGCGGGCGCCGACATTGGCGAGCTGTCGCAGCACACGCCGGTCTCAGCCAAGGAATACACGCACCAGGGTCAGGCCATCATCGACTCCATCGAGAATCTGGGCAAACCGGTCATCGCCTGCATCAACGGCTTCGCGCTCGGCGGCGGCTGCGAGCTGGCGATGGCCTGCACCATGCGCCTGGCCAGCGACAATGCCAAGCTCGGCCAGCCGGAGGTGAAGCTCGGCCTGATCCCCGGCTACGGCGGCACGCAGCGGCTGCCGCGACTGGTAGGGAAGGGGCTCGCCATGCAGCAAATCCTCACCGGCGAGATGATTAGCGCGCAGGAAGCGCATCGCATCGGATTGGTGAACGAGGTTGTCGCCGCGGCTGAGTTGATCCCGCGTGCCGAGGCCATCGCCGCGAAGATCATAGCCAATTCTCCGTTGGCCATCCAATACGCAATGGAAGCTGTGAATCACGGGTACGATATGCCGCTGGCCGATGGCCTGTTCCTGGAGGCGACGCTGTTCGGCGTCTGCTGCTCCACCGAAGACAAGAACGAAGGCACGAAAGCATTCCTGGAGAAGCGACCAGCGGAGTTCAAGGGGAAGTAGGGAGGTAGCACTTAGCGGTTCGCATTTGGCATTTGGCCCGATGCCCTAGGTTCGCGTCCCTCTGTTGGACGCTAACATGGGAACCGAAGCTTCGTGTCAGGGCACGACCTCGGTCGTGCCGAAAAGATCGCGGATAGAAAATCATGGCTTCAGCCTCTGCGACATTTTGTCGCAGGAGCTGAAGCCGAGGTTGATGTTGCAGGGAACGGCACGGCTAAAGCCGTGCCCTGACACAAGGCAGCTTCCCTTACAATGAATTCATGATCCGTTCGATTGTCTTCCCACGCCTGCTGGGCAAATCCCTTGACGACCTACAGCCGGCGCTGAAATTGTTTCGCGCGCTCGGGTTCGAGCCCGGCGATGAGTGGCACAAGGGCGGAAGTCACGGCATCGAGATACTCGCTCCCAGCGGCGGCATCGAGTTCATTGCCGCTCCTGATGCACCGCCGGTGGACGCTACTGTCGAAGTCTCCGACGCCGACGCAGCGTACGAAATCGTCAAGAAGCTGTCTCCCACCCTGTCGCCAAGAGCGGGCGACAAGGATGGGGCACCCAAGGCGGACAAGGATGGGGTACCCGCCGTCAAGATCCAGCGCGAGATTGGCGACACACCTTACGGCTCGCGGCTCTTTGAAGTCGAAGTCAGTGGATTGCGAATCGGATTCCTGACGCATGCGAAGAAGCCCGGCGAAACTCGCGGCCTGGAAGGCAAGCTTGATGCGCGGGGTAAGAGGTTTGCTCTGGTCGTGAGCCGCTTCAATTCCTTCATCACCGAGCGCCTGCTCGACGGCGCGGTGCAGGCACTCCGACAATGTGGTACCAAAGCGTCAGACATAACGATCGCGCATGTGCCGGGAGCGTTCGAGATTCCTTCCGCCGCGCGGCAGCTTTCCGAGACCAAGCGGCATGACGCGGTCATTTGCATCGGCTGCCTCCTGCGGGGGGACACTTTGCATTACGAAGTTATCGCCAACGAAGTGACCCGTGGCGTCGGCCAGTCGGCGCAAGAGACAGGAGTGCCACACGCGTTTGCCGTCCTTACTTGCGATACCCTGCAACAGGCCATCGATCGCGCCGGATTGAAGGCCGGCAACAAAGGCTTTGACGCTGGCTTGGCGGCAGTGGAGATGGCATCGCTGCGCGAGGCAGTCGCAAAACGGTCGCGCCGCAGTCCAAAAAAGAAAACCGCAGATCCCCTTCAGCAAGCTCAGGGCAAGCTCTCGGCTCCGCTTCGCTCCGCTCGAAATGACAAGGCGGAGCAATCGTCTAAAGTACCCCAGCCCTCCGCAGCGGATGGCAAACGATGACGGTCAAGTCGGGCACTCGTCGCAAGTCGCGCGAACTGGCGCTGCAGATGTTGTTTCAGCTGGATATGGGCCATCAGGACCCGGAGCTGGTGCGGCAAACTTTCTGGAGCGAGCGCACCGATCTGGACGAAAAGGTGCGAAAGTTTTCCGACGAACTGTTTCGTATCGCCTGCGAGCGGCGCGAAGAGATTGACCCCATCATCGAGCGCAACGCGGAACATTGGCGCATGGACCGCATGGCCGCTGTCGACCGAAACCTGCTGCGCGCGGCCGTGGCCGAGTTTCTAGGCTTTCCCAAGACCCCGAAGCCGGTGGTCATCAACGAGGCGCTGGAGATTGCGCGGCGATTCTCCACGCCGGAGTCAGTGCAATTTATCAACGGAGTGCTGGACAGCGTCGCCCGCGAACTGGGCGAAAAGAAAAAGTAACGGCGCGAACGCCGTCGGTTTTACGGTTGTGGAGCGCGCAGTTTCTTCAAGTGCAGCTCTGAGCCGCCGTGCCGATAGCTGACTTCATCCATCAGGCTGCGCATGAGATGGATGCCGCGGCCATGCTGGGTGAGATTGGTGCCATCGTCGGCGGAGTCGGTAGCGGCCGCCGTGTCAAAGCCCTGGCCGGAGTCCCTGATGACGATGGTGATCGCCTCAGGGGTGACGTCAACCAGGCAGCGAATGATCTTGCTGGGATCGTTACCAGAGCCGTGTAGCACGGCGTTGGCCAAGCCTTCCTGCAACGCAATCATGATGTCGATTTCCTGGTGCTCGTCATCGCAGTGCTCGTGCAGGAGATCCATGATCCGGTCGCGTACCGCGATCATGGCCGCCGGGTCGCCGGTGAAAACGAACTCACTGGCAAGGGTCTCGTGCTCCACGGATTGACCGCTTCCTGACAACAGCTTTCTCCGCTAGGCGGTCATGGCCCGCCGCTCGTTCTCGTCATCAGCACTCTCGGCGACATTGGTAGCACCGAAATCGGCGACTTGCAAAACCGACTCCAGGTGGGTGAGCGCCATAAGCCGGCGAACGCACGGCGATGGATTCGCGACCGTCAACATACCGGCCCGCTGCTGCGCACGGCAGTGAAGTTCGACCAGCAGTCCCAGCCCGGCCGCATCCATGGCGTGAATCTGCTGCAGATCGACCACCACGCGACGCTCCGGTCGCGACGTTGCCATACACCGCAGAGTTTCGGCTTCCACACCGAGCACGATCCGGCCCGAGCAGAGAAGTTTCACCATCGGCGGCGTACTCTGAATATCAATTCTCAACATATCGAGCCCCGCAAAGATTCCTTATTCCCGAGTACGTCCAGGGAGTGCAATTTGTTTCGCCGTATAAGTTGTTGTTATCCATTATGCTCAAATTCGATTGCAGAATGATGAATACGAGGTTGAATACTTAGGTGCTGGATGTCTCGGCGTCAGGTTCCGGTGCAGACGCAATTAGAGGAGCTTATCCGACCAGCGCACTAACGCCCCTGCATGTTCTGCTGTGCCCGCTGGAAGGCGTAGTCGCTGACGTGGACCGTTCCCTGGAAAGGACGATTGATGTTGACGATGGCCACCAGCACAAGCGAGATGAGCAGGGAAAAGGCGAAGACCTGGAATATGTGCAGTCTGCTGTTGGCCGAGCCAAACATGCAGCTGGAAATGATGGTCACGGTACCTCCGATAATCAGGACGCACCAGAGCACGGTGGGAAGCCGGGACGTGCTCTGCAGTATGCGGGTGCGGCGATGCTCAGTGAGAGAGCTCAGTTCGTACAGTGCATGATCTTCAGCCGTGATCTCATTGGGCGAAGCCACCTTCACCGACATCAACGTCTTCCACATATTGGCATCGATGTCGACCGTTCCATCAGGGACTTTATCGTTCGCCATTTGCGGCCAGTCACCGTTGATGGCCGCATCGGCGTAGGCGCGGGCCAACTGCTGGAGCTTCAGGCCTTGCTCAGCGGGCAGGCCGTTAGCCAGAAGATAAACATTCACCAGCGCGTTTGCCTCCAGATCGACATTAAGGTCAGCCGTGCCGAGCTCGGTCCACACCGTGTACAGCATGAAGCCCAGAATGACCGCGTAGGTCGTGCCTAGAACGCTCAGCTGCCAGCCGATCAGGTCATTGTGGTTGCGGCGGCTTTCCCACGGCCAAAGCCAGTTCAGTCCCACCCTGAACAGCAGGGCGACGGCGGCCGTAAGAATTATGACCAGGAAGTCTTGAGTAACAGTCAACATGGGTTTGAAGGTGCCTGGATAGAAGGTAGAGTCTACAGGAGTACTAGGAGCCAATCCACAGCGCTTTTAGGGGAACCGATGACACGTTCGACACCTGAAGGAAAAAAGCCTCGCGCGCCAGAACGCGACTACTCGCACCGTCTGCTGATCGACAAGCTCGGAGTGAAACCGGGGCAACGGGTCGTGGTGCTCAGCGTCGAAGGGGCGGAGTTTCTGATGGGACTCGCCTCACGCGTGCCGGAATATTCGCGCGGCGAGCACATCAAGAATGCCGACCTGATTTTCTTTTCGGCAGAATCGCGGGACGATCTCTCGCGGCTGAAATCGCTTGTGAAATGGATCAGCAAGAGCGGAGCGATCTGGGTGGTCTATCCGAAAGGTCAAAATCACATTCGCGAGATCGATGTTATCAACGCAGGGAAATCCGCCGGCCTGACCGACAACAAGGTTTGTCGCTTCTCTGAGACGCACACCGCATTGCGCTTCGTCATCCCGGTTTCCCAGCGCTGACTGGGCCCGGAACCTCAGCGGCAAGAAATGGCGCAAAAAGTCATACCTTACTCTTCCGGGCACTGCTAGTTTGGAGGCCGTATGAAAAGCCCTGCGGCACAGACCCACGCTGAGGCCTGCCGATGAACAATCCATCGGAAGTTCTTAGTCCGGCACACGTCGGCGGCTCCAACATCTTTGTTGGGCCCAATGGCATCCGTGCGGGATGGCGCTTGCTGATTTTTGCTGCGATCTTCTCGCCTTTGTACTATGCAGCTGGCCGGATTGTCGATTCCCTGACGCACAGGTTCAACGTAGACCCTTACAGTCCGTTGGGGATCACTATCGGAATGGGAGTTTTCGCTGTCGCAGTCTTTCTGGTGAGCTGGATCATGGCGAAGATTGAAGGCCGCAGCATCGCCGATTACGGATTGCCCTGGCGCCGGGCCTTCTGCCGCCAGTACTGGCAGGGGGCGGCCATCAGCATCGCATCGCTGACGATTCTGCTGCTGGTGTTACGTCTTGCCGGAGCGTTTTCTTTCGGCTCTCCAACCCTGCATGGTGCGGACATCTGGAAATACGGTGTGATCTGGACTGTGCCGCTGTTCCTCGCCGCGCTGCTGGAGGACTTTTTTTACCGCGGTTACATGCTGTTCACGCTGACGACCGGCATCGGTTTCTGGCCGGCAGCGATCGCGACTTCGCTGTTTATGGGCGGGATGCATTACTTCAATCCCGGTGGACACGGGTTGGGACCAGTTGCAGCCACAGAGTATTGCCTGGTCACCTGCCTTGTCCTGAGAAGGACCGGCGATCTGTGGATGCCACTGGGAATTCATTCCGCGTGGAATTGGGGTGAAGTGTTTTTCTACGGTGTACCGTCCAGCGGGTTCATGGGGCATCCGCATTTCCTGAATGCCAGCTTGCACGGGCCAGTGTGGCTTACGGGCGGGGTCTTCGGGCAAGAAGCGAGTGTGCCTAGCCTCGTGTTGCTTGCGATTTGGGGTCTTGGCTTCGCGCTTTGGCTGCGTGGAGCGAAGTATCCGAATCCTGCGGCGATCCCGGATCCCCGGCGAAGAAATGTAGCCCATTAGGGAAGATGCTGTTGCTGGAAATGTGCCGCCCCTAAAGGGGCTAAGGTTTCGACTGGACGTTTTTCCCAGCGCTTCCGCGCTGGGCTAATTACTTGGAGTCCAGGTCGCCAAGTGCTAGTGCCACGTGCTAGCTGCTAATTGCTAATTGCTAATTGCTAATTGCTCCCGTTCTCTCTGCCCTTTTTCTTGATCTCAATGTTCAGACGCTTGATTTTCTGGTTGAGAGTGGAGAGCGGAATGTGAAAGCGGTCGGCGGCCTCGGTCTGGTTCCAGCCGCATTTTTCCAGCATGTCGGTGATAACGCGTCGTTCGCTCTCTTCGATGATCTCGAACAGGGACGCGTCGGGACGGTGGTCCATAATGGAAAAACGGGTGCCGCGGCCGGTGAGGTTTTCGGGAAGCAGATCGGGGGTCAAGGCCGAGCCAGTGGCCAGCACCACCGCGCGCTCGATTACGTTTTCCAATTCGCGCACATTGCCCTGCCAGTCGTAATCCATCAGCGGACGCAGCGCCTCCGGCGTCAGGTGCAGCGGATGCCTGCCATTCTCTTGCGCGAACTTCACGATGAAGTGTTCGGCCAGCAGGGGAATGTCGTTCTTGCGCTGCCGCAGCGGAGGCAGGTCGATGGTAATGACGTTCAGCCGGTAGAAGAGGTCTTCACGGAACTTGCCTTCCTTCACATGCTGCCTGAGATCGACGTTGGTGGCCGCGATGATGCGCACATCGACTTGAATTTCGTTCACCCCGCCCAAGTGCATGAACTTGCGGTCCTGCAGCACACGCAGGATCTTGGCCTGCGTCTCCATGCTCATAGTGCCGATCTCGTCGAGGAAAAGCGTGCCGCGATCGGCGACCTCGAAGAGGCCTTTCTTGCTGGCAATCGCACTGGTAAAGGCGCCCTTGACGTGGCCGAAGAGGGTTGACTCCAACAGGTCGGCAGGGGTTGAGCCGGTATTGACGGGCACGAACGCGCGATCTTTGCGAGGCGAGTTCATGTGGAGTGCCTTGGCGATCAGTTCCTTGCCGGTCCCACTCTCACCTTGCAGCAATACCGTCGAGCGGCTGGGGGCAACCTGCGCCACCAGGTCGAAGATGCGCAGCATGGGCTCGCTCTTGCCGATGATGTGCTCGAAGTTGTAGCGCTGCTTCAGGGCGCGCTTGAGCTGGATGACTTCTTCTTCAGCGCGGCGGCGGCCCACGGCGGTGCGGACATCGGCCAGCAGTTTCTCGTTGTCCCAGGGCTTCTGGATGAAGTTGGTGGCGCCGGCCTGCATCGCATTCACGGCGTTTTCCACCGTGCCGTAGGCGGTGATCATGATGACCGGCAGTTCGGCATCGCGCTCGCGTATGTCGTGCAGCACCTCAATGCCATTGCGCTCCGGCAAAGCAAAATCCAGAAGTATCAGATCGTAGGGACGTTCGGCGATGCGCGTCAGGCCCTCTTCTCCGTCATTGGCGGTTTCCACCGAGTAGCCTTCAAACTCCAGCAGAGTTTGCAGCGACTCGCGAATGGCAGCTTCGTCGTCGACGATGAGCACGGAGCCGGGCGAGGAGAAGTTCTCGCGGCCGGCGTCAACACGACTGAAGGCGGCTTCAGGCACTGACAGCCTTTCTGATCAGGGGGAATTCCATGGTGAAGGTGGTGCCGCGCCCAGGCGCGCTGTCGACCCGAATCTTGCCGGCGTGTTCCTGAATAATGCCGTAG
>Ga0187858_10004007_pt1 | contig 13958 bp, 9 predicted proteins | sample June2016WEW_8_15_FD_133015 | JGI IMG/M metagenome (GOLD analysis project Ga0187858, IMG submission 133015) | Peatland microbial communities from SPRUCE experiment site at the Marcell Experimental Forest, Minnesota, USA - June2016WEW_8_150 | ecosystem: Environmental > Terrestrial > Soil >...
ATTGGTGAAGGCGCGGGTGACGCTCGAGGCCATCGATGCCGCGCTACCCTGTGTGCCGTGGAGTTACCTCGCTTCGGAATACATATGAAAAGCATGGAGATGCAGATCTTTTCGATCGACACGCGCGCATGCCCGGCCGAGTTGCGGGCGGGGCTTAAAGAGATCCAGGCGGAATACCCGCGGCGGTTTGCAAAGACCAGCCGCGCGCGTCGCCTGCGGTTTGTGGGCGGTCTGGCCCCGGCCACGGGCAGTTTGTCGGTAACCCGAAATGACGCGGAAGTCACGATCCGGTACGCGAGCCAGACGGATGCGTTTCGGGCGCTGGGTCGGCTGCTGGGCGAGAGTAACCCGCAAGCTATGGCGCGGGAGTTTTCCGAGTCGGCTCGATTTGATCTGCGCGGGGTGATGGTGGATGTCTCACGCAACGGCGTGCTGCGGCCCGAGACGATGAAGGCGCTTATGCGCCGGTGCGCGTTGATGGGGATCAATACCTTCATTGCTTACGCCGAGGACACTTATGAAGTGCCCGGCGAACCATTCTTCGGCTATTTGCGGGGTCGGTACACGCAGAAGGAGCTGGGCGAATTGGATGCCTACGCCAGCGCACTGGGCCTGGAGATGTTTTTGGCGATCCAAACCCTGGGACATCTGGGACAGGTACTGCAGTGGCCGACCTACGCGAATTACCGGGACGTGGAAGAGGTGTTGATCGCCGGGGAGAAACCGACGTACAAGTTGATCGAGCGGATGATCGGCGCGGCCTCGGCCCCGTTTCGGTCGCGGCGGCTGATTGTCGGGATGGACGAAGCGCATGGATTGGGCACGGGTCGCTATTTGAGTCGGCACGGCTACCAGCGGGCCTTCGACATTTTCAACAGCCATCTGGATCGCGTGCGCAGCATCTGTTGCGACCTGGGTCTGCAACCCATCATCTGGAGTGACATGTATTTTCGGTTGGGGTCCCAGACGAACTCCTACTACGACACGGCCAGCAAGATTCCTGTGGATGCGGCCGCCAATATCCCCAAGGACGTGCAATTGGCGTATTGGGATTACTATCACACGCAACCCGATTTTTACGTGGAATGGATCAAACGCCACCGAGCACTGGGCGTTGAGCCGCTGGTGGCCGGTGGAGTGTGGACGTGGAGCCATTTCTGGGCGGCCCTGCCATTTTCGTTTACCGTGACTGACGCATGCATGCGAGCCTGCAAGTCACAACACATCCGTGAAGTCTTCGTCACGCTCTGGGGGGATGACGGGATGGAGTGCGACGTGTTCTCGGCATTGCCGGGAATCCAGTTCTTCGCTGAGCACGCTTACGCGGATTCCGTGGACGGGCAACAATTGCGGGCCAATTTCCGCGGGACGTGCGATGCGGATTTTGATGATTGGGTTCGGGCCAGCGGAATCGATTCCGTGCCGTGTCTGGCCGCTCCGGAGAAAAGCAACACCAATATCGGGAAATGGCTGCTGTGGCAGGACCCGATTCTCGGCTTGATGGAGCCGCAGATTGCCGGTGTTACATTGCGAGGGCATTACGAGAAGTTGCACGGTGACTTACTAGCGGCTTCACGAAAACTTCCGGCCAATCGGCGATTGCGATTCCCCGCCCGATTGGCCGGGGTGCTGTCCTTGAAATCCGAATTGCGGCGCGAGCTGGTTGCCGCTTACAAAGCCGGAAACAAGAGACGGATGAGGGCCTTGGTCGGATCCGACTTGAGAAGCCTCCGGAAGGCGCTGGATGATTTGTGGAAGTGTCACCGGCAGATGTGGCTGGAACTGTACAAGCCATTTGGCTGGGAAGGGATCGAGCAGCGCTACGGGGCGCAGCAGGCACGGTTACAGGGTCTGGCCGAACGCGTGCTCGCGTACCTGGATGGCGACGTGGATTCGATTCCCGAGTTTGAAACGAAATTGGAGCGGATTTTCCAGACGGCACCCGGGGAACTGCCGCGGGCCACATATTCACGTGTGGCGACCGCCAGCGCGGCGCGATGGTGATGCGATGAAACACGGCGTTTTTCCATTCAGCCGATTTCTGAAGGAGTACGACGTGTGGGAATTCCATCCGATGGACCAGGGCGGGCGACTGGTACAATTGCAACTGGTTGGGTCGGAAAAAGATGTGGACACAGTCACAGCATTGCGGCGGCCTGATTTTTTCAGTCCTTGGGGCGATCCAATCCAATGGGACCGATTGGAAACCACGGAGCTTGAGAAGAGCGTCTGGCTGAACCGCTGGTACTACCTTCCGTGTCTCGCGCGGTTGTACTCGATCACCGGCGATCGGTCGTATCTGGATGATCTGTTGAAGCTTTTCAGGCGCTGGTGTGTTGAAAATCCTGCTCCACATGACCTGCCGGATTGCTTCCGGAGCGGACGGTACATTTGGAAAGACATGCAAGTGGCATGGCGCACGCAGAACCTGATTTGGTGTTTCTTTCTCGGGCGAACCGGGTTCAGTTCCACCGAGCAACAGGAGTTGGTCGATTCCATTGTCGTTCATGCGCGGGTGCTGCACGCCTATTTTGGGGAACAGCCGCTTTCGGTGGGCAATCACCAGTCGCACGGCGCGGTGGCGATGCTGCACGCGGCGGTTCTCTTTCCGGAATCAGCCGGTGCCTCCTATTGGCGCGACAAGGCCCTGAAGATTCTGGACCACCATATCGAGGCGGCGTTTTTCGCCGACGGCAACTCCATTGAGTTATGCCCAGGTTACTATCCCTTTATTGCTGCCAACTTTCGTGATGCGTATTTGTTGTGCGATGCCAACAACGTTTCGCTTTCAGCCCGCTGGCAAGAACGACTTGCACAGTTCCATCAGTTCATGCGTCAGATCCAACAACCCGATGGCACAATGCCGCCGATTAATGACTCCAGTGAGACGCCCACAGGTCTCTCGCTGCGTATTCTCGCTGAAGTCTTGGGAGTTCACGCCGACCTTGAGCCGGGCGGCTCCGTGTGTTTTGCTGACTCGCAACAGGCGGTGATGCGCGACAAAACGACAGCGGACGCGGCGTATGTGTTTTTGGACGCGGGAGCGGCGTGGCGGGCTCATTGGCATGGGGGAAAGCTCGGATTTCATTTCTGGCATGGAGGGCGACCGTGTCTCGTGGACAGCGGCGTATGCAACTACGACGATCTGCTGCGCGTCCAGTGGTACATGAAACCCGAAGCGCACAATACCGTTCTCGTGGACGGCCTTGGAGACGCGGACGTGGCGCGAAGGTTTTCAGCGGACCTCACCGACTCGGGCAGTCGTCTCGGCGGATGGCAATCCACGCCGGAATACGACCGGGCTATCATGTCGACCGAAGCGTTTCAAGCTCTGCCCACCCCGGTTTCATGGACCCGTCAGTTGCTCTTTCTAAAGAAACGGCAGTGGATCGTCGTCGTGGATCGATTGGACAGCGCGACTGGACATGAGTACCGCTGGCTGTTTCACTTCGCCCCGACGACATTGAGGACCTCCGCGCTTGGCAAGCAGGCGTTCACCGGATTCGGTGATCACAATCTGCTGCTGGCGCCCTTCTGCCCGGAGAGGTTTGCCCACATGGAAGTCCGTCAGGGCCATGTGAACCAGCGGAGCCGAGATCTTTCAGCGCCGGTGACCAGCTTCGTCGCGCGAGGCACTTGTCTGAACGTGGCATTTATAGCCATGCCCGTGAATGGGCATGAGCTTCCCTCTCTTCGGCTACAGCAGACTGAGGATGCGGGCGGTCTATCGTTGAAAATCGAATTGGAAACGGAAACGGTGGAGTTGATGATTCCCAATTCCTCTTCCGAAGTGAGAATCAAGGCCGCCAAGTCGACGGGATTAAAATCCGAGGTAACGTACGTGTGAAATTGGCGGGAAAGTCACGATGCCAGTTTGTTTTTCTCCTCCTGGTTATGTGCGGTGCCTGCCAGCGCACCTCAGCTCCCCGCGCGGAGCCATTGGTGGTGCATCGCACGGCGACGCCGATCCAGTTGGATGGAAACGTGGACAAACAGGTCTGGCAGCAAGTTCAACCGGTGCGATTCGACATCCCGCGCGAACTTCAACAGCAGGGCCAGAGCCTGGAGGAGGGCGGTACGGCGCGGTTCCTTTGGGACGACCAATACCTGTACGTCGCCTTTGATTTTGTGGATTCTGATGTGGTCGCGCTTGGCAAGGAAGACGATCTGGAACAGTACCAATTGGGCGACGTCGCCGAGATATTCCTCAAGCCGACCGACCAGACCTGGTACTGGGAACTTCATGTCACGCCCGCCGGTTTCGCGTCCACCTACTGGCATGTCGGCCGGGGCCGGTTTGGGATGCGGGATCCGGATGGGCATGTAAAACCGAGTTTCTTTCGATTGGCTGTGCGGGTCCACGGCACCCTGAACGACTGGCACGACCGTGACCAGGGATGGACGGCGGAGGTTGCCGTCCCGCTTGACAAACTGGACCGGTTTCACGAGCGAGCGGATCCAAGGATCGGGTGGACGATTCTTTTGTCCCGTTACAATTATACGCGCTATCGCGTCCAGGCCACCGGACCCGAATTGTCTTCCTGGCCTGACTTGTCCAAGCCAGCCTTTCATCTCGTCGAGGAATACGCACCGCTGAAGCTCGTGCCGTGAGGAAGCTGTAACCAATGCACTGGATCGACTACGCCATCACACTCATTCCATTTGTGATCGTGATGATCGTGTCATGGAGCACGCGTCGCTACGTGAGGAGCGTGGCGGACTTCATGTCGGCCAGCCGTTGCGCCGGGCGCTATCTGGTCTGCAATGCCGCCGGGGCCGCCGCCTTTGGGGCCGTCAGCGCCGTGGCGATGTTCGAATACCTGTACAAGACCGGGTTTGCGCTCAATTGGTGGCAGCAATTGAGTGTGCCAGTGGGGATGGTGCTGACGCTGACGGGATTTGTGATCTATCGATATCGGGAGACGCGCGTCATGACCATGGCGCAATTCTTTGAGATCCGCTATTCGAAGAAGTTTCGAGTTTTTGCCGGCATTCTGGCGTTTGTTTCCGGCGTGTTGAACTACGGAATTTTCCCTGCCGTCGGCGCGCGATTTTTTGTGAACTACTGTGGGCTGGCCCAAAAGGTCACGATGGGGGGATTGTCCGTGCCCACATTTGCGATCTTGATGGCGATTTTCATCAGCCTGGCGTTGTTCCTGACACTCATTGGCGGACAATTGACAATCATGGTCTGCGACTGTCTGGAGGGGTTGTTGTCGAACATCTTGTACGTGCTGGTGGCGGGCGGGTTACTTTGCGTCATCAAATGGCGTGACATCTATGCCGCGCTGGCCGTGGCACCGCCGGGTCAATCGATGCTCAATCCGTTCGATACCGGTCAGGCGAGGGACTTTAATATTTGGTACGTGCTGATCGCCCTTGTTGGTACGGTATACAACTACATGTCGTGGCAGGGAGGATACGGGTTTCGCTCTGCGGCGGCGAGCCCGCACGAAGCAAAAATGGGCGGCATTCTGGGCACGTGGCGCGGTTATGCGCGGACGGTGATGATGACCGTCCTCGGGATTTGCGCGTTCACGTACCTGAACCACCCGAAGTACGCAACGGGCGCAGCGCAGGTGGCCGAAGCACTGAAACGGATTCCCGAGACGCCGATCCAGAGCCAGATGCGTGTGCCCGTGGCGCTGGCGCATGCGCTGCCCGTAGGGCTCAAGGGCGCGTTTGCTTGCATCATGTTCTTCGCGATGCTCGCTTGCGACGGGTCCTACATGCATTCGTGGGGTGGGATTTTTATCCAGGACATTATCCTCCCGTTCCGCAAGAAGCCCTTCTCACCGCAGCAACACATCCGCTTGCTACGATGGTCGATCGCCGGGGTGGGAGTGTTCGCGTTTGTCTTTGGCTTGTTCTTCCATCAGACCGAATACATTCTGATGTTTTTTGCGATTACTGGAGCGATCTTTCTCGGCGGTTCCGGGTGCGCCGTGTTGGGGGGATTGTATTGGAAGAAAGGCACCACGGCAGCGGCGTGGTCCAGCATGGTCGCCGGGTCCATACTGGCCACCGGCGGGATCGTGTTGCAGCAATGCTGGAAATCATTGCAGCCGCACTTGGTGAGTATCTTTCACGATGGGCTTCTGCATAACTACTTGATCCAGCACCCGGACAAATTTCCGATGAACGGACAAATTGTGGGATTCATTGCCATGTGTGTGGCGGTGGTGTTGTACTTCACGGTGTCCCTGTCTATGCGGAGGCCGGACTTCGACATGGATCGCATGCTGCATCGTGGACGCCACGCTCTCGGGGCCAACTCGACGGACTCAATTCGGCCGGTCCGACGAGGGTTCAGGTGGGGCGCTGTCCTCGGTTTCGGTTCGGAATTTACTCGCGGTGACAAGTTGATCTCGATCAGCGTGTTCGCGTGGAGCATTTTTTGGTTCCTGGTATTTGTCATTGGCAGCATTTGGTATCTTTGGCACCCGTGGTCGCTGGAAACATGGGGGCGGTACTGGTATGTGAATTCCATCTTGTTGCCCATGCTCGTCGGGATCATCACCAGTGTCTGGCTTACGTGGGGTGGCGTGCGGGACCTGCGCCGGTTGTTTCGCGACCTGCGGACCTGCGAACGCAACGCATTGGACGATGGGATAGTGGTGGACCACCACAATCTGGACGAACCAGCCAATGGCACATCCGTCTCGCGCGCTCCGACCGACTCCCGCTCCGTGGGAACCCGGCAGCCGTGAAGCCGCCCTTGACGGTGGGACTGATTGCTGTCGGGGGGTTCGGCGCGTCCCGCCTAAAGGCCCTGGGACAACTGGAAGCCGAGGCTCTCGCTCGATTGGTGTGTGTGGCAGACTCTGCGGATGAATCCCTGGTCGACACGCGACGAATGCTCGGATCACGTGGCATTCGCTGGTACATGGATTATCACGGCCTGCTCGAAAGAGAGTCGGGACTCGAGGCGGTGGCGATCGCGGCCTCCCATCCATCTTCATATGGAAATCGCAGCGGCCGCGATTACACGCGATCCTTTTGTGTAACTAGAAAAACCGCCGGTGCCGCTCATCCAGCAATTCGACCGCTTGCTGGCGCTCGATGTCCACAAAAAGATAGCTGTGGGATTTCAGCTGGTCCACTCGCAGGCTGTGCAGCAACTGAAGCTTTGGATTACGCAGGGCGCCTTGGGAAGGGTAGAAAGCATTCGCGTCCATGGCTGTTCTCCACGATCCGCGGAGTATTATGCTCGGGCTCCGTGGGCTGGAAAGATGGCCTCCGATGGCAGGCCGGTATTCGATGGCCCGGCCACTAACCCGTTGTCACATTGGTTTCACAACATTATGTACTTGAGCGGTGGGAAACTGGACGAATTCGGCCTACCGGTGGATGTCGAAGCGGAATTATACCGGGTCAAACCAATTGAAAGTTACGACCTGGTTTGCATGCGAGGGCACATGGATTCAGGCGCGAGCTTCCAGTACGCTGTCACTCACGCCACCGAACAGGCGGTGCCCTGCAAACTTGAAGTCATCGGCTCCAAGGGCCGTGCGTGGATTGTCGAGAACAGTGTTGTCGCGAAGAACAACTTGGGATTGCCGGAGCAGGCTCGGCCATGTGCCGGCCCCATCCTTGAGTCTTGGCGCCAGTTTGTGCGATTCGCCCGGGCTCAGCAATCCCGTGTGGCCACACGGCTGGAAGACACTCGCGGTTACGTCTTGGCGACGAATGCGGCATTGGTGAGTTCGGGAGGCATTCATGATATCAGCCAGACGTGGAGGCGGGGTGGATCCGACATTTCCCATCCTGATCTAGCAGCACTGGTGGAGCATTCATTCGCTGAGTGGAAAATGTTCTCCGAAGTGAAAGTCGGGTGGACTCGCCCCTGCAGATCGATAATTGTTCGGGATTTGCCTCACCTTGAAATGGGGGTTCTCTGGAGGCAACGACTTCGCGATTCATTCAGATGACTTACTAGAGTATCGCTGTAAGCGACAGGTAGCGCATTCGTAGGGCTGGCGTTAGTAATTGACACTCAAGCACACCGCTGTGTAGCCAAGCGATAATGATTCATCGAATGCACTATTATATTGACATATGCGAATATCTCCTATATCCTGACACAGGCTGCGGTTGAGTCCGTCGCGTAACCCGTTCGGTGAGCAGAGGATAGATATGGAATTGAATATTCCAACGGCGAGGTTGAAACGCTCCAGGAATCAAAGCCATGCCCTGATTTCCGCGATAACATTTTTCGCATTGGTAACGCACTTTTGCCCTTTGGCTGGGGATCCCGAAGCGCATGGTCAGACCAATCTGTGGACCGATCAAAACCAGGATGCGTTCGTACGATCACCGACGGGAGTCGCCGGCATAGTGCGCTACACGAATAATGGAACTTGGCTCGACTACGCGTATTTGAGCAAACCGGAGTATTGGACTCAAGTGCCGCGGGTCGCCGCACGGATGAAGGAGGATCATGTGCACTTTTGGTTCCTGAACGTGGGCTCCATGGACGCCAGCGGGAAGTTGACCGGCGGAGTGACCAACGCGGTGCACTTTCTCAATGAACTGAGAGAATGGGAGGACCAGAACCATTATCGTTTCACAGTGTTCGCTTGGCTGAATGCGAACTGGCCGAAAGTCGATCTGACGAACACCGTTGTGCGCGCGAACATGGCCGGGGAATGCGGGAAACTGGTTTCCACGAACGTGTCGAACAGTTACATCGTGGGCGCGAGTCGCGCGTTCGACGGCATCCAGTTGGATTTCGAGCCATGCGGCCAGCGCCTGAACGTGTTCGACAGTCTGGTAAACTTTTTTGATCAGGTCCACGCGAAATTCGCTGCCATCGGTGTGGCAGACAAGTTGACGAGCTTCACGCCAGAGAAGTACGGCACAAACAACAGCGAATGGGTGTGGCGTCCGCAATTTTACTATGACCTGGCTCCTCATCTCGACCTCTTGTGTGTCATGACTTACGACAGCGGGATCAAAACGGGCTCCACCTACCAGGATTGGATCGAGAATCAGACGACAAACATACTACGGGCGGTTTCCGGTAAGTGGTGGAACAACGATGCGCAACATCCGCCACCAACAAATCGTGTAAAAGTCATGATCGGCTTTCCGGCGTTTCCGAATAGTAAGTGGCACACCAATACGGCCGAGAACATCGTGTTTGCTTCTTCCGGCGTGAAAGCTGCACTGGCCGAATTGTCCAGGCGAGGAGACGTTTCTGCCAGGTATTTCGAGGGAGCGGCCGTTTACCTGCATAGCGACGGCACGGGCACCAATGGGTACGCGAACTGCAACACCGATTGGCACTGGTTTCAAGAGCACTGGCTCAACGCACGATAGGATCGAGACGGACAAGAATTCTCAGATGAAACATATTTTGCAGCGAACAGCCCCCCGAAGATGCAGGCCACTAACCGCCCTCTGCTGTATTTGGGTATTAGCTCTCGTTTGGGGGATGTCCGCCCAGGTCACTTGCGCCGGTGTTTCCGTGACACCGGTGCCGACCGAGAAGCTGCTGTTATCGGACAACTTCGACACCAACAACGTTGCCGGAACTGCACCCGCCAACTGGACCATCAGTGCGCCAGAGGGCACGACGGTCCGGGTGGTGGACGCGAGTGTAACCGAACCGTTTTCTCCGCGGTATTGTGTGGAACTCGTTGACAACAGCCCGAAGGGACGGGCGGAGATGTATCGGGTTTTCCCACCGTCCGCATCGGGTCGGGCGAGTGCGGTGTTCAAACTGAAGTCGATCGCTACGGCCCATTCCGTTCTGCAATTGCGAACAGCCAAGGGGGCGCACCTCTGCTCGGTGATCTTCTCCAGCGGTGGATTGATGCGATACGAGGGACGAGGTGGTGGTGTCAACACCACCACAGCTTGGAAACCGGGAGAATGGCAGAAGGTCCAGATCGAGTGGTTTGCGGATTTCACGTTTAATGCATCGTTGGAAGACACGCCATTTGCGCAACGAGTGCATTTTGTCGCAGATGGTACTCCGAGCAAGATCCACGTGGTTGTGGGATACTCAACCGCAATCAACAAGATCGGATACGTGGATGATGTCGAGGTCGTTGGCAGCGAGGGGCCCTCGTTGGAATAGCAAATGGAGAGATGGTAGCTTCACAATGAACGACTCACGACGAACCCCGTAGCACAGTGTTCGGGTGTGAGACATGCTAATGCCACAGGATATATTCGTATTTATGGCCCAAGTCGTCCTTGACCGGATCGGTTCGTTTGGAAAACAGTATCGATGGGGGGCGCTATGGCCTCGTAGGTCCCGCAATCGGACCCGCGGAGCGCTTTGCGCAGCCCTGACATTTTTTGCTGTCGCGGGTTCTACCAGCGCGCAGCTTCTGATGTCGGACAATTTCAACGAAGTCGGCGACACCAACGGAGGCGCGCCAGCAGTTTGGACGCTGAATTTGCCTGCGGGTACGTCCGCGACCATCGTGACCAACGCTCCCCAAACCCCACCGTATTGTGTCGAACTGGTGGACAATAGCGCCACTACAAATGCCGAAATTTACCAATCGTTCCCCGCTACGTCGAACGGTATCGCCTCGGCTTCATTCAGGGTCGGCAACACTTCGTTCGGTCCCACTTACTTGGAAGTAAAGGCCACGAACGGCACGTTCCTCGGCGCCGTGGTTCTCGACAGCAACGGATTGGTTGGTTACAAGAGCACCGGCGGCGGCAGTGCGGTGGATTCGTCAATTTCATGGACGACTGGTGCCTGGCAAAAGGTCCAGATCGAATGGTTCTCGAACGAAACCTTTAATGCCTACTATGGCAACACGCAGTTCATGGCGGGCGCGTCGTTCGCCTCGGCGGCCGTTCCGGGCCGGCTCAGCCTCGTCGTCGGGGACAACTCGGGAGAGGGAAGCACGGTGTTTGCCGATGATGTTCAGGCGGTCGCCACGGAAACGTTGATGTGCGATTATTTTGACGCCACCGATGAAACCGTGGGAAGCCCGCCGGTCGGATGGGTGGTGACGGAGCCGGCCGGCACCAGCAACCTCGTGGTCAATTCGTCGGTGCAAACCCCGCTGAGTCCTCCGAACTGTGTCGAGTTCATCGACAACGGTGCCGCGACCGGCCCGCAGATGTACACCAATTTCACCGGAATGGCCGACGGCCGGGCCTACTACTCGGCATTGATCCCCTCGACGAATCAGGCGCCGTTTGACATGCAGCTTTGGGGCAGCAACGGCAATTTCCTCGCGGCCATCCGTCTCGGAGGAAATGGACATTTCGAGTACAATGACACTCCCGGAGGCGATGGCCCCTTTACCACTACGGCCGTTCCTTGGACGACGAACGCCTGGCAGACAGTGCGCGTCGATTGGTTCAGCAACTGCACGTTCAGCGTATATCTGGGGTCCAATCCGGTCGTTGCCAACGCCGTGTTTTCGACCAACGCGATACCAGCACGAGTGCTGTTTCGGCTCGGCGATTCGACGAGCACGAATTGCCTCGCATTTTTGGACAATGTGCTCGTGGATCACGCCGCGGTTCCCGGGACGGCCAATTACACGAACAATGCGATGTGGCTGGCATATGACTATCTGGGCACGAAGAGCTACTGGTCCCAGGTGCCGCAACTTGCCTTTCAAATGATGACGAACTATCGCGTGGCGTATTGGTTCCTGAACGTGGGTCTCTTGGGCACGAACGGGGTGCTTCAGGAATCGGCTGCCAGCGTCACGAATTTCCTGGACACGTTGAACACTTGGGAGACGCAGACGGGCTACAAGTTCAAGTTGGTGGCTTGGATTAACGGCGATTTGCCCTACAGCGGTGGTCCGACCAGCGGCAATGTGAACGTGGAAATTCCGGCGGTCTCTTCGAACATCGTCATGGAAGCAGAAAAGCTGGTATCGACCAATGTCGCTGGCAGCTACGTTGCCGGTGCGACGCGCACCTTTGATGGGGTCCAATTGGACTTGGAACCGGCGGGCCCGAACGGGTCGAATACTCAATACTGGGACATTGTGCAGTTGTTCGTCAATATCAAGAGCGCTTTCCGAGCCTTGGGCATGGGGAACAAACTAACTTCGTTTTCGTCGCCCCCGTACACGACAACGAGTACGAACAATAACGTTTGGAACTGGCCGCCCATGTACTACTACGCCATGGGCACAAATATCGATCAGCTCTGCGTCATGACCTACGACACCGGGTACACCAGCGGCTCGGAGTACCAGGGTTGGGTCCAGGATCAAACAACCAATGTCCTCAAGATGGTGTCCGGTCGCTACTGGAACAATGCCCCACCCTATTCCCTACCGACCAACGATGTGCACGTCATGATTGGTTTCCCCGCTTTTCCCAACAGCTCCAACCACACGAACACCGCCGAGAATATCTCGTTCGCAGGCCCCGGAACTCAGGCCGGTCTCACCACGCTTGAAACTGGCGGCGATCCTTCCACCAATTACTTCCAGGGAGCTGCTGTGTACCTCCAGAACGATGGGACTGGTCTCGATGGATACGCCAGTTATGCAAAGGATTGGTGGTGGTTCGGACAATACTGGCTGAACATATGGGCGGATCCAGAGGCAGCCGCAAGTCTCGTCGTAAGTCCCGGCAATCTCGATTTTGGATCGGTGACTGTCGGTCAGACGAACAGCCTGCCGTTCGTCGTGATCAATGCCGGCGCCCAGTTCCTCACCGGCACGGCCGCGTCCAGCGCACCATTCTATGAGACGTCTGGCAGCCCGTACAATGTCGGCTTGGAGCAGACCCAGACGGTCACGGTGAGCTTCGCGCCGTCTGCTGCGGGAGCTTTCACCAGCAGCGTGATTTTCGCCAGTAATGGGGGCAGTTCGACCGATACGGTGACGGGCGTGGGGCTAACGCCCGGCCAGATCAGTGTCAGCCCGACAAATCTGGATTTCGGCACGGTGGCCATCGGCAGTTCATCCCAGGGCATGTTTGTTGTCACCAACGTCGGCGGCACCACTGTGACGAACGGCACGGCCACGACAGGAGGACCGTTCACGATCGAGTCGGGCAGCCCGTTTGCACTGGCGGCCGCGGCTTCGACCAACGTGGTGGTGCAGTTTGGACCTCCGGCGGCGGGCGCGTTTACGAACACGATCATCTTCACCACGGCCAATGGGGGCAGTTCGACCAATACGCTCACGGGCATCGGAGCGACGGCACCGACGGCCAACTTCAATGCCAGTCCGACCAATGGTACCGAACCGCTGCTGGTCATCTTCACGGATACATCGACCGGCACCCCACCGCTTGGCCTGTCGTGGAACCTGGGTGATGGCACGATCACCAACACCGCTGGCGGTGCCACTGTCCCGCATACGTATGCGGCTGGCACCTACACCGTGACGCTGACAGCCAGTAACGCTCTTGGAATCAGCACAATCGTGTCGAACAACCTCATTGGCGTGCTGTCGGTGTTTCAAGCATGGCAATTGCAATACTTCGGGTGCACCAATGACGGGACCATCTGTGCACAGGCCGCACCCAATGCGGATCCGTACGGCAAGGGCATCAGCAACACCAACCAGTTCCTGCTCGGGCTGAATCCGACGAATCCGGCGTCTGTGTTCCAGATCCTTCGCGTGGCGCCGCAGGCCAGCGACATGCAGATCACCTGGGCGACGGCCGGTGGCATAACGAATGTGGTGCAAGCGACCGCGGGATTGGCTGACGGTTCGTACTCGACCAACTTCCTTGACGTGAGCCCGCTGATCATCATCCAGGGCAGTGGCGACACCACAACCAACTACCTGAACACGGGCGCGGTAACGAATTTCTCCACTCTATACTACCGGATACGTTTCCAACAGTAACGGAGTGTTTGGCGGCAGAGACGCTTGGCTCTGGAATCTGGTGGTGTTACGAAGGAATGTTGCTCTGGCCACGTCGTGTCATAAAAGCTTATGAAATCAGTGGAATTCCGAACCACTCACATCAACCCGCCTTTGGATAAGTCCTTCCGGCCCGCG
>Ga0187858_10004015_pt1 | contig 13941 bp, 14 predicted proteins | sample June2016WEW_8_15_FD_133015 | JGI IMG/M metagenome (GOLD analysis project Ga0187858, IMG submission 133015) | Peatland microbial communities from SPRUCE experiment site at the Marcell Experimental Forest, Minnesota, USA - June2016WEW_8_150 | ecosystem: Environmental > Terrestrial > Soil >...
GCCTCTCAACCAACGGCTTCTCACCTCACCACTGACCGCCAGAAGTCAGCCGCCTGAGCTGTTCCCCACAACGAGTCTTCACCCTACGACACAGCCGCCACCCGTCTCAACACGCCCCCACTCAAGCGTCGAATTCCCCGCGTCTCGCCGCTCCTGCCTCCCGCCAGCCTTGCGCCCTCCCCCCCACTGTCTGAATCGCAGATTCCGCATAAGTCTCCTTGAGGTTGAAACCAACCCGGAGTATAATCTATGCTAGTAGTTGGTTGAGCAACTATTGCTTTATCTGTACTGTTTGCTTGACGCCTTTTCAACGACGGGCGACCACAAATAAGAACAGCGAGCGTAGGGAACGAGGGTGGCATCTCGGGAGCTTCTATGACCAATTCACCAGAGCGGTTGCTAATAACCATTGACCCAGGCCCGGAAGCCGATGACGAGCTGCGCGAGGAGGCAGCCCGGCGATTGCGGGGGGCGCTGACGGAAGTGGAAGTGGACGCCATCCACCAAGTTCGAGAGGCAGCCGCACCCGCCGGCGCCAAGGGAGATCCCGTAACATTGGGCACGCTTCTCGTAACCCTGGCGGCCTCGGGCGGAGTCCTGACCACGCTCATCGGCGCGGTCCAATCATGGCTTACACGAAGCGAGCGGTGCAGTGTGACCATGCAGATTGGCGAAGACAAACTCACACTCTCGGAAGCGTCTTCGGAAGAGCAAGAGCGGCTTGCGGAAGCCTTCATCCGGCGCCATTCGGCGCCCCCCGGGAATGCGTAGGTGCAGGGGACTCACATATGGTGCGTAGCCGGGATGTTTGAAGAACACGGCGGTGACCTCGGTTAAGCGTGTCCCTTCAAAGTGGTTTCTTGCATGATTTCGGCGCAGGTGCCCTGTCACATCGACAGGGCCTGAGAATTGCCGGCTCGGCGAGTACAAAATGGACGAAGTACGCAGTGCGCTAATCGTCGCGAGTTACCAATATGAGGACCCCGTTCTGCGGCAATTGAAGGCCCCCGCGCAAGACGCCGAAGCGCTGGCCGGAGTTTTGAAGGACCCGGCCATCGGGGGCTTCCGGGTGCAGACGCTCCTGAACAAACCCTCCTACAAAGTGCGGCAAGAGATACAGGCCTTCTTCACAGACCGCAGACGTGATGATTTGTTGCTTCTCTACTTCTCGGGCCACGGAGTGAAGGATGAAGATGGCCAGCTCTATTTTGCCACCCCCGACACTCGCCACAAGTTTCTGCAAGCCACGGCAGTTGAAGCCAACTTTGTGAACGACATGATGCGCCGAAGTTCCTCCCGCCGCCAAGTGCTGTTGCTGGATTGTTGCCACAGCGGGGCCTTTGCGCGCGGGATGGTCGCAAAAGCCGGCACTGACGTGGGAACCCGTGACCAATTTGAGGGTCACGGGCGAGTGGTTTTGACCGCTTCCGACGCCACGCAGTACTCCTTCGAGGGTGAGAACGTGGCGGGAGAGGGCGTCCGTTCTATTTTCACTCGCTCCCTCGTGACCGGGCTCGAGACTGGCGAGGCCGACCTGGATAGCGATGGACGCATCTCCCTCGATGAACTGTACAGCTACGTTCACGACCGCGTCATGGAACAGACGCCCAACCAGCGGCCGAGGAAATGGGATCTTGACGTGGACGGCGACATGATTGTGGCGCGCAACCCGCGCCCCATCCTGCTGCCCGCCGAGCTGCCGATCGAGGTGAGGGAAGCTATTGCCAGCAGGTTTCCCACCGTCCGCGAAGACGCCGTGCACGAACTCGCTCGCTTGCTTCACGGGAAGCATAAAGGGCTCGCGCTGGCTGCGCGTGAAGCACTCTCTAAGCTAAAGGAAGACGACAGCCGGCGGGTGGCAGGTGCCGCCGCGAAGCTCCTGGCTGAGTCTGCTGACACCCAAGGCTTCGAAGAAGATGCAGCGGTGCACGCGAGGAGCTGGACGCGGAGCGCGTGGCGAGAGAGAAGGCCGAACAGGAGCGCCTAGCGCGGGAGAGAGCGGAAGCGGCGCGTGTGGCCGCCGAGAAGGCAGAGGCTGCACGGGCTGAGCAGGAAAGGGCCCGGCAAGCACGGCTCGTGATGGAGAAGGCTGCAGCGGAGCGCGTGGCGAGAGAGAAGGCCGAACGGGAACGCCAGGCGCGGGAGAGAGCGGAAGCGGCGCGTGTGGCCGCCGAGAAGGCGGAGCAGGAACGTGCAGATGCAGATCGGCCAGCCTCTGGTTACGTGACGGAGGGAGTACCAGGCATTCTCACATCGAACCAGCCGGCGGGGGGGGAGTGGGACACACGCCAAACGCGCCGCTTGGTCGCGACGGCGGCAATCCTGCTCACTTCTGCTCTCGCGGCAATCTGGTTTCACGCTCGACGTCCTATTCAGGTGCCCGTAGACGCCCAGAAAATCGCGCCTCTGTCCCCGGCGGTCGAACTCTCCGTAGGCCAAAGCAAAGTTGAGGAAAGGCCGACCCCAGAACCTGCTGCCCTCGAGCCACCAACCCAGCGGGCCGAGGAATCGACCGGCCAGGAGCACTCGCCAGGATCAGCCCCGCCGACCGTCAAGGCACCTGACTCGCAGGTCACCGGCCCCAAACGCATCCATGTCGGTGGCCAAGTCATGCAAGCCAAGGTGGTTTACCAACCCGCCCCCCCATACCCGCAACTGGCCAAGATGGCCCACATCCAGGGAACCGTGCGCCTGGGAGCGACGGTTGCCAGGGATGGCACGATCAAGAGTCTGAAAGTGATAAGCGGTCAGCCCATGCTGATCAAAGCTGTGTTGGATACTGTCGAACATTGGCGTTATCAACCGACTCTTATGAATGGCCAGGCTGTAGAAGTGGAAACCGAGGTAGATGTCAACTTCACCCTCAACGAAGGGGACACCGGCACCTCAGAGTCCGACAGGGGCGATTCGGGCGGACGGCAAGTGGTGGGCCCCGGCTCCAATGAGAGCGTGACCCCTCCAGCTCCCATCTACCAGCCTGCAGCTCCCTATACGGAACAGGCTCGCATGAGCAAGATTCAAGGCACGGTAAGGCTGCTTGTCTCGATCGACGCTCAGGGTAACGTCTCCGGCACCTCAGTGGCCAACGCCCTTGAAAGCAGCCTCGACAAGAGCGCGGCTGACACGGTACGAACGTGGAAGTTCAAGCCCGCTACACGCCATGGTATTCCAGTGCCTGCCACCGTTGCCGTGAATGTCGAATTCAAACTCTATTAGTAACACTCTGTTTTGTAGAATCGAGTGTCGCTCGATCTAGTTTCGTTCCGCATGAGGTGCAACAATTCCCGGAAGGGTCGGGAACCGGCGCGGCGGCTTCGAGATACCTCCCGCGCTCCCCGACAGGCCCACGGGGCCACAGCCGTCGTAGCAGCGAGACCACGGAGGATGTCTGCCTCTCGCAGGAATGCCTCAGGATACTCTGGCCCCCAAAGGCGGACAAGCTGGATGTGTGCGAATCGAGTTAATCAAGCGGATGGCGACCGCGAACCCGTATTGGGGTGCGCCTCGCATTGACGGGAGACTGCCCAAGTTGGGAATCGAGATTTCCGAGCGCACGGTTTCCCGACTGATGCCCAAGTGCAGGAAGCCACCTTCCCAGACTTGGAAGGCTTGCTTGAATAACCATGTCCAGGATTTGGTCTCGGTCGACTTCTTCACAGTGCCCACAATCAGTTTTCGAGTGTTATTCATTTTTGTGGTGCTGGCGCATCATCGCAGGCGCGTCGTGCATTTCAACGTGACGGAGCATCTGACGGCTGGGTGGGCAGGGCAACAAATGGTGGAGGCGTTTCCAGAAGATAGGCACCACGATATCTGCTCCGGGATCAGGACAGGATCTATGGCGTGACTTTTGCAAACGAATCCAAGGCCTGAGCATTGAGGAAGTTCTCTCCGCTCCGGCCAGTCCATGGCACAGGGCCTACGTGGAAAGGCTGATCGGACTCATCCGGCGCGACTGCCTGGATCACGTGATCGTGCTGGGAGAAGGGCATCTGCGAAAGATCTTGAAAAGCTATCTTGAGTATTATCACCGCAGCCGGACTCACTTAGGGTTGAGCAAAGACACCCCTGAGCCGAGGGCCATTCAGTCGACCGAGATGGGAGAGATTGTTGAACTCCCGCTGGTGGGAGGTCTCCACCATCGCTACGCCCGACGGACGGCTTAAGCACTTCAACCCGTTCAGCCAGCCTTCTGCAACGATCCAATGGTCGCCCTCTGTGGGAAGATTTTTGTTCCACCGGCAACCGAGCCTCGCCGCCTTTCAGACGGCTTCCCGGCAAATTACCCAACCTGATTTTATTCAGAGGCGAAATGGAACAGAGGCTGTCGGCCAAGATGTTCTTCACGACTGATCCGGTATTGGCGAAGCACAAGGTGCGACCTCAAGGGACATGTGTCACCCTCAATCGGGATCTGGGCTCAAAAGCTAAGTTCTTTGAACGATCTTACATCCAGGGGGAGGCTCTGAAAACTGTCGGCGACGGCGCAGGAATCGTAGGTGATCCTCAAATGGGTGAGAGGGCTGGCTGAGGAGTCAATGGAAAGATTTCCAGAGCCTGTGAGTGAACCGCGAATCCGTATGCTACCCGTCGAGTTGAGGGTCAATGTGACTGTTCCGTTCGAGACAATCACGCCCCGATAATCGAATCCGCCGGTAATTGAAAGATTGCCATTGACCAATAGAAGGCCGTAACCCGTCGATGCGGAACCGGAAATCGCCAAGGATCGATCCGCGTAGACGACAGCCGGTTGACCGGGGCTAGAATACCCGGGCAGTTGGCCGAGCACGACGTTCGTGCCGACCAAGCTTCCGCCACCAGAGGCGAGAGTCACGTGGGTAGGGTCAGCATACAGTATAGGCACTGCCTGGGGGAGCAGGCTTTGAATGATGATACTAACGGTCGTCTGCGGGAAGGGAAGTAGGTTTTGGACAACAGGACTGGGGCTGCCGAAGATATTGCTCAGGCCTGAAGTAGTAATCGTGGACCCCGCGGCAATCCCGGGCACGTTTTGAGCTCCGCAATTGTCCTTACCGTTGAGCGTAAGATTAGGTGATGTATACGATGTTGCCGAGAGTCCGGTCAGGGTTGCAGACCCCGCGGTTCCCACTCCACCCGCAGGGACCAAGGGAGGGGTGCCGACAACTTCCGCCTGCACCATTTTCCTGATGAGGTTCGGTTCCACTGCCAACGCGGTCAGCATATACACCGGCATGCCGCGGGGCATGTTCGTAGCCAGATCCTGGTGCGTGCCATCCCAATTGATGGGTGCTGTCGAATTGAGAGTGCCATCCTGGTTAACGTCTGTCTGAGAAGCATATTCAGTCTTCAGAGTGATGCGGACCCACTTGTACGGGATTACGTAGGACGTTCCTGCGCCAGGCTGGTCGCTGGCCACCGAGGTGAGCACTTGGGCGGGGGGGCCAAAACCGCCAGCAAACTCCCGCACGTACTCGTAGTCATAATAAGGAGAGGACGCATTCGTGGGGTTCACCGGATCCTGGGAACTGCTGTTGACCAGGTAAAGAACCTGATTGATTTTTTGCGGTCGAGTCACAATCGCGTCCGCAGCAAGAGGATTGAGGCGGCCGCGCGCCTCCTCCAGTCCGGCAACGGCCGCATAGTAAGCTTGGCTTTGAGCTGCAATCGTGTTGCTCAGTCGGCTTTCACTTTGGGTGAAGAGCACCAACCCTACGGAAAAAGCTGTAAGGCTAAGGATTATCAGCAGGGCAAGTAGGAGCGCTATGCCGGATTGGCTGTCGATGCGATTGGCAGGTTGAGCCGTCCCTCGTTTTCTTCGGCCGTTCATAATTTCGCTCAAGGGTTCATGCGTTCGCACGCTGTCGCCAATGCCAGGTTCGAGGCGGAGCTTGAGCCTCCAGTACTTGTATTCAGGATCAGGCTTACGTAGACCGTCTGGATATTCTGTGGAAATGGACTCTGGCTGAGAGGGTTTGTACTCCAACTGAATACCGGCTGGCCTGTCAATTGGTTCTGGACATTGCTTAAGAGAATTCCAGAAACGGTGCTGCCCGCCCGGATCGTTCCATCAAGATTCTTGGGCGTGACGCGGCGCACCAGCGTCTGGGAACCGGGGGGAAGCGTGTACTCGACCTGTTCCACTTGCCCGTCTCCATTCACATCACCCTCGAAAATCAAGCCATAACCGGTAGCAGTGGTAAAGGAATTTGCGGCGATTCCGGGATGATTCGCTACGGCGCCCCCTGAGAAGGACCCCGCGTCGGGGTGCCCCGCTAACCTTATTTCCTGCTTCATCAGGGTCAGTGTGCGAAGGCCTGAGTCGAGCAGGCTCGTGGAACCTTGCACGTTCCAAAGGCTTTTCTGCGCGCTAATACTCAGGCTCAATGCCTCCGCCGTAAGCACCGTGAAAATAACCAGGACCAACATGAGTTCGATAAGGGTGAAGCCGCCTTCCGCCGTCCTCGAATGAGGGGCATCAGTTAGCGGTGTGTGCTCTTCGGTTATTTTCACGGGTGGCCATTCCAATAACACTATCGTCCCACCAGAGTCTCAATTTGCACCGGGAGTGGCAATCCTGCCGCCGTTGGGTTTATCGGCTTACTGGCCAGTATGATCTCTCTGCCATTGTTAGCAGTGATGGTTACATTCCAGCGAATGTCATAGCGGCTTCCCAGGTCATCTTGTAACGTCGCTGAATACCCTACGGCCACCGGGCGCGAATAGTCGATCATCCAGCTTGAGGTGAGTGGATTGCCACAACTCGTACCCGGCGCCCCCTGGCAGGAGGCGTCAAGAGCATTCCCGTTGGCGTCAGTGTAAGAGCCAGATGGGGAGAATATGTTATTGCGAATTTGTTCGAGCTCGCACTGGGCAATTTGAATGGCTGCGCTTGCAACGCTGCTCTGTGCGCTCAGGCGAACTGCCAGCGGGAAAAGCATCGTGAGTGCCAGCAGAGACATCGATAGCAATAACAGCGCCACCAGAGTCTCCACCAGAGTGAACCCCGATTGCCCTCCCCGGAGTATGATCGGGCCGGGCACGCAGGCTTTAGGAAACCCCGTTCCTGCCCTTAGGGGACACCACCGGGATAAGCGTGCTGAAATGCGACTTGGGTCATTCATTCTCAGTCTTGTAGGAACAGCCGCGACCGCGTAAAATTACTCCCGGCATGTGGACGCACCCCGGGTCGAAAGTTGCTGGCTATTTCGATGGATGACACTGATCGTCAAGCTGCCCACAGAATTGCTTGCCCGCAATGTGGTCACCAGCAAGCCGCGAGTCGCGTTGACTGCTTGCGGTGTGGCTATCCCCTGCACGCCCCCACCCAGCTTTACCGTCGTGAAGCCAACGGTTCCTGGACCGCGCTGAACGCGATAGACCTTTCCCCCATTGCACCCAAGGCTCCCCGCCTTCGTCGCCACGTTAACCGGCAGAGACTCGCAATAGTAGCAGCACTGCTGGTGCTGCCGGGGATAATTCTTGCCGTGTGGGGCAGAGTGATGCGCGTCCAGGGCCTCCGCCTGGAGGGAGTGGAGATTGCTCGTTACCTCCAGAACCCTGTTGGTCGGATTACCCCTCGGCTTCAGCTTCAGTACCAACGTGATGCTGAGGGGACATTGCGGGTGGACGGGACAAGCAATCTCCCTGACCAAACTGTTCTCGATGTGCGTGTTTATGTTGGCCAAGACCTTGTGGCCATGGATTACCCGGTAAGGATCGGTGGAGGACGGTTCGGGTCGCGTCCCTTGCTCAGCAAAGGCAAGCCCTTTGCCGATGCTGCCTACCAGTCGCGCATTTCGGCTGTTTTTGATAATCGTTCGCAACCCGCTTCCGTCCTGCTGGTGGTCGGTTCGTTGGGGGAGCGGCTGCAAGGTCCTGCGGTAAGCCGGATGCCTGGAACTGGCGCGGCGAAGATGGAGTTTGTCGAGGAGTTTGCCTTGGGCCCATGATTTCAACAGGGGCGCGGGGCCCTCGGACATGTTTTTTCTTGCCACTGCCAGATCCACGATTAGCGTCCTTGACCAAACGTCGCTTTTCCAAGGGAAGGCAGCCGACGCCAGAGCGCCGAAACCTTACTGGACTTTCCTGTGGAGATACTTCGCCCCATCCACTTTCTGATCTGGAAACAACATAGCTTGGTCACTCTTGGGCAGTCCCCAGTGAACAGGCTCGCCGCATACCGGGCAGAATTGCCAGCCAGGGGAAACCTCACTGCCACAACCCACGCACGCAGATCGGGTGAGTTCATTGCAGGAGGGGCAGGTCCCGTCCACCCCGGACATCGGGCGGGAACAACGCGGGCAATAGGTCTCGTCCCCATCCCTCAATTGGATCACTCGGAGAACTTCTTCGGGGGTTGTAACGCCATCCCTTATCTTGCTTCGTGCATCCTCGAAAAGCGACATGTAGCCTGACATTGCGGCTGCTTTGACGATCTCTGCCTCGGTAGCCTTCCTGTTGATCGCCGCGCGGACAGGCGCTGTCATCTTGAGGATTTCATATATGCCTATACGCCCTCTAAAACCGGTTTCCAGGCAATCTTTGCAGCCATGGCCCTTCTGAAATACGAAGTCTTTGTCATCCCACGTCAGCTTCCTCAGGACGAGGTCGGAAGGAATATAGGACTCACGGCACCGGTTGCAAGTGCGCCTGGCCAATCGTTGCGCGACAATGATAGAGACCGAGGAAGCGATGACAAAGGGGTCGACCCCAAGGTCGAGGAGGCGTAGGACTGTTGCCACAGAGTTGTTGGTGTGAAGTGTGGTCAGTACCAATTGCCCTGTCATGGAAGCACGGAAAGCGATCTCAGCAGTCTCCCGGTCCCGGATCTCACCCACCAGGATCACATCCGGGTCTTGTCGCAGTATCGACCGCAAAAACGAGGCAAAGGTCAGTCCCGCCTTCACGTTGACCTGAACCTGATTGGCCCCCTCGAGCTTGTATTCGATTGGATCCTCGACGGTGACCACGCTCAGTTTACTCGACAGTTTTCGACTCAACAGCGAGTAAAGCGTTGTGGTTTTGCCGCTACCGGTGGGACCGGTAACGATGATCATGCCCTGAGGCTGATCACCTGCGTCGACGAGCGTTTGCAAGGCCTTCTCAGGCAGGCCTAGAGTCTTTAGATCGTACGAACCGCCGCCCGCCTCAAGAAGCCGCATCACCAACTTCTCACCGAACCGGGTCGGCAGCGTGGAAAGACGTACGTCCACGGCCCGATTCTGAAGGCGGACCTTGAACCGGCCATCCTGGGGGAGTCGCTTGTCAGCAATGTCGAGCTTCCCCATAACCTTGAGACGCGACGTGAGTCCCGCGTGCAGCCAGGGGGGCGCTTGCAGGTAATCCCGAAGGACCCCGTCCACGCGTAGGCGGACCCGGACATCGTGCTCCGCAGGCTCGATATGGATATCACTTGCATGCGCCTTGAGACCTTCGGCCAGAACCAGATTGGCGAGTTTTACGATGGGGGGAGTTTGGGAAGCTCGGAGAGAGTCTTCTTCATCGAGTTCAATCCCGGGGTCGAGCGGCAGAACCTGGAGACCGGCTGGTAATTCAGCCTCTGCAATAAAATCAACCGCCTCCGAATGGGCGAAGTGATCATCAATCGCCGCCAAGATTTCTGAACGGGGACTGACAAAGAGTTGAACCTTCAACCCTGTGAAGAATTCGATATCCTGGTTTGCCGCCAGATTGGTGGGGTCCAAAATTGCCACCCGCAAGACGCGGCCATCACAAGCAAAAGGGATGCAAGAGTAATGTCGGGCCATTTTTTCAGGGATGCGGTGGACAGCTTCGTCACTTATGGAGTGTGATGCGAGCGAAATCAGCGGAATCTTTAGCCGTTGCGCGAACGTGTCGGCAAGCCATACCTCCGTGATCTTCCCTGCCTCCAGCAAAGTTGCCCAGAGCGGTTCTTTCCTCTTGCCCGCAAGACGTGCGAAGGCTTCGACTTTATTCGGGGTTAGAACTCCGGATTCGATCAGCAATCCTGGTAAATCGGTGTACAATGTGAAAAGCTCCTTATCTGTTCCATCGTGCCAGCAAGCGGAAACACACACACCCTTTCCCCGCCGACTAGCAAGGTGTGCAAACCATTCTACTGCACAAGGCGGGAAATGAGGTCTGCTTTAGTATAGTACTTTGGTACTAGGCCGCAGCAGTCAAAGGTCAACAGATTAGGCATTCTTTTCGGGCATCTTGTCCGAACAATAAACATTACTCTCGAACTGACCGCAATTCCCCCTCACCGAAGTGACAGCAATTGCCCGTCGCATTGGCTGGGTTTATCCTCGCAAGAGAATTCACTACGTGCACACATCGTGAGAGAAAGGACTCTATCGAGCGACGGCAGCGTGCTATGGCCGAGACGGTCCGTCGAGGGATTTCTCAACGTCAGACTGCCCGGCGTCTCGGGGCCTGCCTCCGGACCGTTCAATTCTAGGTTGAGCGAGCTGGCCCCCAACGCCTCAGTCGGGTCGACTGTTCGAACCAACCTCCGAGACCTCACTCTCCTGCGAATCGCACTCGCGCAGCCGCGGAGGATCGCGTGCTGAACTGGCGACCGCCTGTAAACGCCTTGCGTCCTTTGTGGATCCGCGCCTTTGCGTGATGCCTTTTCTCAAGTGAACTTCTGAGAAACGACAAAGCAGGGATGCTGAAGACCCCATCATACTGCCATCCGGGCGTGCAGGCGGCGCTGAATCTCGCAAGTGATTAATCCTCGATTTCCAATCTGAACGCTGCATATTAACTTTCGGGTGTGGTCCATCACTTGTGTTTATCCTGGCATGAACCCGACCTTTGGATGGTCAGGTACAGGGCGCAGTCGCTTGGCCGTCGGCGTACTCGAAATGTGATCCCGTCCCTGCTTTCGGTGGAGCGACACGGAAGAGTCCAGTCCCGCACTCCGATTCTTGGGCCGGATCGATCCCTCCTGGTACTAGATCCGCCAGCGAATCGATGGCATCTTATTACGAATCTGCTCGATGGGCGCCGTGTCCTCCGCGAGGCCGCGCCAGTGTTTAACCTGCACCACGAGCCGCCATGATAGAGGTGATGTTTCACCGTCTGCTGTGGGTACCAGGGAGTCTTCCCACGTGACCACGACGTCGGCACCATGTTCGCCAGCTCCCCCTTATCTCTTCACCGTGGCGAAAGGAAACATTTGCTTAAGGAGTATCTTGCGCGATATTGTGGCGGGCAGTATTCTTGGTGAGGTACATGGCCTCGTCAGCCATGCGCAGGATTTCCCTGGGGGTGCGGGCGTCGCCGGGGAATGTGGCTACGCCGAAGCTGGCAGTCACCTTGATGTTCAGATTCTCCTCGCTGAAGAAGACCTTCGAAGCAAGCAGGTCCTTGACGCGGCGCGCCACGCTCAGAGCGCTTTCCTTGGAGGTTTGGGGCAGGAGTACCACGAATTCGTCGCCACCGTAACGAAACGCATAATCAATCAACCGCAGGTTTCTCTTCATGGTATTCCCGATCATCCAAAGGAGCTTCGAGCCTACGAGATGGCCATAAACGTCGTTGACCTGCTTGAAGTGATCGAGGTCAATGAAGACCACAGAGAACTCGTAACCGTAACGGGAGGAGCGGTAGATTTCCGCATCCAGAACGAATTTGAGGTGCCGGGCGTTATAGAGGGCGGTGCAGTCATCCATAATGGTGAGTTCGTGGATGCGTTGCACGTACCGTGCATTTTCGAGTGCAATGGCTGCGTAGTCGGCGAGGCTGCTTAATATGGGTATATGCTCTTCCGAGAAACTCTGCTTCCCAAGGCAGTTCACGAGCTCAATAACGCCCAGAAGCTGTTCACGGCCTTTAATAGGGACGCAGAGCACGGAGCGAGCATCCAGCTGCGTCACCTCATCGATCCTGGCGGTGAAGCGCTTGTCGCGCCGGATGTCTTCCACCAGGACGGGCTCCCCATGCCCAGCCACCCATCCTGCGATGCCTTCTCCCAGCTTGAGGCGAACATCCTTCAGCTTCTCAGCGCCATGTCCAATGGCAATCTCAAAATACAACTCCCGCGCCTGCTCATCCACCATCAAAAGGGACCAGGTATCCGGCTGCAGCAGGTCACTGATCTTCTCCATGATGGTCTGGAGGATTTTCTGCAGATCGAGGGTGGAAAAAAGAGCCTTCCCGACCTCGTGGAAAATGGAAAGGCGTTCGACCTGACGCTTGAGTTCAGCGACCTCGTCCTGCGCACTCATAGGAATCTCTGGGCTTCGCTTTCCAATTTCGTCCGATTCCAGCTATAAACTATTGAGGCCCCCGTTTCAATCCCTTTTGATGCAATAATACCAAAGTACCGTGCATGGAGCATCACTAGCCCAAGTTCGTCACGATGAGGCGGTTTTTAAATTATTTTCGCCCTCCGCGATTCGTTAAGCTTCTTGTTCTCAGCCCGACCCTTCTGAAAAGTCGGTGTAGTGTAGACCAACCCTCTTGCGGTGGGGGTACTCAGCGTGACACTATCGCCCCGATGTTTTTGCGACCGAATCATCGGGATAAGGACGGCAAGGACCACACCTACTGGTCGCTGGTCGAAACCGTACGCACACCCGACGGTCCGCGCCAGCGGACGTTGTGTTATCTGGGCGAACTGAACGACTCGGCGCAGGCGCGCTGGCTGAAGGTGATCGATGTTTTCAACGAGCACGGTGAGCGCCGGCAGTTGAAACTGTTTCCTTCCGACGTCGAGTTGCCGGAGAACGATCCGGACGTAGCTCGAGTGCGGGTGAGCCGGGTTCGGTTCGAGCGGGTGCGGCAGTTTGGGACTTGTTGCTTGGGTTTGGAACTGTGGAAGCGCTTGGAGCTGGACCGGTTCTGGGAAAGCCTTCTGGATGGCGAAGCCGCTGACGTGCCCTGGTCGCGAGTGGCGGCGCTGCTGGCGATTAACCGCTTGTGCGCTCCGTCCAGCGAGTTGGGGATCGAGGAGCGCTGGTATCCCACGACCGCGCTGGATGATCTGCTGGGGATTGCGGAAGGCAAGATCAATGACACCCGCTTGTATCGTTGTCTGGACCGACTGCTGCCCCACAAGACGGAACTGGAGCGACATCTGAAGGAGCGCTATGGCGAACTGTTCGGTGCCGAATTCGACGTATTGCTCTACGATCTGACCAGCACCTACGTGGAAGGCCAGGCCGAGAAGGACCTGATGCTGCAGCGCGGCTACTCGCGCGACCATCGGCCTGACTGCAAGCAGGTGGTGATCGCGCTGATCGTCAACGTCGAGGGATTTCCCTTGAGCTACGAAACCTTCGATGGCGACCGCACAGATGTCACGAGCTTGGAAGCGGTCATGCGCATGGTGGAACGCAAGTACGGGCGAGCGCGGCGGATCTGGGTGTTTGACCGCGGCATCGTGAGCGAAGCGAATCTGGCGGCGCTGCGCAAGCGGGGCGGCCAATATCTGGTGGGCACGCCGCGCTCGAAGCTGAAGGGGGTGGAACGCGAACTTCTGGAAGGCACCTGGACGCAAGTGCGTGAAGAAGTGGAAGCCCAGTTGGTCCCCATGCCGGGTGGCGCCGAAACCTACGTGTTGTGCCGCTCGACGGCGCGGCGGGAAAAGGAGCGGGCCATCCGCCGCCGCTTCTCGAGCCGGATGGAACGAGCCCTCGCGCGTCTGGCGCAGCGCGTGGAGAAAGGACAATTGAAAGACCGGTCGAAGATCGAGCGACGGCTGGGGAAGATTCAGGAACGTTATGTTCAGGTGGCAGACCTGTATGAAGCGGACCTCCGTCAAACCGGGGGACGCTGGGTCTTGAGCTGGAACGTGATCGAGGAGCGTCGCGCTTGGCGTGAGGCGCGAGAAGGCGCCTACCTGCTACGCACGAACCTGGAGGGAGCGACGGTCGAAGAGCTCTGGACAAAGTACATCCAACTCACCGAAGCCGAGGCCGCCTTCCGGGCGCTGAAAAGCGAGTTGTCGATCCGACCCTTGTTTCATCA
>Ga0187858_10004019_pt1 | contig 13934 bp, 10 predicted proteins | sample June2016WEW_8_15_FD_133015 | JGI IMG/M metagenome (GOLD analysis project Ga0187858, IMG submission 133015) | Peatland microbial communities from SPRUCE experiment site at the Marcell Experimental Forest, Minnesota, USA - June2016WEW_8_150 | ecosystem: Environmental > Terrestrial > Soil >...
CCTTCGATCCAACTCAGCGAACGAAGCGTTTGCGACCTCGAGCTTCTCGCCACGGGCGCCTTTTCCCCTTTGGATACTTTCATGGGCGAGGAAGACTATCGCCGTGTGGTGGAGGAGATGCGGCTGCAGAGTGGCACCCTCTTCCCCATTCCGGTGTCGCTTCCTGCAGATCCTTCGCCCGACCTGCAACTAGACCGGGAGATCGTGCTACGCGATTCGAAGAACGAGCCCCTGGCAATCCTACGACTGGAGGAGGTCTATCGATGGGATCTGGAATCCACGGCCTCCCTAGTCCTGGGAACGCGCGACACCAAGCATCCTCTGGTCGCGGAAATGCATCGTTGGGGCAGATTGAACCTCTCTGGACACATCGAGATGCTGCAACTCCCGAAGCATTTTGACTTCCAAGAACTGCGCCTGACCCCTCAAGAAACCCGTGACCGTTTGGCCGCACTGGGCCGCGCCAACGTCGTGGCCTTCCAGACTCGCAACCCCCTTCATCGGGTTCACGAGGAGCTAACCAAGCGCGCCTTTGAAGAGGTTCACGGTACTCTGCTCCTACACCCGGTGGTCGGCTTGACCAAGCCGGGAGACGTGGACCACTTCACCCGCGTGCGGACCTACCGCGCCCTGGCCTCGCGCTACTACGACCCGAATCGTATTCTTCTGGCCCTGCTGCCGCTAGCCATGCGACTGGCGGGCCCGCGCGAAGCGCTTTGGCATGCTCTCATTCGCCGCAACTATGGAGCCAATTATTTGATTGTGGGCCGCGACCACGCCAGTCCAGGGCTCGATTCCAAGGGCCATCCCTTTTACCCTCCCTATGCGGCGCAGGAGTTGCTGGAGGAGAACTCGCAGGAATTGGGCGTGGGCATGATCCCTTTCCGGGAACTGGTTTATCTGCCTGACGAGGAGCGCTACGAGGAAATCACCAAGGTTCCCCCGAATTCCTCGACAGCTTCCATCTCCGGTACTCAGGTGCGAGAGGAGTTCCTAGCGCGCGGAAGGACTCTCCCTGGATGGTTTACACGGGTGGAGGTCGCAGAGATCCTCGCGGAGAGCTACCCTCCCAGGTACCGCCAAGGCGTTTGCGTGTGGTTTACGGGGCTGAGCGGATCTGGCAAGTCCACAACGGCCGAGGTGCTAACGGTGTTGCTGCAGGAGGCCGGGCGTCAGGTGACTCTCCTTGACGGCGATGTCGTGCGAACGCACCTCTCCAAAGGTCTTGGCTTCAGCCGCGAAGATCGTGACACAAACATCCGCCGGATCGGATTCGTGGCGGCAGAGATCGTTCGGCACGGCGGCGTAGCCGTGTGCGCTGCCGTGAGCCCATATCGGGCGACACGAAATGATGTGCGCAACATGGTGGGCGCCGATCGGTTCGTGGAAGTGTTCGTGGACACGCCATTGGATGTGTGTGAGGCGCGGGACACCAAGGGTATGTATGCGAAGGCGCGGCGAGGAGAGATTACCGGATTCACCGGGATCGATGATCCTTACGAGCCTCCCGAGTCTGCGGAGATCACCCTGGGCACAATTCAAAGTTCCCCCGAGCAGAACGCCCGAGCCATCGTGAGCCTGCTGCGTTCGCGCGGGTTCTTGCGGGAAGACCGCGAGAAGAACCTCCAAGAATGAAGGGCTCTGGGAGGTGAGGAGCGCGTCCGACACGGGCAAGGGAGGGGAAGAGGAAGCTGCTTGATTCGCCCTCTAGATTGGAGGAGGCGCAGAGTATTCGCCGCGGCTAGAATGGGCCGTCAGGCCCGGCGTTGGTTGGCCGGGTTGGCCGCGGGCAGGTGTCCATCGGGGCCCCATTTCTCACCCGGTCAGGCGGGGACAGACCACTCCATCGGAATGAGACTTCGCCACTCCTGGGGTGCACGTGATGGGAGCAGCATGGTCCCGTGTTTTCCTGGGAGAAGCGTCGCAGGCATTGCGGAAGGTTACCCCATTTCGAGGAATAATAGAGGAAGCTAGGGACCCTCGCGTGATCGGCGGGTCGCTCCCGAACCGAGCGACTCCCCAGGGACCGGGGTGCCCCCTGAGGCTCTCGTTCAACCCGAGACAGAGACTCTGCTGGCCTTGCAATGAGAACTAGAGTCGTCATCATCAACAACGAGATTTTTCCCTACCGCGTTCCGCTCTTTGCCACCCTCAGTTCTCTCGAAGGGCTTGACGTCCATGTTCTCTTCTTGACGCGGCGAGGTTGGGATCGTTCGTGGAACCTCTCTCAAAACGTTCTCACGTTCCCGCATACAGTGCTCCCCGGATTCTTCTTCCGGCTTCCCAAGCCCCACTATCACGAATGGCGCACAATCTACGTGAACCCAACGCTCCTCTGGCATCTCTTCCGATTGGCGCCGAACGTGGTCGTTGGATATGAGTACTCCCTGCCGGCATTGACCGCCCTCCTGTACTCGCGACTCAGCCGATGCCGATACGTCGTTTGTAGTGAGTGCACCGCATGGAGCGACCGCGCCCTGACCTACGGTCAAAGACTGACACGCCGCATCATTATTCCACGAGCGAGCGCTTACCTGGGCACCAGCCCTGCCGCATGTGCCAACCTGGTAGCTCTGGGAGCACCCGCCGACCGCATCTCCGAAGCGCCCCAGAGTCACGACGTTCGGTTCCTTCGGGAGAGAGTGGAACGGGCTCGCGCTCTAGTGGACCGGCATCCGCCAACTTTGTTGTATGTGGGCAGTCTCAGCGAACGAAAGGGAGTGGATCTCGTGCTAGAAGCCTTTGGCCAAGTGGCTCGCGAATTACCCCAAGCTCGCCTGATCCTGGCCGGGTCAGGAGCATTGCACACCAGCCTGGAGCGGCAAGCCTCACGCATGGGCCTGGCTGACCACGTGGAGTTCCTCGGCTTCGTGGAGCCGGATGATCTGCCACGCGTCTTCGCGGAGGCGGATGTGCTCGCCTTGCCATCTCTGGAAGACACCTTCGGCATGGTTGTTGTTGAGGCCTGGGCGAGTGGCGTCCCGGTCGTATGTTCGAAGTATGCCGGCGTGTCGGGCTACATCACGGAGGGGAGGGACGGATTCGTCGTGGATTCCGGACGGATTGAGGAAATGGCCGGTAAGATTCTCATTCTTCTGCGCGATCCAGTTCTGCGGCGCTCTTTCGCAGGGCACGGCCAGATCCTTGCGGACAGATTTGACCCTGTCGCTGTGGCCAAGAGCTTTCGCCAAGCTATCCTTGCTTCGCAGGAGACGTGATACCCTGTGCCGTTCTTCTTTAGCGTGATTGTCCCCACTTATAACCGACCGGAGCAGCTGCGCGCCTGCTTGCTCAGCTTGCGCCGACTTGACTATCCACGTGAGGCTTGGGAGCTACTCGTGGTGAATGACGGCGGCATCGACCCACGAGCTGATCTGCCTTCCGACCTGAGAGGGGCACTGCCTATGCGCGTCGTGGATACCGTTCACCAAGGTCCGGCAGCGGCACGCAATGCGGGGGCTCAAAAGGCCAACGGAACCCACTTGGCGTTCACGGATGATGACTGCCGGCCCCTCCCAGATTGGCTGAGCTGCTTTGCGGAGGCCTTCGCTACAGGTCCCTGGGACGCGCTAACCGGCCGGACTCTCAACCCCTGGCCGGAGTCCTTAGCACCGAAAAGCCACCAATACCTGATTGACTTCATCCAAGACTACCAGCGCCTCCCCAATGGGGACGTATATCTGGCCTGCAGCAACAATGCTGCCTACAGGCGAGAGGTGTTTGAGGCGCTTGGGGGCTATGACCCCTCCTTTCCGCAGGCTGCGGCCGAGGATCATGAGTTGAGTCATCGGCTTGTTGCCCGAGGGTTCCGCCAAGGGTACCGACCGGAGGCTCGGGTTTGGCACGATCACCCGCTCACGGTTTGGCACTATCTATGCCTGCAGTTTCGCTATGGCCAAGGAGACGACCGTTTCCGACGCGCGCTTCTCCGCAACCGACTCCCAAGGAGGATTGGCCAACGAAGACGTCCACCGTTCCATCTCGCCCTAGCCAAGCAGCTATATGACGACCGCGCGCCCGCGGCGATGTGGGCGCTCCTGGCATTAGCGCAGGGCGCACACTTCTTTGGCTCGCGCTACCAGCGGCTGCTCTGGCATGCGTGAGGTCGGGGTCTTGTGACTCGCTAGGCCGATAGGCAACCTAGCCTTGCCCCGCTCACTTCCGTGGGCATCATCCAAGCCTGGAGGCAAGGACAATGTGAGGGTTTGGCGCCGGGCCGCGCCGCGACAGCTACGGTACAATCGGCTGGTGCCTTCGGACAATCAAGAATTCAATCGGCTTTGGAATTGGAGTTGTTGCACGACCAACCCCGCACCGTGAACCAAGTCCGCCCGGCCGGAGTCGACCAGATCTAGCATGAATCACAGAGATCCGTTGCAGCAGCTCGAGTCGGGCCCGATCTTTATTGTGGGGGCAGCGCGGTCGGGCACGACCTGGGTCTACGACATCCTGACCTCCCTCGCGGAGGTCGCCGGTGTGTATGAATCCTGGCTCTTCACACGGGACCTGGGTGTCGGCGCCTTCTTTGGCCCAGCCCACTGGTCGGCAGGCCGCTCGGGCCTGGGGCATTCGTTTGATAGGCGGGCATTTGTGGAGCAGGTGAGGTGTTTTGTATCGACCGTGCTCGCGCTGAAGCTGGAGCCTCATCATCGCTTCCTGGTCGAGAAGAGCCCCTCGCATATCTTCACTATGCCTCTGATTCGGGAGATACTCCCCACGGCGCGATTCATCCATGTCCTGCGCGACGGACGAGATGTTAGCGTCTCGGTACGTCAAGCGGCGAGGTCATGGATTCTTCAATGGCAGCGCACCTTTGGGCGCTCGATCTATGCTTCGGGCTGCGCATGGAAAGCCGCCGTTCATCGAGCCCGAAGTGATGCGAGCCTGCTGGGAGGTGCGTTTCTGGAAGTCCGTTACGAGGATCTCAAGGGTCAGCCCCTTTCCACCTGCGCCCGCCTTTTTGATTTTTGCCAGATCCCAGTTGACCGAGCCATTGTCGAGAAGGTTATCGCAGCGACAGACTTCGACATCAACTACCGGCCTTCCGAGGCAGGCTTTCGCCGTGGCGGCCGGGTCGGAGACTGGAAGTCTCACTTTAGCCTAGTGGATGCTTTGATGTTCAATGTGGCCGCCGGAGATGCCCTGATCGAGACGGGGTACGAGGCGAACCGCCGATGGTTGCCTGGTCTCGGACACTGAGGGCCCCTCGTGGCGCCCGCCTCTCCCGGACGGTGATTCCTTGGAACGGACTGAGAAAGAAGATTCCTCATATGACTAAGGATATGACGGGCTCCAGTGTCCGCCTCCCTGCAACCGATCGTCCCCAAACATGGGTCGCCGAAGGACACTGTAGCTCCGTCTCGTGTTTGTTAGACTGGTATTCGACGACCCAGCTCCGCCCGCAATGTGGATCCTCCTGGCACCGTCTCCGGGCGCCCATGCGTTCCGCTGGCACGACCGACAGTTTCTCATGGCTGCGGTCCGCCTGGAACCCCGTGACGCTCCGACTGGTCGACAAGGACTACATGAGGCACGCTCGCATCGGCTGGAGGCGCATGCCATGAGCGCATCGGGGCACAGAGCAGACGTCGCCGTTAGCGTTGTGATGGCCGCGTACAACGGTCGGCGCTTCATCTGCGAGGCCCTCCAGAGTCTCTTCGCCCAGAGTCATCCTCCCGCAGAAATTGTTGTCGTGGACGATGGGTCGACCGACGGAACATCCGATGTTCTGCAACCCTATCTCGACCGCATTCGCTACTTCACCGAGCCACACCGCGGGCTGTCCGCGGCCTGGAACTGGGGGATCGCCCAGGCTCACGGTGAACTGGTCGCCTTTCTGGATGCAGATGACTACTATCTCCCAGAGCATTTGCAGCGCATGGCCGAGCTTCTGTCTTCGGATCCCAGCGCAGGCCTCGTGCACAGCGGATGGCGGCTCGTCCGAGAAGACGGTGCTTTCATTTGCGATGTCCAACCATGGCGGGATGCCCCCCGGCTAGACCTAAAGGGATGGCTATTCTGGAAGCCAGCCAGGATGGGGGCTACCCTGCTGAGAAGACGTTGGCTAGAGCGCGCTGGCGGATTTGACGAGACGTTTGTTCAATCCGAGGACGTCGATTTGATGCTGCGCTTGGCAGTCCTGGGATGCAAGTCAATCTGGCTGCGCAATACCACCCTCTGTGTCCGCGTGCATGGCGACAACATGACGCGCCAGGGGGTCGTTGGTGCCGAGAACCTGGACCAAGTCCTGGACCGCTTCTTTTCCCTTCCCGGCCTTCCGAGCGCCATTACCAAATTGGAACGCCAAGTGCGCCACGACACAAGTGTCTGGACCGCTTGGCACCTCTGGCAAACGGGGTACCGGGCTCAGGCCTTGGCACGGCTCCAGGATTGCCTCGCCTCGGCTGACTGGCCTCCGGAGCAATCGGCGCTGCGCTGGATGATTAGGTTTCACGACTGGGACGAAGGACAAGGGATGTCGCCCCTTGCGAGCCTGGGAACCCGATCGCTCCTTCACGAAGCTTCAGGGACATCGGTTCGCGATTGGAATCGAGTTCAGACCCGTTACGACTGGTTTCGCAGAGTCTGGTTGCCGGTCACCAGGGGAGAACCCTGCAACCCCGACCCAACGCAAAGGGAGGCCATGCGGGACCTCTCCTGGAGCGAATTCATTGCGCCGATCTTGGCGGGCGTACCCCAACCCGTGGACGCAGGCACTGTCAAGACCTTGTGGGCTGAACTGGGACGCCATGGATTAGTCGGCGCAGCGGATCGGCACGAAGTCACAGCCTTGTACCTGAGCGTGTTCGCTGACAGTGTAAGGATGCGAGACTGGCACCGAGCCTGGGGTGCTCTCGACAACGCCCTGGGCGAGGGGTTGAGTCGGGTCAGCCTGAGGGCTTGGCTGGACTTCGGGAGGGCGGAGGCCCGCGGCCTGACCGGCCGTTTGAGGTCATCAGGAGGGCCACCTGCCCACCGGAACACTTTTAGGGTGGCCCAATCCGTGACCATGCCCCCATCAAAGAAGGGTCTAGTGAGCGTCATCATTCCGGCCTACAACAAGGCGCCCTACGTCACGCAGGCGGTCAAAAGCGTCCTAGGGCAGGACTACCCACATCGTGAAATAATCGTGGTCGACGACGGATCCACAGATGGAACAGCCGAGGTGCTCAAGGCGCAGGCCAAGGAGTTGACCTACGTTCACCAGTCGAACCAGGGTCCGGCCGCCGCGCGCAACCGAGGACTGCGAATCGCGCAAGGGGAATTCATCCTTTTCCTGGATGCCGACGACTTCCTGCTCCCGGGCGCCCTCAGCGCGCACATAAGGCAACTTCTCTCCCACCCGTCCCACGGGTTCTCGCACAGCGGCTGGAGGTTTGTCGACGCTCGAGGGGAACCGCTAGCGGACGAGACTCCCTGGAAAGAAGTTCCACGGCTTGACTTGGAGAACTGGCTAGAGCGGAAACCGGTATTCCTCGGAGCCATGATGTTCCGCCGGTCTTCGCTAGAGCATAGTGGGGGATTTGACACGCGATTGTTCCAAGCGGAAGACGTAGACTTGCTCTTTCGCCTGGCCTTGAGCGGATCCCGCGGCGAATGGATCCGCTCCGTCACGGTCTGCCGGCGCAAGGACAACACCAACATCACGCGGGACAGCCTGGGCCAAGCCCGTGATCTCGATGCTGCTCTCGTCCTTTTTTTCGGCAATCGGTCTCTACCGCGGCGGATCCGGCGTTTGGAGCGGACGGTGTACTTCTTCACCCTGATGTGGATTTCCTGGTACCTCATCCAGGCTGGCCAGTTGGATGCAGCTGGCCAGTACTTGGGACGAACTCAGATGTACACGCGCCTGTCGGGAAAGACGCTTGTGTTAGGGTGGTTGAGCGATCTCGCCGAACGGACCAGAGGAGAGGTGAGCAGAGCCGTGCTGCAGACCGAGCCGCGTGCGCTCTGGCCGGTGTTCAAGCGCGCGTCCAAGATGGGTCCGGCCGCCTGGGCGCAGGCAGAGCGAAGCCTAGACTTCTGGGTTGACATTTGGCGGCCCTATACCAACGGGGACAGAGCTCAAGGGAGAGCCGCGTTGAGCCAATTCCCGCCCTTCAAATCGCATGAGCTGGTTGAGTATTCCTGCACTGCGCTTCTGGAGGCCAGGGAGCCAATCCGTCTGGCGTGCTTGGATCAATTGTGGGAAGATGCGCTCCAGGCGGCCGTTGTGGCGCCTGAGGGACGACCGGAGGTGATCAACCTCTATCTTGCGCTCGCAGCGCGGGCGCTACAGAGGCGATGGGGTGCCTGCCTGCTCGAGGTGGCTCTCCCGACCGTGGGCCTGCTTGCGCAACCGCGGGGGTGGGGTTCAGCCCTCCACGCGACCGCACGCCTGGGTCGCGAGATGGCTGGTCGGATTGGGCAATGGGGATGACGTGGACCCCCTCCCCGAACAGGTGCGACGTGGCTTATGAAGAACGAAAGGGGCTCGATGGCCGCTGAAGCTAATCGACCCATCGATTTCGGTCTGCGCAGGCTTTGGCAAAACGCTGGCTGGGCGTTCAGGCTCACCTGGGCAACCCATCGCCCCTTGTCGATCTTGCTGGCAATCAGCACGTTCGTCGACAGCCTGGCGCCGGCTGCAGCTGCGCTTGCGGCCCGCGGAATCGTGAACGGCGCTCTTCGCGCCGTGACTAGGAAAACGCCTGCCCTCCCGGTTGTTCTGCCTTGGCTTCTCCTGGCGCTTGGAGTGGCGCTTGTGGACGTAGCCGTCAACGTGTGGGAGGGGTACATTTCGCAACGGCTATTCGACGAGCTCAACTTGGGGATTACCCGGCTCATCCTAAAGCATGCGGCTAGGCTCGATGTCCCAGCCTTCGAGGACCCTGCCATCCAGGATGTGCTGGACCGCGCCCAGGAGAATATAGCCCAGCACTTCACTACGTTTGTGAACGCCGCCCTGGCAGCCCTGACGGGTTTAGCCCAAACCGCCTCCCTTACAGCGATTCTGATCTCCATCGAACCAGTCCTAACCCTTGCGATCGTGCCAGTTTTCCTCCCACAACTGCTATTCCAGTGGCGGCTTGCCCGGCGGAGTTTCATTGAAGAACACTCGCGGACGACAAAGCGCCGCTGGAGCCGCTACTTTGTGTCGAGAATGACTGACCAGCCCTATATCCCTGAAGTCAAGATCCTGGATCTGGCGCCTTTGCTGATCCAGCGTTTCGAACAACTCATGACGGCGTTCATGAAGGAGGATCGCAAGCTCTATCGGATCGGGTTGAACGGAGGCCTTCTCTTTGGGGTCCTCTCAACGTTAGCCTACTTTGTGGCCTTTGCTCGCGTGGTAATTCGCGCGGCCGCAGGTGACCTCACGATCGGTGATGTCGCTATTTACGGCGCTAGCGCTGCGCGCCTCCGAAACTCGCTCGACTCCAGCACTCGTGCTATCGCCGCCATGCTGGAACAGGCCCTCTACGTGTCCAATCTTCGCGAGTTCCTCGCCCTGGAGCCTCAGGTGCGGGATCAAGGTCAGCGGCGGCCGGGGACCGTCCGAGGTGGCCTGGTCCTCGATCATGTGACCTTCACTTACCCAGGCAGCAGCGTCCCAGCCGTGTCGGATATATCATTCGAAATCCGACCCGGGGAAACTCTGGCCCTGGTTGGGGAGAATGGAGCTGGCAAGACCACATTGGTCAAGCTGATCGCCAGGCTCTACGACCCTGACCAGGGCACGATCTCCCTGGATGGGGTCGACCTGCGAGAGTATGCCCTGGATTCTCTGTATGGCGAGATCGCCTTTGTGTTCCAGAACTTTGGTCGCTACGAAGGGACCCTGCAAGAGAACATCGCGCTGGGCGATTGGCGTCACCTATTGGATGACCGGCCCCGGGTCGAAGAGCTCGGCCGGATGGCGCATGTAGACGAAATCGCGAGGGGACTTCCCCAAGGCTACGACACTCTGATCGGCCGTATGTTCGGCGAGGTGGATCTCTCAGGGGGCCAATGGCAAAAGGTTGCGGTGGCCCGCGCTTTCGCTCGAAACGCTCGGGTACTTATCTTGGATGAACCCACTTCCAATCTGGATGCCCGGGCAGAGTTCCAGCTTTTCTCGCAGTTCCGCGAGTTGGCCCGCGGGCGCACGACCGTGATTATCTCGCACCGCTTTTCCACGGTTCGGCTCGCCAGTCGCATCGTGGTAATTGACAGCGGAAGGATTGTCGAGACCGGAACGCACGCGGAACTCGTCGCCCGCGAGGGTCTTTATGCCAACCTATTCCGCCTTCACGAGCAGTTGATGGAGGCGGCTTGAACGGGGGCGTAGGGCTTGGCCCGGCTGAGAACCAGAGACCAAACTTCGGGACCCAGTGTCCCAGCGTACGTCGTCAGCCATCGCCCGGGCGCCAGAAGGGCAACGGCATCCGCGAACTTCTCCGAGCTTGGCCAGGTTCACCGCATCCGCTTTCTTATTCCCTAGGCGTGAGCCTGACAATTCTCGCGGCCACTTATCCGATCCCTACCATCTTCCAGACCATTCCACACTTTGGATCGACCAAAGTCCCGCTTCGGATAGAAAAAACGGGGACGGGCTCGAGTCCGCCCCCTCGGATCACCTGAGTGGAGCCTCCAATGGTGACCGAGGTCGCTGGCTTGATCCTCCAACGGGTTGAAGATCGACTCTTGCTGGCACAGGAGAATTAGGAGCAAGGGCTTTTCTCCGAGTCTCGCATCCGGATAGGAGCAGTGCACATGGCGTTGATCATTGCCGGACATCCTCGTTCCGGGACATCCCTTCTGGCACGGCTCTGCGACCTGCATCCTGACATGCGGATCACCATGGAGTTCCGGGATTTCAAGGCGATCAACGTCGGGTATCGGGAACATGTCAGCGCCTTGCGCAAGAACTGGTATCGTCGCAGGCTAGTGGGGCCGCCAAGCTTCCGCAGCCGACTGCGTAGTGCGGTCTTCCTCAGCGAGTATTTGCTGAGGCTCCTACCCGGCGCGGGCGGACCGATTGGAGTGAGAGAGGTCGAACAAGTTCTTCACGCAATCTTTCCCGCAGCCCGAATCGTGGGAGACAAGTACCCACGATATATCTTCCAGCTTGACGATCTGGCACGGGAATCGGGTCTCCAATTCGTCGTCATCTACCGCGATTGCCGGGACGTTGTCAGCTCCACTCTGAAGATGGCTCGCACGAAATGGCGCAGGTTCGACTGGGTGCAATTGATGGACACACCTCAGAAGGTGGCCGCCCGATGGGTTACGGCGATCGAAAACATGGAAAAGCATCGATCGCAGGCCTATTGCATGCGCTATGAAAACCTCGTGGGAGAGCCAACGAAGGAGATGAAAGCGCTGGGGAAGTGGCTGGGAGTTGAAGCCGACGGATTCTCGACCCAAGAGGTGCGCGACTCAAGCATCGGGAAATACCGAACGGGGCTTTCGCCAGAGGAAGTAGAGCAAGTATTGGAGATTGCAGGTCCGACCATGGAAACCTTGGGCTACCTATGAACCGTGTTGGGAATCCTCCGGCGCTCCCTTCTGGCAAGCCATGGGTTCGTCATGGGCTCTGCTCCGGTAGGAAGCGCCAATGGAACGCGGCGAAGCTAGGCTCCGGTTGAAGGGGAATGGGCTGGTGCTCCCCAGATTGGCGCTCCTTATGTTGCCACTCTCAGCCCTCGCGCCGGAGGCAGGGGTGCGCCCTGCCCAGGTTCCGGAGCAGCTGCGGGGACCGAGCTACCACCTTCGCGGCCGACAATTCGACATACATTGGGATCGATTGGGCCTCTTTGCGAGACCGGCAGGCGGGGCAGGGTGCGGCTCCCTGGGCAGTGCACAGACCAATCGCCTCCTTGGCCCAGAACGCTTTCGAAAGGCGTCCAAAGCCGAGACCGGCCACTGGACCTGCCCTGCTCCACGTTCGGGGTTCAGGGGCTGGATACGCTCGGTGCAGCCGTTGTCGCCCGAACTTAGGGCCACAACTTTCACGAGGCGCCCGTCCCAGACAGGCTGGACGTCTCCTGCTTCGGCACCCGCGCCGCACCAGGATTCCGGGCAGACTTGAAATAGCGGGCATGGATTGAGTATTAGAAGGGATACAATGAGGCATGGTTGTCAGCAGTTTCGTTCGTTGAGTTCCAAAGCGTCCTGGCCTCTCATCCCTGCGTCGCCGATGCCAAGGTGAGCAGCGCTCTGGGCGCAAGGGCGGGATAGGAGATTCAGGCGTTCGTGATCTGCCGGACGGGGTGCAGCCCCTCTGCCGAGGTGTCGTTCGGCCACAGCGAGATACAGCTAGGCTCTCGTGAATCCCCCGCTTGGTCAAGTTCCCTGGAGCACTCCACGGGAGTGCAGCGGGCGAGGCTCTGCGCCGGGCGCTGCGCGAGCCGGCCTAGAAGACCGGGAGGAAATCCACACGTGTCGAATTCGAGGACAATCTCGGCTCTATTGGTCGTGGCTTCGTTGGTCGCCTGCGTGACCGCTCCGAAGTCCGTAACCTCGGTAAGCACGACTGGCGCAACCCCGATTCCGTTGACCCCGACAGCCCCCGCAACTGCAGGAGCCGAGAACCTTACCCAGGTCCCGGCGGCGCTATCCACCCAGGTTCCCAAGAGGTTTTCCGTTTTCCTTGGCGCCTTGGAGGAAACCGGCCTTGCAGGCCGTCTAGAGGGGAAGGATGCCTACACCGTTTTCGCTCCCCCCAACAAGGTGTTTAATCAGATGCCCCAGGCGACCCGCTCGGCGCTATTCCAAGATCGAGGCCGTCTCACTGAGGTCCTAGAGTATCACATCGTCGAGGGCAATTACACCCCAGATGTTCTCCCGTCGGTCAGCACGCTGCCCACTCTGCTGGGAAAAAGCCTAACGGTGACTGTGGGACAAGCCGGCGCGCTGTCCGTCAACGGCGTGGCGATCCACTCCACCAGATTGAATACTGGCAATCTAATCCTCTACTCGATCGACGCCCTTCTTATTCCGCCCGGCTAGATGCCCTCTCGCGCTCGCGGTGAACGCCCGGCAGGGCGAGCATGGGCTCCGCGATCGAAGACTGGCTAGCCTACTCAGCGACCGATCTGCCCAGATCCTGCTTGAGCACCGGCCGATCACTCCAATGGCTCTACTCGCGCGGGGGCGCATGTTCGCAGGCGACATCTCGCAAGGGTTGCTCGATGAGGGACTGCACGGTGCCGGCTTTGCCAGCCTGGCAACTCCTGCCTGACCCCATGACCGTCCTATGCGGGTCCAGGTTCTGATCTCCCTTGGCCGCAATTGCGCCCCGGTAGGATGTTGCTCAAGACGTTCGGCTGCCACCCTGGCGATCGAATCCAGAAACCTCGACCTGACATTGCTGTCGAAAAAGCAACAACAGGGCGTAGGGCCGCGCGCGCCGGCAACGGTACCAACACACGAGTACTGTAGATATCTCAGCCACAGTACGCCCCGGCTGGTCACTCCCTAGGGGCGATTCGCTCCGGCTCCCGAGGTTCTGGACCAACCGTCGCCGTCTTGAAAGCTCTCTTCCCACGCCAGGACGATTCTCGGTCGTTTCGGAGGGGCTGATCAGCCCCTCCTCAAGAGCCGCGCATGATCCGTTGAGAGCAGACGTTGACTGAGCAGCCTGGCTGCGCCCCGCTTCTTGCCCAGCTCAGTGGGGCTGAGGACGGATCACCCGATCTGGCACCCCAGCCGCGTGTTCCGGAGGGGGACCCGACGGTCTTTGCGGAGAACTGGCAGAAATCTCCAGAGAGGAACAGCGCGAGCCCGCTTCAAAGAAGGACCTTTCCTATTCAGGTCACTTGCTCTTTTGCGCTTCCACGGAGCAGATCCCGATACACTTGGAAAGTCGCGGAGTTGATTTTCGATTCCGCAAAGCGGTCCACCGCCATCCGTCGCCCCGTCTCTCCCATCCTTCTTCGCATTTCCCTGTCCTGTATGAGGCGGGCCAGGGC
>Ga0187858_10004023_pt1 | contig 13919 bp, 33 predicted proteins | sample June2016WEW_8_15_FD_133015 | JGI IMG/M metagenome (GOLD analysis project Ga0187858, IMG submission 133015) | Peatland microbial communities from SPRUCE experiment site at the Marcell Experimental Forest, Minnesota, USA - June2016WEW_8_150 | ecosystem: Environmental > Terrestrial > Soil >...
CACAAAGAAAGCGGTCGTGCGACACATGCGGCCAGATTGCCAGAACGAGCTAGTGAGGGTCTGTAAGTGAATTGGGGCCGCACTTTAGCATTGACAATGAGTGGGGAAGATGTCATCATCTCCACGGTGTACCTAATTCAAGGGAACTGGCGAATGACAATTTACTGGCTCGCCGCCGCCGTCATCGGAGTCGCGGTCGTCTACTAACGGAGGAATTATGTTCACTGACACTGAAAAGATGCTGCTCGAACGCGCAACGGAAGCCTTAGAAAAGCTGGCCGCTATAGCTCAGTCGGTAGAGCACGACACTTGTAATGTCGGGGTCACTGGTTCAAATCCAGTTGGCGGCTCCAAAGCTAGCGTAATTCTTTGGGAGATGAAGGATGACGTCCCTATCGGAAAAGTCGTCGGGGTAGACGACGACGAACTGAAGTTGATACAGTATTCTGGTTGGTCTGTCGCAGACATTCTCCAACGTCGCAAAGATAAGCGAGAGGGCACGATGAGGCCAACACCTTCACAGATGGGCGAGTCGGTTAATGACAAACCAGCGGACTCCAAGCCCGCCCATCCCGCCCCTTACTCTTGCGAGGGGGTATCAGACGGATGTACTATATCAGGTTTCGCCTGCGGGCAGGAGTATAAGGCCGCGTTGAAAACGAAGACGCACTTCTTTAGAAAAGACACATGCAGAATTTGTGAACATTCTCGCAGCTTCTTAGCTTCGTACGGTTTATTGGACGATTGCCACGGGGTAAAGAAAGTGCATGACAGCACATGCATGAGGTCTACGAAGACTTGTTGGCCGTTTGGTCCTTGGAGGGGATAATGAAACTCGCATTCCGAATCGTTGAAGTCTTCACTACTCTTCTAGCTGCGGTAGGATTCGCTGGATTACTCGGCAGCGTCATCGCATGGGACATCGAGTCGGCTGCAATCTCAGGTACATTTTTCGCGTTCTTCGCGTTTGCCACGGTGCTCCTAGTTCGACTGGAGAAGTAATGGCTTACAACCGAAGGCTCAAGAATTCAAGGGACGAAAATTTAGAGACGTGGAGGAAAATGATTTATGCGAATTAACTTCAGCTATAGGCACAAAGAAGACTTCGACCGAGTGATGGAGATTTCCGACGCCTGCTATTCAGGCGACTACCGCCCGCCCCGACAGACAATGGTGGACATGGTGAGCGTGTCAGATGTCTGTGTCGTCCGCTTGGATAATACGGATGTCATGTATGAATTCTCGGGGAATGCGATTGTGGGTTTTGCCATCATCAAAAATGTCGAACACCCTTACATCTGGAATATCGCGGTAGACCCTGCGTATCAGAGACGCGGCATCGCGGGCAATATGCTGCGGGAGATTATCAAGAGATATACGCTGAACAAAGACACAAAGATTTTACTGCACGTAGACGCGACCAACCCCGCGCAAAAACTTTATTTCGATTACGGATTCAGAGTCGTCAGTGTCGAAGAGAATTACTTCGAACCAAATGACGGGCTGATGATGGTCCGGAAATTGCCATGAAAGTAGCCGATCCTGATTGCGGATTCTGTATGGGTACGGGCGTTGTGGATTCGGGCGGCAGCACACCTTGGGGCGAGTGGATAGACGCCCCCTGTGGTTGCCTGAAAGACATTAACGAAGCGGGCGAGCAGAAACACATGCGCTTCATAGACGCCGACCCTCTGTATCAAAATGGCGGAAAGTTTGAAGTCGCTTACGAACCGAGCGGGTTGGTGACTTGCAAGACGATAGAAGTCCCTGTGACGCCTGTGACGCATAAGACGACATCCTATACGAGTTTTATCATGAGCCTGCCCGACTCCATTCCGACGGCGACATTGAAGATCAACCCAGCGAGCAATCTGGCAAAGAATCCTGTAAAGAAAGCGTGAACATATGACTATCATTAAGGTTACTAAGGTAACGTTGGACATGGCAATTGGCGATGCTTTGTCAGAAAAATACTTGACACCAGTCGCTAGCCCTGATAAGCTGGTCACTGATTCGAAACCGGAGGACACCAATGCGATTGTCACCAGTGAATTTTATATTGGCGAGTACGCTGATTGGAATCTGTCTGATGTCAAGTCCGCAGGCCATTGCTCAGACCCGGACTGTGAAAGGTGTCTCCCCGACACACGTGAATGGGACAGCGACGAAGGAATGTGAGGACGTCTGCGGACAGTATCGTCAGTTCTCTTGGGCTATTGCGAAGCAAGAGGGATTTTTCATCAAAGGTACGATCCCTGCTCGCAACCATAATCCGGGCGACATAAAGTTTGTGACGGGGTACAAGTTCCCCGGACAGCGGGGAATCGACAGACACGGGCACGTCATCTTCAAGAACGATTATTGGGGATGGGCTGCACTAGAGAATCAGGTGCGGAAGATGTGCATGTCGCAGGGTCGATACTCTGCGGACATGACCCTCCAACAGATCGGTCGCAAGTACGCGGAGGATTGGAAACACTGGAGCACGAACGTTGCAAAGAATATGAAGTGCGACCCGCGAGAGACGCTCGCAGAACTTTTTGATATTCCGCCAGTCTACAAAGTAGCATGGGAGGGCCGATGACATGTGATAAACAGAAATCGACAGGGCGAGTGTATGTCGTCCAAGGCTTTGTCGAATTCGAAGGTGGAGAAGTCCTCGCGGTCACGACGAGTAAGAAACTCGCCCAACTCGCAATAGACAGCGATAAGGCAATTCGCAAAGCAGCGGGACGTTATCCGTTTGATTTCTACAGCAAGACAGCGTTCGCTCTGGACACGGCAGTTTACAGAGACTGTTTCTCTACGAGCAAGAAGGTGAGGGTTTTATGATGTATCGACCACAACGCGGTGGGCTGGCCGAGAGCATGGCCGAGAAAACTTTCGTTCTGGACTTCGCTGACCTGTGCACAGTACTCAACGCGAGCGAGGATTCGGTTAAACTTCGACCATACGGGTACGACGTTCGTAATGACTGGCAGACTTACGCGGTGCTTATCAATAACCAGATTGTCGAATTCACAAATGGTGCCCTATGAAACTGCTGATACTGCATGACATCAACAACCCAACTCGTATCATCCCCATGGACCCTGCGGACTTCTCTATGGCCGCTCCGTATCTCTCCGGCGGCATGGTGTATGTGAAAGATCGTGAGGCCGTACTCGTACATGAGACGCCCGAAGCCATCGCAGCACTCTTGGAGGAAGCCCAATGAACTTTTTACAGACTTGTTTGTTCTTCGGTGTCATCGTTATCCTGAACCTCCTCATTTGTCGCTACTTCGCAGTCTTACTCGACCCGTATGTGAAGAAGCAGGAACGTATCACAGAGGCCGAGAAGCACATGGCAAAGATGCTGGACGAGACGATGGGAGAATGGAAACAGTGACCTGTAGGAGGTCATGAGTGAAGCACTGGACCGTCGAATGCGGCGAAGTCGGCCAGAGTGTCACCTGTAAACATCCTACGTGCATGGTCTGGTCGAATTCGTGCAGGCAAGACCTAACTTCTTTTTCATTGGACCAAAGTAGTATCCGCCCTCGTCTCAATATGAGACTGCCCTCCCCTTCACATACCCCACCCCCGTCTCATTCTGGGACTCCTACCACCCTAAAAATACATACCCCCTACCAGCGAATAGAAAAAGAAGGTACTTAAGTCCTACTGTGCGTGTAGGATAGGAGCGAATTAGGGTTCTGATTCCCAGATTCCCCCGATTCCCCGTTGGCTAGGCAACGCACCGCCCGCCCGCGATAGGGTAGGGGACTCCCCCGGCTCGCCTTTCTATTCTGCTCAGTTACCCCCTGTCAGGGACTTAAGAATCAACAACTTACAGACAGGTTACATCAGGTTACATTTTCAATTGTTTGGAATCTAACATGCTGGGGAATCGGGTCATCTCGTCATCTGATATGCCCCTGACCCGTACCAGTACTCACGTCCTGCTAACCTATTGATTCCATTGGATGTAACTTTATAACATTCTGGGAAATGGGCAGGCGCGTCTAATTATATGAGATTCCATAGATTCCAAGATTCCCATTCTCAAATTGAGACAAGGGTGCTTGAGCCTGCCCAATGGGAATCTGGGGAATCTGACATAGGTGTATTAGCATAGTATAACACTGACACAGTAACGTCTTACTCACGGCCCACTTCCCCGCACTCTACACTGGTCTCGATTGGGCCGAATTTATTCCTTGTTGCCCCGTGTACACGTACAAAGGTCTTGACAATAGCATAACGCTCTGCTATGGTAATCTTATGAGCCTAATAGACGAGCAAGAGGCCATGCGGGAACGGTGGCAAGGCGCCATAGACTATGATGCCAAGCTGCCCGCATGGAAGCAATTCAGACGAGATAAACCGCAAATGGTTATGGTCTACGCTGCCAGGAAGAACGCGACCCGTGCGGGCGTGCCGTTCGACCTAACAATTAACGATGTGACCATTCCTGAGTATTGCCCAATCTTGGGAATTAGACTAAGGCGGGGAGTCGGCAAGGCGTGTCATGCCTCACCCTCATTAGACCGCATCGTCCCTGCCAAGGGATATGTGCGTGGGAATGTCCGTGTAATCTCCAATCGAGCCAATAGCCTAAAGAGAGATGCGACTCTGGAAGAGATGCGGGCAGTGTTGGCTGATTTAGAGCGTATCCACGGCAACCCTGATTAGCGTGCCCGTACATGTACACAATTTGTCATTACTCGATTGCTCGCATGTCGTTGTATACATACAGTTTAACGAAAGATGGACAATAATTGTCTCTCAAATGGCAATTCTTTGCATGTCTAAAGTAACAGTTACGCTCACAAATGATTGATTCTATTAGAATGGCCCGATGGCGAAAAAATTGCAAGTGTAATGCTGTACCGCGATAGCGGATGGAGAGAATATGGAGAATATGGAACCCGAGCGAAGTCAGTTGCTGGAATGGGATTTCTGGATCAAATCGTTTAGTGATACTGAAGGATTCTCGTATCGTGGCAAAGGCTTTTGCCTTGCTCATGCTTGGCCGATTCTCTCTGCTACGGAGTATGTTTCCGACTACAGGCTAACCGGCGGTTGTAACCCACAGGAGCGTGCATAATGGCGAAACAGAAACGGACAAGGGAACAGGCAATGAAAGCGGAACAGGCGTTACGGGCGTTACGCTCGCTCGAATCACTAATTGCCCTGTCAGACGAATTAGACCGGGCCGATATAGAATTGGCGGAAGAGATCGCCCGATTGGAGCGTGCATAATGGCTCTCATTCTTGCTTGCATCTTGCTCGTATACCTTGCTGCAGTCGCTCTTGCGATATTGGAGCGTGCATAATGCTGATACTCGCGTGGCCCGTTTGTGCGCTTGCAATCGCTGTACTGATACACTACACTTGCCCAATGGAGCGTGTCTAATGTTTCATATAGAAGGCCGTCGCTGGTTTCAAAAGACGTACGGTAATACCTATCACTCCGTGCGAATCTTCCAAGGTAATCACTTGCTGGTTTGCCTGCCCTATCAATACGGGTATGGCGATTGTTTCCTACAAACTGCCCTTGATTGGCTTAAGGCTAACAATCACGTGTGCGATGATGCGGAATATGGCACACGATACTTGCGGGAAGAACTGCACAGTACCTATAGCGTAATTGATGTAGCGCGGCAGAAGGATTTATGAGAACTATTACGTTCATTCTGTTTTCGCTCATCCTATCGTGCATGGTACTGGCCCGCACGATTGCACGAAACGCACGATTTAACCGGGCATAGCCCATGGAGTGTACATGTATACCACGAAAAACTTTCGCACGAAAAAAGAATTGAAACTGGCAGTACAAGCCTATCTCACACGTGAATCAGTACCGCAAGAATTACGCGGGGATGCCCATTTATGTCCGCCGGTGAGGTACTACCAGCCCAAGTCTGTCAGACTCGCAAAAGAAAAACGTCCTGAAAACTACTGCCCGAAATGTCTGTTTCGCATTGTCGGGCGAACGGGCGAGTATACGCCCTGCCCGAAACATCCGACACATTCCGCTATTGCTCATGTCATTGACATAGGACTAGACCCTTACGAAGTATTCGGCTAACGGTCCTGTAGTGGCACGCGGGCCATTGCTATATGCCCGTGTGAGGGTACAGGGAGCGTGACAAGTGGCATCGGGCGAACCATAGCCCGCAGTGTCAGTGTCAAAGTGTATCAGTACGGGCAGGGCGTAGTGTGCCCGCTGATCAAATTGTATGGAGGGTGTGATGTGGAAAAGAGCGTACGCCAAGGGTGAAGGCCACGTCCGTATTGTTGCTGTGCGCAACCTTCGCCATACATCACGCTGGCATGTACAAGTGGGCTGGCATGATCTCGACTATAAGGATGCGACACGCTATGTTTGGCTATTGGCGCAAGGTATACGCTTTCCCATGATCAAAGCGGTGCAGGGCCGGAATGGTCGTTATGTAGTGACTGATGGAAATCATCGACTCTATGCAATACGTAGACTAGGCTTGAAGCGCGTACCTGTTATTGTTTACCCAGTCGCAGGCTATTAGATGATCGGAGCGGGCCAGATGACCACTAATCCATACTGTAGGGCCAACTGTTCCTATAACTCGTTTAGAGTCAACAAACCGGAAATTACTGCCCCATTCCCGCTCATTAGAGCGGCTGGGACAGATAGTCTTTAGAATCAATGACTTACGAATCGTGTCTCAAAATGAGACGGACAAAGGGCTCTATGGCACTCCAGACATGGGCAACCATACGGCCCATTCGAGGATTTACCCAAAAAGGGATTCGGGGAGTAACTGTTACGACGGGGTGTACGCTGGCCGAATTTTTGTTGACAAGCGAAAACTGTACGCGTATCGTGGAAGGATGGCGAGCATGAGCGGCGAAAAGAAAACTGGAGCGGGCGAACGGCGGGTGCCCCCGACCAATACTTTCATCGGGCATCTAGGCAGGCAGGATTATGACGATACCCTCGCACATTGGGCCGAGTACACACCATTTGTACACGTACAGAAAAATTGGCTTGACAGGGCGTGGCAATGGCTGGTATCTTTGTTTCAGTATAGGAGCAATTGACATGGCGTTGAACAAAGAAAATTTGGATACGCTCATCAAGATGCTGGATGCGGGCATCGAAGCAGAAATCGACCGCATCTGTAACGCGAAGACAGAGCCAGTGATCTTCGATAGCGAACTAAATTTTGCGGATATCGCATTCTTGCACTCGTGCGGCGTCGAAGGAGACATTCAATTATGAATTACATCATCGAATATAGCATCGCAGGCGGTAGCAAATGGGTGCAATCGGATGCGTATCCGGACGTATATCCTGAAGCGGTCGCGCAGGGCATTCTTGACGGCAGCATTCCGATGTACTATCGCATGACACCCGTACCCGAGCCGATCAAGAAACCGTATCGCCGTCACGCTGCGGTCACGCCTTTGGAATTGCGTGGGGCACGAGAGATGCTCAAGTCTGCGGGAGATTACATCGCACGCCAGCAGGCTTGCAATTGCCTTAACCTGTCAACAAGTCTCAAGGTTTTCGGCATCCTATACGATGCACGGCTGGCGGTCACTCGCCAATTGGAGGCACTGTGATTACGAATCTGCGAGACGACGAACAACATCAACATAAACGGGGATTAGGATGGGTCGCCAACACAGCACGTGTAGACGATTCAGTTTATGTCGGCCCATTCGCAATCGTTTATGGCAAAGCAAATTTGTCCGGGCGTGTACGTGTAGAAGACTTCGCCCAAGTGAGCGGAACTGCTGTACTGAGCGGTGATGTAATCGTCCGTCGTTATGCGTGGCTGGACAAAGGCACATACAAGACGGGCGTCTTCGCTCGCAATGAGCGGGTAGTCACGAAGGCCGAAAGATTGCGACCTGCGGAGGATGGGCTGTGATTCGAGATAACGCATTGCTGCTCTGGGCGGGCTGTGTGCTGATTGTCGCGCTGTATCTGTACAGTCACGGGATGCCGACAGGAGAATGGTTGCCGTGAACGGATTACTCGAATCTATTTTCTGCCCTCAGCACGGTTTACTGTCCCTATTCATGCCAGCGAATTGGCCCGCGAGGCACGCAACATCAAATTTGGAGCGGCATCCGCAAGATGCCTGCTCACCCTGCATTCCCGTACGTAGGCAACATCGTGCGCGATGACCTACTACTGATCCGAGTGCAGAGTGAGCAATCCATATGAGAAGCTGGCAACGTGATCTAGCAATCGCTGATGCAAAGATGCGGGCGGAATATTATCGCCGCCTGATCGAAGTCGCAAAACTTTCACCCGCACTCGCGGATTATCACACGCGAGAAGCGACGATTGAAGACATGAAAACTTACCTAGGAGAACAGCCATGATGAATCTGGTCGGCAACATCACGGACTTCGAGTCCGACGTGTACGCAGACAACTATGTACGTGTAGAAATTCTGGACATGCGGGCCGATGGCTTGGTCAACATGAAGTACACCGTCATCAATAGCAAGAACGAACGCACTGCCACTTCAATAGGTACGACAGGGAGAGTCGCACATGCATAAAATTAAGCTGACACTGTATCGCATCAAGGGCACGACCGAATGGAAAGTGTTAGGCCAGTCGGCGGCAATCATGTTGCTGCGGACAGGCGTGAAGTACAGCACGAAAACAATCTGAAAGGGGCTATGCCCATAGGAGGAAATATGATTTTAGGATTAGACAAAGATGAACAGCATCAACACCCAAACGGGGGCGGATGGGTCGCAAATACCGCCACAGTCGATTCTACCGCATACGTAGATGGCAATGCTCAGGTGTCTGGCAATGCTTGGGTGTTTGGCAATGCTCAGGTGTTTGGCGATGCTCAGGTGTTTGGCAATGCTTGGGTGTCTGGCAATGCTCAGGTGTTTGGCGATGCTCAGGTGTCTGGCAATGCTCAGGTGTCTGGCAATGCTCAGGTGTCTGGCGATGCTCAGGTGTTTGGCGATGCTCAGGTGTCTGGCAATGCTCGGGTGTCTGGCAATGCTTGGGTGTCTGGCAATGCTCAGGTGTCTGGCGATGCTCAGGTGTTTGGCGATGCTCAGGTGTTTGGCGATGCTCAGGTGTCTGGCAATGCTTGGGTGTCTGGCAATGCTCAGGTGTTTGGCGATGCTCAGGTGTTTGGCAATGCTTGGGTGTCTGGCAATGCTCGGGTGTCTGGCAATGCTTGGGTGTCTGGCAATGCTTGGGTGTCTGGCAATGCTTGGGTTTTAAATCCATTAGAAATCAATGGATCGGCGCATGTTGTTACGCTTGTGTCCTACACCCAAATTGCTATTGGCTGTCAAGTCCGTACCTTTTCCGATTGGCTAAAAAATTACAAAACAATCGGGAAAGAAAACGGATATTCGCTTGAGCAGATTAAAGAGTATGGTGAGATTTTAAAATATCTCATCAAGGCCGCGAAGGTATATATCAAGCGCAATCAGAAATTGATCGCGAAATAGTTTGTAGGTGCGGGCGAGTTGCCCGCTGTGCACTCGATTGGCGGAACGTGGACGCACGACAGGGGATGAAGCGACGGCAGACAGCCCTAGCACCTGACCACTGGCGAGTGCACTGCGAGCAATTCAATTGCTTAGGAGAAAACAATGGCTGGCTTTGGAGTGCAGGAACGAATGGAACGAGCGAGTAAGCCGTGTATCAATACTTGCGGGGCGTGTGACGCGGAAATCGGGCGAGGCGAAATCCTTTGCCAGTCTTGCAAGAATGAAGTGCTCTATGGTATGCTAGACATGGGCAAAGTGATTGGAATCTGTCTGATGTCAAGTCCGCAGGCCATTGCTCTAATCGGGCGGGCTGTCTGGCGATTGCTCAGGGCATCATCAAGAGAGACATCGAACAAGCGTAAAGACTTGTTTCGGCAACAAACAAGCCTTTGGCTTGACTCAAATCGGAGGCAACAAAACTATGACTACTTTCGAAGCAACAGGCGACGTGCCTTTGACCACACCCAAGCGGAACCGACATTCAGTCGAGAACGACCAGAAGACGGCGCTAATCAAGCGCATCAATCGGATTTATGCCAAGCGTGGCCGCAAGATTTCCGTGGTCAAAGGCAAGAATGTGTTAACCCTTCTGGACGGATACGTTGTCAATAGCGACGTACAGGATTTGCCCAGACTTTATCAGACTCTGGACGCTCTCTGGGGCAAAGGTGCACAGAACTAAATCACGGGCCGATGAAAAGTCGGCCCCATTCTTTTCTAGGAGAACTGACATGAAAATCAAACCGTACATTTTCGCAGGGCTGATAGCTATGGCCTCAGTGAACGTCTGGGCCGATCAATTGATCTCACGTATACCACCCGCAGTGAAAGACCAGATCATTTTGTCGTTGCTAAAAAGTAATTCTCCTACGACTGATGACCCGAAAGGGGGACATCATGAAGAGGGCGGCATGTGGGGTACAACAACAGACGGCAAGCTGGTAATCCTTGTGGCGAAATCTGGCCCGGCCCATTTGACGTGCTCATTGACGCCCACAACGTTGAATATAGGCGATGCAATTGATCCTTCTCTCGCAACGAATCTTGCTTCTATAGAAGGGGAATGGCACGTACACCCGTCAGGTACGAATACATCCGACGGAAGAGTGTGCGATTTCATACAGCCCCCCTCTGAGGCGGATAAATCTGTCGCATTCGCTCCGATCAATCTCGTAATCGGTGCACGAGATAAAAAAGTTTATTTCTACGATCACGCCGGGGTAGTCGGCACTCTCAAGCTAAAGGAATTAAAATGAAAATGCTTATCGCACTAATCTGGATTGCCGTCATAGCGTCGGCGTTTGCTCTGGCGTCATTTGTTGACAGCACGGAACCTCCTGCTACACCCTGCATCAATGCGGGCTACTACTATGATGATGTTGTCTTTGAAACTGACGGCAAAGTCATCCAGATTTATATTCGCATACTTGAGCAGGGGGGCCAATGAAAGCCATCAGCATTCGCATCACAGCAATCGCGTCACTGTTCGCACTGCTCGCAATGCTGCTGGCCGTGTGCTCTGGCGAAGCGAGCGCGATGGCCCGCAAGCATTCGCACAAACGTGTACGCATACACAAGCATGACACGCGAGCATTCCCGCCGTCTCGTGCGTCTCTCCTCGCGCAGAATGCGGCGATAGACGAGATGCATCTACCACGATTCAGGAATGACGCAGACTTACGCTCCGCAATCACGCTGGGCGATCTAATGCCTGTTGAGGAAACGAATGGGCTACGGACTGCGGTGCCTGTTGACAGACGGTATCTGCGGCCAGCGGCACTCGCTGAATTGTATCTGCTCTCGTATCAGTTCTGGCTACGGTTCAATCAGCCATTGTATCTTTCGTCCGCCGTCAGGACTCAGCAATTCCAACTGCGGCTGCGCCGGTGGAATCATAACGCTACGACGGTACGCGGCCCTTACGCGTCCTCTCATCTTGCAGGAACTACTTTTGACATAGCTCGCAAACGGATGACTCGTGAGCAAACCGTGTGGATGGAGCAATACCTACTCGGCTTAGGAGATATTATCATCGTTGAGGAAGAGGGTGGACAAAACTGGTGTTGGCATGTTATGGTGAAAGAATGATAATATCCTTGACCCAAGGCTTCACTGCCCAGATTGATGACCCTAGCTATATAACGTCGCATATAGTTCCCATAAACTGCGAACTACACGTGCTATACTGTGACTGGCGGGTGACCGCAGGGCACACAGCCTTCCCCCGACGCCCCAGCACCCGCCCCGAAGCGGGTAAGTTATGTTGGAACAGACGGTGCATGATATCCGGGCATAGTAACCAAAGACTTGCACTTTCGTGCCCTTGCTTTGTGTTAGAATCTGTGCTAGCATGTACCCATGAAGCATACATTACAAATCGCGCTAATCGCACTCGCGCTGGTAACCACCGCGTCCGCGCTGGATACAGCACTGCTATAACGCCATTCCACCACGTCGAACCGATATGCTGTGTAGGGTTAGCGACTACGCCTGATGCACGGTCGCTCACGTTCGCCATGGGAATTAGCTGGATGTTCTCCGCAGAGGCCCGCAGAGGGCTAGGGTAATATTACCCAGAAAGGTACTTATGGAAAATGACTTCGAATTGTTTGGGACGCAGGCTGAGGCTATGGCCTTTGTAAAGGGTTTTCGACAGGCAGTTGAGATGGCGGACTTCGACCAAGCATATTGTTGTGACCCTGAATCACAGAGCACCGGAGAATGGCGGGTCATATACGGGTACAACTGCTGATTATCGGGGATGTGGGTTCAATTCCTGCCGTGCTCGCCATCCCAGACATGGGTGACCATACGGCCCATTCGAGGTTTTACCCAGAAAGTTCTTGACAAAATTCCAAAATCATTTAAGATGGGAGAGAAGAAAATGACCGTTTGCCAAGAGTTGCTGCTGAGATGTATGCCGAAATGCTTAAGCACTGACCCGCGATTAAGCATGTCCGTCAGGTAACCATGTGCGGGCTGAAGGAAGCCAAGGATTACGTCGAGGCCAATTTTTAACTTGACAGCCCTCCCCTGTACATGTATACTGATTACAGTTAGGAGACGCCATGAAATACCTGTCCAGACCTGAACTAGATGCGTTGCTGGTCGAAGCCAAGAAATCATCTCTCACGGATTACCTGTTCATGCTTCTGACGGTCAGCCACGGGCTGCGGGTCAGCGAAGTTCTTTCGCTTACCTATGAGAATTTGAAAGACGGGCACCTGACAGTCCAGAGGCTAAAAGGATCGTGCAAGACTTCCCAAAGATTACTGCCGTCAGAGATTGCCGCATTGGCTGAATATCCGATCAAATCCGGGCGACTATTTTCCTTCTGCCGGAAGACGGCGTGGTTGCACATCAAGCAAATCGGCATGGCGGCGGGCATAGAGTCCATCCGTTTATTCCCCCACTGCCTCAAGCATACGACCGCAAAGATTGGGCTGGCGGGCGGGATGACATTGCCCGAATTGCAAACGTACCTTGGTCATAAATCGGGAAGTTCAACGATGGCCTACTTACGGGAAGACGACGAGACGGCCAGCAAAGCGTTCGCAGCGGCGATGGGGGCCTAATGAGATTCACAAATTCAAATCATTACCGTGGCCATGATATATATCGCGGCCATGTTAACAGCAGTACACTCGCCCCGCATATTTGACATTTAGGTAAGTCCGGGCTGAAAGACCGGCGGTAAGACCAGTACAGAGAACGAAAAGAATGAGAAAGTTGAGTTCAGCAAGGGGTTTAGAGATTATACGACAAGGTGCCGCCGAGTATATGGCGATTTTTGAACAATCAGCGAACCCATTCAAGGCGGGGACTGTAGAAAACAAATTATGGGACAAAGGGTGGCTCGAAGCAAAGTTCAAATGGGAGAAGCCATTCCTCGACCGCAAGAAATTCGCTGCACGCAAGTTTGTGAAACGGCCATTCGTAAAGAGATGACCGAAGGCGGTACGTGTACAGTGGTTAAGGAATGAGAGGAGAAACAAATGGAAGTCATCGAAGTCTTAGCGGCATACTGGATGCCAATATTCTTAACGGGATTAGCGGTTGCGGTGGTTTTGAGAACTTACGAGGGTTGATATGCAGACGAAGACAGACTATCTCACGCTGCATCAAGATGATTTCAAAGTCATTGGCCGTGCGCTAAATGCGGTCAACTACATTGAAGTAGACGAAAACGCAGTCGAACAGCGGTCGCTTACTCTTCTTCGAGAGAATATCGCGGCCAGCAGAAAGTTCGAGGAACGCATTTGAAGATAGCCTTTGTTGAGGCATTCTTTCCCGAACTCAAGGGCAAATTCATATATCGCACTGGACGTGGAGAGGCATCGGACAACAAATCCGCAATCTCTCGCGCCATGGGCGACCTGTTCAAAGGCGTTAAGGGAAAACGAGTCAG
>Ga0187858_10004024_pt1 | contig 13918 bp, 13 predicted proteins | sample June2016WEW_8_15_FD_133015 | JGI IMG/M metagenome (GOLD analysis project Ga0187858, IMG submission 133015) | Peatland microbial communities from SPRUCE experiment site at the Marcell Experimental Forest, Minnesota, USA - June2016WEW_8_150 | ecosystem: Environmental > Terrestrial > Soil >...
GTGCCTTCCGCGCACGGTCCAGAGCCCATCGGCCCGCTAGCGGGCAACGCCAGAGAGGGCGGCCACACCGCCTGCGATCCGCCGCGCCCGTGACGCTCCGCTACCGCCGCCGGTCGAGCCTGCGCGCGCGTACCCGTCGTTATGGGGCAGGCTGATCGTGCCGGCAGGACAGGCCTCTGGGAGTAGCGGTCGTGACGCACGACGATCCCGGCGGCGCCTGTGCGAACCTTGGGAAATGAAGCGCGTTCCCGATGTGGTGGCCAGCGCTGCGGCGGCCTGCGGAGCCGGCGGGTGGCTGCGGGACCTTCCGGGATTGATCGCCGAGCTCGAGGCCGAGTGGTCGGTCTCGGTGGGGCGCCCCTTCCCACACTCCAGCGAGGCATTCGTGGCCGAGGCCAGTCTCGCCGACGGCACGCCAGCAGTGCTGAAACTTCTGATTCCGCAGGACGGCGCCGCTGGTCGTCACGAGATCACAATGCTGCGACTGGCCGGCGGCCGGGGCTGTGCGGGCCTGTTGCGCGATGACGCCGCTCGGGGGGCTGCTCCTCGAACGCCTCGGGCCCTCCCTCTACGAGCTGGGCCACCCACTCGCCGAACGGCTGGAGATACTGGTGACGGCGGCGGCCACGGTGTGGCGGCCGGCGCCGGGTTCCGGCCTGCGTACTGGAGCGGACAAAGCGCGCCAGCTCGCCGGTTTCGTCACCACTGAGTGGGAGGAGCTTGGCCATCCGTGCACCGAGGCGGCCGTCGAGCACGCCCTGGCCTGCGCGGCGCGGCGCATAGCTGCACACGACGATGAGCGGGCCGTGCTGGTGCATGGGGATGTTCACCAGTTGAACGCCCTTCAGGTCCCTGGCCGCGACACGTTCAAGCTTGTCGACCCCGACGGGATGCTCGCCGAGGCCGAGTGCGACCTTGGGGTGATGATTCGGCAGACCGCGCAAACGTTGACGCGCAGTAGGCGAACAGCTCGGATTATGAGAGGTCCACCGCCAGGCGCTGCATCGACCTCTGGTAGGCCTGCGATGTACTTCGCATGGACCTGCGAAGCGCTCAACTGAAAACCAGGCGTCTCGCCGGCCGGGACCGCCTGTGCCGCGTTTTCAGGTTGAAGTAGCTAGACGTGCGGGACGCCAGGGACATCTGGGCTGCCCGGTTGGGCGAGCGGCCCGCGCCGTAGCAGCGCGCCGCAGATCACGGCCCCGCCTGCGAAGATCGCCGCTGACCACCAGAACGCGGTGCTGTAGCCGTGCACCAGGGCCAGGGCGGCCAGCTGCGGGGCCGGGTGGCCGTGCACCAGCGAGGCCGGCGTGGTGTGCGCGGCCAGGTAGCTTGCGGTAGCGCTGGCGGCCAGCGTGGTCAGCAGTGAGGTGCCAATCGAGCCGCCGATCTGCTGCCCGGTGTTGAGCGTGGCCGAGGCGACGCCGGCATCTTGTGGTGCCACGCCGTAGGTTCCGGTGTTCATTGCTGGTGCGGTCGTGAAGCCGAAGCCGATGCCGGCGATCAGCAGCGGCCCGAGCACCGCGGCCACATACCCCGAGTGCGGCCCGATCCCGCTCAGCCACACCATGGCGCCCGACGCCAGCAGCATGCCGAGGGTCACTAGCGGCTTGGGTCCCAGCCGGGGCAGCAGCACGATGTTGGCCAGGTTGGCGCACACCACGATCATCCCGACCATCGGCAGGAAGGCCAGGCCGGTAACCACAGGGGAGTAGTGCAACGTCTGCTGCAGGTAATAGGTGAGGAACAAGAAGATGCCGAACATCCCCGCGCCGCGGATCAGCACCGCCAGGTTCGAGCCGCCGCGGTTGCGGTCCAGCAGCACCCGTGGCGGCAGCAGCGGGTGGGACGCGAGGCCCTGCCACAGTGCGAACAGGGTCAGCAGTCCCACGCCGGCGGCCAGGAAGCCGTAGGTGGACGGCGCGTGCCAGCTGTGCGAGGCGGCATTGGAGAAGCCGTACACCAGGCAGAACATCGAGGCAGAAACGAGGACCACGCCGGGCATGTCCAGCCTCGGCCGGGGCCCGGTCCGCGGCTGGCGGCGCAGCAGCGCCATCCCGCCGATGGCCGCGATCGCGGCGAAGATCACGTTCACGTACAGGCACCAGCGCCAGGACAGGTACTCGGTCAGCACGCCGCCGAGTACCAGGCCGACCGCCCCGCCGCCGCCGGCGATGGCCCCGTAGACACCGAACGCCTTGCCCCGTTCCTTGGGGTCGCTGAACGTGGTGCTCAGCAGCGTCAACGCCGCCGGGGCGAGGAACGCGCCGAACGCGCCCTGGCAGGCGCGCGCCGTCACCAGCATGGTGAAACTGGTCGCCGCGCCGCCGGCGGCCGAGGCGGCCGCAAAGCCGATCAGGCCGCCCAGGAACGTGATCTTGCGCCCGATGAGGTCGCTGAGCCGCCCGCCAAACAGCAGCAGGCTTCCGAACGCGAGCGCGTAGGCGGTCACCACCCACTGCCGGTCCACGCTGCTGAAGCCCAGCGACTTCTGCGCCGAGGGCAGCGCGATGTTCACGATCGTGGTATCCAGCATCACCATCAACTGCGCGATGGCGATGACGACCAGGAGCAGCCACCGGCGGGGGTCGGGGCCGGCTTCCCTGGCTGCGGAGTTTCTGCTGCTGATGCTGACTTGGGTCATGACCCGTGGCCGCGCTATGCCTGCTGGGACGGTTCGGCGGCCGCGACGGACGGTTCGGCGGCCGCGACGACGCGGTCACTGGTGACGTGCCGGGCGAGGGCGGCGCTGACCATGATAAGAGCGATCCCGCCTCCTGCCCAGGCTGCGAGCACGGCCCAGGGCTCTCCGGCCCGGGCGCCGTGGAAGTACTCGACCGCGCGGAGCAGGGTCGCGCCCGCGCCGGGCGGCAGCCACTGGCCGATCGTGCCCCATGGGCGGGGCAGCAGTTCCGGGGCGGACGTGGCGGCGGCGAACGGGTTGCCGAGCGCGAACGCGATCACCGCGCCCAGGGCGATGCCGACCACTGCCCGGCCTCTGAGGCCGGCCAGCGAGCCGAGTCCGGTCACGGTGGCAGCGACGGCGAGCGCGATGAGGCTGATCACGCCCGCGAGCGTGAAGTAGCCTCCGGGGAAGATCCCCAGCCAGATCTTGGCCGCGGCGGCGAGCGCGGCGCCGCCGCCGATCGTGAATACGGCCAGCCCGGCCAGCCGCCAGGGAACCGCGCTGACCATCAGCGTCAGCAGCGCCCCGGCGATGATGCTGGTAACCACCAGCGGGAGCAGCATCGCGCCGAACGCCGCGCCGCGCGGGTCGTTCGAGTCTATGGGCACGATGTCGCGGACCGGGGAGGAGACCCCCGCCATCTCGTCGACGACCTGGGTGAGCAGCTGCGCCACGACGGGGCTGGCGGCGGAGGCGGTCAGTAGCTGCGGCGTCTTGCCGCCTACGATGATCGCGCCGTAGGCGCGGCGGCCGGTGATGTCGCGGCGCGCCCCCGCCGGGCTGGTGCTGGTAATGCGGAACGCCCCGGGGTCGGCGCGGGCGATCTGCCGGGTGACCGCGGTGACAGCGGGCCGCGGCCCGGCGACGTCAATCGGGAGATCGCGCGGCGCCAGCCGGGCCGAGGACCACATGTACGCGGTCACCAGGAGGAACTGGATCACGATCGCGGCCAGCGCCACGGTGACCGCGCGAGCAGGCTGTGCCGAACGCATCGGGATCGCCTCACTTCAAATAAATCGGATGTTCGTTCACTATAATTTAGAGAATGCCTGTGCTCCCCAGCCCTGTCAAGACGAATGATCGTTTTATTATAGCGGCATGCCTGAGGTCAGCCAGGGGTCAGACCGCACGTGAGTAGAAGTGGAGATGCACCTCCGCTCCCGTCCTTTAAGGAAGGAAGACATGGCTCGACCGGACGAGGACCAGCCGGGCCGGCCGCTGCGCCGGGACGCCGAGCGGAACCGGCAGCGGATCCTGGCCGCGGCCGCCGAGGTATTCACCAGTCGCGGACTGCAGGCGACGCTCGATGACGTCGCACATCAGGCGGGAGTGGGGGGTGGCACCGTCTACCGCCGGTTTCCGGACAAGGAATCGCTGGTCGAGGCGCTGTTCGAGCAGCGGACGCAGTCACTGGTGACGCTCGCTGAACAGGCCCTGGAGGCGCCGGACTCCTGGATCGGCCTGGTGACGATGCTCGAACGGGCCGCCGCCCTACTGGCCCGTGACCGCGGCCTGCGGGAGATCCTCCTGTTCGCCACCTACGGGCACGACCGGGTGGAGCTGGCCCGGAGCCGGATGCAGCCAGTGGTGACCAAGGTGGTCGAGCGCGCCCAGCGCGACGGCAAGCTGCGCGCTGACCTGCAGCCTACCGACATCCCGTTCATCGAGTTCATGCTGGCCTCGGCGGCCGAATACGCCGGCGCCGTCCGGCCCGAAATCTGGCGCAGGTACCTGGCCCTGATCATCGACGGCCTGCGCCCGAGCCGGGACGGCGTCAGCGCGCTGCCGGCCGACGCATTGACCGCCGAGGAGATGGTCACCTCGATGCACCCCATCCCGCAGCACCGGCGATGAGGTCGGCAGCCAGCCACGCCACGACCACCCAAGGCCCCCGCCTGCGGAAGACGTCGGCGGGTTGGCGCCAGCCGGGGCCGGGTGGGTCACCCGTGAGGCGAGATCACCGCACGGGACGCGGCCAGCGCGATCACCGGCGGGCAGGTCTTGCCCATCCTGCGCCACATCACGATTGTCAGCCCTTTTGCGGTGGCAGCCGGCGGCATCCCGCCCGGACCAGCTGACAGGCTCCCACGTCCTCGCGCGATCCGCTACCGCAGCGGTCGCGGCATCACCCGTGTTCTCGGCGATCGACCGGGCGCGAGGACTTTTCATGCCACGGACAGCCCGCGAAGTTGACACGAGCACTCCCCGGTGATCTGATTGACTAATCGACCAGTCAACGAACTTGGAAGACCTCGGGGCGGACAATGGACAACGACACCGTGACCAGGGCCGCGGCGATAGTGAGTAAGCGCCTGAACACCGCGAATGGCTCGTCGCCGGACCGTGGTGTGGCCGCCACCGCGGTGCTGAGATCGCCGGGGTCAGCTGGGCAGATGCCGTGGTGGGCGGCCTATGGCGAGCGAATTGCGTGCCGGGGAGCAGCGCGCTGTTCGGGGACCAGGCCGTACGCAGCGACATGGGCCCAGGTGCCAACGCCTTTCGGGCGGCCGGCTGTGCGGGCCGTGCTCTGGTGGGCCAAGGATGCCTACGCCAGCCCGAAGATCGCAACTAGCAGACGAGGAATGGGCAATGGGTGACATTACGGCGCTCGGCTACGTCGGACTAACGGGACCCGTCGAGGAATGGCAAGAGATCGCCGGCATCCTCGGTCTTCAGACAGCGACACCGTCCACTCCATCGGAGGCACGTTTCCGGGTGGACGAGCGCGCCTGGCGCATTGCCGTGCAGGCGGGTGAGCCAGGCATCGGATATATCGGCTGGGAAGTAGGTAGTCGCGCGGCGCTGGCCCGCGTCCGGGACAAACTCGGCGCCGCGGGTTTCGCCGTCGAGAGTGACTCCGGACTCGCCCGCGCCCGCGGTGTGCTGGACGTCTTCACATGCCGGGACCCGTCAGGCTTTCGCCTGGAATTCTTCTACGGCGCCGAGGTGAGCAGCGCACCTTTCACCTCACCCACCGGTGCCCGCTTCATCACCAGCAGCGGGGGACGAACTTTGGGTCTGGGGCATGTGGTGATGTTCGTCGACGACGTGCAGGCCACCTCCGACCTCTACATGCGGCTGCTCGAATTCCAGCCCTCCGATTCGATCATCCACGGCGCCATGGGCGCGACCTTCGCGCACATCAATCCGCGACATCACAGCCTGGCTTTCGGGCCTGCCGTGGGGCCGATGGTCAAGGGGCTCGACCACTTGATGCTGGAAGTGGACAGCCTGGATGCCGTCGGCTGCGCTCTGGACCGGCTGACAGAAAAGGGTGTCCCGGTGACCGTCACCCTGGGCAAGCACTCCAACGACCACATGACGTCGTTCTACTTCCGCACGCCGTCCGGATTCGACGTCGAGTACGGCGTCGGTGGCCGCATCGTCGAGGACTCCTGGGTGCCGACGTGGTTCCGCAGTCCCAGCATCTGGGGTCACCGGCGAACCTTCGTCACGGCCACGCCGGCGGCAGATCACGTCGCGGCCGAACCGGCCAGAACTTTCGAGCCGGTGCCCGTGCCGCAATCGTCTAGTCACTAGCAAGTGCACGCCTAGCTGAGGGTCCAGATGTAGTCCGACCAATTCTCGCAACAAAGGAGTCACGATGACGGCCGTTTCCACCGAGCAGGAGCTGCTGCGGATACCCGACAGTCTCTTCGTCCATGCCGACCTGCGGGTGGAGGTCGAGCAGTTCCTGTACTTCGAGGCCACGCTGCTGGATGAGCGCCGGTACGCAGACTGGTATCTCCTGTTCGCGGACGATATCCATTACTGGATGCCCAACCGGATGAACCGGCTGATGCAGGAGTCCGCCCGGGAGAACACGACAGAGCGGGAGATGGGGCTGTTCGACGATAACAAGACCTCTCTGGAGTGGCGGGTCAAGCAGCTCCTCACCCGTAAGCACTGGGCGGAAGATCCCCCCAGCCGGGCGCGGCACCTGGTCACGAACATCCGGATCGAGCCGGCGTCCGCGGAGAACGAGTACGCGGTCCGGTCGAATTTCCTGGTGTACCGCAACCGCCTGGAGGACGAGGTCGACATCTGGGTGGGGGAGCGGCACGACGTGCTGCGCAGGCTGGAACCCCGGGCGTGGCAGATCGCCCGCCGGACCATCATCCTCGACCAGAACGTCGTGCTCTCCAAGAACCTGTCGATCTTCCTCTAGCCCGGTACCCCAAGCCTGCGAGTAAAGGACACGCCATGATCACCAACGACACGCTGAATTCGTACGCCGATTTCGAGCACGGCCTCATCAGCCCGCACGTCTTCTCGAGCCAGGAGGTGTACGAGCTCGAGCTCGAGCGCCTTTTCGGCCGGACGTGGCTGTTCCTCGCGCACGAAAGCCAGATCCCGAAGCGGGGGGACTTCTTCTCCACCTACATGGGCACCGACCCGGTGCTGGTCGTCCGCCAGCGGGACGGATCGGTCAAGGCCCTCCTGAACTTCTGCCGGCACCGCGGCATGCGGGTGTGTCGCGCCGACCTGGGCAACGCCAAGGCGTTCACGTGCACGTACCACGGGTGGTCTTACGATACGGCCGGGAAGCTGGTGAGCGTCCCCAATCGTGAAGACGCCTACCACAACGAGATCGACATGGCGAAGTGGGGACTCGGCCAGGTCCCGCGGGTGGAAACCTACAAGGGATTCATCTTCGGCTGCTTCGACGAGACCGTCCCGTCCCTGGATGAGTACCTCGGCGACATGAAGTACTACATCGACTTCTACTTCGACCGCCGGGAGGGCGGGGTCGAGATCCTCGGCGGCGTGACGAAGGCGAAGATCCCGGCGAACTGGAAGATGGCCGCCGAGCAGTTCGCCGGCGACTCCTACCACGCCCAGTTCACCCACGTGTCGAACTTCTCGGTGATCGCCCCGCCCGAGATGGAGCGGCGCGAGTACGCCGAGCAAGCCAAACTGGGAGCCGAGCGGATGCTGGCGGCAGGACGCCAGTTCGCGTCGCCGTTCGGGCACGGCACGGGCTTCTTGAGCGTACCCGGACAGCCTTACGCCTCGACCGGCGGCGACCCGATCATCGATGAGTACGAGGCGTCGATCCGGCCGGAGATCGAAGCGCGCCTAGGCGCCGACCGCAGCAGAGGGATGCACGGGCTGCACTGCACCATCTTCCCCAACTTCTCCTGGCTCAACCCGGCGCGGACGGTGCGGGTCTGGCAGCCCAAGGGACCCGACGCCTTCGAGATCTGGTCGTTCGTTTTCGTGGACAAGCAAGCTCCCGCAGAGGTGAAGGAAGCCATCCGCTGGCTCACCCAGATGCAGTTCGGTCCCGCCGGTCTCGCCGAGCAGGACGACGGGGAGAACTGGGGACTCATCTCCGGCAACCTGGCGGGCCGCGGACCCCAGGTCCACAAGATTCCGCTCAACTACACCATGGGCCTCGGTCACGAGGGCCCCGATCCCACGTTCCCCGGGCAGATATCCCCCCATCTGTTCGGCGAGTCCGCCCAGCGGATGTTCTACCGTCGCTGGGCGGAATTCATGACCAGCCCGAAGTGGCCGATGCCGGACGAGGCCACGAAGCGCTTCGCCAGCGGGGGGCATTGAGATGGCTGCTGTCGCCGAGGTGACCTTCGAGAACACGACGCGGCTCATCAACACGAAGGACTACCGCATCCAGATCAACGAGGCAGGCGAAGGTCATCCCATCTTCATGATCCACGGCGGCGGCCCGGGAGCGACCGGGTGGAGCAACTTCGCGCCGAACGTCGCGGTGCTCTCCCGCAAGTACCGCTGCATCGCCGTGACGATGCCCGGGTGGGGAGAATCGAGTCCGCAGTCCCTCAAGACGGGCCGCGACGGGGTCGAGGCCATGAAGCAGCTCGCGGACGAGCTGGGCATCGACAAGGCCGCATTCGTCGGCAACTCGATGGGCGGCGCGACCTCGGTGAGTTTCACCGCCGAGTATCCCGACCGGGTTTCCCACCTCATCACGATGGGGGTGGGCAACCCGGCGGGGGTGAACATTCTCCAGCCTGCCGGCATGTCGGAAGGCATCCGCATCCTCACCGAAGCCTACGAGGACCCTTCGCCGCAGAACATGAAGCGGCTGGTGCGGATCATGTGCTTCGACCCGGCCATGGCGTCCGACGAGCTGGCCGAGCAGCGGTCCGCGACCGCTCGCCGGTACTCCGAGCACAACAAGAACTGGCTCGATATCCTCCGCTCCGGTCCGCCGATGGCACTTCCGGCAGCGACCGTGGAGGCAATGTCAACCTGGACCGTGCCGACCATGCTGATCCACGGGCGGGACGACCGGGTCGTCCATTTCGAGGCAAGCCTGCGCATGGTGGCCATGGTTCCGAACTCACGCATGGTGCTTCTCAACCGGTGCGGTCACTGGGCACAACTCGAGCACGCCGACGAATTCAACCGTCTCGTCGACGGGTTCATTGCCAATGCTTAGAAGGAAGGCCTCAATGTCTATTACGAGCACGCGCGTCACTTGGACTCGAGTGTGCGCAGTCGCGGATCTTCCTTCCGGAGAAGCCACAACGCTGGACATAGATCCGCCCATCGCGGTGTTCAGTGTCGACGGCTCGTTCTACGCCATCGACGACACGTGCACTCACGAGACGTATTCCTTGGCCGATGGATACATCGAGGGCGCACGGGTGGAGTGCGCCTTGCATTTCGCGCAGTTTGATCTTAGAACGGGAGAAGCGCTCTGCTTGCCGGCAAGAATCGGCGTGCGGACCTATCCCGTGAAGACGGAGAACGGCCACATCTTCGTGGACGTCGGCCGCCGGGGCTGAGCTGGTGGAGGACACCGAAGGACTCATTGCGGTCCTCCCGCGAACGCCATCCGCTGCACGACGAAAGGGACGCCATGACGGCAATCGACGAGGCTGCTGACCGGCTCCGTGCCGCCGCGCAAGCCGGCCGGCCGTGCGCACCCGTGCGTGACGTGCTGCCGGCCGACGCGATCGGCGACGCATACGCCGTCCAGCAGGTCAATACCCAACGGGCGCTCGACGGCGGGGGGCGCCTAGTCGGCTGGAAGATCGGTCTCACCGCGCCCGCTGTCCAGCGGCAACTCGGTGTCGGCCAGCCCGACTTCGGCGTGCTGCTGGCCGACGGGGCGTTCGGTGACGATGAACCGATCGCGCTTCAGCGCCTCCTGCAGCCCGCGGTCGAGGCCGAGGTCGCCTTCGTCCTCGATGGCGACCTGCGCGAAGCACCCGTCACGGCCGTCGACGTGCTCCGGGCGACCGCGTTCGTGCTGCCGGTGATCGAAGTCGCCGATTCCCGGATCGCCGGCTGGGACATCACGATCGTCGACACCATTGCCGACAACGCGTCGTCAGGGGTGTTCGTGCTCGGCCCGAACCCGACGCGGCTGTCCGACGTCGACCTGCGTGCGGTGCGGATGACGATGACCTGCGAAGGCGAGAAGGTGTCGGAGGGCTGCGGCGCGGACTGTCTCGGGCACCCGGTGAACGCAGTTGTGTGGCTCGCGAACACCCTCGCGGCCCTAGGCCGTCCGCTCGAGGCCGGCCACGTCGTGCTGTCCGGGGCGCTCGGGCCGATGGTGTCCGTCGGCGGACCGGGACAGTACGAGGCGGTGCTCGGCGGACTCGGCTCCGTCCGCGCCACGTTCACCAGGGACCAGACATGACCGGCTCGACCAGGGTCGCGGTCATCGGACCCGGCAACATCGGGACCGACCTGATGATCAAGGTCCTCCGCACCTCCTCGGTCCTCGAGATGGGTGCGATGGTGGGTGTCGACCCGGCCTCAGACGGGCTCGCCCGGGCAGCCCGGATGGGTGTTCCCACCACCGCGGACGGGGTAGACGGCCTGCTGGCCATGCCGGAAATCGCCGACATCGGCATCATCTTTGACGCCACGTCAGCGCGTGCCCACATCGCCAACGCCGCGAAGCTCGCCCCGCTCGGCAAGCAGCTCGTCGATCTGACCCCGGCTGCCATCGGACCGTTTGTCGTGCCGGTGGTGAACATCGAGGAGCACCTCGACGCGCCGAACGTGAACATGGTCACCTGTGGCGGGCAGGCGACGATCCCGATAGTCGCCGCAGTTTCATCGGTGGCCCCGGTCGCCTACGGAGAAATCGTCGCGTCCATCGCGTCACGCTCGGCAGGTCCGGGCACCCGAGCCAATATCGACGAATTCACCGAGACCACCGCCCACGCCATCGAGCAGGTAGGCGGGGCCGCAAGAGGCAAGGCGATCATCGTGCTCAACCCGGCTGAGCCGCCCTTGCTCATGCGTGACACGGTGTTCTGCCTCGTCGAAGACGGCGACACGAAAGAGATCGCCGACGCTATCGACGCGATGGTCGGACGGGTGCAGGGTTACGTGCACGGTTACCGGCTCAAGCAGGCCGTGCAATTCGAGCGCTACACCGACCGCGACCCGCTGGTCGCTCCCGATCTGGGATGGAACGGGCCAGGACTGAAGGTGAGCGTTTTCCTCGAAGTCGAGGGGGCCGCCCACTACCTGCCCGCCTATGCCGGCAACCTCGACATCATGACCTCCGCCGCGCTCCGGACCGGCGAACGGCTCGCACAAACCTGGCAAGGGGTGGCGGCGTGACCTTCCGATCCGGCTTCCGGCCTGCCAAGAGGCTCTTCCTCCAGGATGTGACGCTGCGCGATGGCATGCACGCCATCCGTCACCAGTACACGGTTGACGATCTCCAGGCGATCTGCCTCGCCCTCGACGCCGCCGGTGTCGACGCCATCGAGGTGGCGCATGGCGACGGCCTGGGGGGCTCGTCGTTCAACTACGGGTTCGGGCGTCACACCGACGACCAGTGGATCGCGGCGGCGGCCGGGGCTCTCACCCACGCCCGCCTCACGACGCTGCTGCTGCCCGGCATCGGGACCACCGCGCACCTTGAGCGAGCTCACGACCTGGGAGTCCGTTCAGTCCGTGTCGCCACCCACTGCACCGAGGGCGATATCGCCGCGCAGCACATCGCCCGCGCCCGCGAGCTCGAGATGGACGTCGCCGGGTTGCTGATGCTCTCGCACATGGCACCGCCCCGGGAACTGGCCGCGCAGGCGAAGCTGATGGAGTCCTACGGAGCGCACTGCGTGTACGTCACCGACTCTGGCGGCCGGCTCACCATGCGCGACGTCGCGGCCCGCGCCGACGCGTGTCGTGACGTGCTCGATGAGTCGACCGAGATCGGTATCCACGCGCACCAGAACCTCGGGCTGTCCGTCGCGAACTCCATCGCCGCCGTCGAGCACGGTGCTGTCCGCGTCGACGGCGCCCTCGCCGGGATGGGCGCCGGGGCAGGAAACACCCCGCTGGAGGTGTTCGTCGCTGCCATCGACGTCATGGGCTGGAAGCACGGCACGAATCTCTTCGCCCTCATGGATGCGGCCGACGACCTCGTCCGACCGTTGCAGGATCGGCCCGTGCGCGTGGATCGCGAGACGCTGACTCTGGGCTACGCCGGCGTCTACTCCAGCTTCCTCCGCCACGCCGAGAAGGCCGCCGCCACTTACGGTCTGGACACCCGCGACATCCTCGTCGAGGTCGGCCGCCGCCGGATGGTCGGCGGGCAGGAGGACATGATCGTCGACGTCGCCCTCGATCTGGTCCGCGAGCGGGACAGCATCGGCCCCACCGGCTCACTCATCGCAGAACAGGCGCCCGGCCGATGAAAGCCGCCCAGCGGGGTCCCGGTGCGCAACCCCACGACGTGGTTCGCATCGCCGCGAGGTCGGTCCCGGCGGCCTACGGCCGCGTGCCGGCGGTCCGACAGCACGCCCGTGCTGTGGCCAGCCAGGCTACCGTCCTTTCTCCTGGTTCGGTCGTGGCGCAAGGCGCCGGAGCCGTCATCCGGGCCGGCTTCGGCCTGATCGGGGGCGCTTACCCCGAACAAACGCCGGAGGTGGCCAGCGGTGCGGACTTCTAGATACGTGATCGTGGGCGCCTCGCTGGCCGGATTGAGCGCCGCCGAGACGCTACGCAGCGGTGGCTTTGACGGGCAGGTGGTCGTGGTGGGGGAGGAACATCACCTGCCGTACGACCGGCCGCCTCTGTCCAAGCAGATCCTCAACGGCGAGTGGGAGCCGGAGCAGGCATTCCTCCGCGACGATGCCTACCATGACAAGCTCGATGTCGAGTGGATGCTGGGGCAGCGGGCGGCCGGTCTCGACCTCGATGCGCGGGCCGTGATCCTGGGCAACGGTGAGACCGTCCCCTTCGACGGCCTCGTCGTGGCCACCGGCGCCACTCCCCGGCGGCTTCCCGGCAGCGCCGGCCTGGAGGGGGTCCACGTCTTGCGGACCCTGGACGATGCCATGGCCATCCGGGCACAGCTCGAAGGTGGCCCGCGTGTCTGCGTGGTCGGGGCTGGCTTCATCGGGGCAGAGGTCGCCGCCGCCTGTCGCGCCAAGGGCCTGGACGTGACGGTCATCGAGGCCCTCGCCGCTCCGCTGGCCCAGGTTCTCCCCCCCGAGCTGGCATCGGCTTGTGTTGCGCTGCACCTCGACCACGGAGTTGACCTGCGATGCGGGACGACGGTCATGGGCTTCGAGGGCCACCGCCGGGTGGAAGCGCTGCGCCTCGACGGGGGGGAGGCGGTGCCCGCCGACGTCGTCGTGGTGGGAATCGGGGTGGTCCCTGAGACCGGATGGCTGGCGTCCTCCGGGCTGGCCATCGACAACGGGGTCGTGTGCGACGCCACGCTGGCCACGGCTGTGCCCGGCGTCGTGGCGGCGGGCGACGTCGCCCGGTGGCCCAATGTGCTCTTCGGGGAGACCATGCGAATAGAGCACTGGACGAACGCCCTCGGCCAGGGGGCGGCGGCCGCCCGCCGGCTGCTGCTCGGCGAGGACGAGGCGCAGCCGTTCGCACCCGTTCCCTACGTCTGGTCCGACCAGTACGAGACCAAAATCCAGATGCTGGGGCGGATCAAGTCCGGTGACGACGTGCGGGTGGTGCACGGCTCTTATGAGGAGGGACGGTTCGTAGCTCTGGCGGGGCGCGCAGGCCGGCTCGTCGGTGCGCTGGCCTTCAACGAGCCGCGCAAACTGATGGGCTGGCGACGGCCTATCGAGGCCCGGTCCACCTGGGCCGAGGCACTGGCCCAGGCCGCGACCTACTAGCCTCATTGATTGAACGACCCTCACTAATATGCCATGAGGCCTGGGAGGCGGGAGCGAGGGACACCCATCCCCCGGCGACAGCCGCAGCGATCAATGCGGGGCGATCCAGCGGCGTGGTTCAACGGGA
>Ga0187858_10004028_pt1 | contig 13909 bp, 16 predicted proteins | sample June2016WEW_8_15_FD_133015 | JGI IMG/M metagenome (GOLD analysis project Ga0187858, IMG submission 133015) | Peatland microbial communities from SPRUCE experiment site at the Marcell Experimental Forest, Minnesota, USA - June2016WEW_8_150 | ecosystem: Environmental > Terrestrial > Soil >...
CTCTCGCTGCGCCTCGCCTACCGTGAGCCTTTTGCCGCCGAGCCTCTGCTCGAGTTCCTGGGGTTGCGCGCTATCCCGGGAGTCGAAGCGTTCGACGGCACGACCTACCGAAGAAGCCTGCGACTCCCTCACGGAAACGGCACGGTCGAGCTGACGCCGGCTGAGGGGCACGTGAGAGCGGTGTTCGCCCTCGGCGACGTACGCGACCTCACTACCGCGGTCGCTCGCTGCAGGCACCTGCTCAACCTCGATGCCGACCCTGTGGCGGTCGACGAGACCCTCGGAGCCGACCCGCTGCTTCGACCGATGGTACGGGGCGTCCCCGGCCGACGGGTCCCCGGTTCTACTGACGGTTTCGAGACGGCGGTTCGTGCGGTCGTCGGACAGCAGGTGTCAGTGGCAGGGGCGCGCAGAGTGACGGCGAAGCTGGTCGCGGCTGCCGGGCGGAGACTGCCCGAACCTCGACTGCCGATCACCCACAGCTTCTTCTCACCCGAGGACCTCGAGGATCTCGCGGCGAAAAGCCCGCAAGTGTTCTCCATGCCGGAGGCACGCCGACGGACTCTGCGGACGCTGGCCGAGGCGGTGGCTGACGGCCGGCTGGCGATAGGCCCAGGGGCGGACCCGGCCGAGCTCGAGGCCAGGCTCCTCGCGCTGGCCGGCATCGGCCCGTGGACCGCTTCCTACGTGGCCATGAGAGCGCTCGGCGATCCCGACGCGTTCTTGCCCACCGATCTCGGGTTGCGCCGTGCGGCGGCCCGCCTGGGCCAACCGGACGATCCCAGATCGCTCCTCGCCCGAGCCGAGAACTGGCGACCCTGGCGTTCCTATGCCTTGCTCCACCTCTGGTCCGTGGCAGCCAGCTCGAACCCGAAACAGAACTCGAACCCGAAACAGAAAGAGAGCGCAGCGTGACCCGTCAAGCGACCCCGACGCACGAAGCGACGATGAAGAGCCCGATCGGTGTCCTGAGGATCGAAAGTAACGAGAAAGCGGTCACAGGCATAGGGCTACCCGGCGAGCACGCCGTGGCTCGCCGCAGCTCCAAGGATCGCGACGCGACCGAACTGCCTGCCCCGCTGGTCGAGGCGGTCGTCCAGCTTCAGGAGTACTTCGCCGGCGAGCGCACGAAGTTCGACCTCCTGTTGGAGCTCTCCGGCACTCCGTTTCAGCGTCAAGTCTGGCTCGCGCTCGCCGAGATCCCCTATGGCAAGACCGTCAGCTATGCCGAGCTGGCAGCGATGGTGGGTCGGCCAAGGGCCTTCAGGGCCGTCGGTCAGGCGAATGGGTCCAACCCGGTTCCGATCGTCCTACCCTGCCACCGGGTCGTGGCGAGCGGGGGCGGGATCGGTGGCTACGGCGGCGGCCTCGACATGAAGCGCCAATTGCTGGCCCTCGAAGGTGCGACCTGGACGGACTAGGACATGCCGCCGAACGAAGCACTGAACGAAGTGGGGAACGGCACCGGCGCGTCGGCTCCGGAGGGCACACCCGAGGATCAGATCCGTCGGTTCTGGGACGCGGACGCGCCCACCTATGACGACTCGTCCTCCCACCAGCCCCGCGACCCTGCGGTCCTCGCCGCCTGGACAGCTGCTCTCGCCCATCTGCTCCCGCCAGCACCGGCACGCGTGCTCGACGCCGGCGCAGGTACGGGTTTTCTTAGCCTCATCGCCGCACGCCTGGGACATACGGTCACCGCGCTCGATCTCTCACCACAGATGCTCTCACGTCTCCAACTGGTCGCTCGCGCGGAGAAGCTCGAAATCGAAGTCGTCACGGGTCCAGCGCAGCGTCCACCCGACGGGTTCGACGTGGTGATGGAACGCCACCTGCTGTGGACGCTCGCCGATCCGGCCGACGCGCTCGGCTCGTGGCGCCGAGCTGCTCCGAACGGGCGGCTGGTGTTGTTCGAGAGCGTGTGGGGAAGCGTCGACCCTCTCGAGATGCTGCGATCTAGCGCTCGCCGGGCGCTTCGAAGACTACGAAGCAAGCCCGCCTCTCATCACGGCAGCTACTCCGACTCGCTTCGCCAGTCGTTGCCGCTCGGCTCCGGGACACCACCTGCTCGGCTGGTGGAGATGGCCACTGAAGCAGGTTGGCACCGAGCACGACTCGAACGCCTACGAGACGTCGAGTGGGCCGAGCGGTGCGCGCTGGGTCCTCTCGAGCGCCTTCTCGGCGTCCAACCACGATTCTCGGTCGTGGCGGATTGACGACGAGCTCGCCAAGACCCGCCACAGCATTCGCCCGGCGTTCGTGGCGGCCCTTCAGCACCTCCTGACGCGCCAGCGGGCGGTCTCGGTCCAGTGTGAGGTGCTGCGCTGGCAGGCGGTCGAGGTGGCCGAGCTGCTGGACACCACAGTCCTGATGGTCAACAGCGCCGTCATACTGACCATGCGACCCGGCCTCTCGGGCCTCTCGGGCATGAAGCTGACCTACGGAAAACGGCGGTTCCGTCGTCATCGGTCCCGGGCAGGGGCTGGCGGCACCGGGGCCGCAGACGAACGCTTCCTCTTGCACTCCACAGAGCGACTGCCTCGCCAACCCCGTGATCCGGGAGGTGAGCGCACTTCCGTCGGGTACCTCCGCGCCCAACACGGTCATCACCGAGCACGCCGTCCACAAGCTCGGCCTCCAGACCACCACTTCGGTTGGCTGATCCAGACGGCCCAGCCGCTCACCGCCGTGCAGATCAAGAACGCCCAGGCGACCGCGGCCACGGCTGGTATGACCGTCGAGAGCGAGAACGACCAACCGACGTCCTCGGACGTCATCAACTGGGCCACGGTCTTCGGCATCGCGATGGCGCTTTGCATCCTCGCCATGAGCGTCGATATGTCCGCAGCGAGACGGCGGGTGACCTGCGCACCTTGGCCGCCACCGGGGCGAGCAGCAACACTCGCCGGACCCTCACCGCCGCCACTGCCGGCGCGCTGGGTTTGCTAGGGGCGGTGCTCGGCACGTTCGCCGGGTACGTCGGCGTCATCGGGTGGCTGCGCGACTGACCTGCCCCAACGGCGGGGATCTCGTCCCTCGGTAACGTCCCCGTGACCTAGCTGCTGATCATCGTCGTAGGTATGCCACTCCTCGCGGTGGTCGTAGGCTGGCTGCTCGCGGGCGTGAACCGCCGGCAATGGCTCATCAGCCGATCGAGTGAGAACACTGCCGCCAAAACTCGAGCCGACTAGGGGAGACTCTGTTGCGAGCAGCGACCAGTCGGCTCTTCCTAAGCCTTTGATGCGGAAAGGTGCTGTCGAGAGCATTCCCGGACGCATCGCCGCGCGGACACCGACTGCTCTGGTGCTCAGGGCCGAATGAGCCCGAACTCCTACCGCTGGTGCACCGCTCGATAGCCGGTCGGACGGTCCTCCAACGCCGGCGGCGATCAGTGGTCGACCCGACCGGCAACGCTTCGGGGCACCGCTCGGCCACCAACTTTCCAAACGAGTGCGCGGACAGAGCGATCAATCTCGCGTATCCGCTTCCACGAACCAACGCGCTGCCGCGGAAAACAGATCGACGTTCCGGTCAGGTTCGACGTGGGCGACGGTATGAGTCGCGTTCCACTTCTGGTGCACCCGACAGCCGAAGGGTTCGTACACCGTCAATTGGGATAGGAGATAGGGGCCTTTGAAACGCCGCATGGGGCCCGATCGGGTACGCTCCTTGCCCAGTTGAGGGCGCACGCGTCGGCGGCACAACTGAAGGTGCTCAACGGGTCGAGCATCGCCGCCAACCCGGCCCAGATCAATCGGCTGCCTTCGGGGGAACGTCTTGTGTTCGTCGGCGCGTTCAGCCACGCGCTGTAGACCATGTTCCTGGTGGCCGTGCCATTCACCGTCTTGGCATTCCCTCTCAGCTGGATCATGAAGGAGATTCCCTACGCACTATGGCGCGCGTGTCAGCGCCGAACGCTGATCAGACCACGCGCGAAGAGCGGGCCACCGACGCCTCAAGAGACTTTTGAAGTGGTAGGGGCCCTCGACAAGTGGACCAAGACATCAGGTTGTCCTTGGCGGAAGGAGCCCGTATACGCCACCTCCACCTGCTGGACACAGAGAGAAAGCGGGCCGTGAACGAGTGTCGAGCCTCAGCAGGCTCCCGATGAAAGGCTAATGCGCACAGTTCTCCCTGCACGAGCGCTCTTCACCTCAAGGAGCTCGCTGCCCGTCTTCGAGATCACCGTCCCCCCACTGACCCGAGCGCAATACCCGTTGGGGTAGTGGATCTGTGTCGGGACGAAGATGACGGTAGGCGCGTGGACAGCATGGTCCGCCGCGTAGCGGAGTTGAAAGGCGCCGCTCGTCGGGTCAAAGGACATAGCGGTCGGCTTGCCCGCGACCGCCTCGGGGTAGGTGCGGGCCAGCGCCCGGGCGGTGGATCGGAGTCGTCCGTTCGACATGACCAACCCCTCGTCAGCGCTTCCAGTGGGGTCCGCATAGTGCTTCCACGACCAGTAGGTCCAACCGACGAGGAAACGGTCCTCCTCGGTCGTGAGCTGGTCGAGCAACGAGGCGTTCGAGGTGGCACCGAATTCACTCACGAACCAGGGCGGCCCCAGGAGCTGAGCGGGCGATTCGATATCGGCTCGGTCCTCTGAACGGGTCTTAAGCGCCCTCGCCTCTTGGGAGGCGCAGGCTGCGATGTTCGTCGGATTGCCGGTCTTTCCGCTGCGGTAGCCGCAGTACACGTGCACATTGAACACGAGATTAGGGAAGTTCATCGGTCCGACGAAGTTCGTGGACCCGTGGCGAGCGAAGATGTCGGGCTCGTAGAAGATCAAATGGGTGGCGTCAGCCGCGAGGATCTGCGGGATCACACCTGCGGTTGGGTCGGCCTGTGGACATGTGATCGCAGGGGCTCCGTGCGACGGTGATCCGATGAACGCACTGCCTGTATAGAAGCACTCGAGCTGGCCATCGAACTGCTCGTCGCCACTTGAAACGAGTGATCTCGAGAAGGGTTCGTTGAACGGATCGTAGCCAAGCACCCACGGATTCGTGTGGAAGTAAGTTGCGATCGCCGCCCACACTCGGTCGTACTCGCCTTGGAGATCGCCGACCACGTCATTGGCCCAGAAATGGCCATAGGCAATATCCGCCGCCGTCGTCGCGTAGTTCCTGGACCATCGCCCTGGAGGGTCGACGCTTCGGGCGCCGTCGGTGCACACCGCCCAGTTCGGTGCGCCCTCGCCGTCAAAGGCCTCGTTGTAGACGTCCTGATGCATGTCCAAGAGTGTGTAAATGTGGAAGCGTCCCAACAGGTCGATCGTCTCACTGAGCTTGGCCAAATAGCTGTCGAGTACGGCCTGGTTGAACTGGCCTGGATCGTGCGGAGCACCACGGGCACAGATCGCCGGGTCGTTGGCCGGAGCGGTTCCCGGCTCGAGACCACTCCATGTCATCCCGAGGCGTACGACGTTGAACCCGAGCCTCGCCATGAGCGACGCATCTGACGCACTGAAGTTCCACGACTTGCCGGGCGCGGGGTACAGCTCGTACGGAGGAAACTTGTAGACGGCGTTCACCCCGTGGAAGAAGACGACGCGTCCCTCCCTGTCGTACAGGTACGGACCACCCGGGGCGCTAATCGGGCCCTGGACGCTCGGCGCCCCGGCCATGCTCGGCACAGGACGAAGCGGCGACCCGAGACTGGGGAGGGTCTTGCTGCTGCCCGCGCTGCAACCGGCGGCTGCGAACACCAAGACCGCCAGCGCCGAGGAGACGGCGCCTACGCTGGTGGCGGTGCGTAGACAACGACGCATCTCGCCCATGACCTGGATAGTCGCCGTCTGCGCCTGAGGTGAGACCAATGGGCTGTTTTGCGGGATCTCGTACCTCTCGAACCTTGCCATTGTTAGTCAATGTGAGCCTCGGCCGGCGAGGGCGCTCCCACGGCTCAGCAACCCCGTCGTCGGTTCGACGAGAGTCGCAGCCCAGCGGGCGGTCCGCAGTCGTCAGTCATCGCTGACGACGATACCCTCTCGGCTGACTCTCACCAGGATCGAGAACCACTTGGTCGGACAACCACTACGAGTCGCGCAGCGGCAACAGCTTCCTGGTCACGAAGCACCATGTCTACGTCCGGGAGGCCACGTCTGTCTCCCAGATCACCCAGCCGAATGCCCCGTCGGAACATCGAGCTTCTCTGCACACCATCGACCCGATTCCGGGTCGCCAAAGTCGACGGGCACGTATGCCGCTCCGGCACGCATCACACCCAGGGCAGCTATGTACAGATCAGCGGTGCCGCTCGGTATTCGGATCCCGACGCAATCTCGGAGACCGATCTTCACGTTTGCGAGTTGCGCGGCCACTCGTTCGGCCGCGCCTTTTAGCTCTGTGTAAGTCAGACGTCGCTGGCTGTCCTCCAGTGCCAATAGCGCAGGCCAACACCTCACCGAGGCATCGAACACCTCCACGAGCGTGCGGAACGGGGCCCGTCTTGTCCGACTAGGACGGAATCTTGCAAAACGACGCTTGACGCCATCATGACGTATTAGAGGCCTATTACGGTACTAAGTGCGGGATCGCACCAATAACGACGACAACTCTCGAGAAGAGGGTCCCCGAGGTGAACGGGTAGACATTCACGGCCGACCTCGCGTCCGAAACCGTGATCGGGACCCATAGCGAACTCACAGCCGAGCTTCATCATCCCGTCAGGTGCGCTGGCGATACTGAGTCACATGGATCAACCCACAATGGTCGATCGCTCGGATGAAGAGTGCGTGGCTCGGCCCGTGAGGGAATCCGCCAAGCAACCGAGGATGCCAGATGCGGCTCGGTAGCGAACAGGTAGGCCCGAGGGGGTTCGCGCTCCTGGGTGCAGCGGGCCTTTTGGGCTTGGTCCTGGCTGTCCACGGCTACGGACATGGCACCGCCGTTTCCGGTATGGCGACCCCTCTTGCGACTCCAAGCAAAGCAACCAAGGCTCAGGCGGCCTCGACTCCCTTGTCGAGCAGCTCGACGACCACCTCGACAACTCCAGCTGGGCCTGCGCCCTCGAGCGCTTCGAACCAGAAGCTCGGGCCGCTGCTCTCGTCGACCCAGTACGCCTCTGCCGCGTACCAGGTGTACCCGGGGCAGGAAAGCAGCCAGGCACGACTGGCCACCGCGGGGTTCGACATCCACGTCACCCCAGCTTCGGCGGGCACCATCACGGTGAGCGTCTCTGCCGCCGGCAGCACGCAGGGGGCGCAGACCTCCACCTATCCGGTCACCGACCACGTGTACTTCATCGAGGCGAGCTTCGGCGACGACTCAGGAAACTCCGAGTACAACTACGGTGACGACGGCGTTGTTGTCACCGACGCGAGTGGGCGAATCGTCCAATGACACCGACCAGCACAAGGTCACGCCAACGACGTGCACCGATCACCGCCCGCCAGGAACCCAGGGCAATCCCGACGCGCGCCCTGCCGCCAACTCCCGTGCGTAGCACGGTTGGTCACGACATGGCAGCTCCTCCTGGTCGAACCGCCTTCTCACGGCTCGTAGAACGCAGTACCGCCCTGGCAGAGGCATGGGCACCGACCACCGCGCGCGTTCTCCTGGGCCTGGTCCTCGCGTGGTTTGGATATCACGAGCTTGTCGCGCCGGGGCTTTGGACCGGGTACGTGCCCGTACTATCAGCGACGGCACAAGCCTCGAAGCTGCTCGTTCTGGCACACGGCTGGGTTCTCTTGGTACTCGCTGTCGCCCTCGTCGCCGGTGTCGCTCCCCGCGTGGCGGCAATGATCGCGTCGCTGTTGCTGGTGGAGATCGTCATCTCGTTGTCTGCCTCGGGCGGGTTGTCGGATCTAGTCCTGCGCGACGTGGGTGTTCTCGGACTTTCGGTGTCGGTCATCGGTGCGAAGAGACCGCGCCTCCTGCTACGGCGCTGATGCAATGAGCCAGCGTGATCGGCACATCAAGGAGCACCGCCGGTGAAACACCTCGTTGCCAATGAGGGTGAGCGAATCGGCCTACATACGGATCCCGAGGGAGGACGTGATGCTGTTCGGAGGCGCGCTCGCCGGTGGGCTCATCGCCGCCGGGGTCCACTGGAGCTGAACGTGGTCGGCGTGACGCTCGCCGGAGCGGCAGGCAACTTGATCGGCTCGCTCGGTGTCTACACGTGAGCGCCCTGATGGCCACAGGCCAAACAAAGCGACGGTCCGACCTGAGGGAGTTGGTCTGCAACACCTGCGGCTATCGAATTTTCCCGTACGCCAACTTCTGCTCCTCTTGTGGCGCCGTCATTGCCATCTCAGGTGCGGGCATGACGGTCACCCTGCACGCCAACTGGACCCAGGGCAACGTCGGCGAGCAGGATTTCGCCTTCACCATCCCCGAGCGGAGCGGTGGAGCGGGAGTGTTGCTCGCCAAAGGTCCTCCGAACGTCGGTGGTTGCTACGTCTTGGAGTCTGAGTTGACGAGGGCCGGTCGGCACCCCGACAACGACATCTTCCTCGACGACGTTACGGTCTCGAAGCATCACGCTGAGTTCGTCCGTCAGGGTGCTCGGTACCTATTGCGTGACGTCTGCTCGCTCAACGGAACCTACGCAAACAGGGTGCGCGTCGAAAAGGCGATCCTGTCTTCCGGTGACGAAGTCCAAATAGGTAGGTTCAAGCTGGTATTCGTGGCTTTTGCAGGTCAAGAACAGAGACGATTTTCCGCAGCGGTCCGTCAGCCCACGGCTCGCTGATCACAGGAGATGAATCAGGCTGTCGACTTGCGCAGGGTAGGAATTCGGCGGGAGCAGCTTTTGCCTGAGCACTTGTCGAACGGAGGCGACCTGCCCTGTTCATCCTCACGTGGCCAGCCAATCTCACAGCCTGCCCAAAGATTGCCTGCATGGTCCCGCAAGGCTCGTGGGCACACGATTGTAGGGCCATGCGTCCCATGATCTTCTCTTGGTGCATTACACCCATCAGGAGAATACCGACGCTCGCGCTCGAGCAACTCCTCCGGAGATTACGGCGGACCGGAACCGAAAGGCCATGATGGGCGCCTCGATCAGTCATCTTGTCGTCAACTACGGCTACCTGGCCGTCTTCGCTGCGGTCGCGCTTGAGAGCCTCGGCGTACCTGTGCCGGGAGAGACCACTCTCATCGCGGCCGCCACCTACGCGGGCACCACCCACAAGCTTTCAGATATCCCGATCGTCGTCATCGCGGCGGTTGCAGCCGTCGTAGGTGACAACCTGGGCTACTTGCTCGGCCGTATGGGCGGCGAACGGGTGCTGCTTAAGATCGGTCGCTACGTGCGGCTCGACACGTCGAAGCTGAAGATCGCCCAGTACCTCTTTACGCGTCATAGTGGAAAGATCGTCTTCCTAGGTCGCTTCGTCACCGTCTTGCGGACCTACGCTGCGCTTCTCGCCGGTATCAGCAAGATGGCCTGGGCACGATTCTTATTCTTCAATGCACTGGGCGGCGTGCTATGGGCTGTCGTCTTCGGGGTCGGGGCCTACCAGTTCGGAGGTCTCATTACCCGATTCGGCAATATCGTGACTGCCATCCTCGGCATTGGTGCCCTGATCGCAATCGTTGTCGGCTACGCCGCTCTACGACGCTACGGTACCGAGATACAGGCCAGAGCCGAAGCCGCCATCTTGATGTCTCGTTGACAGAGCCAATGTGATCGAAGGGCGTGGTCTGACGAACAGGTACGGCAAAACGGTTGCCGTCGGTGGGCTGTCGTCTGAAGGTTCCGCCAGGGCAGGTAACGAGTTTTCTCGGTCCCAATGGATCGGGAAAATCGACCACCATGCGCGTGATGATGGATCTCGATGCGCCCGGCGCGGGAAACGTCACTATCAACAGGCGCCCCCACCGAGATCTGCCGTGGCCCTCACACGAATTCGGTGTCCTGTCGGAAGCCAAGACATCTATCCAGGTGGAAACCTGTGTAGCTTGGGTTCGGGTTGTTGTCGGCATACGCCGCCGTTGCGCTCATCCTCGGAGAGATCGTCATGGTTCACCGCGACGCCTGATTCCAAGAGACACAGCTTCTTCTCAGGCTCAGTGGCGTCTTCCCAGCTTGTTGTCAGACTGAAGGGTCTTTTCCCAGGCTTCCCACAGACTAAGAGGACCAATTGCCCAGGTCAGGAACACCTACGGCCCTGTTTCGCTTCCTGCTCCTGCTGTCAACATGACAGTCATGGTCGATCTGCGGATGGCCGACATCGAAGGAGACGTGCATGAGGATCCTGGTGCTTGGTGGAGACGGGTATCTCGGGTGGCCGACGGCGTTACACCTCTCGGCTCGAGGACACGAGGTCGCGATCGCTGACAGCTTTGTCCGCCGCAACTACGACTTTGAGATGGGCACCGAGAGTCTCGTGCCGATCCGTAGTCTCCGCCAGCGGGTGCGCACCTGGGAGCTGGCGTCGGGCCTGCACATCGAGACCTTCGTGGGAGACCTCACCGAAGCAGAGTTCGTCTACTCGGTCATCGGGGACTTCGCGCCCGAGACGATCGTGCACTTCGCCGAGCAACGCTCGGCGCCGTACTCGATGATCGACCGCCACCACGCCGTCTATACGCAGACGAACAACGTGGTAGGCACCTTGAACTTGATCTACGCGATCGCGGAGCTCGACCGCTCCATCCACCTCGTGAAGCTGGGCACGATGGGGGAGTACGGCATCCCGAACATCGACATCGAGGAGGGATTCATCGAGATCACTCACAAGGGGCGCACCGACGTCCTTCCCTACCCCAAGCAACCGGGTTCCTTCTACCACCTCTCGAAGGTCCATGACAGCCACAACATCATGTTCGCCTGCCGCACTTGGGGGCTTCGGTCCACCGACCTGAACCAAGGGTTCGTCTACGGCCAGGAGACGCCCGAAACCTCACGTCACCCCGACCTCGCGACCAGATTCGACTACGACGCGGTGTTCGGTACGGTCCTCAACAGGTTCTGCGTGCAGGCAGTCGTGGGGCACCCTCTCACCGTCTACGGAACCGGAGGACAGACCAGGGGCATGCTCGACATAAGGGACACCCTCGCTTGCATCGAGCTGGCCTGCCTGAACACACCAGAACCCGGAGAATACCGGGTGTTCAACCAGTTCACCGAGTCGTTCTCGGTGGCCCGACTGGCTCAGATGGTGATCCACGCTTCTCCGGGACATGTCGTCGCAGAACAGATCGAGAACCCTAGGGCGGAGGAGAACGAGCACTACTACCGGGCCGCGCACACAAAGTTGCTCGATCTCGGGCTCGTGCCGCACCTGCTCAGCGAACAGACCATCTCCTCCTTGCTCGCTGTGGCGGAGCGTCACCTCGACCGGGTCGACCAGGAGGCGATCCGCCCGAGCGTGAAATGGAGCAAGACCTCGAGCACACTTCCGACGGCGACCCGTCCCAGGTCATCGCAGTCCAAAGTCGCGTGACCTGAGAACCGACGGATGCTCTCTGCGGAGGCCGAACGACCATGATCGCAAGTGCCCTTCTTCAAATCGACCCTCTAGGAGGGCTCGGCGCACCGTGGAGCAGTGGACATCCGGACCACCTCGATCTGCTAGAGGCCCACGCCGTCTTCGTCATGCGAGAGGTGGCTGCCGAGTGTGAGAGGCCGGTGTTGCTCTTCAGCGGTGGTAAGGACTCGGCCGTCCTCTTACGTCTCGCCGAGAAGGCGTTTCGCCCCGGACGGTTCCCCTTCCCGGTGATGCACGTCGACACCGGCCACAATTTCGATGAGGTCATCGAATTCCGGGACAAGCGCGTGGCCGAACTCGGCGAAGAACTCGCGGTGGCGTCGGTCCAGAAATCAATCGACTCTGGGCGCGTCGCCGATCCCGGGCCCGGAGAGTCGAGAAACCGCCTCCAGAGCGTCACCCTGCTCGACGCGATCGCCGAACACGGCTTCGACGCCTGCATCGGAGGTGCCCGCCGTGAGGAGGACAAGGCGCGGGCCAAGGAGCGGGTCCTGTCATTTCGCGACTCGTTCGGACGATGGGACCCGAAGAACCAGCGCCCGGAGCTGTGGCACCTCTACTACGGACAGGTCCGCCCGGGCGAGCACGTACGTGCCTTCCCCCTTTCGGACTGGACCGAGCTCGACATCTGGCAGTACATCCGCCGTGAGCGCATCGGGTTACCCTCGATCTACTTCGCTCACCGGCGGGTGGTGATCGCACGAGACGGCATGTTGTTGGCCGCATCGCAATGGATCTCTCCTCGGCGCGACGAGAAACCACAGGAGTTGAGTGTTCGCTTCCGAACCGTCGGCGACGCGACCTGCACTGGGGCGGTCCGCTCAGAGGCAGAATCGGTCGACGAGGTGATCTCCGAGATCGTCGCCTCGCGGGTGAGCGAGCGAGGGGCCACCAGGGCGGATGACAAATTCTCGGATTCCGCCATGGAGGACCGCAAGCGGGAAGGCTACTTCTGAGATGCCCCCTCCACCGCCCGGTGGGTCAGCGAAGACGGTCCCGGACACCGCGCTCGTCTCGGTGGAGCCAAACTCCGAGCTGTTGCGCTTCGCAGCCGTGGGCTCAGTCGACGACGGCAAGTCGACACTGATCGGGCGTCTCCTCCACGACACCAAGCAGCTATTCGACGACCAGCTCGAGGCCATCTCGGCGGCCAGCCGACGGGGTGGTGCGGACGGTTTCGACCTGTCTTACATCACAGACGGGTTGCGATTTGAACGCGAGCACGGCATCACCGTCGACGTGGCCTACCGATACGCGGCAACCCCTCACCGCAAGCTTGTGATCGCAGACTGCCCAGGCCACGTCCAGTACACGCGAAACATGGCCACCGGCGCGTCGACCGCGGACCTCGTGGTGGTGGTGATCGACGCCACCACGGGACTGCGCGAGCAGACACGCCGGCACTGCTGTATCGCCGCCCTGCTCGGAGTACGCCACATGCTGGTGGCGGTGAACAAGATGGACCTCGCCTCATGGGACCGCTCCGCATATCTGGACGTCGACCGGGAGATCCGCGCCCTCGCCCAGAGGCTGGGCATCGAGAACGTAACCACGGTGCCCGTATCCGCCCTGAAGGGTGACAACGTGGCGACGGCCTCGTCGTGCTCCTCCTGGTACGCCGGACCCACGATTCTCGAAGCCCTGGAGCATGCCGAAGCCGGTGCTTGGGCCACAGAGGGCGGTGCGGGGGGACGCCTTCCGGTTCAGTGGGTCGTAGATCACCCCGCGGGCGATCGCGGCTACGCGGGCATGGTGAGCGGCGGCACCATTCACGTTGGTGACGAGGTGGTGGTGCTCCCGACCGGCGCCCGCACCCGGATAACGTCAATCCACGCCTTCGACGGACCACTGGAGGAGGCAGCGGCTCGCATGTCGGTGACCGTGCGTCTCGAGGACGATCTCGACATCTCCCGCGGGGACATGTTGGCACCGACAAATGGCGCACCCGAGATCGTGAACGAGCTCAGAGCCACCTTGTGCTGGTTCGGGCCCCATCGGGTGGTGGCGGGCCAGCGATTCCGCATCAAGCACACCACCCGAGTCACTCGAGCACGGGTCGTCTGTGTCGAGTCTCGTCTTGACATCGGTTCGCTCGATCTCGGAGCGGCCAGCTCCCTGGCCGACAACGAGATCGGCGTTGTCCGGCTGGCAGTGGCAACCCCCCTGGCGGTCGACCCCTACCGGGTGAACCGGGTGACCGGGAGCTTCGTCGTCATAGACGAGGACACCAGCGCAACAGTGGCCGCGGGCATGGTGGGTACCCCTGATTTCGCGACGGCTGTTTCCGGGTCACTCTCTTAGATGGGGCTCCTTTACATGAGGCTCCTGCATGAGACCGCCAGCTACCCATTGGCAAAATCGCTCCGGCCGAGCGATAACGCGTAGGTAAACCCTTTGAGGTAAGACCTGAGCGGAGTCCCCGCGTGATTCCGCAAACACGTCGATGCGGAGGTGCCCGTTCACATGGATCCC
>Ga0187858_10004029_pt1 | contig 13902 bp, 10 predicted proteins | sample June2016WEW_8_15_FD_133015 | JGI IMG/M metagenome (GOLD analysis project Ga0187858, IMG submission 133015) | Peatland microbial communities from SPRUCE experiment site at the Marcell Experimental Forest, Minnesota, USA - June2016WEW_8_150 | ecosystem: Environmental > Terrestrial > Soil >...
AGCTGGCGGAGGGAATTGAACCCCCGACCCTCTGATTACAAATCAGATGCTCTACCAGCTGAGCTACGCCAGCGCTGCTCAAACCGCACAAGGATAGCAGATTGGGCACAGAAATTGCAAGGGGAGGGGAGGAGATGCAAGAGCACTTGGGCCTCCAGAGCTGTGGAAAATCTACCACACTTTGTGCATCCGTCATCGCAGGATAAGACTATTTATTTTCAATGCGTTACGCTGAAACAAGTTGTCTGGGCCTGCCCGTCTATCCACAGTCGTCAGTGACACCCGACGCTGGATGTTCGCCGGGAGAGCAAACTCTTGTTGCCCAGAGTGATTTGGATGCGAGAATGGCCGAGATGAGTTTCTGGCCGATTGTTGGCCTGAGCGTACCATGCCCAACCGCAAACTACTGCCTAGCTTGCTTGTCATACTTGCACTTTTCCTGGCGGGAACGTTCGTCTACTTTCGCCACAAGTCGAGTGATCCGCTGGCCATCCGGAACGAGATGCTCGCGCGTATGCCCGCGAGCGCCAACGCGGTGGTGTTTGTGGACCTTTCGGCGCTGCGTTCTTCGCCGCTTCTTGCGCAGTTGTTTGCGTGGGCGCCGCGTCCAGCACCAGATGAAGAATACGCGCAGTTCGTGCAAGCCACGGGATTTGATTATGAACGTGACCTGGATCGCGTGGCGCTGGCGGTTTCCCGAGCGTCCAATGGTTCCATCTTTCTTGTTATCGCGGACGGGCATTTCGACCACGGGAAGATTGAGGCCTATGCGCGACGCTCCGGCAAATCCGAGGCGAGGAACGGTGCGACGATTTTCTCGATTGCACCGAGCGGAACTTCGCAAGCGTTGTTCTTCACTTTCCTGCGCGAGGATCGGATGGCGTGGACCAACGATCCTTCAGCGGCGGCGCTTTTCTGGCAACCGGATCCCTTTGCAGCAGAGTGGCGCGAGCGCTACGTGCGACTCGCGGGTACCCCGCTGTTTGCCGTGATCCGGCAGGATTCCGGGACCGCGTCTGCGTTGGCGCAGCAGACGCCGGGAGGATTTCGTTCGCCGCAACTGGCGGCGCTGCTGGCGCAATTGCGGTGGATTTCGATTGGAGCGAAGCCGGACGGCAATTTGCTGCGCGTGGTCGCCGAGGGCGAGTGCGCGTCTGAAGCGACGATGCGGCAACTCAGCGATATTTTGAGCGGGATACTTCTTCTGGCGCAGGGCGGGCTGAATGGCGCAGACACGCGCAGTAAGTTGGATCCGCAATTGCGCGAAGGGTATCTGGAATTGCTGCAGTCGGCGGAGGTTCAGAAGGTGGACCGGGGATCGAGCAAATCGGTGCGCGTGGTATTTGATGTGACGCCAAAATTATTGCAGGCAGCAAGGACGGCAGGACCGCCGGTAGGGACGGCGACGCCTTTGGGGCGGGCGCCAAGCCATTAAACCAAAGGGCTGCCAAGATAGGGTCCAGCATGCAGGACCTCTCCACAGGCACAGCTACTGCCTGTAGAGAGGTTGAAGGCAGAGGAGAGTTTGGCAGAATGGATGTCGATCGGGAGGAGGAATTAATCGGCGGAGGGTGCGGTGGCTTTCATGTAGCGCCAGGGGTTGACGGGGGCGTTGTTCATCCGCACCTCGTAATGGACGTGGGGCCCGGTGGAGCGGCCGCTGATTCCCGTGTAGCCGATGACCTCGCCACGCTTGACGCGGGTACCGGTGATCACAGCGTATGACGAGAGATGCGCATACCATGTGGTAAGGCCAAAGCCGTGATCGACGATCACCACGCGGCCATAGCCGGAGTGCTGTCCCGCGTCGAGGACCATCCCGTCAGCCGTGACGTGTACGGGCGCACCGTAGTCCGCGCCGACATCCACGCCGGTGTGGAACGCACCTTCACCCGAGAAGGGGTCGAGGCGCTCGCCGAAGCCATCCGTGATGTGGCCGAGAACAGGCCAGATGGAAGGCGTATAACTTGAGTCCGCAAAAGCGCTGGCCGGCAGCAGGCGGAGGCCGCCCGCGGAAACAGCGATGGCCGCGGCGTTGCGCTTCAGGAAGGAATACTGCTCGATGGAACGGTCAAAAGCGTCTTCGGGGGTAGCCGCAGAATCCATCTGATCGAAAGCGGCGGGGTGATAACGCATCACGCCGTAGGTCATGGCGACTTCGGTAGCCAGGGATTGCAGGGAGTCGAGCCGCTGGTTGGTGTCCTTCACAGTCGTCTGCAAATCGCGATACTGCTTCTTAAGGGTTTCCTGGTCGTGGCGGAGGGCGTTGTAATTTCCGACTTTCCAGAGCATGCGGCTATAAGAACCAACGGCAGCAGCGACGGTAATGCTGCCAATGATGGCCAAGACCGCTAGGCCGTGGAGCAGATAGGCGGGCACGATGAGCTTCCGGAGTTTTCCGGGCGTCGTGGCAATATAGAACGTATAGTTCTTCCCGCTAATCACTGAGCGGCCCCCTCAGGCCTTTTTTACTTTCATTTGAAGTGCGGTTAATCATTCCCTGGATCCGCACCGTAGCGTGAATGTCGCGATCGCTGTGAACCGTGAGCCTTGGTTCGCTATAGGGTAGATATTAGATTTTGTAGGTTGCCCGCGTCAACCCTGTACTTGGGTTCTTTTGGGACAGTCGTAGGAAAACTGTCCACTGTCCCTAGGGCCAGTTTCCCATGGTGGACCTGGGCCGACCGGAAGGGAACCATCGTGGAACGGCGCAGAGGGCGACGCTGCTCGATTCCCGGCTGATCCGCTGCATAACATGCGGGAACTGCACGCTGGGGCCAGCGCAGATTCGGTAGAGAAACTCGCACGCGGCGAGATACAATCCGCCTCGGATGAGGAAGTAAGGGTCATGCAGGAACATAGGGGAGTCCGCCAGTTACACTGAAGTCGAATGTAGCACTTACGAGGGCCAGGTCCAACAGCGATGAATGAAGAACAGGTGCTAGAGCGGATCGCGTCAGGGGCAAACACACCACAGCTATCGGCGGCAGGAGTGCACTTGGGGATTGGCGATGATGCAGCGCTGTTCGCCCCGCGCGCGGGGCGAGAGATGATCCTGACGTGTGATTGGTCTTTGGAGGGAACGCATTTCCTTCGCGACAGGCACCCGGCGGATGCGGTGGGCTGGAAAAGCCTGGCGCGGGCCGTGAGTGATGTTGCCGCGATGGGTGGAACGCCGCGATGTTACCTGCTGAGCCTGGCGCTGCCTGCTTCGCATACGGGACGTTGGCTGGGGGAGTTCTTGCGTGGGTTGCAGCGAGCCTCACGCGCCTTTCGCTGCGAACTGGCAGGCGGTGACACAACACGTCGTGACGAGATCCTGATCAACATCACAGTGGCCGGAGAGATTGCGCCTGGGCAAGCCTTGCGGCGCACGGGCGCGCGGGCGGGAGACTTGATTTTTGTCAGCGGAAGACTGGGCGAGGCAGATCGCGGCTGGGAACGTTTGCAGAAGACGCGCGGGAGGGTGAGGGCGGATGACCGGTTATTGCGCAAGCATCTTTATCCGGAGCCCCGGCTGGCGCTGGGAGAGTGGCTTGCGAAAAACGGATTGGCCACCGCGGCGATGGATTTGTCCGACGGATTATCGATTGATCTTTCACGGCTGTGCATGGCGAGCAGGGTGGGGGCGCTTGTGGACGTCGCATCACTGCCGATGCTGCGGGACGTAGAGAGGGGAAAAGCGGTGAAGCTCGCACTGCACGGGGGAGACGACTACGAATTGTTGTTTACGGTGAGGCCGCAAAAGGCTCATCACATTCCGAGGAGATTCGGGCGATTGCCGCTCACACAGATCGGCCAGATCATGCGGGAAAGTAAGATTGAAGTGCGCGAAGAAAATGGAAACGTGTACCGGCTGCGGCCCGGTGGTTGGGATCCCTTCCGCAGAAAATCAGGAAAGATGACACGTTAAGGCGTAGGGGAAGAAGTTGCAGGCAAGGAAGTTGTGGGCGAAGGAGTCGCCTCAGGCTTTTCTCTTGGCAGGCTGGGGGCTTCGTCTTCAGGGGCGGTGTCCGGCGTATCAACGTTGACGTGATGTTCGCTGGCCTGCTGCTCCAGCGTGACCACGTTCGCAAAATCCATGACCGGCGTGCCTGCCATGCCGCGTTCGACAAATTCCATCCAGATGGGCAGCGCGGCTTGCGCGCCGGTCTCCCGTTTTCCCAGTGAAATTTGCTTGTCGTCGAATCCGACCCAGACGCCCGCAGTGATTTGCGGGGTGAAGCCAATGAACCAGGCATCAGTGAAATCCTGGGTGGTGCCGGTCTTGCCGCCGGCGGGGCGACCGATGTTTTTGGCCTTGATAGCGGTTCCGAATTGCACGACGTCCTCGAGCATAGCGGTCAAGGTGCGCGCGACGTCCGGTGAGATGACGTCGTGGACTTCGGGATGGGCTTCTTCGAGCAGCGCGCCATCGTAGCTGGTGACGCGGCGAATCATGTGCGGATCGATGCGGATGCCGTCATTGGGAAAGACGGTGCAGGCGGAAACATGCTCGATGAGCCTCATATCCGCGGCGCCGAGGGCAAGGGGGAGATAGGGAGGGAGGGAGGTGGTGATGCCGAAGCGGCGGGTCATATCGACGACGGAATTGATGCCGATTTTTTCGGTGAGTTTGACCGCGGGAACATTTCGCGAGCCGGCGAGGGCGCGGCGGAGCGTGATGGTGCCCTCATATTTTTCGTCATAGTTGTGCGGGGAGTAGGGTTGGCCGCCGCTTATGGTGGTGAAGGGCGCATCAACAATGGTGTCAAAAGGCGAGGCCCCCTTCTCGACGGCGGCGGCGTACACGTAGACCTTGAAGGAGCTGCCGACCTGGCGGTAGGCCTGCGTGGCGCGATTGAATTTGGAATCTTCAAAGCTGTAGCCTCCGACCATGGCCTTGATTTCGCCCGTAGGGTTGTCAATGGCGATCATGGCGGCTTGCGGGGCGGGCTGCTGTTCGAGTTGTATGCGCGCGGTGGTTTCTCGCAGATCCTGAATGGAGACCTGGATGAGATCACCGGCGACGAGTATCTCATTGAGCTTTTTGTGGCCGGTCCAGGCAATGTCCGAGGGAGACAAGAGGGCGCGATAGGTGCCGATCTTGACGGTGGCGCTTCTGTCGTCTACAGCAAGGACCAGGCCGGTGACGTAGCTTCCCTTTTCGATGGCGTGGCGCCAATCGTCGTCTTCGTAGGTGTCAAGCTTGCCGAGATTGTCTTTGAGGACGTTGGGGAGCTTGCCGCGCCAGCCGTGGCGGCGATCGTAAACGTGGAGGCCGTCGCGGACGGCTTGGTTGGCGGCCTTTTGCATCTGGATGTTGAGTGTGGTGTAGACACGGAGACCGCGCTCATGAACGGCTTCGGTGCCGTAGGTGGATTCCAAGTATTTGCGGATCTCTTCAAAGAAATAGGGAGCGAGATCGTTGCGCGGATATTGCAGGTGCAGGCCGAGGGGCGTTTTCCTCGTGGCTTCTTCTTCGGCCGCGGTGATCTTACCTTCCTCGCGCATCTGGTGAAGGACGAGGTTGCGGCGAGCAAGGGCGCGCGCGGGGTCGACGAGCGGCGAATAAATGGGACCACGAATCATGCCAGCGAGAAGCGCGGCTTCCTGGAGCTTGAGATCGCTGACGGGCTTGCCGAAATAGAATTGGGAGGCGGCGGCGAAACCGTAGTTGCCGTGAGCGAGATAGACCTGGTTGGCGTACATGGTGAAGATTTGCGGCTTGGTGTAGCGGCGCTCGATTTGCAGGCCGAGGAGAATTTCCTGAGCTTTGCGGCGGAAGCTGCGATCGCTGCGGTCGAGGAAGAGATTGCCGGCGAGTTGCATGGTGATGGTGCTGGCGCCTTCGGCTTTACGGCGCTTGATGAGGTTGCGGTAGGCGGCGCCGGCGACGCGGGGAAAATCGACGCCCCAGTGATCCTCGAAGTGCTGGTCCTCGATGGCGGTGACGGCGTTGTAGAGGACTTTAGGAATCTGCTCCCAGGTCATGAGGATGCGGCGCTGCAAGGCAAAGCTGCCGACAAGCTGGCCATCGTCCGCGTAGATTTCGGTGACGACGTTGGGGCGATACGTCTCCAGGGCGTGGATTTCGGGGAGATCGCTTTCGTAGACGAAGAGCAGGCCGGCGGCGGCGCCAAGCGCGACGGCGCAGAGAAGGAGAAAAGCAAGGGCGACGCGGTCAATGAGCTTCCAGCCGCGGAGGCGCAGGGTGATGGGAGGGAGACTCAGCATCGAAAGAGAATTCTAGAACAGATGGATGAGGATTGCAGAGAGGCAAGCACGGCAAAGTTTCCAAATGGCGATGCGGGAAGGGAGAGGAGACGCCGCATGCAGAGGGTGGCTTGAGCTACCGATGAGGGGTGAGTCACAGCGCTATGTCGAGGGCTTCGCTGGAGCGGACCATGGATGGGGCTTGCGGGCTTCCTGGAAGGCGAAGACGGTCATGAGGATAGCGAGGAGAAGGAGAGCGCCGTCACGGAGGACGGTCATGCCGGTGAGTGGCTCGGGCTTGGCGAAGCAGCCACAGTTGATATCGAGGTGAAGGGCATAGGCACGGACGACGCCGACGAAGAACCCGCCGATGATGAGTGTGATGATGGTGGCCCAGATGCGGAGTTGCCAGCCGATGAGAAGGAGAAGACCGATGGCGATTTCGGCGAAGGGCAGGGTCTTGGAGACGAAGAGCGAGGCCCACGGGGGAAGCATCTGGTAAGAATCGATTTGGAGCGCGAAGAGGGAGAGCGCGATGGGGATGGGCGGGCGCGGATGCATGTCCGGGCGAAACAGCTTGGCGTAGCCGGCGTAGATAAAGATGGCGGCGAGAACGATCCGGCCGATCCAGATGATGAGGCGGCGGTAATTGAAAGGGGCGGATTGGAGCATGGATAGGTTCTCAACCTTTCAGCAGAAGAGAGATTCATCGCACAAAAGGCGTGCGATGGAGAAGCGTGCCTCGCTACGCTCGGAATGACGTTTTACGTAGTCAACTTATGCTGTCACCTTACCAGTTTACTTCAATCGTTCGACTCAATCCGAGGTTCACAAGGGACGCGGCAAATTCCCACTACTTCTGCGAAACGAGCTGATCCAAGAAAGTCTTCAGGACGTCGTAGCTGACAAAGCCGACGACCGGGAAAGTCTGGCCGGACTTGGTGTGCAGGACGCTGTAGGGAGTCTGGCTCACCGGAACCAACTGGCCGAGATGTTTGTCCTTTTCGATGAGGGGCTCGAAGGTCTTGGCGTCGACGAAGGCTTGCACCTTTTTCATTTCGGCGGGGCTGAGTGCGGCGGCGACGGTGCCCTGTATATCGCCGTTCATTTCCCACTTTTCCTGATTCAGGAAGATAGCCTGCTCGACTTCTTCACCTCTGCCAATGTGCGCCGCGGCACGGGAGTAGCTCGCAGCCACGCGGGAGTAGGCATGCATGGGCAGGGGAAAGTCGCGATGGATGAGATAGACCTTGCCGGTGCTGACGTAGTTGTCCATGACCTTTTGCGTCGTGGTGATGAAGAGCTGTTTGCACGCGGGGCACTGAAAATCGCTGAAGATTTCCATGACGACTGGAGCGCTCTTGGAGCCAAAGGCCTCTGTAGGATCGATGTCGTTGACGCCGCCGACGGAAATGGTGGTGAGGACTGGGGCTGGCTCGGCAGCCTTGGTTTGCGAAGAGGTCTTCTCCGTGGTCGCCAACTTCCTGGTTTGCGATTTCTGTGGGGGGAGAGCGGCAAGAAGGGTGCCGCTGAGCGCTGCGAATATCAGAACAGTTGCAAAGCCAAGATGAAGCCGGCGGATCAAGGATTCCTCCGAATCGAGAGAGGTTGGTGAATTCATGGCCAGAGTATCACAGCTTTTGCCGGTGCTGGGTGATGGCAGAAGACAGGATGGCGAAGCAGGCATGAGGATGGGATGCGGTGGGAAGAAGAAGGGGATGGAGGGGGAGAGGAAGCTAACGGGAATGACTGCGGGGCAGTCCGGACTAGGGGATCGGTAGGGGTAAAGGCAGCCGGGTAGAATTGAGGGCCAAACAGGGGAGAACTCGCCTGGTAGGGAAAGGAAACGGCTGTAAGTGATTGTATTTAATATACTTACATTCTGTATCAAATAACTTGACAACATCCCACTCAACTTGTATAGTGGGGCAGGTTCTGAGGGGGAAACACCCCGCAAGGGCGGGAAGGGCCAGGCTGGATGGCGCGCTGTCATCGGTCAGTTTCTGGCGGGAACCCCCTTAAGGATTGGCGGGAAGTCGCCCTACTACTAAGTTGCTGAGAGCCTAGTCAGGCTCTAGAAGAAGAGAGTTTGGGAAGTTTGCAGAAGGAGAAATGAGGACATGAGCAAGATCATCGGAATTGACCTGGGAACGACGAACTCGGTGGTAGCCGTGATGCAGGGCGGCGAGCCGGTGGTGATCCCGAACCAGGAGGGAACGCGCACGACCCCTTCGGTGGTGGCGATCACCAAGGCCGGAGAGCGGCTGGTGGGGCAAGTGGCCAAGCGCCAGGCGGTGACGAATCCCGAGAACACGGTGTATTCGATCAAGCGGTTCATGGGGCGGCGCTACGACGAAGTGGGCGAAGAGATGAAGCGCGTGCCCTACAAGGTGGTGAAGGGCAACCACGATGACGCGCGCATCGACGTGGCAGGGAAGGTGTACAGCCCGCCTGAAATCTCCGCGATGATCCTGACGAAGCTGAAGAATGCCGCGGAAGATTTTCTCGGCGAGAAGGTGACGAAGGCGGTCATCACCGTGCCGGCGTATTTCAACGATGCGCAACGGCAAGCGACAAAACAGGCTGGAGAGATCGCGGGCATGGAAGTGGTGCGCATTATTAATGAGCCGACGGCGGCAGCGCTGGCGTACGGCTTGGAGAAGAAGAGCGACGAAACGATCGCGGTGTACGACCTGGGCGGCGGCACGTTTGACATCTCGGTCCTGGAAGTTGGCGCCGGTGTGGTGGAAGTGAAATCCACGAATGGCGACACGCACTTGGGCGGCGACGATGTGTACCAGAAGATCGTGGACTGGCTCATCGATGAGTTCAAGAAAGAGCACGGGATTGACCTTGGCAAAGACCGGATGGCACTGCAACGGCTGAAGGAGGCGGCGGAGAAGGCGAAGATCGAGCTTTCGCAGATGATGGAGACAGAGATCAACCTGCCGTTCATAACCGCAGGCGCGAGCGGGCCGATCCACATGCAGCAGAAGCTGACACGAACGCGGCTGGAAGAGTTGATGAAGGGCCTGCTGGAACGCTCGATGAGTCCGGTGAAGCAGGCTCTGGAAGACGCGAAGATGTCGCCGCAAAACATCCAGGAAGTGGTGCTGGTGGGCGGTTCGACGCGTATTCCGAAGGTGCAGTCGCTGGTGAGCACCTTCTTTGGCGGGAAAGAACTGCACAAGGGCGTGAACCCGGATGAAGTGGTGGCAGTGGGCGCGGCGATTCAGGGCGCGGTGCTGGCGGGAGAGGTGAAGGATATTCTCCTGCTAGACGTGACGCCATTGTCCCTGGGCGTGGAGACGCTAGGCGGTGTGATGACCGTGCAGATTCAGCGGAACACCACGATACCGACGCGCAAGGTGGAGACGTATTCAACGGCTTCGGACAACCAGCCGGGCGTGGAGATCCACGTTCTGCAGGGTGAACGCAAGTTCGCGAAGGACAACCGGTCGCTGGGAACGTTCAAGCTGGACGGGATTCCGCCCGCACCGCGCGGCATCCCGCAGATTGAGGTGACGTTTGACATTGATGCGAACGGCATCTTGAACGTGAGCGCGAAGGACAAAGCCACAAATAAGGAGCAGAAGATCACCATCACGGCTTCGACGGGTTTGACCAAGGACGAAGCCGAGAAAATGCGCACGGAAGCGGAATCGCACGCCGAGGACGACCGCAAGCGCATGGAAGAGGTGGAAGCACGGAACCGGCTGGACGGAATTGTGTACCACGCGGAGAAAACCATCCGCGAGAACCGCGACAAACTGCCGGAGGGCGACGTGAAGCGCGCCGAAGAGGCGATCGAAGATGCCAAGAAGGCGATGAACGAAGGCGGCGTGGCACGGCTGCGCTCGGCGACTGAGAACGTGGAAAAGACGCTGCACAAGATGGCGGAAGAGCTGTACAAGAAAGCGCAGTCAGTCGGTGGCGCGGAGCAAGCAGGCACGGCAGGCGCCGGTCCCGGGCCTGGGTCCACAGGTGGCGGGAGCGCGCAGGCTGGCAAGCCCGGCGATGTGATCGACGCGGAATACGTGGACGTGGACGAGAATAAGAAGCCGAATTAAGAGGTAATCAGTTATCAGTAATCAGTTATCAGGAACCGAACGACGGCAAAGGTTTGAGGTAGCTGGAATCGCCAGGTTGTAAAGCGTGCGTGGGGGTCCGGGCTGGCCGGGCCCCTGTGCGCGAGACAGAAGTGGGTCGGGCGAGGGCGCAAGCCGACACAAAGAGACTCATGGCGACGGGGACAAAACAGGATTACTACGAACTGCTGGGAGTGCCGCGAAAAGCGACGGCGAAAGAGATTCGCACCGCGTTTCGCAAGTTGGCCCGGAAGTATCACCCGGATTTGAATCCGGGCGACAAGGCGGCGGAAGAGAAATTCAAGCAACTGCAGGAAGCGTACGACGTGCTGTCTGACGCGAAGAAGCGGGAGATGTACGACCAGTACGGCTTCTACAGCGACAATGCGCCGCCGGCCGGATATGGGGGTGGTACGGATGCCGGCGCCGGAAACGTGAATTTCGATTTTGGCGGATTCGATTTTGGCGGGCAGCCCGGCGCGGGCTCAAGTTTCCGGGATTTGTTCGGCCAGTTCTTCGGCGGGCGACGGGGCGCGGCGACGATGGAGCCGGAGGAAGAACCCGGCGGCGACCTGGAATACCAGATCGAGATTGATTTCTGGGATTCGGTGCACGGCGCGGTGAAAAAACTTCAGATCACGCGGATGGATGCGTGTGAGACATGCCACGGGACGGGAGCGGTGGGATCGCCGCAGACCTGCCCGACATGCAATGGAAGTGGGTCCGTCCAGCAGACCGCGGGGAAGATGCGGTTCAACGTGCCGTGCAGCCGCTGTGGAGGCACGGGCAAGTTGCGGACGCCGTGCCGGACGTGCGGCGGCGAAGGGCGCATGCGGCGAACGGAAACGATTGATGTGCGCATCCCGGCAGGCGTGGCGAATGGCGGACGCGTGCGCGTGCCGGGAAAAGGCAATGCGGGCACGATGGGCGCGCCGACGGGCAATTTGTTCCTGCAGGTGGTGGTCAGGCCGCATTCGTACTTCGAACGGCGGGGGAATGATTTGTACACCAAGGTGCCGGTGACAGTGCCGGAGGCGTCGCTGGGCGGGAAGATCGAAGTACCGACGATTGACGGGAGGTCGCTGGTGCGGATTCCTCCGGGCACGAACAGCGGAAGCACGTTGCGGCTGAAGGAAAAGGGCGTACCGCACGGAAAGAGCGGGGCGCGCGGGGATCAATACGTAGAGATCCAGGTGATCGTACCGGAACCGACCGATGAGCGGGTACGGAACTTGATGAAGGAACTGGAAGAGATTGCACCAGCGGATCCGCGGAAGGACTTGTTTGGGAAGGCGGGAGTGTGAGGAAGGGCGAGTAATGAGTTTTAAGTATTAAGTTATAAGTTCTAAGTAAGGCGTCGGCGGTTGGGTTTACTTAGAACTTAGAACTAAAGACTGTGAACCTGTAACGCACATGCCAGTGAAAGCGAAAAAACGGGCCAAGGCCGGATACATGATCAGTGCGGTGGCGGAGCTGTACAAACTGCACCCGCAGACGCTGCGGTTGTATGAGCGCGTGGGCTTGCTGAAGCCGTCGCGATCGCAGGGGAACACGCGGCTGTATACGGACGCGGACCTGGAGCGTCTGGACGTGATTTTGACGCTGGCGCGGGATATGGGCGTGAACCTGGCGGGAATCGAGATCATTTTGAATATGAGAGAGAAGATGATCGAGATGGAACGGCAGATGGGCGAGTTTGCGCACGTGGTGCAGCAAGAGTTGTCGCGGATGGCTCGGACGGAAGAGAAGACACCGAAGACGGCGATCGTGAAAGCCGTGCCGCGGGTGGGGAGATAGGACCAGTTGTAAGTTCTCAGTTTTCAGTTGTAAGTCATGCCCCGATTGGTCGGGGCGTTTTTGTTTTTGTGCACAGATTTCCAATGAGTGGGACGTTGCGGTGGGGAAGTGCGGGACGTATGCTGGCGACGGTGGTTGTTGGGAGAAAAGCCGCAAGGCTCGATGACTCGCCCTGCGAAACAGCAGAGTTGGCGGGGTGTTTAGGGGTTGCCAAGATGGGGTCCAGCAGTGCTGGACCCCTACGAGGAAATATGACTCGAGAGGATTGCGCGGTTTGCAGAGGAACGGGATGGAAGCTAGTGGCGCGGAAGGATGGCACGCCGGGCAGCGTGGCGGTGGCGTGCGAGTGCGGGATGGAAGAGCGTGCAGGCTTGGTGATGGAGCGGGCGCGAATTCCGAAGCGCTATGAGCATTGCGATTTCGAGAGCTACGCCACAGACCTAGCAGATGGGAAGATCTGGACTTCGGAGCACGAGCAATCGTTGAAACAGGTGAAACTGCTGATGCAGGGATTTGTGCGGGAGTATCCGGCGACGGAAAAGGGCTTGCTGCTGATGGGACCGTCGGGTGTGGGGAAGACGCATCTGGCAGTGGCAGGATTGAAGGAGCTGATCCGGCGCGGGCACGGCGGGTTGTTTTGCGACTACCGGGAATTGTTGAAGGAGATTCAGGCGAGCTACAACCCGGCGAGCGAATCCACCGAGATGGGTGTTCTGGAGCCAGTGCGGATGGCGGAGATACTGGTGCTGGACGATCTGGGGGCGAGCAAGCCTTCGGCGTGGGTGCTCGACATTATAGGATTGGTGCTGAACGCGCGGTACAACGAGCGGCGAGTGACGATTCTGACGACGAACTTTATGGACGAGACGGCAAGCCCGGCGGAGGGAGCGCGATTGCCGGGTGGGCAGCGAGTGGCGGTGAAAGAGGACACGCTGGCGGACCGGATCGGCGCGAGGATGAGGTCGCGGCTGTACGAGATGTGCCGGACGGTGATGGTGAGTGCGCCGGATTTTCGGCGAGAGACGCGGCAAGCGGGGCGGGCAAGAGCTTAGGTTAGATCTATCGTGCTGATCGCAGCCTCCCAAACGAATTGCCGCTGATTGACAGGGGTTGGGGCGGCAGGTATCCTTTGTAGGTAAGAGGGGTGCGGCGTACAGCTATGTTCGCGGCATCCAAGTGAAAGCTAACGAGTTACTGCGAAGCAGTTCAATGTCCTGCACTGCCCCGTTGTAACCCTCCTTGCATCACCCCAGCAGGGATTCAGCAAGGATTGACTCGACAAAAACAGGGATACAAATCCCGGAGGCGACTGAAATGTTTTCTGACCACGATAACCCCGCATCTTCCGCAACAGGAACTGCAGCAACCCAGGCCAACGAGAGCACCCCGAACGAAGAAGTCAAGCCCAGCGTGGAGACGCCCACAGCCGAACCGCCCGTAGCAGATGCGGCCGCGGCGAGCGGCACGGCGGATACGCCTGCTCCCATTGAGCCCGTGAAGGCTGACGAAGTCCACGAGACGGCGGAAGCGCACGCGCAAGCCGCGGTTGTGGATGCGGAAGCAGCGGCGGCAGCCGAAGAGGCCGCCGGCGCGGAAGAGATGAGCAAGCTGATCGAGCAGTACAGCGAGCCGCAGGAAGCCGCGGCGCAAAACGAAATTATTGAAGTGAAGGTGGTGGCGTACACGGAACAGGGCGTGGTGGTGAGTCTCGGTGGAAAAACCGAGGGCCTGGTTCCGGCGGTGGAGTTCTCTGAGACGGACATTCCTCGGCCTGAACCGAACGCGACGATTGAAGTGCAGCGCACGGGAGAGCACAAGGACG
>Ga0187858_10004030_pt1 | contig 13902 bp, 14 predicted proteins | sample June2016WEW_8_15_FD_133015 | JGI IMG/M metagenome (GOLD analysis project Ga0187858, IMG submission 133015) | Peatland microbial communities from SPRUCE experiment site at the Marcell Experimental Forest, Minnesota, USA - June2016WEW_8_150 | ecosystem: Environmental > Terrestrial > Soil >...
GGATGCTGAGCAGCACCACCGCCAACCCGGACATCACTCGCTTGCGCATGGCTTCCCGAAAAGTGTCCTCTTCGAATTATAGGAGTTGGAGGTCGCTTGCGGGAAGCGAAGTCGCGAAGCTTGTTGATTTGACTGTTGCTATGGCCAAGCACCACTTTCGGATGGTGCTTACTCCCGTTTTTAGAAGGTCGCCTTCCCGGCTTCTACCGAAAACCGGATCTGAAACAAACCATCCGGCGCGTAAGTCTATGGTAAGTAATTAACGGATTTGTTAATCTACCAATAGTAACGTTTGGTACCGGGAATGCACACTGGTACCGTCTGCCGGAAGCCCAACTGGTTTGTTTGGGCTTCTTGTTTTTCTTAGGCCAGCTGGAACTGGCGCTGAAAACGCCCGGAGGCCAGAAACAATGCAAGCTACACACGAGGAGCATGAAATGACCAAGGTTCTCATCGGAAATTTGATCCATGCGGACACGAGTGGTGTCCCGTTCCGTAGCGTACCTCTGCTGCGGAAATCGCTATTGCTCTTTTTTGGCCTTTGGCTAATTATCGCGTTAACCGTTCCACTGACAGCCCAGTCGATTACTTCTGGCGATGTCACGGGCATCGTGACGGACCCGACCGGCGCCGCGATCCCGGGCGCCACCGTGACCCTGACCAGCGTCAACACAAACGCAGCGCAGAAGACGACCTCCAGCGGACAAGGAGATTATCGCTTTGCCTTCGTTAACCCGGGAACGTACAAATTGGATGCCACCGCCAGCGGCTTTCAAACCCAAGAACACCCGGGAGTGATTGTCCTGGCCGGACAGCCGACTTCCGTCAATATCCAATTGACGGTCGCCAGCGCTTCACAGACCGTAGACGTGGTGGAAGTGGCGTCCTCCATTCAAACCGAGAACGCCGATGTCTCCACCGGCATCTCGACGGAAATGATCGACAACCTGCCCAACCCCGGCGGCGACCTCACCTACCTTGCTCAGACCACACCGGGTATCGTAATGAACACCCAGTCCGGTTATGGAAATTTCTCCTCGAGCGGCATGCCGGGCATTTCCAACCTGTTCAGCGTCAATGGCATGAATTTCAACGATCCGTTCTTGGGTCTGAACAATAGCGGCGCTTCCAATCTGATGCTCGGCGCAAATGATATTGCCGAAGCCAACGTCATCAACAACGCGTACTCGGCGCAGTACGGTCAATATGCGGGTGCGCAGGTCACCTACATCTCCAGATCGGGAACCAACGAATGGCACGGCGATGCGATTTACAACTGGAACGGCCGCGCACTGAATTCCAATCAGTTTTTCCTCAATCAATCGGGTCAGCCGACGCCCTTCAACAACTTCAACCAGTGGGCGACTGGCTTCAACGGTCCGATTGTTAAGAACCGTACCTTTTTTGACATCGATTATGAAGGTGTTCGCAGCCTGCAGCCGTCGGCCGCTAATTTGTATCTGATTCCCAGCCCGCAATTTCAAACCGCCACGCTCCAAAATCTGACGGCCAACGGCAACGCTGCCGAGATTCCGTTCTACCAACAAGCCTTCAAGATCTACAACAGCGGGCCAGGCGCAACGCCGGTCGCAGGCGGCGGGTGCGGGAGCTTTTCGTCTTCCTTGCTGGGAAGCGCGCCATGCGAGTATCAATTCAGGACCGCACCTACCAGTCTGCTGAAGGAGTATCAGTGGGCGGCTCGGGTCGATCATATTTTCAGCGACAAAGACCGGGGATATATTCGGGTTTGGCGCGATAACGGCTTTCAACCCACTTACACCAGCCCGTTCGGCCCTACCTTCAACACTTCAAGTAACCAGCCTCAAATGGCCGGCCAGGTTTCCGAGACTCACGTCTTCGGTCCGAACGCGGTAAATCAGTTGAGCGGTTCTGTTCTGTTCTACGCCGCGGTCTTTGGGGCCTCCAACGAGAGCGGCGCCTTGGCGGCTTTGCCTACCTTCATCGCTTTCAACGACGGTTCATTTACAGGCGTGGGCCCCGACTCGGAAAGCGCGGTCTACCAATATGCATTCCCGTCCGGCCGGCGCGTGTTCCAGTATCAGCTCCTGGACGATTTCTCTTTAATCAAAGGCAAGCATACGTTTCGCATCGGCTTTAGCTGGCTGCACCAGACCGTCAGCGATTTTGACTTCGGATCCATCGCCGGTCTCCAGCACGGACAGCTCTTCACCAACATCAACGACTTCTTTAACGGAGGCGGGTCGAATTCCTACTTGATTCAGGGCTTTCCTTCTTCCCCAGAGGCCGCTATTCGCCTCAATACCCGTGCCGGCTATGTCGCCGACGATTGGAAGGCCACCGATCGGCTGACCATTTCGTTGAACTTTCGGCTGGAAAACTACGCCGACCCGACCTGCGACCAGAACTGCTTCACCCATCTTGCGACGCCCCCCAGTCTGGCGCAGGACCCGGGCGCGGTATCCATGCCATACAACCAGTTGATCGTTTCCGGCCAGCACGAAGCTTATGCGCACACTAAGCCGGTGGTCTGGGAGCCTCGAATTGGAATCGCCTGGAGACCCTTCAAGAGCGACAAGACCGTCATTCGAACCGGCGCGGGAGTCTTCGCCGACAATCTGCCGGGCGGTCTGGCCGAATTCGCAGCCTTCAATCCTCCTCAGACCCTGACAGCCGTCGTTGGTGCGCCAGTGCTGGCGCCGGGCGTACCGAACAGTCCGTTCACCGCCGCCGCGGCGGAAAATCAGGCCTTGCTCACAGGCTTTAAATCCGGTGGAAGCTTCAACTCTCTCTCCGCGGCAGTACCTGGCTTCTCGGCTCCAGCCTTCTACAATTTCCCTAGCACCTTCATGCAGCCCACTTACTATAAGTGGAATTTCGAAATTCAGCAGTCCTTAGGAGCAAAGACCGTACTGACGGTCAACTATTCCGGAATGCACGGCGTGCACCTCCCGCTCGCGAATTACGGGATCAACGCTTATTGTCCGCCGAACGTGCCGAAAAGCCCGTGTCCGAATGGCTTCGCCGGTTTACCGGCCACGGCCCCCAATCCAGCGCTCGGAGCGATCTACCAATACACCAACGCGGGCATTGCAAATTACAACGGCCTCACCATCAGTTTCCAGCGCCGTCTGTCTGCCGGGCTGACGTTCAACCTCAATTACACCTGGAGCCACGATCTGGACGCCGTTTCCAATGGCGGAATCGCCAACGAATATTACTCGGCAAACGCAACCAATTTGAGCATCACGAGCCCGCAGAACCCGAATAACCTTTTATCCAATTACGGAAACTCGGATTACGACGTTCGCCACTACCTCAGCGCCAATTTCGTATACAGCGATATGTTCCGTCACTCCGGGTTCAAGTGGGGACCGAACACCGTTTTTGGCGGCTGGACGCTTTCGAGCAACTGGTTCCTGCGCAGCGGTCTGCCGTATAGTGTCATCGACGGCGCCGCAGATGGCGCGCTTGGAAGTTTCAACAACCCCACCGCGACCGTTTTCGCTACGCCGCGCGGTTATATTCCAACGAGTTGCACCAATGGCGTGAACTCGCCCTGTATAACTCCTTCGCTCTTTGAACCCAGCTTCGCTCAAACCGGGGTCATCAACGGCTTCGGCACTATGGGCCGCAATTCACTTTTTGGCCCCCATTTCTTCAATGTCGATCTTGCGCTCATGAAGAGCATCCGCATTAAGGAGCGCCTGAGCTTCTCGTTCGGCGCTTCGGCCTCCAACCTGTTCAATCACGCGAATTTCGACAATCCCGTGGATAACATCTCCAGTCCAGTGTTCGGCTCCGTGATCAGCACCATTTCCCCCCCCACCAGCATCTTGGGCTCGTTCCTGGGAGCTGGCGGCTCGCCGCGCTTCGTTGAACTCAAGGGCGTTCTTCGATTTTGACGGCATCAATTTCGGTCCGGCGCGTAATAACCGCGCCGGACCGAAACTCTTAATCCTTTCGGACCCACCTTCACCTCTAGCTTTCGATACTTCCCGTCGTGCTCCTGGTTCGTCGGCACATAGCCGATGGCATATTGGCTGCGCAGTTCATCCTCAATCGTTTTGTAAATCTCACCCAGCGATTTTCTCTTCTTGCCCGCGTCGAACATGCGCCCCCCGGTGGGTTCGGCGAGTCCTTTGAGAAATTCGCAGCCGAAGAATTTTTGGTCGTAGCAGACTCCATAAACGATCGTGTTGGTCGCTTGGACGGCTTCGAGCGCCTCTTCCATGTGCATCCGGCTGCCGTTGTCCAAACCGTCGGAAACGATCAGCATGGCCTTGCGGCCGGGTACGCCCTTCAGCTTGCCCATCGCGGTTTGATACACCGCGTCATAAAGCAGGGTTCCCGGCATGGCCTGGCCTTCCGCCGGCAGTCCGCGGAATGGAATTGCGTGGAGCTGGGCCAGGGCACTTCGGAGACGCGCGGTGGACGACGTAAAATCCTGCCACAGCACCAGCGTGCTCGAAAAACCCAGCAACAGCGCATGATCGGTAGGCCGCAGCACCTCATCGAAAAACCGGCCCGCTGCCTCGCGCTCCGCTTCGATGGCTTCACGCACGCTGCCGCTTACGTCCATTAACATGGCGACGGTCAGGGGTAGATCCGTGTCGCGCGCGAAATAGCGAATCTCCTGCTTGCGTCCATTTTCGCGGATCTCAAAATCTTCCTTGCGCAGATCCGTGATCAGAGCGCCGCGTTTGTCCGACACGGTGCAGAGAACGTTCACGACGTCCACGTCGACACGGATGGGGGACGGCTCATCGGGCGCTTGCGCGAAGATCGGCTGCGACACGGCCAGCTGGGTTAAACTCACCAAGGCTAAACTAAGGATGACCTTCAAAGCTTCCCCGAAGGTCAATGTTATCCATTCCAGATCCGCCCATGGAACTAACCGTCCAAAACGGCGCTTTCGTGCTTCTGATCGCGGTGTTCGTCGCACTTCCGTCTAAGGTGCGCTTAGACTGGGACGAGGAATGAACAAGCGTCTTCGATTGCTGCTGCGCCAAGCCACATACAACCTGCGTGGCGGCTTCCTGGTACGCCCGCTGACTATCGCGCTAACACTGGGTTGTGCTGGCGCGATCTTGTCGTGGCTGGAGGAGACCTTCCCAACGCTCAGCGACATCGTGCCGAGGGCGCTCTTCCCGTCCCACTCCGATCCACAAGTGGCGCAATTTATTTTGGGTGGCATCGCAGCTTCCATCATGACGGTGGTTTCCATTGTTTTCGCGATCCTGCTGATGACGCTAACGCTGGCCTCCATGCAGTTCTCGCCGCGCATCATCGTCAGTTTTGCCAGAGACCGCGTGACTCAATGGACGCTCGGTATATTCCTTGGCACCTTCTCCTACTGCATGGCCGCGCTCCCCGCGGCGCGCATGCTACCGCAACCCTTCGCGCCGGTCGCCACTGTGATGGGCGCGATGCTGCTGGCGCTGGCCTGCGTAGCCTGGCTGCTTTTCTTCATTCACCATATTTCGGAGTCCATCAGCGTCAGCCACATTGTCGACAGAATTGCCTCGGAAACAGAAGTCATGATTGATGAGATGATGCCATGGCCCCACCGGCTGAATGCCATGGCCGATCCGCATCTGCTGGAACCAAACACATGGGAGACACCGTTCCCGAGCCCCAAGTCAGGCTACATCCGCTTCATCGACACCGGGCGGTTGGTTGCTCTGGCGAAGTCGTATCACGTGAAGGTACACTTGGTTCGACGCGTAGGGCACTTCGTCCCTGCCGGAACGGCGCTTTTCATGGTGTACAGGGGGCATCAGCTCTCCGGCGAGCAACGGGAGGAGCTGCTAGACACCGTTGACCTTGGCCCATCCAGAACCTTACAGCAGGACATCGAGTTCGGAGTTTTGCAGATCGTCGATATCGCTCTAAAGGCGATCTCGCCCGCGGTGAACGATCCGAGCACGGGCGTCAGTTGCGTGGACCAATTGAGCAGGATCCTGATCCGTTTCGCTTCCCGGGAGATGCCGGCTCCTTTGCTATACGATCCGCCGGGGGTCGTTCGCGTCAGCATTCCGTGGATCGACTTCGATGGTTTGCTGAATTCGGCGTTTGAACAGATACGCCTTTACTCAAAGGCCGATATAGCGGTCAGTCTCCGTATGCTGAGGGCCCTGGCTGACATTGCTGGGACGGTTGGTGACCCATCGTATCGCCTGAAACTCCATGAGCAAGGAATACGGATCGTGAATGGCTGCTCCGAAGAACTCACTGAAGAGGAAGTGAGACCGATCTGCGTTCGCCTGGCTACGCTGGAGAAATTGGCGGCTGCTGCAGCGCCTTAGGCCGTGAACGCTGTCCCCCAGATCCTTGACCGGAAGCCAACGAAGATCAAGAAGAAACTAAGGATCGTTTTCAGGACCCTCCGAGGACGGTTTGCCGCGCGGGACGCGACTCTCGGATGGTCTAATGAAAAAATTGCCCGCAACCCATGGAATTGACTGTCCAAAATGGCGCTTTCCTGCTTCTCATCGCAGTCGTGGTCGCGATGCTGACGCAGAAGCTCAATCTGCCTTACAGCGCGGGACTGGTGGCGGCTGGCATCGTCCTGGCATTCTCGCGCTTCTCGCCGGCAGTAAGCCTCACCAAGGACCTCTTGTTCACCGTGCTATTGCCTCCGCTGATTTTTCAGGCCGCGTTCTATATCGAGTGGCGCCGCCTGCGGCGGGACCTGGGAGTCATCGTCGTCCTGGCGACTTTGGGCGTGATTCTCTCCGCGGGCATCACTACGATTGGAATGCACTATCTGGCAAGCTGGCCGTGGATTAGCGCGCTCGTTTTTGGCGTGCTCATCGCAGCCACCGATCCAGTGTCGGTGATTGCGACGTTTCAGGAAGCCGGCGCGCGCGGGCGACTACCGCTACTGGTCGAAGCTGAAAGCCTGTTCAATGACGGAACGGCCGCGGTGGGTTTTGCCATGGTGCTGGATCTTGTCCAGGGCCACTCTCCAACTCCGCTCCAGGCCACCTGGCAACTGCTGAGAATGGCGGGCGGGGGCTTGCTTTGTGGCGCGGCCATCGCCGCGGCGGCTTTGCTATTGGTCGGAAACACGCAGGATCATCTGGTGGAGCTGGCACTGACGACGGTGGCTGCTTACGGTTCTTTTCTGATTGCGGAACGATTTCACATGTCGGGAGTCCTGGCTACGCTCGCCGCTGGCCTGACGCTTGGCAACATCGGGTCGCGCGGAAGAATATCGGACCGGGGCAAGGAAGCCGTGCAGGATTTTTGGGAATACGCGGCGTTCGTCACCAATTCACTCATCTTCCTGCTGATCGGCATGCGAGTAGCCATGCAGGATTTCCGCTCGGCGTGGATACCGGCGGCGATCGCTATTTTGCTGGTCACGCTGGGACGCGCGGCTGCCGTTTATCCATGCTGCGCGCTATTTGCGGGATCGGCGCAGAGAGTGCCGGCGCGGTATCAGCATCTTCTATTCTGGGGTGGTTTGCGCGGCGCGCTGGCCTTGGCGCTCGCTTTAGCGCTTCCCGCGGAATTGGCTCAGCGGGATGCGATCGTCGCCGTCAGCTTCGCGGTTGTGGCCTTCTCGATCTTTGCCCAGGGCCTGACGATGAAACCGCTATTGCGCGCCGCTGGACAAGTTGCCCGAGGCGCTTGAGGCGTCGCACTCGTACTCCATCAGTTCAAAGTTTTTCGCTTGGCGGTGCAGCGGAAAACGCATTTTCCAAGGCTTAGTGTAAACCTTCGGATCTTCGAGTGTGGCCTCGTACCAGATGGTATTTGCATCGATGGGCGTATAGCGCTCCGTTACATGGAGTTGATCGCTATGGAAATCGCCGGCCATGTCGAGCCACGTTTTGTCGTTCAAATCCTTGACATCCACAACTAGCGTGTCCCCCTCCCAGTGCGCGATGGAATCGCCGTCGAAGGTGTCCGTGCCAGTGAGATGCGCGGTTCTGTCAAGGTGGAAAATGCGCCAGGCGTGCGCATACTCGTAGATCGCATGGATCTTCCCAGGAGTTTGCACGATTTCGAATGCATAAGGGGAATAGGTAATGCGCGGCACGCCGGGGAGCTGACAGTGCGATTGCGGATCGTTGTATAAACTCTTCGCGAGTCCGTCGCGCTTCTTCAGCGCCGCATCCTGATACGGAATCTTGTCGCCTTCTACAATGCCGGGGCCACCCGGAAAGCCGTAATCGCCTCTGTGTTTCACGATGTTCCAGGCAGCCAGCGTGCGTTCCTGCCAGATGCCGGAAAGATCGGGCTTGCCATCGCGGGATCGAGGCATTGGGCCGGCCTTTTCACCAGGCCGGAATGGATCGGCATCGCCAGGCTTGGGGATGGTGTCCCAGCTATCCTGAGCGTACATCGCCGGCGCGAGCAGAAACACGGCGATCAGAGAAAATCGGATCACTGTTTGGGCCCGTTATCCGGCGAGCCTGCGAACAGCTTCCGCCCGTCCGGCGTCGTGATCTGGCGCGCGGCCAAAGTATGCGAGCCGTCCTTGGCGACAAAGCCATGCACCGCGATGGCGTCGCCCGGTTTCACGGTATCCCTTCGCCAGCCTCCACGGTACAGCACGTTCGGGGGACCGGTTTCCAGGCCCCAATTCGCCACCGTGCCATCGTCGGACTTTACATCGATATAGATCCAAGAATGGGGATTCACCCAATCGACCTTCGTGACCGTGCCCATCAGATCCACTGCCTTGGCGCCGTCGAACTCCGCCGCGAAGGAGTGATGCGCCAGCAGGGGCATCACGGCCAAACCCAGCCCTATGGTCACTGCCAAAACCAACGCTGTTTTCATGGAGAATCCTTACCAGTCTTTTCTTATCAACTCATGCTACCCGATTCTCAAAACGACTGCAGCACAGTCCCGTTTGCGAGTTCCACCCGTGTGCAGCGCAAGCGAGGTGAACCGTCTTTGGCCCGCGCGCCGGAGCAGGTAATTTTATCGCCTGCCTTCAGGCTGTCCTTGGACCAGCCCAGCCGCTCCAGCCCGCGCGGGCTATCGATGTCGATAACCCAATGCTCCACCGTGCCGTCTTGAGACGCCGCATCGAGATAAATGTGCGAGTGCGGATTAGACCACTCGAAGCGTGTGACCACACCCGTGGCGGTGGCGGGGCGCGTCAAATCGTAATCGGCGGTGGAGTGGTGGGCCATGAGCGCGGACACAACCAGCAGAGCCGCAAATAGGCGTGCCATAATCACAGTTTGGCTCACATTCTTCCACTCAAACGAGCGATCCAGGAAATGGTTCGCGACGGTGATGTGGTGGCTCTCGAAGGCTTCACACACCTGATTCCTTTTGCCGCCGGCCACGAGATCATCCGTCAAGGGCGTCGCAATTTGACGCTGGTTCGCATGACGCCCGATTTGATCTACGATCAACTGATCGGCTCAGGCTGCGCATCGAAGCTGATTTTCTCCTGGGGCGGAAATCCCGGCGTGGGGTCGCTGCATCGATTGCGCGATGCCGTGGAGCAAAGTTGGCCCGCGCCACTGGAGTTAGAAGAGAACGCTCACGCCGGCATGGCGGCCGCTTACGCCGCCGGTGCGTCGCATCTGCCGTTTGGATTGCTGCGCGGATATCTGGGAACCGATCTTCCAAGATACAACCGCGTGAAGTTCATCGAGTGCCCCTTCACTGGTGAGAAACTGGCCGCAATTCCGGCCATCCGCCCCGACGTTACGGTAATTCATGCGCAGAAGGCCGACCGTAAGGGCAACGTCTTGATGTGGGGCGTAGTCGGCGTGCAGAAGGAAGCGGTGCTCGCCGCCAAGCGCGTCGTCGTCACCGTGGAGGAGATTGTCGATCAGCTCGACGCGCCGCCCAACGCCGTGGTGCTCCCTTCCTGGGTGATCGGCGCAGTGAGCGAAGTGAAAGGTGGGGCGTTTCCGTCCTACGCGCAGGGTTATTATCCGCGCAACAACGCCTTCTATAAGCAATGGGACCCGATCGCCCGTGAGCGCGAAACTTTCCAAGCCTGGATGCAACGGCATGTGCTCGGCACCAAGGATTTCGATGAGTTCAAGCGCAGTCTGGAACAGGTGGTGAGCCATGCCTGAGACCAAATACACGGCCGATGAAATGATGACTATCGCCGCGGCCCGGATGATCCGCAACGGCGCGTCCTGCTTTGTCGGCATCGGACTGCCGAGCGCCGCCGCGAACCTGGCCCGGCTGACGCATGCGCCGGATACGGTGTTGATTTACGAATCGGGATGCATCGGCACCAAACCAACGGTGCTGCCGCTTTCCATCGGCGATGGCGAGCTTTCTGAAACCGCCGATGCCGTGGTTTCCATCCCTGAAATATTTGCCTATTGGCTGCAAGGCGGCCGCATCGATCTCGGATTTCTCGGCGCCGCGCAGATCGATCGCTTCGCCAACATCAACACCACGGTGATCGGCGATTATCACAAACCTTCGGTGCGCCTGCCGGGCGCGGGCGGAGCGCCGGAGATAGCGGCATCGTCCAAAGAAGTGCTCATCACGCTGCGGCAGAACAAGCGCGCGTTTATCGAGAAGCTGGATTTCGTCACCTCCGGCGGCCACTTCACCGGTGGCGACAGCCGCGCGAAAATGAAGCTGCCTGGTAAAGGTCCCACAGCGGTGATTACCGATCTTGGCATCATGACCCCGGACGAGACGACGAAAGAGCTGACTTTGACCAGCCTTCATCCTGGCGTTACCGTGGAAAAAGTGATCGAGTCCACCGGTTGGGCGCTGAAGGTTGCGCCGAAACTCGCCACCACCGAACCGCCCACGGAAACCGAACTGCGTGTGCTTCGCGATTTAAACGAACGCACCGCGCGCGCTCACGCCGGACAGGCCTGATGCTCACCTTCATCTATGACATGCTGCCGTCGCGCGTCGTGTTTGGCGTCGGCTGCCTGGACAAGTTGCCCGAAGAAATAGAGCGGTTGGGCGCACAACGCGCGCTGGTATTGTCCACGCCCGAGCAGCGCAACGAAGGCCAGCAGATGGTGGATCGCTTGGGCGCGCGGGCTGTTGGTTTGTTCGACAAAGCCGTGATGCACGTGCCGATTGAGATTGCCGAGCAAGCGCGCGAACAAGCCAAGGCCCTGGGCGCGGATTGCTGCGTGGCAGTCGGCGGCGGTTCTACAACGGGCTTGGCGAAAGCCATCGCGCTGGTATCAACGCTTCCGATTTTATCGATCCCGACTACTTACGCCGGATCGGAGATGACGCCAATCTGGGGCATCACCGAAAGCGGATTGAAGAAGACCGGGCGCGATCCACGCGTGCTTCCGAAGACCGTGCTGTATGACCCGACGCTCACTGTCACTATGCCGCCCATGCTTTCGGCTACCAGTGGCATGAACTCAATCGCACATTGCGTAGAAGCGCTGTATTCGAAGGACGCCAATCCCATCATTTCGATGATTGCCGAAGAAGGCATTCGCGCGTTGGCAGTGGGGCTGCCGGTGGTAGTGAAGGAACCGGCGAATCTGGGGGCCCGTTCCAACGCGCTGTATGGCGCTTGGCTGGGTGGTATGTCTCTGGGCGCGGTCGGCATGGCGCTCCATCACAAGCTGTGCCACACACTCGGAGGGACATTCAATCTGCCGCATGCCGAGACGCACACCGTAGTGTTGCCGCACGCCACGGCTTATACTGCGCCGGCCGCTCAAGACGCCATGTCGCGCATTGCACGCGCGCTCGGCGCGGCGTCTGCTGCACAGGGCCTGTACGATCTGGCCGCTTCACTCGGCGCACCGATGTCGCTTGCGGCTCTCGGACTCAAAGCAGCCGATCTCGACAAAGCCGCGGACATCGCGGTACAGAACCCCTACTACAATCCGCGCCCCATCACGCGCGAAGGCATCCGGGCATTGCTGCAAGATGCCTTCGAAGGCCGTAGGCCGGTTCAATGAAGGTCAGCCGCAGGCCGGTCCAATAAAGACCGGGCGCAGGCCGCAGTAGTTACCGCCTCCAACCACGGCCATAGTAGCCACGGCCGTAATAGCGAGGTCCGTAGTAGGCTGGTCCGTAATAGCGTGGCCCAACCCAGCGAGGTCCGTAGTAGGCGCGGGGGCCCCAGTAAACAGGCGCGGGCGCGACGTATCCAACCGCGGGCGGCGGCGGAGCGTAATAGCCATAAGCCGGGCCCACGCCAACCCCAACTCCGCCGACTCCTACTCCAACAACAACGCGTGGCGCTGCGAATGCCGCAGTTCCAACCAAGAACAAAAGAGCGAGTAATTTAGTCTTCATCGATCGTTCCTCCTCACGAGCCTTAGACAATGCATTCACTGTGCCAATGGCGATCCTACGTGGGATATTGAAGTTGCGCGCGATGGTCGCAAATCGTTGCTGGCCGATATGCACCAACGAGGTTGGATTACGGCCAAGTCTTACGAAAGTCCGTCCTTAGTACCAAAGTCCATCAGGGATACTAAGGAAGCATATAGGTTCTCCGCCTGATTGGGACTGCGCAAACCAACGCTTTAGAATGCATTAGGATCATGAACGCAGGTACTCTCCCATCCAAGCAGAACAAGACTCAATACTCCGAAGGCGAAGCGGCTCAGGAGTTGGGTATTACGGTAGAAGAGCTGCGCGTCTTGATTCGCAAGCACATTGCGAAAAGCGACGAGGATCTGATGCATATCGCCATGGCAAGTTTCCATCCGTCGGATCTTCTGGTTCTGAAGATTCTCACCGGCCAGAATGGCGATCTGGCGTCCCTGGACGCCGAATAGTTTCTCTCATTCCTCCCACGAAATTCTCTCTGCCTGCTACCAGCTTCCGTTGCTACCATGCTTGGTATGGCAAAGCTTGGATTTCTTGGATTGGGTCTGATGGGTTATCCCATGGCGCGGAACCTGGCGCGCGCGGGTCACCAGGTGGCCGTATGGTCGCACACTGGGAGCAAGGCGCAGCAGCTGGCTTCAGAAGAAAAAGCGACGGCTTGCGCAACTCCCAAGCAGGTGGCGGAACAGGCCGACTTTATCTTCGCCTGCGTCGGAGATACACGGATGTCGGAGGAGGTGTTCACTGGACCGAGCGGGGTCCTGGCAGGCGCGAAGGCGGAAACCATTGCCGCCGATGCCAGCACCATTTCACCAAGCGCCAGCCGAGGCATCAGCGAAAAGCTGAGGGCCAAGGGCATTCACTTCCTGGACGCGCCTTGCACCGGTTCCACTCCCGGCGCGATCAATGCCACGCTTACCTTTATGGTAGGCGGCGATCAGAGCGTCTTTGAGCGAACGAAGCCTCACCTGGAAGCGATGGGTAAGCAGTTTTACTATTGTGGAGGCCCGGGGTTAGGGCTCCAGGCTAAACTAACCCAGAACCTGATCCTTGCCAACCTGATGCAGGCATTCAACGAAGGGCTGGTGCTCAGCACCAAAGGCGGTATCGCGCCGGAGCTTATGCTGGACATTCTGAACAACAGCGCCGCCAAGTCCGGATTGATCGCCTTCAAGGCCCCTTTCGTTTTCAGAAGGGACTTCACAACCAACTTTTCCACAAAGTGGATGCACAAGGACATCGGACTGGCGCTCGGTTCGGCCCAGGAACTGGGGTTACCCATGCCTGTAACCAGCCAAACCGAGCAGATGTTTCAGGCTGCAATTGCAGAGGGTTACGGGGAAGATGACCTGTGTGCGACCATCCGGGTGATGGAACACTGGGCGGGGGTTGAGGTCAAGGGAAAATAAAAATACAAAAAACTGTTGCGTTCCAAGAAATCATATACTAGTATTGGAATTAAGCCGGGGAGGCAACTCCCACCAAAGCGAGACTAACCTCATTAAAGACCCCTGAAGCAATCCTCCCCGGCGCCCGAAAGGGTTTGGGTCTTGCCAATAACGCCTTAGTGGCAATGTCACTTAGACGCATGGGCTTCTAGCTGGGATACAAGGTTTTTCAAAGCGTTTGACGTTATAATGGGGCGATTGA
>Ga0187858_10004035_pt1 | contig 13896 bp, 18 predicted proteins | sample June2016WEW_8_15_FD_133015 | JGI IMG/M metagenome (GOLD analysis project Ga0187858, IMG submission 133015) | Peatland microbial communities from SPRUCE experiment site at the Marcell Experimental Forest, Minnesota, USA - June2016WEW_8_150 | ecosystem: Environmental > Terrestrial > Soil >...
GCGGACGTCCCTTGATCAGACTGATCAGCACCAGGAAGGTTAGTGCGCCCAGGGCGTCGAGAGCATACACCAGCGTGAGACGTTTCAGAAAAGTGGCAAGCAACCCGGCGATGGCCGGCCCGACGATGGAGGCAATCTGAGACGTGCTGCTCCACCAGGTCACGGCTGTGGCGAAGAGGTTCGGCGATACGGTACCCGGCAGCAGGGTAGATACCACCGGCTCGTTGAAGGCCCGCGAAATGCCGATCCCCAGCAAGCACAGGTAGATCAGCAGCAGCGAACCTTGGAAGAACGAGAGCAGTGCCAGCCCTAGCGAACACGCGGCCAGCAAGACCTGCGTGATGGCGATGACCTTCTTGCGGTTGTACTGGTCCGCCACGTGCCCGCCTGGTAGGGCCAGCAGGATAATCGGGACGACCTGCACCAGCCCCACCAGGCCGAGGGCGAAGGCGCTGTGGGTACGCAGCCACAGCTCCCAGGCGATGGCAAACGAGACCATCTGGCCAGTTAAACTCGTGATCAGCTGGCCGGTCAGCAGCAGGCGAAAGTTTCCCTCGCGCAGGGCTGCGTAGGGATCGTGGCTACTATTCGTTTGGGAAGCCACTAACCACCTTGTTCGAGATTAGGGTTCAAGGACCGATCACGAGCAAAGCCGAAAGGCACCTCAGAAGAGCCATGCTTTCGGAGGAGTCCGAATCACTTTGAGGACATTCCAACAAGTCACGCAATGCCAAGATGCGAACTTCGAGTGTCTTGGTTTCTAACAACCATGATAAGGAGTCACCTTTGAGTCGGTCCTGCCAAGACATGGGGAATACCTCCTGCAATTCAAACCGGCCAGGTTGTTACATGAGCAGGATAACTAGATGCTCAGCCATGGTTTTGCGGCTGAAGAGCCTATTGGCCGCTGCAGCCCAATCACCGAAATAGATGGAGACATTAGGCTGTGAATTGTCAATAGCATAAAGTGCACCGTGCAGCGCCAGTTCTCAAAACCACTAAGAACATCATTAACACGACTGTAGCCCCACATGTCGTTCAGACCAAAAAGCAATATCCTTTCACTTGAATGCGAAAAGGGCACCCTGTGAAATGGGTGTCATATATGCACATTGTTCCAAAGTGAGATAGATCCCATCCACTTGACTCTTGGCTGCCCTGTAGTCCCTTGCGTTTTCTTCTGACCAGAAGAATATCGAATTTCGTCAGTAAGAATCAATGATGTTTCGTCCCGCGAAATGCTCCCAGTCGATATCTGGCATAAACACCAACGGAGCCGCCCTCTTCTCCCCAACGGAAAATTGCATCGAACTATCGATCACAATATGCATGCTCTGATCGCAGTGCTTGCACTTCGTTTCTATTTCAACGGATATCCATTCATTCCGTAATCGCCCTTGCACGAAGGGCGCCGCTATCGCGTCTTCTGCTCAGGCGCCGTACAATTGTTCTCCCGTGCTGAACTTCAAGCGGTGAGGTGTAGGCTCAACAGTCACTGGGTATGCCCAGGCTACTGCCCTTTGCTCGTTTCGCACTAGGAAAAAAAGTTCCCTTTCCAGCACTTCCAAGATATCCTGAACGACTTCGAGCGACAGATTCAACACTTCCGCTATGTGCTCTGGCTCTATCGGCTCTTGCCTGTTGACGAGTTCTTTCACTACAAAACAGCGCACCCGCTGGTGCGCATCCGTCACGAAACTCAACCTTGCCTGGTTGTGTTGTGGAATTTGAGACAAGTGCTTCTTCCACGAAGCCTGCGATGTCCCCAGTATTTGTCGACCTCGCCCAAGAAGAATTTCTTCTTTCATAACACATCTCTCCTTCTTTGGATAACCCTCGCATATACTCGCTCTACAACTACTCGCCCTCAATTTTAGACTTGGGCCAACTCAATGAGGTTGCCGCCTCGATCGTAGAATTCAACCCAACGGTTTTGTTGGCTACTTTCAATCCCCTAAGGCATTTCAATATGGTGATCTATTAGTTGGGCTACCGCAAGATCCGAATCATCTACAGCAAATGCAGGCTGCCGAATTCCCAGTGCATCGCTCACTCCAGGAATTGCCTGCTTGCTGGGCACGGATTGCCAACAATGCGTTGTCCATTGCTGTACGGGTCATTTGAGCTCCCACAAAGGGCTCAGCTGCAACGACCGTACGCGAGTTCATCCACCGGTTGCGCAACCTTCGTACGCGGTGCCCTCAACTCCACAGGGTTACCCTTAGCCCCATCGTAGGCCTGCTGTAACGTCTTGCGCAAACCGTTGATTTTGTTTGACCATTCGACCTTTCTCATTTCATCATTCCTTTCATCTTGAACTCTATGAAGGTGCTGTAAATAGGATCCACCATACTGAATTTTGATTTATCTATACAAGAATCGGTCTGACCGTGTCCAAGGCACTACTCTCTCATCATCGTATTATCCGTACATAAGGTATCCCCTTAGGGGGCACTCTTTACATGGATACATGCGCCAAAGAATCCCCTGCCCTGGTCAAAAGCCTCACCCGTCTCGCAGATTGCCATGGCCGGTTGAGTATCGACCATGGTTTCAACTATCTGGGTAGTCTTCGCTGTCTGCCTCGCCACGGGGTGGGTGAAACTCGATACGTTTGTCGTCTAGTCCGCGAAGCTCCTTCGGGTCGTGGATGGACCGAAATCAACCTTGACGTGAGACAGCGCCGGGCGTATCTTACCGCTTGCTCTCGGATGCGAACCGTGCCAGGCCCACTCGTGCCGAACCATGAGGGGCACCACTCGAACGAGTGGAACTGAGGTCTGAGGCTGGCCCGGCAGGACGAAGTTTCATAACCCGCAGGTTCGAGGTTCAAATCCTCAATCAGAGGTTTGGGTACTAGACTTACCTTCGACTCATAATCGCTGGGTCGCAGGTCCGGATCCTGCTGGGCCCACTTGATGTAATGCGAAAATTCCTCTGTCAGGATGGTAGAGGAATTTGAGTTTGATTCCATTGATCAATTCTGGACAAATCGGGATACTGACAAAACTCTTATGAAACGATGATGCAAATAGTTTTTGACTATTTGGTCATCGACATGCTCGAAACTGCAGTCTTGCCTTTGTCTGTTAAGAACCAATGTCTGACGATCACCTGACAGGCGCTGTTGAAGGGACAATCCGAACAACCTTTTTGGGGTTCATCACAGTCTGCACCGATTTCCTGCAGATATCCCTTGCTCGTCAATTCTTTTGCCATCTGGAGAACCATATCCGGAGAGATATTCATTGTGCGAGCAATCTCCAGCAGGCTTTGGACCTCTCCGGCCTGGATCGTCTCTAGAAATCGGCGCAGCATCTTAGATGAGTCTCCCAACCTGATAAACAGCAACGGCCAATCCGAGCGACAAAGCCAGTTGCATACCTACGCTGGCTGCTGTCCATTTCCAGGACCTGGTCTCCTGTCGAATAGCCGCCACTGTCCCGACACAGGGGACAAAAAGGATTTGAAATACCAGAAAAGCCAGCATCGCGGTCGGCGTCATGACGGTCTTCAGCACGTTCAAATTACCATATAGGACTCCCAGGGTCGCCACCGTGTTTTCTTTGGCGACAAAACTGGTCAACAGAGCCACCAGGGCAGGCCATGGCAGGCCCATCCATCTTCCAGCAGGTTCCAGAAATTTCCCAACCATGCCCAGATAGCTGGTCATCACATTCCCGGTTGGGAAGTACGAGAGCGCCCAGACGAACAAGGTTGCAGCCAATATAGTAGTGCCAGCTTTCTTCAAAAAACCAAGGACGTTATCCCGGACATAAATGCCAATTGTCCTGAAGTTAGGGAGATGATAGAGCGGCAGCTCCATGATGAAAGGCACATGCTCGTTTCCGAAGAAGAAATGATGCAGAACTAATCCCAAGCCTGCCAGAATTAGCAAACTGCAACCCACCAGTCCCCATGCGATCCAAAAAGCGTTCGGGCCGAAGAAAAGCGCCGCCAGGATCGTGACTACCGCCATGCGCGCCGCGCAGGGGACCAGCGGGATCAGCAAGATGGTCAATAAGCGCGCCCGGCGCGATTCGATGATGCGAGTCCCCAAGATGGCGGGAACATTACAGCCAAAGCCCAACAGGATCGGCATGAAACTCTTGCCATGCAGGCCCATCATATGCATCCAACGGTCTGAAAGATAGGCTGCTCTGGCCATGTAGCCAGTATCTTCCATGAAACCCAGGATGGCGAAGAAAATGACCAGGATCGGCAGGAACGTCAGGACCATCCCAATCCCTCCCAGAATCCCGCCGGCAGAGAATTCGACCAACCACTTGGGTGCCTGTACCCATCCGCTGCGTAGAATTTGGGCCAGTTGATTGATCAGCTGACTCAGCCAAGCCTGGATTGGGCTGCCAACTTTATAGGTCAGCCCAAGCACCCCACCCAGAATTGCAATCAGGGTCAATGTACCCCAAATGGGATGAGTCAGGACTCTGTCCAGGCGGGCAGTCATCCCGACGCGGGTCACTTTTGGCTCAACGACCGCTGCCCGGATAATGCGGGCCACCCACTCGTAGCGGGCGCCGGCAATGTCCAGGATGGCATCTTCGTGCTTATATAACAATGCGTGCACTTTTTCCCAGGCCTCGGGAGGCATTGCAGATTTCATCAACTCAGTTAACTCTTCGTCCCCTTCCAGCAGCTTGAGGGCCACCCACTCCTCAGGATAGGATGGCAGCACATAAGAGCCGACAAGACCTCTCAACTGATCTAATACAGCCTGGTGGGCAGGCAGAATCGAAGGGCGTTTCGGTTGATATGAGATTTCGTGATTTGACAGCCGAAAGATGGCTTCTTCGAGGTCCACCAGGCCGACACCTTTTGAGGCAATCATTGATACGACTGGAACGCCTAATGCTGCTTCCAGCACTTTGGGTTCAACTTGAATCCCCTCCTGTTCGGCCACGTCGGTCATGTTGAGCGCGACAACGATCGGCACCGGCAGAAGGAGAAGCTCTGCAACCAGGTAAAGGCTGCGTTCCAGTGTTGCTGCATTTACCACGGCGACGATCAAGTCTGGGTGTTCCTTGACAATATAGTCCCGGGCCAAGCGCTCCTCTTCAGAGCTGGCGGTCAGGCTATAGGTCCCGGGGAGATCGACGACCGAGAACTTGGTCCCTTTGAATCTAAATGTGCCAATCTTGCACTCAATTGTCTTGCCCGTCCAATTGCCGACGTGCTGGTTCAGGCCAGTAAGCAAATTGAACACGGAGGATTTCCCTACATTGGGTTGGCCTGTCAGCGCAATGGAGAGGCTACTCTGGTTGATCGTTTCTATTTCGGTGGGTTTTTCTTTCCCGGCAAGAGACACGAATATGTGGGCGGCTTCTCCACGACCCAAGGCCACCCGCGAACCGCGCAAGGAAACCAGAAGGGGCCCATGGTCGCTGCTCCTGAGAACAGTAATAACGGCTCCCGGCGTGAAACCCAATGCAGCCATTCGGGAAAGAACAGAGCGCCCGCCTTCCACCCGTCGAATGACCGCCTTCTTGCCGGGCTGTAATTCCATGAGTTGCATGTGCTAATTCCTCTTCGATGCAGGCTTCAGGCAGCCTTTTCCACGAAGATGTACTTGGCAGCCGGAAAGCCGAGCACCACTTTCTGTTTCCCCAACTGCAGGCTCAGCGTTTGATTAAAGGACAAGATCTCCGTCACTTCGGCCAGAGCCCCAGGAACGATGCCATTCGTTTCGAGGAACTCCAGCAACTCATGGTTCTCTTCTGCCGTTTCGTGGATGCGCCGGATGATGACTTTCTCGCCAGGTAGGACGCCGGTCAGTGGAAGCCAGTCAGCCGCAATATGTTCATAGCCTGGGAGCGGGTTTCCGTGAGGGCAGAGCTGAGGATCATCCAGGTTGGTGCGCATCTGGGATTCGATCTCGTCCGAGATGGTGTGCTCGATCTGGTCCGCTTCAGCATGGACGCGGGACCAGGGGACCTTCAGCATGCGCGCTAGCATCCACTCGGTAAGCATGTGGCGACGAATGACGGAGCTGGCTGCCATGCATCCTTTGTCGGTAAGGCGGATGTCTTTGCCCCGCTCCGTAGCAATCCAGCCATCGCGTTCCATGCGTTTGAGCGTCACGGTCACGGTCGGCGGTGCCACTTCCAGGGATTCAGCCAGGCGGGCCGCGATGACTTCATCCTCATCACGCTCCATCACGTACATCATCGCCAAGTAATCTTCAATCGTGGGGGTGGGTCGACTTTCTGTTTGGGTTCTTTTCGATTGTGCCATCTATCACCTTGACGCGAAAAAGGCTGGTGTGACATATTAACAATGGTTATTAGGATATACTCACTATCATAGTTGCTTCTTACTAAGAAGTATTCTAGCACCTCCGTTGGCTGTGTCAAGCACACAACCGCATACGACATAGCAACGGCAGTGATGATCATTGTCTCCTTATGAAATGGGCACATTGGTTTCTCGCTCGTGGTCATGAAAAATGCCTGTTAGGAAGCAAAAAGGAGGTTGGGATGAAAATAGATAACCCCAGGATTCTCGTGATAGGAGCCGGCGTAAACGGGTCGATCTGTGCCGTGGGTCTCTATAACGCGGGGGTGGACGTGACGATCCTCGCCCGCGGCAAGCGGTATGAAGAGATCCGGGGCGGTGGGATTGTTATCGAAGATCCGTTCAAGAACACGCGCAGCCTTACGAAGGTTCCGGTCATCAACCGCCTCGATCCGGAGGATGTCTACGATTACATCCTGGTTGTCATCCGGAAAAACCAAGTCCCGGACCTTCTGCCGGTACTGTCCTGCAACCGGTCTCCGAATGTCGTATTCATGGTCAACAATCCATCCGGCCCGGATGAATTTACCGGGGCGCTCGGCAAGGAGCGGGTCATGCTGGGCTTCGTGTTCGGCGGGGGAAAGCGGGATGGAAGCGTCATCCATGCCATCAGCGGGTTGGGTGGTTCCAGGAATGCCACGCCCTTCGGCGAGATTGACGGCAGGATCACACCAAGGCTGACACGGCTGATTGGTGTCTTATGCCAGGCCGGTCTGAATGCGAAAGCATCGACCGATATATCAGACTACCTGGCGACACATGCAGCCCTCGTCGCTCCTCTTGCGCCTCTTCTTATCAAACATGGCTGCGATACCTATGCCCTGGCGCGCTCACCAGCCGATCTCAGGCCGCTCGTCGATGCCATGCGCGAGACGCTCGACGTTCTCCGCGCAACCGAGTTCAAGATCATCCCGTCTAGTACAAACATGGTCAGGATCATCCCGCGTTTTGTCTTGGTCGCCGTCATGCGTCTCTTCTTTTCCACAAAATTGGCCGAGGTCGGCGCCGGTTGGCACTGTTCCCAGGCGCCTGATGAAATGCGCCAGCTTGGCGTTGAGCTCATGGCCCTGGTCGATAAATCCGGTCTTCCCGCCCCCGCACTCAGGAAAGTGTTTGCGCCGGGGTTATGAATGGGACAAGAAATAGTGGACAAACCCTTTGATATCTTCCAACTAACCAACCTGGCGCTTTTTCTGGTTGTTTTCATCGGCCGGACCCTGTTGTCCTAGCCAGAAACCCTATCCCTGCGGCAATCGACCTGAACGGTCGCCCGCTAACAACATTTCCGCGTTCTGACAAGGGGCGGACCGAAGGGGTACTCTTGCCCTCAGACGCAGGCACCAACCTCGTCAGGCATAGTTGTGCCGAACCACAAGTGGCACCCTCAGAAAGGTGGAATTGCGATCTGAGGCTGGCTCGGCACGACGAAGACTCATGGCCTGGCGAGCTTCGGTTCTGTAGGCCAGCGCACTCTAGGGAAGACTCAGAGTCGCAGACGGAGTGGATTTGCGACTTCGTTTTCGAACCAAAGGCCGCCGAGCTGATGACCTGGAGGCCGCTGGTTGCCCCTCGCCGGCGGCAAGGTATGCTGGCCCCTCTCACCAGCCCTCCCTTGGTGCGCGGGCCGAGGGGACGGCTGAGTCCAAGCCCCTGCTTCCAAGAACAAAGAACCGGGGCCATTTGAGCCTCGGTTCTTCGTTGTTCCCAAGTGATGTCGATTCCCAGCTACCAGCCTAATTCAAGCAGAATCCTCATCGGAAGAACTCGGTTTGCCTCGTCGGGCAGGTAACCAGGCGACCCTTAGTTCCTGTCCGGCGCAACCAACCTACAGGAACCATAGCCCACAGGGTTCATGCGCTCGTAGCTTCCCTCTGATTCTCGTACCAGAGACCCCGCCTCTTCAGCACCGGCCCTCGGAATCCGTGCCCGGGCTGGCTCGTGGCAACCTCGGAATCCGGCCAGCCATTCTCTCGATGAACCTGGTAGGGTCGTGTCACGCCTCCATTATGCTTGTTTTGACACGCGACTCGCATTCCACCTGGACCAGCGGTCCGGGCCAAGTCACTCACTCATCCTCAATTCCGGGTTTCTCTGCCGACTGCACTTCCAGATCATCCTGATTGGATCATCCCGCGGAGTTCCCTTTCTGCGAGTTCTATGCTCAAAGTGTATGATGTATGGACTCCACTTATCGAATCATGGTTGGGCGGCATCTCCCCCTCAATCTGCGACGAGAAGGAGGAATCGGGATGACAGAGGAGGAAACAAGAGTGATCCGCGATTTGGTTGCTGCGATCTCGTCTCACGATGTAGAGAAGATGGCATCGCTCTTTACGGAAGACTGTTTCTATGAGGATGTGGCCCTTGGATCAGTCACGCGCGGCATAGAAGCGCTGAAAGATGGCTACGTCAATCTCTTTGCTACCATTCCTGACTCTAGACTGGAACTAGAATCACTCTTCATCGCAGGTAACTGGGTTGGCAGCGAATGGGTCATGACTGGGACACCAACCATCGGTAAGAGCTTCTCGACCCGGGCCGCGTCGATTAGTGAATTGCAGGGAGGAAAGGTCAAACGAAACACCGACTCTTATGATCCGGCTTTGCTCCAAATCTGCTTGGCGAAGTGACCTTTGACCGCTGATCGGCATGCAAGCCGAGGCGTCCTGGCCAAAAACCCTGTCCGTCCGACAATTGTCATGACAGCTGGTTGATTCCAGCGGGGTATTTGCCCTACACTGAATGCAACATACCTGAGGCCGGCTAAGATGATCACGCTCATGATAGAAACATGATCATAAAAGAAGTACAGTCAAAAACTATTCTGTCCGTATCGAAAGTCTACCCCTATGTCATTAACCCTTACACAGGGTGTCAGCATAGTTGTTCATACTGCTACGCTCATTTTATGAAAAGATTCACCGGGCACCAGGAACCCTGGGGTCAATTTGTCGATGTCAAGGTAAACGCTCCTGATTTACTACGGCTAGAAATTAGTAGGAAAAAACCAGGCAGGGTTTGGATAAGTGGAGTATGTGATCCATACCAACCACTAGAGGCAAAATATAGGCTTACACGTCAATGTCTGGAAATACTGGCACAGAATAGCTGGCCGGTTATCGTCCAAACGCGATCTCCTTTGGTTCTGCGCGACATAGATATTCTAAGAAGAGGAAGAGGTTTTGAAGTCGGTCTTAGTATCACCACAGCTGACGATAGTATCAGGAAGCTATTTGAACCAGATGCTCCCCCAATAAAGGAAAGGGTTAGGGCACTTGATGAATTACATCGGGCCAGGATAAGGACTTACGTCATGATTGCACCGATCCTTCCCAAGGCAGAAAGCCTCGCGGAAATCCTTGCGGGAAAGGTTGACTATGTGATGTTTGACAGGATGAACTATCACTATGCTGATTGGGTGTACCGGAAATACGCTCTAGAGGATAAAATGACCGATGACTATTTCTACCGGACGGAACGCATACTTTCCTCGACATTCGCGAAATTGGGAATTAGTTGCAAAAAATAGCTGTCAATAATTGCATGCACAAACATGATCAAATGACTAACGGAAAATACTGCGGGTTGGATAATATGGATTTGACCAGCCCCCGAAAACTGATCCAACATTTATGTTAGGATCGGGACAAGGAGGTAGATCACACAATAAGGATTAGACACCCGTAGATGTTCGCATCCCCCTGGGGGCACCTTTTGCATGGATACACGCACGAAGAATCCCCTGTCCTGGTCAAGAACCCCATCCGTCTCGCAGATTGCCATGGCCGCTTGAGTGTCGACCATGGTTTCAACTATTTGGGAAGTCTTCGCTATCTGCCAGCCATAGGGCCGGCGAAACTCGATACTTGTCTCGTCGAGTCCGCGAAGCTCCTTCAAGTCGAGGATGGACCAAAATCAACCTTGACGTGAGACGGCGCCGGAGGTATCTTCGCTCTTGCTCTCGGATGCGAACCCTGCCAGGCCCAATTGCACCGTAGATGAGAGGGCACACTCAAGTGGGCATAACTGCTGTCTGAGGGTGGCTCCGCTGGACGAGGGCTTATAACACGGCGAGCTTCGGTTCCGTGGGCCGGAACACTCCTGGGAAGAACCAAAGTCGCAGATCGAGCGGATCTGCCATTTCCTTTTCGGACCATAGAACGCCGGGCTCCTAGCCCGGAGGTCCCAGGTTCCCCTGCCTGGCCAGGGCAGGCGAGTCTTGGCCCCGCTACTTAAATGAAGAACCGAGACGCTCTGAGCCTCGGCTCTCTGTTTCTCATTTTGATGCCTAAGACCCAAATGGCATGTCGAATCCCTTGCCGGTCTCCGATCTAACACCCTTCGCAGACACGTGGGGCTAGTCGCCACGCGGTCTTAGGTTCCAATCCGAGGGGCACCACCTAGAAGAACCAGAGTCCTCCACACTATTGTCCGTCGCGCTTCGCCCGACTCCTCTACCATCGATGTGCTGGGATAGGTTTTCGGCTACCACAGGCTCTGCTGGTGTAGATGCAGGAGGAATGGGAGATCGAGCGCAGGCACTTGAGCCTGGAGACGATGCAGCAATTCACAGAGCCAGAGCAAATCCTGGTCCCAGGGCCGATCCCGTTGCAATTGACGCCAATTCGACGGCTCTTGCTCAGAGCTAGATTCCCTCATGGGAAGCGACACCTTTTACACCATTGACAGAGACGCAAACTAAGTGACAGGATGCCCCTCTCGGGGCGTCTGCATTTCTGGTCTCCCATCGCATCCGATCTCAAAGGATTGTCTGCCATAACTTGACGTTTCTTCTTCTCAGATTCTCGCAGTACCAATTAGTGCTCTTTCTTTTCCAAGTTTCTTAGCACTCCCAACAGGACCACCGACACCATCACCAGCATCACCGAAAGTGCCAACGCCACTCCTAGACTGCGCTCCAGGCCGAGATAAACTGCCAGTGGCATAGTCTGGGTTTTCCCCACAAGATTCCCGGCGAACATGATCGTCGCGCCAAATTCACCCAGGGCGCGCGTCCAGGTCAGGATGATTCCGGTCAGCAGAGATCGCCACGCCAGCGGGAGCATGACAAAACGGAGTAATTGCAGCTGGCCTGCCCCCTCCACAAATGCCGCCTCCTCCGACTGGGGGTCGATTTCTACAAACCCAACCTTCGCCGAGCGGACGAATAGCGGCGCGGCGACGAATGTTTGCGCCAGTACGACGGCCGCGGTGGTAAACGGCAGGCTGATCCCCAGCGGGGCCAGCCACTGCCCGAAAACACCCTGTCTCCCGAATGCGATCAGCAGTGCCAGTCCCGCCACAGAGGGCGGCAGGACAACCGGCAGGTCAATTAGCAATTCGAGGGCGGTCTTACCTTGGAATTTCCAGCGCGCCAAGATGTAAGCCAGCGGCATCCCTGACGCCACAGCCAGCAGGGTGGACAGGCTGCTGGTGAGCAGGCTTAGACGCAGGGCCAAAAGCGCCGTTGGTGCGAGGGCATAGGTGAAGAAGTTTTCGTCAATGGATTTCCAGAAGACGGCAAAGAGAGGCAGTCCGAACAAAGCTAGCAGGACCAGGCTGGGCAGGATGAATACCCAGCCTGATCTGCCGTCAGATGATATCCAACGCGTAAGACGGTTCGGCAGACTCACGGTTTAGGCAGCAACAGGGGTAAACCCCCATTTCTTCAGGGTCGCTTGTCCATCTGATGAAAGCACGTAGGCAATAAAGTTGGCTGCCAGGTCCGGCTGTGGAGCTTTGTCCAGTACAGCGATCGGGTATTTCGCGATAACGTTGTCGGGGGCGGGGATTTCGATAGTTTTCAGTGTAGGCGCAGCGATCGCATCCGAAATATAGACAATACCCGCGTCCGCCTCGCCCAGCTGTACTTTCGCCACCACCTGCTTTACGTCGGTTTCGTTGGAAACTACGTTGGCCAGTACCTGGGTGCTGAAATTGGGAGTGAAAGCCGGGTCCTTGTCAAGGTTGTCCAGAATTTGGCGAGCGTATTTTCCGGCGGGGACAGTCGTGTCACCCAGGTCCAGCTTCAGCCCCGGGCGCGCCAGATCATGCAGGGTTTGAATGTTGGCGGGATTGTTGGCGGGAAGGATGACGATCAGGATGTTGGTCAGGAAGATTTGGGAGGAATTCGCCGCGACCAGATTGTCGCTAACGAGGGTATTCATTTCCGTCTGGTTGGCTGAAGCGAAAACGTCGGCGACCGCACCCTGTTCAAGTTGCGTGCGCAAGGTCTGCGACCCGGCAAAGTTGAAGCTGACGGTCACACCGGGATGGGCGGCTCCGAAGTCCTTGCCCATTTCGGTAAATGCTTCCGTCAGCGAGGCGGCGGCGAAGACGGTCAGCGTGCGCGGCTGCGATGTCGCTTTTGGTGGAACAGGAGTATTGACTTGTGGAGCGGATGTCGCTGGGACGGGGGTCGAAGCCGGTCTGCAGGCGGGCAACAAGGCCGCAACTAAGAGAATGGCAAAAGCAGTGCGTTTCATTCTTTCGACTCCTTGGGAAAGTATCAGAATGCCTCGCGGCATTCGTCCAACCAATCGACAACGGCCTTGAGCTGCTGGATGCGCAGTTGCAGGCTCAGGCGGTTAAATGTTTGCCCGTCAGGAAGCGCAGCCTGTCTCGCCTCGAGCCCGCCAAGCGTTTTTTGGACCTCGGTCGTCTGGGCGTCGAACATGGGGAGGATTCTCTCCGGGGCAAGCCTCTGAGCGAAGTACAGGCGGGTAATAAATTCCAGTCGGATGGCGCGCACGCTGCTTCCGGTGGGCATTTCCAGCCAGGCTTCGAAGCGACGGCGGCCTGCCGTGGTGATTTTCAGATATTGGATAGCAGGAAGTTTTTGCTGTTCCACGGTCCTTGAGGAAATGTAGCCCTGTGTTTCCAACCTTTTCAGGATGTTATAGGTCTGGCTCTGGCTGACATGCCAGGTCTCGCCGAGTTCGGCGATCAGCAGGCGGTGGAGGTCGTACCCGTGACCGGGCTGCAAATAGAGAAACCCAAGCAGGGCACATTCTGGCGAACGGGAGCGGTGAGAGGCGGGTGATTTTGGCATGTATACCCACTAAGTGAGTATACATGCTGTCTAACGGGTTGACAAGCGAGTTTCTTACATCGTTTGATGTCCTCCCTTTCTTTGTTTGTGCGAGCATATTGTGTGACACAACGCCTAATCAAGAAAGACCCCGATCTTCTAGTAGCCCAGGGCAGGGCTCTCTCAAGGCGCAAAGAGCGATTCGAATTCGCTTGGGGGCACCTTTTGCATGGATACATGCACGAAGAATCCCCTGTCCTGGTCAAGAACCCCATCCGTCTCGCAGATTGCCATGGCCGGTTGAGTATCGACCATGGTATCAACTATCTGGGTAGTCTTCGCTATCTGCCAGCCATAGGGTCGGCGAAACTTGATACTTGTGTCGTCTAGTCCGCGAAGCTCCTTCGGGTCGTGGATGGACCAAAATCAACCTTGACGCGAGATAGCGCCGGAGGTATCTTCCCTCTTGCTCTCGGATGCGAACCCTGCCAGGCCCAATTGCACCGTAGATGAGAGGGCACCCTCAAGTGGGCGTAACTGCTGTCTGAGGGTCC
>Ga0187858_10004039_pt1 | contig 13883 bp, 9 predicted proteins | sample June2016WEW_8_15_FD_133015 | JGI IMG/M metagenome (GOLD analysis project Ga0187858, IMG submission 133015) | Peatland microbial communities from SPRUCE experiment site at the Marcell Experimental Forest, Minnesota, USA - June2016WEW_8_150 | ecosystem: Environmental > Terrestrial > Soil >...
GTTCACGGCCAATTGCGAGTAGGTATCGTCGTCGGACCACTTCGTGTAGGTATCGCCCTCGGCAATGAGGAACTTCGGCTTGGGCGCCCAATTGCTCATATCGTCGCCCGTGCCGAAGCAGCGAACTTCGCAGAGTTCCTTCTGCGATAAATCGACCGGCAAGGATTCCCAAGACGCGCCGATGAAGCGATCGCTTAAAAAGAAATCCTTATCCTTATACGCTTCCGGGTAGCCTTCGGAATTTTTCGTGCGTGGATGCGCCGTCCAGATGATTCCCTGCTCGCGATTCACCATGTTCAGGACGTCGGCAGCCGAGCCGAGGTGATACACGGGACCGTAGGTCGAATCATTTTCCATGAAAGTTTGGCCCGCGGGGCGCGGCTCGGCGTGCGAAAAATAAATCGGCTTCGGCGTGAGCAGATACCAGTGGCCGCCGAGATACGAATTCACTTCTTCGGCGGGCATCACCAGGAAATCCTTGTCGGAGACGCGCTGCGCGCCCTCGAAATAAACTTTCTCTTCGGCAAAACGCACGGGACCCGGATCGGCCGGGTGCGAATCGTCGTGAAAATCGCCGAGATACAGAATGTTCACGCCGAGGCCGCGGAACACGCCGACCCACGGCGGCTGATAATCCAGGCTGTTGCGATCGCGGAGCATTTCATTCAAATCGAGATGAAAGTGGCCGGAGAGGACTTTGAAACCGGGCACGGGTTTAAAAACATCATCGTGCGTATAGGCCAGCACAGCTTTCTGCGTTGCGTCGGTATGCGCGGCGCTCAGATAATAATAGACGGCCATGTGCTGCATCGTTCCCGGCGGCGCGTTGTAGAGCGCCCAATTTTCCGTTTCGGATCGCGAGACGCCGGTGCGCCGCGCCCACTCTTCAGCCGACACGCCCCACGGATGGTAGCCTTCCGTTTTTTCCGGCTGCATAACGCCCAGCGAAAATGAGCTTTCGCTATCTTTGCGGTAGTACGGGTAGCCGAGATTCACGTCATTTTCGCGGGCGAAGAAGAATTTGTGTGGTGGAGGAAAAACGGCCAGCGAGCCAGCCCCGGCGTCCAGGATTTCAAGATTGTCACGCGCACGCACATTGACGGGATCCGTATTCGCCGCGCCTCCGAACGAGTATTGCTGCCATTGGCGCGCCGTATCGCGCCACATAACGCGCGTCGCAGTGCCGATCGCGAATCCTCTTAGTCCCGCTTTGTAAATGAACGCCACCGAAGGCTCTTCCGTCTTCGCGATGGCTTCCTGGCGCAGCAAGTTCGATCCCTTGTACGCGGTGAATTGCAGAGTGCCGGAGAAAATTCCCAGGGTGAGCCCATTGAATGCGACGCTGACGCGATCCCCTTCCGTAGAGACCGTGCACGCGTCCGATTGGTAGTGGACCGAGTCGCGGCGAATTTCTTCCGGCTTGCGCGGCAGATCCGTGGTGTCTCCGCCGGCATCACCGGGCACCACCAACGGCGCGTCCCAAAACGTATTCCATTTGTCCGCGTCGATGCGTTCCGGGGTATCGAGATGAAATTGCTTCAGTATTTGCAATTGTTTATTCGAGATGCGCCGCTTCCCTGTTGTCACCTGGAATTCGGAAGAGAGATTTTTCCCCAGCACGACCCACGCGCCGCTCTTCTCTCGCGCCGCAAGTTCGATCACCACGGGCTGCGCATTGCGAATCGCGAACCGCGCGCGCAGCTCCGCGCCCGCCTCGCCCTGCCACGTCAGCGTGACCACGCCGGCATTCGTTTGCGCGGTCACGCCGTCCACGGGCTTGTAGTCGTGCAGATCGCAGGTCTGCGCTTGTGCGCCCGCCACGCCCGCACCGCACAGCGACGCTAGACTCAACATCAAAATGGAAAATTTCATGTTGTTTGCCTCTATCCAGAATCAGAGCCTGCGCCGACGCCCGCGAAAATCTACTGCATCGGCACAAATTTGTCCGTACACGCCTTCACATCCGCGTCGAGCCCGGCGCCCGATGTTGCCGTCTGCCCATCGACGGTGACGCCAGTGCCGCTGAATTGCAGCGCGCTTCCACGGCCGGTAACAGTGATGTGGCTGAACTGGCTGTGGACCCGGTCCGGCGTGATGCCGTTCACAATCACGCCATCGAGCGTCACTTCCGTGATGTGATCGGCGTCCTTGCCCGCGATCAACACGTCTCCTGCTGTTGTGTCGATGACATTCTGAAGGGTGATGCTTTTATATTCCGGAACGCGCGTGCCGGTGATGCCGGGATCGGTGAATCCTTCGATCGTCTGATTGTTGTAAAACGGGCTGATGGCGATCGGCACAGGCACATCGCGCATGCAAATGTTGCGATAGGTGAGGTCGTGCACCAATCCGCCGCGCTGCGCATTGCTCTTGATGCGAATGCCGCTGGTGGTGTGGTCCTCGGTCAGTCCATCGACTAAGAGAAAACTGTCGCCGCTGTACGTTTCGCTGCCGATGGACATGCCGTGTCCGCTAAAGAAATGATTGTCGAGCACACTCATGTGCGTCACGCCGGTCTTGATGGCGATGTTGTCGTCGCCGTTGTCGATCCAGCTTTTGGTGATCGTGATATTTGTCGATGAGCCCGGATCGATTCCATCCGTGTTGCGCGCGTCCGTGCCCTTCACCGTCGGCGTCTGCAAATGCACGCCCCACGCGGTGAATCCGTCCGTGGCGTTGACGGAGACATGAAAGTTCGCTGAATTGTGCAGCGTGATTCGATACAGCACGAATCCATCGGCGTGGCTGGCCACGATCATGCGCTGGCTGAAGTAGCGCTGCTGCTTCGGCTCAGCCGCGCGCGCCATCTGCCACCAAGTGTAATTTTGCCCGACGATCATCGCGCCGCCGCGGCCATCGATAATGCCGTCGCCCATGATCGCGGCGTTCTTCACGTTGATTACGGAGATCAGGGGCTTGCACATCCGCCCTGGCGGCATCCGGTTTTGCGTGGGATCGAACGAAGTGATGACGTCAGCCATCGTGCCGCAGAGCAGCGGAGTGGTGGCGGAAGGATCGGAGTCAAAATCCTTCGGGTCGCGCGAGGCGTAGAGAGTGACTCCCTTGTCGATCAACAGCGTCACGCCTTCGCGCAGATCGAGCGCACCGCTGAGGAATGCGTTCGCGCGCGGCGCTACCGCGGCCGGCGTCAGCGGTGCGGCGCCCGGCGCCAGCTCCACGGCTTGGCCCGGTTTACACGCGTCGATCGCTTTCTGGATGCGCACCGTGTCCGTCGTCGTCTCGTATTCGGGCAGCAGGATTTCCGCGTGGCCAACTTTTTCGGCGTTCAGCACAGCGCACGATGAAGGAATCGTGGGCTCGGTGACGGTGCGCGTATCCTGCGCGCGAACGACCTGTGCGCTCGCCGTTAACGCGATAGCCACAAGTGCGGTGCAATTCAGAATGTTGTGGAATGTAAATGCGCGGCGAGAAAAATCGAAGCAAATGGAATGAAGCGGACGCAACATGGGGTCCGACCTCCTAGGTCAGCGCCGCCAAACTAGCACATTGTCCAAGACACAACAATCTTGGGGGCAACCATCTTCGCCCGCACAAAATCTCGCTTCGCTGATGCTGGCAATCGCCGGACCGCTTCGTATAAGCTCGTCGCGTCGAGCCCAAGTCGATTTTTGCGGGAGTGAAAGAAGTGCCGATGGCCACGCTGCGTTGTTCCGTGCCTTATAGGCGCTTATTGCCGGCTGGATTCCTCGCGTTCTTCGCTGTCTTCGCTCCGTGGAACGATGCCGCGGCGGCAACCGGACGTGCCGTCTTCAATATCGTCGATTATGGCGCGCGCAATGACGCCTCTGCTCCCGCGACAGGCGCTTTCAAGCGCGCGATCGCGGCACTGCAGCGCGCCGGTGGCGGCACAATCTACGTCCCGCCGGGAAAATACACCACCGGGCCGATCGCGTTCGTTAGCAACATGACGCTTGAAATCGACGCCGGCGCAGTCGTTGAGTTTCCCGCGACGATGCTGCCATTTACGAAAGGGCGGCAGCAAGGCGTGGAGACTCTCACGCCGGTCCCTCTGATTGGCGGCCACGATCTGGAGAACGTAGCAATCACAGGCCGCGGAATTCTGACCAGTAACAATGCGGACTGGATGAAGCTTCACGGACGAATCGCGCCGTCGGCTACCGATCCCGGCAGTGCGGACGGGCCCCACTGGGAGCATCTGCTGCAAGCGCTCGAAGCCAATCAACCGGTCAGCGATCAGGAATATCGCGATGCAGCTTCCGAGCTGCGCCCATCTTTTGTGCGCTTCATGAACAGCAAGAATATTTTGGTGGAAGGCGTGCGCTTCGTCGGCTCGCCGATGTGGACGATTCAGCTGCTGTATTCGGAAAACGCCGTGGTGCAAAACGTCACGATCGAAACATATCCCGGCGTGCATACCGACGGCATCGTCGTGGATTCCAGCCGATTTGTGCGCATTTCCAATTGTTACGTGGATGCGGGCGACGACGGCATCGTGATCAAATCCGGAAAAGATGCGGATGGACTGCGCGTGAACCGGCCATCGGAATACATTGCGATTACGAATTGCACGGTGCACCACGCACACGGAGCCGTCACGATCGGCAGCGAAACTTCGGGCAGCGTGCGCCACGTTGTGGCCAGCAACATCACGGTGCTCGGCACCGAAAATGGCATCCGCATCAAGAGCCGCCGCGGCCGAGGCGGCGTGGTGGAAGACATTCGCTTTGACAATTGGACGATGCAGAATCCGGGCGTAGCGATCGTCGTCACCAGCTACTACATGATGGAGGGCGAGACGCAATCGTCGGACGAAACTGTGTCACGCCGAACGCCGATTCTGCGCGACATCGCGATCAGCCACGTCACGGTGAGCGGCGCAAAGCAACTGATCGATATCGAAGGCCTGCCGGAAATGCCCATTTCCGGGTTGCGGCTCACGGACATCGTTGGCTCCGGCGAAACCGGTCTGGTGGCGCAGAAGACGGACGCTCTCGAGTTGCATCAAGTCCAATTCGATGTCGCGCACGGCGCGGTGTTTCAAATCGAAGACGCCGCCAATCTTGAACTCGACGGCGTATCGTCGCGAAAGCCACTGGTGGAGGCTCCGGTCATTCGGCTCATTCGCAGTCCAGGGGCTGTGCTGCGAAACAGCCGGGCATTTCCAGGTACGAATGTCTTCTTATCTACGCTGCCTGGCGAACTTCAGCAGCTTTGCTTGACGGGCAACAATCTGGAAGACGCGCAGACTCCTACGCAAGAATCGACACAGTAACAGCGTTGAAAAAATCGAAAACGCACGTAGCGTCCCGGCTAGGGCCGGGCTGCTGCTTCTAGTTAGACGCGGCCTTGGGCTTCGCGAGCGAACGAACGTAGTTCACAATATCCCAGACCTGATCTGTCTTGATGCGATCTCCTTCCCCCGGCATCGGCATGTGGCCATTCTTGATGATGTAGAACAGCTCGCCGTCCGTGTGGTCTTTGAACGTATCGGGATTCGTAAAATCGTTGATGGTGAGCTTCATGCTGACGGCCACGTCGCCTTTGCCGTCGCCGTTTTCGTCGTGGCACATCGCGCAATCCAGCTTGAACCACTTCTGGCCGCGCGCGATCGAATCGGGCGAGGACTTGACGGGATTCTGTTGCTTCGCGGCGTCGGCCGGGATGTCAGCATACGGCGTAACTTTTGGCGGGACGACTGGGGCTTGTTGGGCGGAAATCGCCGCCAGGCAAAACAGAGCTACTGGAAGAACTAGCACAAGTTTGGACATGTGAGTCTCCGATGAACGACAACCCCAACTTCGGCCGGATTGTAACACCGGAAAGAGGGTTATGACGGTGCAGTTTGATACAGACTGAAGGTCGTGGTGAGCGCGGGAGGACTCGAACCTCCAACCCGCTGATTAAGAGTCAGCTGCTCTACCATTGAGCTACGCGCCCACGAGTCAGAAATCATAGCACGCCGGAACGCGTGGGATGAACATTGCGAGAGGAGGAGTTGGCGCGCTGGCCTCGCGCCGTTCGAGGTTCTGGATCACTTCCGCCGGCCAAGACGTTCACAGCTTCACTTCTCGGTTGGCTGCGGTGGCTGGAAGACGGATTGATTGGGGTCCGTCAGGCCGCCGGCGTTGAGCCATTTGACAGCGTCTTCGATCACGGCGTGGGCCGGGTGATGGCCACGGCCGCCTAGGGGGATTCCGTCGAGAGTTTTGTAGAGGCCCTTTTGCTGGAATGTGTGAGCCAGTTCGAATTTGCCGCCGTTGACGCGACGCTCAACGACGAGCGTATAGATGCCGTAAGCGAATGAGTAGGGGACGGCGGTGGAGCTTGTTGTGGTGGCGTATGCGGTGGCGTCGATGTCCGACGTGTTGGTGTGTTGGTCGGTGACGGTGCCGCTGATCGGTATGGACTGAGTGAAGGTCTGATTCACTACGCGCGTGCCGCGGTGGACCGCCGCAGTTTCGGTGATATAGAAAACCACCGGGACTGCGGATCCTGGCTCAGCATAGCAAGCGCCGGGGTACTTCTTCGCAAGTTCCCTCTCAAACCATCTCACGTCGTCGGCCGATAATCCTTGCGTGACGTTGTTCAACGTGTCTTGCGACACGATCGTGAACTGTGCGCAGGCCGGCTTCGATTGCGCCGTTGCAGCTGCGACGCAGAGCAATAGGCTTGCGCCGAGCGTGATAAGTCGATTCATCATCTGCCCTCTACGGGGCCCTATGTGCAACGGCGGTTCCAATCGGCTGGGTTGGTTAGGCGGAAGTAAATACGGGAGTTGGCGACTGTGGCGCCGCGGGCCGCCGAGCTGAAGTGCCACAATGGCACCGAGCGGCTTCCCATTTTGGAACGCACGGATTTGGGCCGCGTATAAACGAAGTTTCCATTTTTGCGCTGCGAAAAAATTGTCCGGCTCGAACGGGCGGCAGGGGCCGGGGCAACATTATCAAGTTATAACTGAAGGTGGATACGGATACCCAGCTACCGCACGGGGGACCCAGTAGTGGCAGGCTGCGCACAGTACCATTGCCCAGGGTGGTCCGTAACACCAGAATGGATTCATTCGGCATGCTGCCTGTTGCCGAGTGAGGGGTAGCAACGGCACAGAGAGCGTTTGCGCGGCCTGTATGGGACCCGATGCCCACACCGTTTGCGCTTGACCGCTAAGCTCTAATCCCAGCCAAGTTGACGGAAAAATCGTAAGCGGAAACTGATCGTCGTGGCGCTTCCCTCGGGGGTTGAAGCACGCGGACAAGTGGTGGTCGAAGCTGCGAAACAGCTGAGGCGACACCCAACAATGGCCCTCTCCGGGATCTCGAATTCGCGAAGAAAAATGGCGATCGTTGCGGTTGCGCTGGCGGTATTACTGGCGAGCCTCGTCGTGGTGGCCGTTCGCGTGGAACGCAGATCTCAGCTATTCAAAACTCCGTTTCGAATCGGCTTCTACAATTCGGCGAAGGAACATTTTCTGGGCCCCGACGGAAAGGCCGCCGGCAACACGGTGGATCTTATCAACGAGGCCGCGCGCCGAAGCGGCATCCAGCTCGAATGGGTCTATTCACCGGAGGGGCCAGACGCGGCGCTGGAATCGGGCCAAGTGGACCTGTGGCCGATACTGGGCGACTTGCCGGAACGAAAGGGGCATGAATACATCTCGGCTCCGTGGTCGATGATCGCGTATGGCCTGGTCTCTCGAAGCAGCGATCCGGTCTTGCGCGGCTCGGCATCGTCCGATCTGACGATCGCCAGCTATGCGCAGAGCATCGGGTTGAGACTTGCGAAGCGAACTTTTCCGAACGCGAAATTTCTGAACGTCAACAGCATCGCGGATCAACTGAGGGCCGTCTGCACGGGCCAAGCGCAAGCCGCGATGGTGACGCAGACTTTCAGCGGCTTCTCTGTGCCGGACGAATGCAAAAATGTCCCGTTGCAGATGGCCGACGGCGCCGGCTTTTCGATCATGTACGGAATCGGCGCCAGCTATAGCCGGCCCGGCGCGGTGGACGCGGCGAACGCTCTTCGGGACCAGTTGGGCGTGATCTCCAAGGACGGCACGCTGGTCAGCAGCGAGTTTCGTTGGATGGATACCTCGCTTCCCCAGACGCGCGCGCTTTTCTATTTGCTCGCCGCCGAACGCAGCGCACGTTTGCTAGCCGCCGCAGTCATTCTCCTCGCGGCAATCCTGATCATAATGGGATGGCTGATCATCGAGCGAAAACGCGGGGACACCGCTCTGCGCGAAAGCGAGCGACGATTCAAAAGCCTATTCGAGGACGCGTTGCTGGGACTTTACCGGACCACGCCGGATGGCAAGATCGTGATGGCGAACCCGGCGCTGTGCCGAATGCTGGGCTACGATTCCTTGGAAGAGCTGCAGAATCGCAACGTGGAGCGCGATCTTCACATGTCGGCGTCCGTGCGGGGCGACTTCAAGAAACAGATGGGGGAAGCGGGCGGCATCGTAGGGATCGAGTCTGTTTGGAAGCGGCGGGATGGGCAAGCGATCTTTGTCTTGGAAAGCGCGAGGGTTACGCGTGACAGCACGGGCAGAATCCTCTACTACGAAGGCTCGGTGGAAAATGTCACGGAGCGCAAACGCGCGGAGGACGCGCTCTCCGAAGAGCGCTGGTTGCTGCGCGCGTTGATCGATAACCTGCCCGACTACATTTACGTGAAGGACGCGGCGAGCCGGTTCCTTGTGGCAAACCGCGGGGTTGCCGAGTTGATGGGCGCGAAGACTCCCGAGGAAGTTTTAGGGAAGACAGACTTCGACTACTTTCCGGTGGATCTGGCAACGTCCTTTTTCTCCGACGAACAAGCCATTGTGCAATCCGGACAGCCGCTGTTGGATCAAGAAGAGAGAACGGTGGACGCGCTTGGCAATGCCAAGTGGACTTCCGCATCGAAGGTTCCCTGGCGTGACAAGCATGGCCGGGTGATCGGCGTCATGGGCATTGGGCGCGACATTACCGCGCGCAAGAGCGCGGAGGAGAACTTCTACAAAGCGTTCAACGCCAGCCCGGAGCCGATCACCATCACCACTTTGACGGAAGGCCGCTACCTCGACGTGAACGAGAGTTTTCTGCGTGCGTCCGGGTATCGACGCGACGACGTGATTGGCCGGACATCCGTCGATCTGAAAGTTTGGGAAGATCCTGAAGTGCGCAGCCAAGTTCTGGAGAGGCTGAAGGCGGAAGGGTCGATACGCGATCTGGAATTACCCTTTCGCACTAAGTCCGGTGAACAGCGAGTATGGCTGCACTCGATGAATCGCATCGAGTTTGCCGGACATGAATGCCTGATCAGCAGTCAAAAGGACGTCACGGAGACGAAAGCGCTGGCGCTACAGCTTAGTCAGGCGCAGAAGATGGAATCGGTCGGGAGGCTCGCGGGAGGCGTGGCCCACGACTTCAACAATCTGCTCAGCGTGATCATCGGTTACAGCGACGTGATTCTGGGAAGCCCCGACCTGGATTCCCAACTACAGAAACAGACCGAAGAAATCAGAAAGGCCGGAAATCGCGCAGCGGGCCTCACCCGTCAGCTTCTTGCATTCAGCCGGCAGCAAGTGATGGAGCCGAAGGTTTTGAATCTGAATTCCATCGTCATCGAAACGGAGAAGATGCTTCGACGCTTGATCGGGGAGGACATTGAGTTTCAGACAAAGTTGGCCGCGGACATGGGTTCCGTGAAGGCCGATCCGGGGCAGATCGAGCAAATCCTGATGAACCTTGCGGTGAATGCGCGCGACGCTATGCCGCGCGGCGGGAGGTTGACCATCGAGACCGCTGAAGCCGAATTGGACGAGGATTACGCCCGGCATCACCCGCCTTGCGTTCCAGGTTGGTACATCGTACTGACCGTCACGGATACAGGCGTCGGAATGGATCAGGAAACCAAAGCGCATATATTCGAACCATTCTTCACGACCAAGGACGTTGGCAAAGGTACAGGATTGGGGCTTGCTACTGTGTACGGGATCGTGAAACAGAGTGGTGGATACGTTTGGGTCTACAGCGAGCTTGGGCACGGATCTGTGTTCAAGGTCTATTTGCCGCGTATTGATAAATCGGAGCGGCACGCTCCGGCTAAAGACGTTACCCCCGAGGGCGTCAATCGATCCGAAACCGTCCTGGTGGTGGAGGATGAAGAATCCGTGAGGGCGCTGATTTGCAGCATCCTTGGGCAATACGGCTACACCGTCTTGGAAGCTGCCAATCCTGCTGAGGCCCTGAAGATTGCGCAGCAACAGCAGCCTATTCATCTGCTGCTGACGGACGTGGTGATGCCGGGAATGAGCGGACCAGCAATGGCCAAAAAGATCCAGGCGATGAGACCTGAGCTGAAAATTCTTTTCATGTCCGGCTACGCCGGAGGCTTTGGTGCGGCTCACGGACTGCTGGAAGACGGCACGCCGCTGCTGCAGAAGCCATTCTCGAAAAATGCCCTATTGCAAAGGCTGCGCGAGGCGATGGAAACACAAGAAGTAGAGGTAAAAGCGGTTTAACTGGACAGCGTCTCGCAGTTCGTTCGGCAGGCTCACGCTCGCAGAAGTCCCCCGTCAGTCGAAAACACGCCGATCGCAAGTCTTCCGCACGGTTAGCGAAGCAGAATGCGCAGCGCGATGCCCCACTTGCCCCCTTCCTGGCGCTCGATTCGCAGGATTTCGCCCACCCATTCGTGCTGCACGGGATCTCCAGCGCGGTAACCGAGGATCAGGTGAACGTGCATGCCGATGTGAAAGGGATTCTCCGGGCAAATAACGTAGAGGCCGTTGCGCGCCATGTTCAACGTCTCACCCACCTGCACGGTAGCCGCGAAATCTTCTGCGCGGATGCGGACCGGCTGAGCGATTTTCAGGCGGCGTTCGCTGCGGGTGCTTTGTGTCGGCGGAGTGGCCATGGTCGGTTTGCGTTGCCGGCCTCAATGATTAAACCCGTGAATTTGCGACAAATCTCGCCATGGATGAATTCGTGCCCTAAGGGATACCGTGTACGAGCCGGCTTCCTGTTAGATGAAACGATCCACATGCACGTTGCCGGCCTGCTCGCACTGCCGGATTCCGCGAATGAGAGTACGGCGCGACGCTCGAAACGTCCAGCGGGAACGTCGCGGCCGGCTAGGTGCGGAGGACGTCCGCGATTTCGCGCGCTACGGCGCGCGCGTGTTCGATATCGTTTGGGGCGAACGAGATCGCGGCGACGCGAGGGTGCCCGCCGCCGCCGTGCGCTTCGGCGAGCGAGGCAAGATTATGCTCGACGGCGTCGGGTTTCCACGGATTCGAACCGAGCGAGACTTTCGTGCGCGTCGGCGAGGCGCTGACGCTGATCGAATAAGTCGCCTCGGGATGCAAGAGATAGGGGATGAACTTGTTGTGGCCTTCGAGGTCGAGATCGCTCACATCAAAGAAAATCACGCCGCCGCGCGATTCCGAACGCTCGCGCAAAATTTCGATCGAGCGGCGATGGCGCTCGAGCAGCGGCCCCAGATGGCGTGCGATAAACGGCAACTTGACGATTTCGGCGAGCGGGCGCGCGGCCATCTCCGGAATCAGCCGCGCCGAAAGTCCCGCTTCCGGCGCCGCTTCGATCACCAGAGCGAGCTGCGTGGCCGGCTCGCGCAGCGCCGTCGCCGCTTCCGCGGACTCGAATTGCGCGCCGTCGATGATATCGCCCCAGTGGATCAGTTCGGCCAGCGGCGAAGCGTCAAAACCGAATTTCGCGCTGGTTATGTCAGCCACCAGCTTGGTGCAGGATTTGTAGGTGGGATCGTAGAACTTGTGGCCGGAGCGATCCTGGCGAAAATGTTCGGCGTCGGCGGGACTGAGAAACGCGCTTTGATGATGATCGAACCACCAGGTGACGCGCGGCGAGCTGGAATATTTGAAATCGACGATGGCGTTTTCATCGCCGTCGAAAATGCCGTCCTCAAAAGGCGTGGAGGCGCGATGCGTCATTCCACTGAAGTGAAATGCGGAGTTCGACTGGATACGCTCGCGAAAGAAGCGATAGAAAACCGCGGACGACGCCGCACCGTCGAAGCAGTGGTCGTGGAAACAGAGACGAACGTTCACCGGAGACGGCACGCCAAGCTCTCCTCTCCGGCGCGAAACCGGAGCCGAAACGTAAGAAGATGGACGGCTCGAAGAGGAAAGTCAAGCGGCAGGAGTGAACGCGGACAAAGCGCGCGCGTGGTGCGGCCCATCTTCGCAGACGGGCCGCACAGACGCGCAGTGAACTTCGCAGAACGATCGGGAAACGGCGTTCGAGCCTACGCCGACTTCCCAGCCAGACTGTCGGCGATTCCGGCCGCGATGGGCACACGGAATGGCTGGCGCTGGTACGCTTTAAGAATCAGCAGAATCCAAAGGATGAACCCAAGCAGCCCAATTAGAAGGTTCACTAGCCCACCTAGCATCGCGAGCATGGCGCGAAAGCCGAATTCCGGGCCCCAGCCCCAGCCGCCAAAACCTCCGAAGAACATGCTTCCGCCAGTGACAATTCCGATCAGGATTGAGAGGATTTGCAGGGCGCCGAACACTACGATCGATTGGGCGGCATTGAAGCGGACCGATGGCCGCTTGTCGATGATCAGGAAAATAATTCCTGTTACCCAGCCCAGAACGTAGCACAGCGCGCCGGCCACATTTTCCTCAAGGCCCGTGCCGCCGCTCGGGGCGCCTTGCCCCTGGTGCTGCGGAGGGGGCGCTTGTTGGTATTGCTGCGGAGCCGGTTGGCCGGCCGCGAGCGGCTGGCCGCAACGAGCGCAAAACGCGACGCCATCTTGATTCTGTGCACCACACTTGCCGCAGAAAGCCATCGAAGATCTCCTTGAAACTTCCGTGGGGCCGACTGATGGCGGGAAGGCTACCAAAAGCACGCCTTGCCCGCAAGCGCTGCTGTGAAGAACGCGGGCGCAGTCACCAGAGTCAAATTATCGGCGCGCGCTAGGTCGCGAGTCGCGCTCCGCACGCGGTGCAGAATTGCGTTCCGGCGGCCTGCGGCTTTCCGCAGCTCGTACAGAATCTGCTCGCCGGAGCGGCGGCGGGCGCAGGCGCATACGCTGCCGGTGGCGGAGGCGGCGCGGGCACGTAGGCTACCGGAGGTTGTGCAACGTGGGGCGCTTGTGGCGCAGCGCCACGCGCGGCTGGCTGCGCGGCGACGCGTGGCGCGCTCTGACCCGCCGGGGCCATCACGATTCGCGCCGCGACGGCTAGGCTGGCAAGCAGCGCGATATACGCTCCATAGCCCGTGGACAGCGCTAGCAAGCCGGTGACATCCGCACCCAACTGCTGTTTCACCAAGCTAAGCATGTGGCTGAACTCATATTCAACGGTTCCCCACCCAATCAGCCAAGCAAACAGCGGCGCGCCGTAAAGAAATTTTGCCAGCGGATGCGGAATAAACGCCGCCGCGAACGGGAGCAACACGATGCAAATGAAAACGACAAAGGCGAGAAAGCCAAAGCTGCCGGCGGCCATGTTGTTGGCCGGATCCAGACTCAGGGCGCTCCAAAGAGTGGATGACGATCCTTGCGTGGTCCCGAGGAGTGGCACCGATATGGTGAAACCGGTCAAGAAAAACCAGGAGATCCACACGACGATCGTGCCGATCAGCGCGACCAATCCCATGCGAGTGAGAATCGCACCCAATCCCTTTTGGAGAATCTCGAGCGCCTGCTTACCCTGCAGTTGCGACGTGCTCGGAGCGCCCGGAGCCTGATACTGCGCTGGAGGTTGAGCGCCCGGGGCGTGGTATTGCGGCGGCGCAGGCTGCGCCGGGGCGACCGGATGGCCGCATTTGGAACAGAAAGCGAGTCCATCCTGAACCGGTGCACCGCACTTGCTGCAGAAGACCATCAGATATCTCCTTGAAATCAAACGCCGATTGATGGCGGGAAGGCTA
>Ga0187858_10004044_pt1 | contig 13866 bp, 10 predicted proteins | sample June2016WEW_8_15_FD_133015 | JGI IMG/M metagenome (GOLD analysis project Ga0187858, IMG submission 133015) | Peatland microbial communities from SPRUCE experiment site at the Marcell Experimental Forest, Minnesota, USA - June2016WEW_8_150 | ecosystem: Environmental > Terrestrial > Soil >...
CTAGCGGAATGATGAGGCGTGGAAAATAGACCTTACGCACGAGCTCAGAGTCGGAGACGAGACCGGTCCCGCCACGACGCACGGCTTCTGCGAAGTAGGTCCAGGGCAGAACACCGGCAAAGGCAAAGACCGGATAGGGGACCCCGTCTGATGGCATTCTTGCGAAGTGGCCAAAAATGACGGAAAATATGATGACCGCGAATAGTGGTTGAATGATCGCCCAAGCGACGCCAAGCGCGGCCTGTTTGTACAGCACTTGAATGTCGCGATGTATCAGGACAATGAGCAGTTCCCGATAACGCCAAACCGCGCCTAACTCGAGGTCGAACAGACCCCTGCTCGGTCGGATCTCGATCGAAGCGGACGCGGTAGGATGCGCCATCTGGTGATTCGGTCGAGACAGTGACACATCGGTCATTGTACGGCGCATGCCTTCTTCAACACCGCGGCCACTTGTTCCTGCTCGGCCGACGTCATTTGTGGATAGAGCGGCAAGATGATGCATTGGTCTTGGGCGGCCTCCGAATGCGGAAGTGGCACGCGCAGCGGCGCCTTTGCATAAACCGCCTCGCGGTGGCTGCACATAATGCCGCGTCGCGTAGCTATGCCGGCATCCAGCATGATCTGCATCACCGTGCGCTGATCGCAATGGCTCGGCAACCGCACGCAATAGCTCTGCCAGTTGCTGCGCGCGTAAGCGGGCTCCGACGGCGTCGCAAGCCCAATGTTGTTGGCCAGCAATTCCGCGTAACGGCTGGCGAGGGCGCGGCGGCTGGCGACGATCTCCGGCAACCGCTTGAGCTGTTCTCTCCCGACCGCGGCCTGAATGTCGGTCATGCGGTAATTATAGCCGAGCAGCGAGTGCTGCTCGAATATTACCTGAGCCGAACCATGCCGGACCGTATCAGGAACACTCATGCCGTGCTGGCGCAGCATCTTGAATTTGGCATCCCATTCCGCATTCGCCGTCGTGAGCATGCCGCCATCCCCAGTGCTCATGATCTTGCGTGGATGAAACGAGAAGCAGGCGACGTCACCGCGCGGCCGTCCGATCTTCTCGAACCGGCCATGCCACGCGATCTCGCTGCCCATCGCGCATGCCGCGTCCTCCACCACGGGAAGGCCATGGCGGTGGGCGATCGCAAGGATCGCAGCGAGATCGCAGGGCATGCCCATTTGGTGCACGCACAGAATGGCGCGTGTATGTGGAGATATGACGGCCTCGATTTGGGTTGGATCGAGGTTGAACGTGTGCGGTTCAATATCGATAAAAACGGGGGTCGCCGCGCAATAGCGGACGACGTTGGCGGTGGCGATGTAGGAGTGACTGACCGTAATGACTTCGTCGCCCGGCTGCACGCCGACCGCGATCAGCGCGAGATGCAGCGCCGTCGTGCAATTTGAAACCGCGCAGGCATGCGATGCGCCGACGAAGGCCGCGAACTCCCTCTCGAAGGCGGCGACCTCCGGTCCTTGCGTTACCCAGCCGCTCAGGATAACGCGTCGCGCGGCATCCGCCTCGCGTTCGTCCATAACCGGCCTAACGATCGGGATCATTGCATGACCGTCCGGTTTGCCCGCCACCAATCCACCAACCGATGCAACCCCTCCTCAAGGTCGATGCTGGTCCGAAAGCCGAGCAGCTCCGCGGCCTTCGTTGTGTCGGCACACCGGCGGGCGACAGGGTTCACTTTGCGCTCGGGGCCATAGATCGGCTTCAAATTCGATTTCATGACCCACAAAAGCGCGTTAGCCAACTCATTCAAACTGGTTTCAGTCCCGCTGCCCACGTTGAAAACTTCGTCGCCAAGGTCCGATAGCAGCGCCTGCACATTGGCTCGCGCGACGTCTTCGATGTAGACGAAGTCCATTGTCGTCGAACCGTCACCCAGAATGAGCGGCGGCTCACCGGAGGCAATCCGTTCCATCCATCGGATCAGCACTTCGGTGTACCTGCCGTGGATGTCCATGCGCGGGCCATACACGTTGAAGTAGCGCAAGGCCACGTAGGGGAGACCGTACATGTCGTTGAAGGAGCGCAGCAGACCCTCGAGCATGACCTTGCTGGCGCCGTACCAGGTGCGGTTGTTGTAGGGATGGTGGTCCTCCCGCGTCGGAAACACATCGGCCATGCCGTAAACCGAGGCAGACGAGGCGGTGACGACCTTCTTGACCCCGGCGGATTGAGCCGCCTCGAGCACATTGAAGCTGCCGTCGCACATCACCCCCAGCGCCTCGCGCGGTTCGGCGGCGCAAGCCGTGATGCGTAGGGTCGCCATGTGGATTACGGCGTCCATTCCCTCCGTGACCTTATTGAGGGTCTCGACGTCTCGAATGTCACCTTTGACCAGCGTGACGCACGGATCCTTCAGCGCGCCCTCGACGTTGGCAAGCGAGCCGCGGTCGAGGTTGTCGAAAATGATGATTCGATTGGGGGAGAAATCACGCAGCAGCAGGTCAACGGTTGTCGAACCGACCAGCCCGCAGCCTCCCGTCACCAGTATATTTGCACCGTCAATTTTCATCGCGTTCTGCCATTAATCCCGTTAACATCATGATATAATATCTTCGCTCGCCCGACATTGCATGATACCGTGCCCGCGCACCGGCAATCCACTGCAATTCCGCGGGTTAAACGAAGCCGCTGGCCAGTTTCGAAAGCATCGTCATCGCGGTCATGATCGTTGCAGATCGATCAATGCCTCCGCGACCTCCTCCTGCATTGCAGCGGTCAATTCCGGGTACATCGGGAGAGAGAGCACCTCATTGGCGGCCTGTTCAGAATGCGGAAATGCCCCTGCCTTATACCCAAGGTCCGCGTAGGCCGGTAGCAGGTGCACCGGGGTCGGATAGTGGACGCCGGTCGCAATCCCGCGGGCCTGCAAGGCGGCCTGCCACTTTTCCCGATCGGCCGAGCGCGTCGCGTAGATGTGATAGACATGCCGCACGTTGGACAGCACAGCAGGCGTCGGAACCTCGCTGCCGGCAAGCAGCGCGCCGTAGCGCGCAGCGGCGGCACGACGGCCTTCCGTCCACGCCTCGAGATGACGCAGCTTCACCCGCAGTACCGCGCCCTGCAGGCTTTCGAGCCGCATATTGTAACCTTTGAGCACATGCTGGTACTTTTTCTCGCCGCCCCAGTCGCGCAGCATGCGAATCTTGCGGGCGAATTCGGGGTTGGCCGTGACCACCATTCCCCCTTCGCCATAGGCGCCGAGGTTTTTTCCGGGATAAAAGCTGAAGCAGCCGAGATCGCCGAGGCCGCCGACACGGCGGCCTTTGTATTCCGCGCCGTGCGCCTGGGCGGCGTCTTCGACCACGACGAGCCCGTGTTTATTCGCGACCTGCAGGATCGGATCCATATCCGCCGGCTGACCATAGAGATGCACGGGGAGGATTGCCTTGGTGCGCGGCGTGATCGCGGCTTCGACTGCCTTGGCATCCATCGTGTACGTGCGGGGATCGATGTCGATAAATACGGTTTTCGCGCCGGTATAGTAGATCGCAGCAACGCTTGCGACGAACGTAAAGGGCACGGTGATCACTTCGTCGCTCGGGCCGATGCCGGCGGCAAGCAGCGCCAAATGCAGGGCACTCGTGCCGCTGTTGACGCCTATTCCGTGCGAGCTGCCGCAATAAGAGGCGAATTCCTGCTCGAACGCGGCGACTTCGCTGCCGAGGGTGAACTGGCACGTGTTCAGGACACCTTGAATGGCGACGTCGACCTCCGGCTTGATGCCGGCGTATTGCGCCTTGAGATCGAGGAAGGGGATCAAGTTACGAACCCCTGCGTCGCAGGTGAACGGTCTCGCCGCGGCCGCGCATCGAACTCGTGGCCGCTTCGATGAGCTCCACGACCCTGAGACCTGATCGGCCATCGGTCAGCGGTGTCTTGCCGGTTTCGATGCAGTCGAGAAAATGCTCCGCTTCCACCGTCAACGCCTCGGTGCCCTCAAGCTTGGGCGCCCACATGTCACCAGTACGGTAGCCGACGCGCATCTCGTGAATCTGGCGCGGGTCGTCGGTGATGCTGACGCCTTTGTCATAGACCTTGATCTTCTCGCTGGGTTCGAGATCGTCGTAGACGATCATCTTCTTGCTGCCCCCGAGCAGCACCTGTCGCACCTTAACCGGCGCAAGCCAACTGACGTTGGCATGCGCGATCGTCCCGGAGCCGTAAAAAAGCGTGATATAGGCAAGGTTCTCTGGCGTGCCCGGGAAATGATTAGTGCCGCTCGCCGAGACCGCGATCGGTTGCTCGTGCAGCAGGTAGTCTAGGATCGAAAAATCGTGTGCTGCGAGATCGGAGAGGACGCTGACATCGCGCTGAAACAGGCCGAGGTTCAAACGAGTGGAATCGTAGTAAAAGATTTGGCCCAAGTCCCCGCTTGCGACAATCTCGCCCATTTTTCGAATTGACCCGGTATAGACGAACGTATGATCGACCAGAAATACCGTCTTACGCTTGTCCGCTTCATCGACCAACTTTTGCGCCTGCAGAGAGGTCTCCGTCATCGGTTTGGCAAGCCACAAATGCTTGCCGGCCTTCAACACCGCCATCGCTAGTTCAAAATGCGTGCTCACGGGTGTCGCGATTGCAATGGCGTCGATATTGGGATCGCGCACCAGATCCTGATAGTCCGTCGTGGTTTTCACGGACGGAAAACGGCGGGCGACGACGTCGAGCTTGCGCTGATCCAGATCCGATACAGCCGCAAGCCTTCCGCGCGCAAGTTCCGCGAAGTTGCGCGTCAGGTTCGGCCCCCAATAGCCATGACCGATAACGCCGATATTGATCATGCGTTGCTATCCGAGGTCGCAATTCGGTAAGTCGGATCAGGATTCACTTTTTCTTCTTTCGCACATCGCCCGCAACTCGTGCCGGCACGCCCAGCACGATCGCGAAGTCCGGAACGTCGTGGGTGACGACCGCGCCGGCTCCGACCAACGCCCCCTCGCCGATCGTCACACCCGAGACAATCGTCGCGTTGGAACCGATGGAGGCCGTCCGCTTGACACGGGTCAGCTCAACGCTCCAATCCGCTTCGCTCTGTGGGGAGCCGTCTGGGTTGGTGGCGCGAGGAAAGCGGTCGTTGGTAAACATCACGCCATGACCGACGAACACCTCGTCCTCAATGATCACACCTTCGCAAATAAATGTATGAGAGGAAATCTTGCACCGCGCGCCGACCGAAGCGTTCTTCTGAATTTCGACGAATGAGCCGATCCTAGTCTCGTCACCGACGCTGCAGCCGTAGAGATTGACCTGGGCAGGATGATATATCTTGACGTCGCGGCCAAGCACCACCGAATCCGCAACCGACATTTAACACATTCCTCAGCTCAGACCCTTAGGCGTCTCTACAGTTACGCAACTCTACAGTTACGCAACGATCGCGGTCTGTCCAGTGCTGCCAATGACTTTTTTATTGGTGGTTTAGTTGTTATCAATTGGCAAAGTTAACCCGCGATTGGGTAGCACGAAGCTGTCAATCGAGCACGCAATACATTCGCCATCGCCTTTCGGAATCTGTGGTAAGCCTCTTCCAGAAGACGCATAGCGATAAACACGGTCACGGTGGGTGAGCGACAGAAGGTAAACAGAAACCAGGCACAGTTGTTTCGTTCCAGAAACGATCACCGAATCAAAGGTTTGACAGACTCAAGTTCTCGCCTTAGGATGTACAAATGCTTTTTTGGCCCTTCGACAAAGCTCTTCTAACAATCGCGTCGCAACATACAGCGCGACCGTGGGTGACCGGAGGAAGGGCGTCAGAAATTCCACGAGGTGCCTCGACTTGAACGCTTCGATAACGGTTAGCCATTGCACCCGGCAGTCGACGCTTAAATAGTGTGCGTTAAGCGCGCGACGCTCCCTTAGAGTCAAGGTTGTGATCGCCATCAATTCGCAGTCACTATCCCGCAATCGCTCGAGATCTTGTTTGCTGTGTCGCGCACTAAGCGAATCGGCACGCATGACTGAGACATATCCTGCCGCTTGCACCAGCCGAAATCGGGCACCACTAGCGAGTGCGCGGGCGTAGAGAGCATAGTCTTCTCCCAAACGCAGCCCTTCATCGTAACGCAAGCCGTGGCGATCCAGAAAAGAACGCCGAATCAATGGTTTGACAAAGCCAAGTTCTCGCCTTAGGGCCCCGCGTCGTGCGACATTGCCACGAACAAACTCCTCTAGATCGATACGGCGCGGCTCACGCGATGCGTCAGATAACATGCTCGTCGGAGTTTCATGGCCAATGCGATCTTCGGCGATTTGTAAAGGATCGTCGGCGATAAAGTCCCAGTCGGCCGACAAGGACAGCAGCTTTCCAATTCGGCCAGGTAGAATAAAGTCATCACCGTCCAGAATCGCCAGCCAAGGACTCTTCGAAATCTCGATCGCGACATTGCGTGCTGCAGATGGTCCGGCGCTGAGGTTCAAACGCTCAACAATTAGCCGCTTGCCGTGGGGATCGCATTTAACTGCCCTCGCCAATGTGTCATCGGTCGATCCGTCGTCTACCACGATGACAGTGCTGACTTCGGGCTGGGTAAGCGCGGATTGCACGGCGCGCTCGATGGTATCCGCTCGGTCTCGTGCAGCGATTAGTACGTCGGCGCAAGGGGCCACGGTATTGCTTCGTCCCCGATCGATGACGAGTTTATCTGTCAATGGATCGGAGCCTGTCATGGATTCCAACAAGCCAATCAGTCAAAATCAGTCACCTTCGACGATTTCTTCCACGCCGAAAGGCCCGCGGGTAAATCATAGCAATAGTTGAAACCAACCTTCTGGAGTCGCCGCGGCACCATGTTGGTCGATTGATAGAGCTTGCGTACGCGGGCGCGATTGATGTCCGTCTTCACGCCGAACGTCCTGAGCACCTCAAAGCCAGTGGCGACGAGCCCCAAAAGCCAAAATGGTACCACGATCCGCGGCTCTGGATAGCCGGCAACCGTCGCGAAGGCTGAGCAGATTTCCTTACTGGTGTAGCGTTGCGGATGACAGAAATTATAAAGAAAGAAAGCCTCGTTGCGATCTCCCATCTCAATCATCGAGGAGACCAGGTCGTCAACATAACCGCAAGCCTTTATGGTATCGGTTCGACCGGGATAAACGAAGCGCCGCTGACGCAAGGCGCGCGAGAGCCTGGTAAAGTTGCCCCCTTCCGCTAATCCAAATATTACTCCTGGCCGAACGATTGTCAGGCGTCGCTGGTCGGGCCGCTCCGACTGCCAGAGGCGATGTATTCGCTCGGCCAGTATCTTGGATCTGCCGTAGGCGTTGATCGGCTCTAGCACCGAATCTTCGTCCTTAGGCGCCTCCGATGGTCCGTACACCATCATGGTGCTGGTGAAGAGGAGATATTCGGCTCGGACGTCGCTCGCAAACTTACAGATATTGGCTGCCCCATTTACGTTCGTCCAATAGTATTCCCAATCTTCATGACCAGGCGTGGTATGGACAGCCGCCAAATTGAAGATGTCGAACGGTCCCTGCCCGCAGAGGCTGGGTGAGATTGGTTCGCGAACATCGAAATGCACATAGTTGACGTGATCGCTGGTAAAGCGCGGCTCTCGAATGTCTACACTGTATAGGCGATCATACCGCTTGGTATCGACCAGACGCCTTAGAAAATGGCACCCAATGAAGCCAGCTCCGCCAAACACAATCGCATGTCTGGATACCGTCACGTCCTTGCCTCTGACATTTGCCTCTGACATTACGTTTGCATCTAATGCTACGAAGCGCGTAACGTTAATAGAGCAAACTGGCTCGTTTGGCTTAGCATTAAGCCCTTGAAACCTCTATAGCATGAAGGCCTGTTTGCGACATACTTCGCTCATCGTAAGCTTAACCTCAGATAGAACCTTGCCGCTGGATCTCATGGCTGCCCTTATCAGTGCGAAGATCACCCATTTTATCCATGCGCCGGCAGAACCGGTTATCCATGCGCCGGCAGAACCGGCAGCAAATCGTCGATTACGGATGTTGCCGTCCGAAGGTGCTGGAACCACAATGGGACGTTTCGGCGCGCCAAGCACCCCATGATCGACGATGCTCCGATGCGCGAGGCCGCGCTGACCGCAAACGATATGGTCTCCCCACGTGAGTTCGCGGTCCTTTCTGGTCTCGATCGGAATATCTATACAAAATTGGCAAGCGCGATAGACGTTGTGGTCGGCCGCAGCTTCACCACTGACCAAAACGGTTGCTACGAAATGGGAGAGTCGCTATGTCGGCCCCTCGGGAGATAAATCGACGTCAATCGGCGAGCGAACGTGGACATCGTCGAACTCGGGCTAAACTCAAACCATTGGGGTATACGGCCGGCAGCGCATTGTCCGATGCTATATCCGAGATTTCGCGGGGGCCGGTACTCGTCATCGTTCCCTGCCTCAATGAAGAAGAATACATTGAAAATGTTGTCACTAAGCTTGCGGCCGAGGCAGATCGTATTGATTTGAAAGTGGTGGTCGCCGATGGGGGCAGCATTGATCGGACTCGCTCGATCGTTCGGCGGCTCTCAGACTTGAACCCCCGGATCGTACTGATAGACAATTCCAAGCGCATTCAGGCTGCGGCAGTAAATTCTGCAGTGCGCAAATATGGTGAGAAGGCCAAATTTCTAATCCGAGTAGACGCGCACGCTAGCTACCCGGATCGATATTGCGAGACTTTATTGAACGTGCAGGCTCGCACCCTGGCTGACTCTGTGGTTGTGAGTATGCGTACGGCAGGCCAAACGTGCTTCCAAAGGGCAGCGGCCGCCGCGCAAAACTCGGTTCTCGGCAATGGCGGCTCGGCACATCGTAACGACACTTCGGACCGCTGGGTTGACCACGGCCATCATGCGCTGATGACCATTGATGCTTTTACGGCTGTCGATGGATACGACGAGACTTTCTCACATAACGAGGACGCGGAACTAGACGTTCGGTTGATCGACAACGGATTTCGCATCTATCTCACTAGCGAAGTACAGGTGACGTATTATCCGCGAGGTTCGGTTGTCGGGTTATTCAGACAATACTTCAACATTGGACGTGGACGTGCGCGCAATTTTCTCAAGCACCGGAAAAACACAAAGCTTCGACATCTGATACTGGTGGCGGTAGCCCCTGCGGTCTGCCTGATGATTTTGAGCCCATTTGCCGGGCTATGTGCCGTTCCAGCACTGTCATGGGCCTTGCTTTGTATCGGCTGTGGCGTTGTCCTTGGCGTTCGGGGGAAAGATGCTTGCGCGACAGCTGCTGGGCTTGCAGCAATCGCAATGCAGGCAGGCTGGTCATTCGGGTTCTTTCGGGGCCTCGTGCCCGACGTAGGGTGGAACGGTGCGGGGACGAAGGCCGATGCACCGCAAAACACAGAGACCTAGTGAGATCCGCCCCTATGCTTAGGAATGCAAATGTTTCCGAGCGGTGGCAGAGCCGGCCAATAGTTAGCGTCGTCATGGCTAACTACAACGGTGGCGCGTATTTGGGCGATGCAATTAAGTCGGTCCAAAGGCAGACGTTAAGGAATATTGAGATTATCGTCTCAGACGATGCATCAAGCGACTGCAGCGTGGAGATCGTAACTCAGTTAATGGCCGACGATGACCGGATCCTTCTACTGAGAAGCGATCGCAATCGAGGCCCTGCCGCCGCGCGCAATGAAGCGCTTGGACTTGCAAAGGGACAATGGATCGCGATCGTCGACAGCGATGACTTCATTCACCCGACGCGTCTTGCTACCCTCGTGGAGTCCGGAGTGCGCGATGGTGCTGACATTGTCGCTGATGACCTTCTCATCTTCGACACTGATCATTCTTTCCCTCCAAAAACTCTCTTGAACGGCCGATGGACAAAAGCGCCCTTTTGGATTGATATCGATAGCTATGTTCGGGCGAACAGTCTCTACGGCCGTGGGCCGATATTTGGTTATCTCAAACCTCTATTTCGCACTGCCTTGGTCTCCGCAACCTCAGCTCGCTATAGTGAACGCTTGAGGATAGGCGAAGATTACAATCTCATATTGACCCTCTTGCGTGCTGGCGCGAGATTTCGAATCTACCCAGACCTCCTCTATTTTTATCGCAAGCATAACTCGTCCACCTCCCATCGACTCCAGACGAACGTGCTTGAGGCGCTCAAGGCGGTCGATTTGCAGCTGATCGAACAGCTGCAGCCAAAGGAAGACCGTCTTCGGGCTGAGGTTAAGGCTCGAATTAACTCGATTGACACCGCATTGGCGTATGAGAAAGTTCTTAGTTCCCTGAAGTCCGCTAATTGGATCCAGGCGGCCCGCACGATCGTTGCCAACCCGAAAACTCTCCCCCTTCTCAGATTACCCATTATGGCGCGACTCCAGCGAGTTAGGTCGCGCAGAAAATTTGTGAACACAAGATTTGATAGGCGCCAAGTGTGCGTCCTATCACGTCAGCGCGTTGTTGGACCGACAAATGGCAGTTCCGTCTATCTACTGGATCTAGTGAAGGCAATCGCCGGCAGTGGGGTTGATGTCCATTTTTTGTCCCCATCTTCGACCACCCTTGGCCGATGGCCGTACATTGCGCTTTCCGACGACCTTTCCATATTCAAGTCCGTCAGAATACATGGCACATGGCGCTTAGGCCGTTATCGCGTCTCATTGGATCCCCGGCGCTTTCTTCGCGGTGCCCTCGCAGTGTGCGATATGGCGGCTCTAAAACTTGGTCTTACCAACCGATCCTATTCCAAAAAGGACCCCTATTCCATCGCCCAACCGCTAACGCGTCGCGATCAACTATTCATCGCTCGTCATGCGCCAATAATCGGCGACTTCCTAATCGCCGATTATTGCTTTCTCACTGACGCCTTACCCTTCGCATTGCGGCCGGAAGCCGGAACCGCCGTGATTATGCACGACCGTGTCTCGAGCAGGCCCGGCCAGTTTGCGGCATTAAATGAGAGCGGCGTTGAGGCTGCACTGACCGAAGAGAAAGAGTGCGAACTGCTAGCTCGCGCTGATATCATCTTAGCAATCCAGTGGGAGGAAGCTGATTTTGTTCGCCAGCGTTTACCCACGCATCGGATCATAGTGGCGCCATTGGCGGCGCGGTCCGCTGATGCACCACAGCCAGGTCATGATGATCAAATCCTGTTCGTAGGGAGCGCCGCTGCTGCGAACGTTGACGGCCTCAGGTGGTTTATCGATCATTGCTGGAAGACTATCCGACGACTACATCCGGCAGCTAAGCTGTGCATTGCTGGCACCGTTTCTCAGTACATGGGCGCTATGCCAGAAGGAATTTCTGCTGCTGGATTAGTCAAGGACCTCGATCCGCTTTATAGTCAGGCTGGCGTAATCGTCTCTCCATTGCGTATCGGTTCAGGACTGAAGATAAAACTGATCGAGGCGTTAAGTCGCGGCAAATCGGTCGTAGGTACGTCAAAGACACTGCAGGGCGTCGGAAAGTATCTTGCAGATTGCATCGTTGTTGAGGACGATCCAGAGCGATTCGCTGAAGCAGTCGTCAAGCTGTTAATCGACAGAAAGGCGCGAATTGTTCTTGCATCTCGAGGTCTCAGGCAAGTTCAAGAGCACTTTACTCCCGAAAAATGCTACGGCAGCTTCGTGAGGGAGATCGTCAGCCAGTAAGATACGATCCGATTTTCTGAGCTTCTTAGTAGATCCAAGCGCGTTCGATTCAGCGCAAACACCGAGCTCTACAGGCAACGGCGCCTGGGGCCCTGCCCTCCACTTCTGATTAACCCGAATGCGTTACCCACTTTCCATTCTCGCTCCTACCCGCTATCCGTGGCGCTTCAATTCACCGCGGCAATCGCGGCATCGGATCGCGATCCGTGCCTTTCTTCCCTTGAATTATATTTCAAAGAAGATTGAGGGAATTACGATCTTCAACCCGCTGCCACCCAAGCATTTTGATCTTATTCACGCATTCAATCGCATTCCGATCAGCGGACTACCCTTCGTCATCGGCTTCGAGTCTCACTTGCCCCGTGGCTTCGGAATTGAACGTTCGGCCTTTTTTCGCTTTATGACGAGCCGGCTTGCCGACGATAATTGCAGAGCGATAATTGCCACTTCGAAATTTGCACGCCGTATGTTTCTTAACATGCACGAGCATTCGCAACATCGCGAGCTGTTATACAAGAAGATTCAGGTGCGTCTGCCAAACATTTTTATAAGCCACACAAGCGACGCCTTCGATGAGCCAAGTCAGGAACCAATTCGCTTGGTGTTCGTTGGCAACCACTTTGGAAGGAAGGGCGGATGCGTCACGCTCAGGATGGCGGAGTTGGCAATCGAAAAAAAACTGCCGATTTTGTTCGATGTAGTCTCAAAGTTCGAAGTTGGACCACCCTCTTGGACGGACCCTTTGACGCCCGGATATTTCGATCGTTACCGCGACTTGCTGACCTTGTCGAACGTCCGGTATCATGGATCGTTAGCAAATACGTCTGTTCTTGAACTGATTCGACACGCGCATTTCGCAATTCTCACGACCTTCAGCGATACCTTTGGCTACAGCGCCATCGAAGCAATGGCAAATTACACTCCAGTCATAGCCACAGCTCAGGGTGCCTTGCCCGAATTCATCGAGCACGAAAAAAACGGAGTGCTTCTCGACCTGACTACCGATAAGTTCGGTGAGTGGGTCCATCTAAAGGCCGATCGCACGACAGATGGGTTTGCTCGGCGTCATCGTGAGGAGATTGAACGGCTCGCTGATGCTGCGCTCGACGCCGTCATGAGGCTTGCGACCAGCGGGAGTGAATATGGCAAATTACGACAAAACGCCCGAGCGACGGCCGTTAGGCTATTTTCTGCAAAAGACGCCAACAAATATTGGGACGGCTTGTACGAAAGCGCAGTGCGCGGCGTCGTCGCGCCAGAACTTTGACACGGATCTGCCGCTCTCGAAACACCACACTGTATTGTGCTGCAGCACTAGAGTATCTCGCGCCGAGTGACGTCATTGCAGGGTGGTTGGACACCTTTAGTTTCCGACCATCTTAGGAACGGGACGGTGGCGGTAGTTCGCCACGCCACGGTGATGGCCGTTGCAGATAAATCCAGATCACACAGATCAAGATTGAAGCAAGCTGAAATTGAAAAAATAAATCTACCTCAAGCGGCATTCGCAGCAACAGGAACACAAATATGGTCATCGCATAGATTCTTTCGCTGGAGGGTACTCGACCAACAATCATGGCACTCGTGCGGACAATTATAAGAATAAGTAGAAGCACAAAGGCGGCCAATCCGACAAAGCCAAGGTCCACGGTGACCTCAAGGAATGTGTTATGGAAGTGGTAGCCGTATTTGTTTGGTATGTAGGAATAAAACCAAAGTTGTTCGGCACTCGAATTGCCAATTTGCCAGAACGCCTCGTATCCGCCTCCGAGAATGGGCTTGTCAGCAATCGCTGCAGCGGCGTATTCCCATAGCAGCGTGCGCCCTGTGAGCGATGTATTCTTTCCAAAATAACCAAGTACGTCAACATAGCTTATTTCCATCGTCGCCGCAGTCACTACGAGTGCAAGGAATAGGAGCATCAAAATGACAACGACGCTGCGGGACATAACCGTGAACCGGAACATAAGTCGCAGCGTCATCGAAATCGCCAATGCCGAAATGGAGACAACGAGAGCCCCGACTGACCGGGCATAAACAAGGAGAGGGGCCGCCAGACAGAAACTAGCAATTCCAAAAACGCGAAATGTGAATGCCTGCGATCTGTCGAGTGCGACCGAAGCCGCTGTCAACAAAAGGAAAGAAATGCAGAGCGCAAAATAGTTCTTGCTGCCAAAAACGCCGATCAGCGTGTACTCTCCAGTGTCGGGATTAAAGTCGTGACTGCCATCCAAAATACTTAGGAC
>Ga0187858_10004047_pt1 | contig 13860 bp, 10 predicted proteins | sample June2016WEW_8_15_FD_133015 | JGI IMG/M metagenome (GOLD analysis project Ga0187858, IMG submission 133015) | Peatland microbial communities from SPRUCE experiment site at the Marcell Experimental Forest, Minnesota, USA - June2016WEW_8_150 | ecosystem: Environmental > Terrestrial > Soil >...
AGTGGACCGGCACCCGTGTCGACCTGGTCTTCGGTTCGAACTCCCAGCTCCGAGCCATCGCGGAATTCTATGCCTGTGACGACTCGAAGGAGGCGTTTGTGAAGGACTTCGTGGCGGCGTGGAACAAGGTGATGAACCTTGATCGCTACGACCTTGCCTGACCTCGGCGGAAAAGAGAGCTGTCAACTTGGCACTAACCCCCGTTCCGGTTGTTGGGATCGGCAAAAACGGAGGTGGCGCTTTTCTTGGCTCGCGCGGGCCGGTTCGCGAGCCCTCTGACTCTGCTAGGGTCTTAATCGCTGAATTCACCGAGTGGCTTGGAAGCTTTCGGTCGAGTACTGGAATCGATAAGACCATCAGGGTGCTCGACCGCGCCTCTTAACTTAGCAACGACCGCTCGCCTAGGCCTCTATCCATCCGTGGGCAGATCGGAACCGTAGTGGGGCACAACCGTGCTGGTTCTGATTTGCCCATCCCGAAGCGTCCTGCCCGACAGATTTCTCGAACCGTGTCTTGTGCGCGTACACCTAACCCATGCCACCTGCGCCGATGGGCGCAAGGACCTCGTAGGGACCTAGTTTGGTGCCCATAGGGAGCGGCATGTCAGTGTAAGAACTGAGCTTATCCTATCAGAATGCGGTCAGTGCCTGAGTAACGGCCTACCCGTAGAAGTGCCAGCGTCCACACGAGATCGCAATGCAAGAACGCCGCCCTCGCCGATTACCCGCGATAAACGGCGTTGTGTAGACCGAAGTCCCTTAACTCCTGCATCGTCATCCACACGGAAGTAATTGCCGTGTGCGCTGTCTTCGAGGCAGGATCGCCAATTGTGACAGGCGTGGTGCGACCTTACGTCTGATAATGAATTTCCGACTCTAATCTCACACCATTAGCGTTGGAATGCTGTCGCTTCACGACAGAATCATCAGGAATTTTTACTGGAACGGAGCGCGCAGCAAGATCGCCCTCAGGCCGTTTGTTGCCTTGAAATCTCTTTCGTCTGCGACGTCAAATTTGAACTCTCAGAGTTCAGCTCGGCGAAAGCAGAAATGTCTTCCACCAACCACAACACAAACCGGACCTTTGGGGCTCGGCCTGCTCGTCATTGAACCGGGGCAGGATCACCTTCGGTGCTTGCCTCGGCTTCCAGCCAAATCGGCGAGAGAAGTGTGGTCGAGGATTCCGGCAGCCGAATTCCGAACATCGAGCAAGACCTGATAGAGGGCGCTGTGCTTTCTGTCCATCTTGACCAGCCCGCGCAGCGTTTCCGCGTCGCCAAGGGGAGCCAGCGGGCCATCGATGGTGCGAATGACCTCGCCCAGGAAAATCTTGGAAGGATCGCGTCGTAACACATAACCGCCCTGGGTGCCGCGGAGGCTATCGACAATTCTCACCAGCTTGAGATCGTGCAGAATCGCCTCCAGGAATTTTTCCGGAATGCCCTCAGAGCTTGCAATCTCGTGGATCTTGGTTGGGCGCTGAGGATAGTCTTTGGCCAGCGCCGTCAGAGCTTCCAACGCGTAAAGGCCTTTTTTTGAGATTTTCATATGCCCTACTACGCCTATTTAATTAATAGACTATCTTCAAGCAGCCGGCCCTGTCAAGTACTTTCTGCGTGGATACCTGGAGCGAAGTTTGCGCACGCCGGCGTTGATTTGCGGCCGCCTGCGCCGTCTGAAGTCTGCGTCAAGTGCATGCCTACGGGCGGGGCGCACAGATCAACTGCCGCCCCGCCCGTAGTGGAGGCTGGACCGCCGCCCTCTGGTTGTACGCTTGCCAGATTTCCTGTGGCGCGTCAGGCCGATTGCAAACAAGCACCGGCGACCGGTGGCCGCGAATCTTGGACGATCCTCACCCCGCCGATCGCTTCGTCGGTCGCGATCGCTCCCAAACCACCCCAAAGCGTCCTGCAACAAACTACGACGCAGCCGCTTTGGGCGTCAGCTTGGAGGCCATCACGTCCACCAGCTCTTTCACCGCGGCGGCACTCTTGCTCAAGGCCTGTTGCTCTGCCGCGTTCAACTTGACCTCGAAGATCTTTTCGACTCCACTCATTCCGAGTTTGACCGGAACGCCCACGAACAGGTTGTGGATTCCGTACTCGCCCTCGAGGTACGCGGAGCAGGGCAGCACGCGTTTTCGGTCGTTGAGGATCGAATCCACCATCTCCGCCACCGCCGCCGACGGCGCGTAGTAGGCGCTGCCCGTTTTCAAGAGCTTGACAATCTCGGCGCCTCCCTCCCGGGTGCGTTTGACCAGAGCCTCGATGGCGGCGGTTTCCATCAGGTCGGTCAGCGGGATGCCCGCCACACTGGTGTACCGCACCAGAGGCACCATCGTGTCGCCATGGCCGCCCAGCACAAACGTCACCACGTCTTCGACCGACACTCCCAGCGCCTGGGCGACAAAGGTCCGGAAGCGCGCCGTGTCCAAGATGCCGGCCATGCCCACCACGCGGTGCTTGGGGAAGCCGCTCACCGTGTGAGCCACATGGCACATGGCATCCAAGGGGTTGGTAACCACAATCAGAATGGCGTTGGGAGAAAACTTCGCTGCCTGTTCGACCGAGTTCTTGACAATCTCGTAGTTGGCCCACAACAGGTCGTCCCGGCTCATGCCGGGCTTGCGGGGAAAGCCTGCCGTGAGAACCACGATGTCAGAATTCTTGGTGGAAGTGTAGTCGTTGCCGCCGGTGAGCGCGAGGTCCACGCCTGCTATGGGGCTGGCCTGGAGCATATCCAGGGCCTTGCCCTGCGGCAAACCTTCGATCACGTCCACCAACACCACGTCCGCCAGTCCGCGATCCGCCAAGCGTAGCGCACAACTGGCTCCCACATTTCCTGCTCCAACCACAGTGACCTTCTTTCGCATTTCAGCCTCCTTCAGTTTACTTGGCTATACTGCCGGAGCCAGATCCCCGGCTCGATCTCGGGTCAGCGACCCCACCGTGCCAAGTGACACGGTGGGGTTCGCCCACTTCGCCGGAGTCGCCCTCCTCAACGGGTCAGAGGAGCAGCCGCGACGCCTCGCTTCTCCATGGGAACGAAGTCGCGTGCGCCGTAGCCCGTGTAGATCTGCCGCGGGCGCGCGATCTTCTGCTCTGGATCTTCGAGCATTTCCTGCCATTGAGCCAGCCATCCCACCGTGCGCGGAATGGCGAACAGCACCGTGAACATCTCGGGCTTGAATCCCATGGCCTGGTAGATGATCCCGGAGTAGAAGTCCACGTTGGGGTAGAGCTTCCGCTTGATGAAGTATTCGTCCTCCAGCGCGATCCGCTCCAACTCGATGGCGATCTCGAGCTTGGGATTCCTGCCCGTGACCTGGAACACCTGATCGGCGGCCCACTTAATGATCCGAGCGCGGGGATCGTAGTTCTTGTAGATGCGGTGGCCGAAGCCCATCAGTTTGCCGTGTCCGGCCTTGACGCGCTCAATGTAGGCAGGGATTCGGTCCTTGGTCCCGATTTCGTCCAGCATCTTCAGCACTTCCTCGTTCGCGCCTCCGTGCAAGGGACCGGAGAGGCCGGCGGCCGCCGCGGCCGTGGCCACGAACGGATCCGCTTGCGAACTGCCCACGGCCCGCATGACGTTGGCGCTGCAGTTCTGCTCGTGATCAATGTGCAGGATGAACAGAATATCCAGCGCCCGCGCCAGCACCGCATTCGCCTGGTACTTCGGCTCCGCCATCTTCCAGAGCATGTTCATAAAGTTCTCGGTGTAGCTGAGTTCGTTGTCGGGATAGACATAGGGGTAGCCGAGACTGTGCCGGTAGGTGTAAGCGGCGATAGTCGGAACTTTGCCGACCAGCCGATAAATCTGTAGCCTTCGGGTCTCGCGGTCGAGCACGTTCCGGGCCTCCGGATAGACGGTGGAGAGCGCCGCCACCGTGCTGATGAACATGCCCATCGGATGCGCGTCGTAGCGGAAACCTTCCAGGAACTTCTTGGTAGTTTCGTGGAGCATGGTGTGGTGCGTGATGTTCGAGACCCACGTTTTCAACTCCGCCGCCGTGGGAAGTTCGCCGTGCAGAACCAAGTAGGCGACTTCCAGGAACGTACACTTCTCCGCCAGTTGCTCGATAGGGTAGCCCCGATAGCGCAGGATGCCCTTGTCGCCGTCAATAAACGTAATCGCACTCTGGCACGAAGCGGTGTTCATGAAGGCGGGATCGTAGGTCATCACCCCGAAATCCTCGGGGCCGGTCTTGATCTTGCGCAAGTCCATGGCCCGAATCGCCCCTTTGTGGAACGGGACGTCGTAAGTGGCCTGGGTGCGCTTGTCAACTATGTGCAGGAATTCGTTTTCCATGAGTTTTCTCCTTGTCCGAAGTGTGCTTCACCCCGATCCGGAAGTTGGGACCGTGGGCTGTTCCGACTGCTCGTGGCTCCAACCGATCTACCGACGAATGTAGTCGGAACGGCCCGAGCGAGCGGGTCCAAATCTCCAATGATTCGTCCTCCTTCGAGATCGGGGTTAACCAGAACCAACCCAGGAACAGGCTGTGCTTCCTCCGCCAGCGGCCTCGACCCACCCAGACGTTCTGAATAGAGGCTGGCGATGCCCTGATCGAGTGCGATTCTGATCCAGGATTCAGCGCCCACGCCACCCGCCTGGGAACGGCCGATACCTAAGTAAACTAATCGAAACTGTGGGGAATAAGCACTCGACAGCGGAGGGACATGGGCGGGCAGACGAAAGATCCCCAGCCAGGATCGCAAGGCGGGAGGCCCCGCGTTCGTGGGTCTCAATGGCGCCATGCCACCCTTGCCCCCTTTCGAGTCGAAGTCAGAACCTTGGAGTTTTCGATCGACGCGAGACTAGCCTCGTCCGAGAGCTCTTGCAGTGACGCCAATCACACTCGTGCGCGACGAGGCCCACCTGTCCTTCGTCAGAACCCCATAGGTGGAAACTTGCGGGGATCCACGACGACTTTGGGACGTGAGTCCCGTCTCGCTATGAGCACTATCAGTAAGTAACTAACCGAATCGAGGGATATCTTAACTGGAGTGCGTGGTCGCCCGGCTTGTCGGCGTCGTTTTGAGAGAGGGAGTCGAGTGGTTGGGGGTGCGCATCCGGGCGAGCTCCGCCGACTATGCGGCGCGCCGTTCATACCGGTGATGGAGGCCTCCCACTTGGGGAAGCTCAACGACCGTTCCGAGTTCTGGCGGCTCGACTCTCCGGGAAGCAGGAGCATCCTTGGCCAGCGACAAGTGAGTTCGGGACTGCAAGTAGTAATCAGCGTAGCTCTGGAGGATCTTCCGCATATGGCGGTGTCCCAACACGATCACGTGATCCAAACATTCGCGCCGGATGGAGCCCACAAGTCTTTCTGCGAAGGGATTCTGCCAAGGACTGTGCGGCGCAATCATTACTTCTTGGATTCCCAACCCTCTGACCCGACTTCTAAAATCGTCGCCGTAGATTCGGTCGCGGTCTCGGATCAGGTAGCGAGGTACGGTGTCCTCCGGAAAGGCCTCGACTATCTGCTGCCCGGTCCAGGCTGCAGTCGGATTCTCCGTCACCTTGAAGTGAATCAGCCGCCTCCGATGATGGGCCAAGACGATAAGAACGAACAGGACCCGGAACGTGGCGGTTGGAACGGTGAAAAAATCGATTGAGACTAATTCGTTCACATGGTTGTCGAGGAAAGTCCTCCAAGTCTGAGAGGGCGGCTTCCGATTCCTGGGCAAGAGTCCGGAGACGGTGCGCTCCGAGATGCTGATACCCAGTTTCAGCAATTCCCCGTGAATGCGCGGCGCCCCCCAGAATGGGTTCGCCTCGGCCATCTTCCGTATCAAAGCTCTGACCTCCGCACTGGCTCCTGGATGGCCGCAGCATTTTCGCTTGGAAATCCAGGCCCAGAAGAGGCGAAAGCCTTGTCGATGCCAGGCCATGACCGTTTCCGGCCTCACAATCACCAAAGCCCCTCGCCAATCCTTCCATACCTTGGACAGCCACGCCCAAAACAAGCGGTCTGTCCCCCGAAGCCGTAGACGGGGATGTTGCCGTTTCATTACGGCGAGTTGCTGGCGTAGAGCCAGATTCTCCAGCGCGATGCCTCGGACGCAGCAGGGTGAAACCAGAAGGCGGAACCACGAACACAGGAGCGCGAACATGCGGCTGAATATCGGGGATGAGCATGGGTAAAGTCAATTGATTTCATCCCGATGCGAATTTGGCGAGGCACCAGGCCGTTCAAGGTTAAGGAATTTCAGTCTTTCAAAAGTTAACTTCTTGAGTGTTCTCTTTTGACCACTCGTGCGTGCGAATCTGAACAGACAGCCTCTCATGAACCTGATAGTTTCGCGCGGGAAGTAAGAACGAGGAAAAATCCGCGACCACCGTCTGGGTCCAATTCGGCGGGATCGAAACGCCACGTCACCTGGGAGACGCCAATGAAGAGATTTCAGATTTATACGCCGTGCATCACCATATTCATGTTGGCTGTGTTGATGTCGGGCTGCGGCTCTGGCGGAAATCCGGTCACCCCGCCCCAGCCGGCGCCTTCGGTGATGTCAGTGAACCCCGCTAATGCCGCCACCAATGTGGCGATAGGGCAGATCATCACCGTAAACTTCAGCGAAGCGATGAGCTTTTCGTCGATCAACAATACGACCTTTACGTTGACGGGAGCGGGCGGGACTTCTGTGGCCGGCACCGCGGCCTCTTCGGGCTCAACTGCGACCTTTACTCCAAGCGCTGGCTTCTCGCCCAATACTACATACACCATCACGATTACAACGGGCGCCCAGAATCTACAAGGCACTGGACTAGCGAGCAACTTTGTATCGAGCTTTACCACGGCGGCCTCGCCCACGGTGACGGCCACCATCCCTTTGGCTGGCGCCATACTTGTTCCCACGGGCGTGACATTAACTGCCACTTTTGGTGTTCCGATGGATCCCACAACAATCAACAGCACAACTTTTACGCTGACGGGGTTTGGCGGCGTTCTCGTAACAGGAACAGTCACCTACCCAGGTACAAGCGCCAGTTTTGCACCCGCAGCCGAGCTCGCGCCCAACACTACCTATACCGCCACAATTACAACTGGGGCCAAAAGTACGACGGGCTTTGCCATGGCGAGTAGCTATCGATGGAGCTTTGAAACGGGTGCGTCTTCAGGCGCCAACCCTCCTACGGTGATTTTTACAGACCCCGCTAATGCTGCCACGGGCGTGCCCATCAATCAGAAAATCGCCGCCACCTTCAGTGAGGCCATGGACCCTGCAACGATCACTACGGCAACTTTTCAGGTGACGAGCCCGGGTGGAACTTCCATGACCGGAACAGTTGTTTACGTCGCTTTGGGCGCTACCGCGACCTTCACACCCACAGTCAACCTCTCGCCTCTCACCACCTATACTGCCACAATCACCACGGGGGCCTCTAGCCTCACCGGGCACGCCTTAGCCGCCAACTTTGTCTGGAGCTTTACCACAGGTGTCACCGTAGATACGACCAAACCCACAGTAATTGCCACAATTCCCGCTGCCAATGCCACGGCAGTGCCCATTGATCAGATCATGGCCGTATTCTTTAGTGAGGGTATGGACCCTGCGACGATCAACGCAACAACCTTTACGGTGACGGGACCTGGCGGAACTCCCGTGGACGGGATTGTCGCTTACGCTGCCGTGGGTACGACAGCCACGCTTATACCCACGAACTATCTGCCATCTTTCACCACATTTACTCTCAGCATCACCACCGGAGCCACGGATCTTGCAGGCAATCCGTTAGCCGCTAACTTTTCCATAACCTTCACCACGGGCGACAGTCATGGGGATGCCTACCCTGTCCCCACGGTCATTTTCACGTCCCCCGCAAATAATGCTTCCGGTGTGGGACTTAACCAGAATATTAACGCAACCTTTTCTGATTTAATGGATCCATTAACGTTCACGACAGCGGACTTCTTCGTGACCGGCCCGGGCGGAGCTCCGGTAGCTGGCACAGTCGCGTTTCATCTATCCTACAAACTTGTAACCTTTACCCCTCTGAGCAATCTTGCGCCTCTCACCACCTATACTGCGACTATCACGTCCGCCGTGGAAGACATCGAAGAGGTTCCGATGGCGCAAAACTATGTCTGGAGCTTTACCACGGGTACTGCGCCCAATCCTCAATCGGCGATCGCCCTTGGGTCGGCCACCACTTTTGCGGTCCTGGCTGGGCCCTCAGTCAGTAACGTCGGCGCAAGCCTGGTGAACGGCGACCTTGGGGTGAGCCCAGGCAATACGGTGACTGGGTTCCCGCCTGGAACTGTGAATGGCACGATTTATGCGGGCGTTCCTGCCGCAGCCCAGGCCCAAGTTGACCTGGCTACGGCGTACACAGACGCCGCGGCTCAATCTGCAGGGAGTGTGTCTGTGGCCGGAAACATTGGCGGGATAACCCTCGCCGCTGGCCTTTACAACTCCTCGTCCGAGCTTGAAATATCGTCAGGGGATTTAACTCTGGACGGGCAGGGCGACGCCAATGCTGTTTTCATCTTTCAGGCAGCCAGCTCGCTCGTCGTCGCGGTCGGTCACCAGGTGATTCTGGTCAACGGCGCCAAAGCCTCCAATGTCTATTGGCAGGTGGGTACTTTTGTGACCCTTGCAACAAGCTGCGTGATGAAGGGAAACATTCTGGCGAATGGAGCAATCGACATACAAAATGGCGCGAACCTGGAAGGTCGAGCTCTGACCGAGAACGGCGCGATTACAATCGACACATCCGTCATTACTCTACCTCTGCCGTAGCGAACGCAGGATTCTGTTTCCGCCGGCCATGCGCCTTGGTCGCCCGCCCCCTTTGGCTGGGTGAGCAATCTTGACCTAACCGGTGAGCCGGAGTGAACTGACACGCCCTTCGCCCTCGGATATAATAGTCATGTAACTGTGATCGGCTGGGGCGTACACCCACGTCCGCCCAAGGTTGAAAAGGGAAATCCCAAGTTTGATTGGAGGAAATTTATGAAGACACGATGGTTGATGACCGCTTGTGCGACGGCGTTGCTTGCTTTTACCAGCATCGCGGCTGTGGCACAAGACCGGGGTGACCAGAACCGCGGGCAAAGTAAGAAGCAATATCGCCAGTTCAACGAGAAGCAACAAAAAGCCGCGCGCGATTATTACAACCAGCACCGGGACCATCCGGTGTTCAGACAACCCGACCAGTGGAATGACGATTACGAGCGTCGGATTCAGCCGGGCTACGTGCTCGATGCCGACATGCGGAGGATGAGTCGCCCGGCACCCGATGATATGACGCGCGGTTTGGGCCGTCCACCTCGCGGCTACCGATACATCGTCATCGGGGGACATGTGATTCTAGTGGATAGTGGGTATCGCGTTCACGACGCGATCCACCTTCACATTAGCTTGTAACAGCGTGCACCTAATCTCGACTACAGCTCTTCCGGGACTCTTTGATTTCTGCAAGCCCCCGAATGTTACTTCCTTGAAGAGCAGGCCCGAGCCGGAGGCCGAATTAGAGTCCGTGGCCCTCGAAAGAATAGCGTTGCCGGTCTGTAGTCCTACAAGTCCTGAAATGAGAACCTCGGACACTCCGGTCAGCGGGTGGAAACACAAAAAAGGAGCTTAAAATGAAAAGACTTACCCTAGTTCTTTTGTTACTTACGTTCTGCGCGTCGGCATTTGCAGGCGAGAGCCAACTGCAAAAGGCAACCAACGTTATGAACGAGATCATGAGTACTCCCGACAAGGCCATTCCTCATGATTTGCTGGACAAGGCCGTGTGTTTGGGCATCGTTCCTTCTGAGATCAAGTTCGCCCTTGGATTTGGTGGCACTTATGGTCGCGGTGTGCTGGTGTGCCGCAAGGGCGGGAACGGTCGGTGGGATGCCCCCTCCATGTTCACCTTGGGTGGCGCGAGCGTGGGATTTCAGATCGGCGGTAAGGAGACCGACGTCGTTTTCCTGGTGATGAACCCGGGAGGCATGAAAAAACTGGTTCAGGACAGCGTCAAGCTGGGCGCGGAATTATCGGTAGCGGCCGGCCCGGTGGGTCGATCGGCCGAAGGCGCGACCGACGCTCAACTCCATGCTGAGATTCTCAGCTACTCGAGATCGCGAGGCTTGTTTGCCGGCGTCTCGCTCGACGGGGCCGTGTACAAGCAAGACGAAGACGATAACCAAAAAGTGTATGGACGTAAGGTGACCGCGAAAGAAATTCTGATCGACGGCACGGTGCGCCCTACTCGTGCGGCCCAGGGCCTGGACGGCACGCTGACGAAATACTCTCCCTCGGGTGGACGAACCTTTAACAGTTTATAAGCGATCCATGGAGAGCACTGCAAGTCATCGAACGAAACTAATCACCGCGCCAGACGCAACAAGCGCCTGGCGCACGCATTCTTGGTTCACTGTCATCAAGGAAATACGAAGCATGAGAAAAACGCCAGCAGTTGCCTTTCTCATCTGTGTCTTGCTGGTGTGCGTCGGCAGCTCGTTTGCCTATTCCGTTCTGACGCATGAGGAAATTGTCGACCTGCTCTGGAAAGATGAGATCCGGCCTCTGCTGCTCAAGCGATTTCCGGCGCTGACGGAAGACCAGATCACGGAGGCGCACGCCTATGCCTACGGCGGCGCCGTCATCCAGGACCTCGGCTATTACCCATTCGGCAGCAGGCAATTCAGCGATCTGGTGCATTACGTTCGTAGCGGGGACTTCGTTCGCGAGCTGCTGATCGAGAGTCAGGACGCTAACGAGTACGCGTTCGCCATGGGCGCCTTGGCGCACTATGCGGCGGACATTGCCGGCCACCCGGCGGTCAACCAGGCCGTCGCGATTGAATACCCGAAGCTGCGGGCGAAGTTCGGTGACTCCGTCAAGTACGCACAGGACAAAACGGCGCATATCAGAACGGAAATCGGATTCGACATGGTGCAGGTGGCGAAGAACCGTTATGCATCGCAACAATATCACGATTTCATTGGGTTTCAGGTGTCCAAGTCCCTGCTGGAACGCGTCTTTCCGGTTGTCTACGGAGTGGAATTGAAAGACGTGCTTCCCCGCGAGGACCTCACGATCAGCTCGTACCGTTACTCTGTCAGCCAGCTGATCCCGGAGATGACACGGGTCGCGCTGCGGACCCATAAGAAGGACATGATGCGCGAAGAGCCCAGCTTCTCAAAACGAAAGTTCCTTTACCGGCTTTCGCGCTCCGATTATGAAAGGGAGTGGGGAAAGGATTACATCAAGCCGGGATTCGGCGCGCGCGTGTTGTCAGTGTTCATGCGATTCATGCCGAAAATAGGGCCATTCAAAGCGATGGCGTTCAAGAACCCCACCCCGAAGACGGAGGAGATGTATTTTAAGAGCATCAATACGTCTGTAGATCAATACCGAGCCTATCTTGAAGAAGTGCGAACGGACTCCCTGCAACTCTCCAACATTGATTTCGATACCGGAAAAAAGACCACAGCAGCGGAGTACACCCTGACCGACAACGCGTACGCAAAGTTGCTGGCCAAACTTTCCGAGCGAAAGTTCGATCGGACGTCACCAGAGCTGCGCGAAAACATCCTGAACTTTTATGGGGACCTCTCCGCACCGATCGAGACCAAAAAAGACCCCGCAAGCTGGCAGGCGGTGCTGACTTCGCTCGATCAATTGAAGTTGGTGACGCCGGCTCCGGCGGTCGCGGACAGCCCCGCAAAAGCCCAGCCCCTTAGCCTCGCCCCAGCTCCAGTTGCAATCGTCGGGAAGCATTTCGATCGTGTGTTGATAATTGTGCTGGAGAACCAGAATTACAGTTCGGCAATGAAAGACCCATTTTTGGCGCAGTTAGCACAGATGGGAGCTAGCTTCAGCAACTTCCACGCTTTGATTCACCCGTCCTATCCCAATTATCTGGCCATGGTTGCCGGGAGCTCGTTTGGCGTTCGAAGCAACGACCAAATTACTCTCCCCGACGACGATAGCCATCGGACCATCGCTGATTTCCTGGATTGGAAGAACTACGCTGAGGATTACCCATCCCAACCCCAACCTTTTCTTGGTGACCGTGGGAAATATTCTCGAAAGCACGTCCCGTTCTTGAGTTTTGCGAAAATTCAGCACGAAAGCTTCGGCAACGTAGTGTCCGTCTCTACCAAGGACCCGCACAACAGATTTGTAGCTGATGTCGAAGACTTCAGAAGCGACCCGAAGAAGCATCCTCTCCCTCGATACATGTTCTATAGCCCAAACACGGACGATGACGGGCACGATCCCGTGTTGCGACCTGGGAGGGGATTGAAGAAAGCTTCAAGTTGGCTGAACAAATTCTTGAAGGAGTCGCTTCCTCTGGACGATAAGATGAAAGGAACTCTGGTCATTGTCACCTTCGACGAGTCAGAATTTTTCGACAAGACTGAGCGAATCTATACCGTTTTCCTGGGAGACATGGTAAAGCCCGGAGAGATTACAAAAGCATATACTCATTACAACGTTCTGAGGACAATTGAAGACAACTTCGGAGTGTCCCCACTCAATTCCGGCGATGGTAATGCCGAGCCAATTACTGAAGTGTGGAAATGACCTCATACCCTTCCGGCTCGTCAGGATGCCATCTTTGGGGGCATTTCAGCACCCCGCTAACGGGCAACGGAAAAGTGGGGGTTGTCTATTGTTCCGCTGGCCCGGAAGGGGAAGGACAACTTGTGGTTTTTTGACTTTGCTCCGGACAGCTTGGCCATGGTGTTGGTGAAGAAGCCCTGCTTGGCGAGAATCTCAGCCACGCCCTGATAGTCCAGACTGCCGGCGCCGGTCACGTTCAAACTCCCCGAGCATTGAGCATTGACCCCATAGCCGACGATATTAATCTGACGGCTGGATATCCGTTGATTGGCCACCTCCAGGTCGGCGGAGATGGAGGAAAACGAGTCCGGATTCTGGGCGGCGGGACCGAGGTTGTTGAAGCGCGCCAGCTTCATCACGTTCGCGTTGAGCTTGAGGCTGGGCGCTTGACCGTTGCGTACCGTCAGGCGCCCCGTTCCGTGTGTCCCCGACAGCGGGTCACGCGAATGTTTGATTTCTCCTGCAAGCTTCATGGTTCCCACCATCTTTCCCGTCAACTTTCCGCGGCCCTGTGGGAACGCGGCGAGAAGATGGGCCACGTCAACGCCGTCCATTTGCGCGTTTGCGCTGAAGCTGGCGTTTCGTCCCGCCAAATTAAAGGAGAGGTCGCCGGCGCCACGTCCGCCGTAAGCGTCCAGGCTGCCGTCAGCGAAAAACACCTGCTTCGCCATCAGCCGGAGCTTGGACTTTACGTTCGTCCCCTGGATCGAGACGAAGCGGACAGAGTCCGCCTTCAGGTCCCCCTGGGCGGCAATCGTGGAAGACGACGGATCCATGAACGCACCGAGGTCCACCTGCTCCAGTTTACCGGAGACGTTGTGGACTTCGAAAATGATGACGGCAGGCTCGTCAGAGGGCAGAAGATACGACGCCACCAACTGTCCTCCCTCAAATTCCACCTTGGAAATCACTCCCCCAAAGGAGGTGTGCGCGCCTCCTGGCGATACCTTCTTTGAAGTTTTCGACGGAGTGGAATTCTCAAAGTTCCACCCCTCGTCGGGGTCCGAAATCAAATTGATCAACGCGTCATTCAGCTTCACTGACTTGATGACGACCTGCCGGCGCAATAGCCCGCCGGCGTCCAATGTGGCATCAATCCGAGAAGCCTTAACGAAATAGCCGGAAGGGAAGCCGGCGGGATTCTTCAGGGCGAAGTCGTCGACGCTAATCGACAGGCTTGGAAACAGAGTGAGGGCCAAGCGCCCGACTTCGACCGGCTTTCCGGTCTTTTCCTGGAGATAGGAGATAACCTCCGGGCGGTAGCGATCCAGGTTGAAAAGAACGGGTGC
>Ga0187858_10004052_pt1 | contig 13848 bp, 11 predicted proteins | sample June2016WEW_8_15_FD_133015 | JGI IMG/M metagenome (GOLD analysis project Ga0187858, IMG submission 133015) | Peatland microbial communities from SPRUCE experiment site at the Marcell Experimental Forest, Minnesota, USA - June2016WEW_8_150 | ecosystem: Environmental > Terrestrial > Soil >...
GCCGCCGACATTGTGCTGGGCCAGCCCAATATGACGACGTACGTGCAGATAAATATTGCCGAACAGTCGACGTCCGCCGCAAACAACAACCTGCTCACTCCGGTTTCGGTGACTTCCGACGGTACGCGCTTGTTCGTTGCGGACCTGGGCTACAACCGGGTGCTGATCTGGAATACAATTCCGACCGCCAACCAGCAGCCGGCGGATGTCGAGGTGGGGCAGCCGAACATGGCCGGCTCCCTTCCCAACAATGCTTTTACTTGTTCCATCTCGGGAACCTGCCCGGCCACGGCCACCGGCCAGGGCGTCGAAACGGCGTTGCTCTGTACCGTTTCCAACGGAGTGGATTTCAATAACAATCCCACATACCCCACACTGTGCGGGTCCACGCTGAGTTTTCCGCGCTTCGCCCTGTCGGACGGAACGCGGTTATACATCGCCGACGGCGGCAACGATCGGGTCCTGGTTTTCAATACGATTCCCACCGTCAACGGCGTGGCTCCGGATGTGATACTCGGGCAAACCAGCGATACGTCCGACGAGGCCACCGACGGGTCCGACAGCCTGAACACGCCGATGGGGCTGGCCTGGGACGGCACCAACCTGTACATCGCGGACTGCTACAACCAACGCATCGTAGTTTACACTCCCAACGGAGAGAACCTGCCCTACTCGGCCGTGCGGAACGCGGCCAGCATCAATATCTACGCGGTCGGCACGGTGACCATCGGCGGCACGATCAAAGCGGGCGACAAGGTGACGGTCACTATCGGAGTGAGCACATCGACGACAACGGCGAGCTACCCGTATACCATTCAAAGCGGAGATAACGCGGCCGCGATCGTGAACGGGCTGGTGGCGCTGATCAACGCCGGCGCCAGCGGAGATCCCAACGTGCTGGCGACAGCCGACGTAGCCGCCGATGAAGTCGTGCTGACCGCCAAAACGCCGGGCGCCGATGGGGATAACGTGACGCTGGCCGCCAGTATCTCCACCAACGCAACGGTCACAGCAGTCACTAGCGGCGCGAATCTGAACGGGGGAGGCGATGCGGCCTCCATCGCTCCCGGGTCTATTGTCGAAATTATGGGGACCAATCTGAGCGACAACGTAACGATGTCCGCTCCCGCCGGCGCCCTGAATCTGCCCACCAGTCTGGGCGGCGTGCAGGTGTCCTTCAACGGAGTACCCGCGCCGCTACTGTACGTTTCGCCCACCCAGATCAACGCACAGGTTCCCTTCCAGTTCGAGTTCACCTCGGGCACCGTCAATGCCTGGGTCCGCACGCAGAACCCCGATAACTCGGTCACAGTAACCAATACCGTGGGCGTGAGCATTGTGCCGGCGAACCCCGGCATATTCGCGCAGCCGGGCAACGATCCGCGGGTGGCCATCGCCATGCACTCCTCGAACTACGCTTCCGCGCTGATTTCGGTGGATGGGGTCGTCCACGGAGGCGACGTCGGCACGATCTGTATCGGGTCGACGGCAACGCTCACTCCCGTCAGCGTGGCGCCCGCCACGGGCTGTACGGGCCAGACATACAACTATACGGTACAGGAGACCGATACGCTGGCCACGGTCGTCAGCGCGTACCTGATCTTGATGGCCAACGATCCCCAGGTAACCGTGCAGGCGGCGGGGGAATTTACCCGGATCGTGGTGTACGCGAGAAATCCCGGTTCGGCTGGTAACGGCATTCCGATTAACGTGGCCGTCAGCACCGGCGCACGCCTGCTGCTGACGGCAGTGGGCCCCGCGGTTCCCAGCCCTGGCACAGGCGTGCTAACGTGCTGCGCGAGCACGGCGGGCGCCATGGTGACTCCCACCTCGCAGGCCGTGCCCGGCGAAACCATCATCGTGTATGCCACCGGGTTGGGTTTGCCTGTCTTGACGCCGCCCGTGGCGCCGTATCTGGTGACGGGCCAAAAATATCAAGGACCGGCCAATAACACTCCGGGGCAGTCGGTCTCCGCTTTGGTCAACTCTTTGACAGCCAATGTCATCGAAGCCGCGCTGATCCCGGGAACGGTTGGTCTGTACCAGGTATCCCTGCAATTGAACTCCTCTATCGCGACTGATCCTTTCGCGCAGTTGACCATCGCGCAGAATGACTTTGTGAGCAATGTCGTTACGATTCCGATTCAAGTTGTCCCGCTGCTGTCCTCGCTCACCTGCTCTACTGCCTCGTTGAATTCGGACTCTTCGACTACCTGTACCGTCTTGCTATCCGTGGCGGCGCCTTCCGGTGGCGTAACGGTCCTGCTCTCCAGTTCCAGCACCCTGCTCGAAGTACCTGCATCGGTTAGCATAGCTGCCGCGGCCACCTCGGTTACCTTTACGGCAGCCACGGGCACGATCCCATCCAGTCAATCGGCCACCATTACCGCCACCCTGAATAGCTCGACAGCGAACCTGACCTTCACGCTAAGTCCCTGACGACAACGGCGCCCAACGATGTCTTTCTGGCAGCCTGCCGGGGTCGGCGGTGCGCCGTCACAGCGGCTGCGATTGCGCGCCGTTCGTGGTCATGGCGTGGCGCACGCACTCTTGCGTGCCCGTCGGCACTCGTGCCGACGCCCGCCCCTGACAGAGCGTTAGCATGCCTGCAAGGGTGCCGAGAAGAGTCTCAACACGGCACGCGCGAGTGCGTGCGCCACGTCATCGAGCCACACGTGAGAAATGCGGGCTAGGCGCCGGACTGTGCGGTCTTGAGGAAGGACAGTCCCTGGGCTGGATCGCCCCTCGCGGAAGCGGCAAACGCGGCCACGCCGAATGGGCGGTGGGCTATTTCTTCGGCTCCAGCTTCAGGTTCATCACGGCCTGCTTACGAGTGTCGAACGAGCTGAGCGTCTTGGGACCGCAAGAGGCGCCCTCATAGTCGGCGCGCACCTCGTAATCTACGTCGGTGCTGAGGCCGTGAAAGTAATACGCCCCCTTATCCTGCGTGATGAAAGAGCGGATCTGCAGGCTCTTGGTGTTCTTGAGCTGCACTACCGCCCCGTTCACGGCGTCGCCGTTTGCGGCGGTCACAACCCCCTGCACAGTGCGAATGTTGGCGTCCGCCTTCTTCTTTTCCGCGCGAGCGGGCCATGCCGAAAGAAGGAGGGCACAGACGGCCGCGGCCAGAAGCTGCCGCCTCACTTCCAGTCCTCCTCGGATTCTTCCTCTTCGGCGTCCTCGAGGAAGTCCTCGTCTTCGTCCTCCTCCAGTTCGTCGGCGGACTCCAGCTCCAGAGGATCGGTACCGATCACCTTGAGGTCCGCGCCGCACTCATCGCAACTGATGGAGTCGCCTTCATCGACGTCTTCTTCATCCACATCAATCGCCCCATCGCATACCGGGCATGTCACCATAAATCGAAGTCCTCCCGACCACCCTACATTACATTTATCGAAAGTCCCGGGTGCTTGCAACTGTATTGTACAGCGTCTTCGAGGTTAGCGAGCGGCCTGTTTCGCCAGGCGTCGCCGCGTAGTGGCCGGCACGATTCCTTTCAGCCGCAAATACATAAAAAGCTGGGATCTGTGCGTGAGCTCATGCTCCTTAACGAACTGTAGCATTTCCAGGCGCGTAACCCGCATGCCGTCCACCCGCGTAATCATGCCGGAGTAAAACTCGGGCGATTGGGCCGCCAACTCCGCCGCGCGCTGTTCCACCGAGGCGCGCAATTCGCGCGCGAGGTCGGCGGCTCCGGCGCCCTCGGGCAACAGGGCAAACTGCGCCATCTTCTCGCGGAACTGCGGACCGCCCAGCTCTTGTTCGCCTTGGAGCAGCAGGCCCGTGAGGCCGTGCCCGGCGATCAGGATATGGCGCGCGATCTCCCGGAAAGTCATCAAGTCCGGAGTGGGCTTGTAATCGAGCTCGCCGGCGGGGAACTCTTCCACCGCTTGGGCGGTGTCCTGCCTCACCGTTTTCCAGGAATCCAGAAGCGCATCGAGTCTGACCATACGTTCCATTGTACCCGTGGGTGGTCTATGATGCCCTCATGAACCGTCGCGATTTTATTCGTACGGGCGGCGCCGCGGCCGCGCTTCCAGCAGCGGCAGGGTGGGCGGAGGCCGCCAAGGGCGCCATGCGCATCACGGGGCTGGAGACCGACCTGCTGCGCTTTCCGCCCGGCAAGCCGTTTGCCGATGCCATTCACCGCTTCGGCGCGGAATCGGGCGGCGTGGTCTTGCGCCTGTTGACCGATGCCGGCATCGCTGGCTGGGCGTACAGTCCTTTCGGCACGATCGCGGGCGGTCCACGCGTGGTGCAGACGATTCTGGAGGAGGAGGTCAAGCCCGTCTTGATGGGCCAGGATCCGGCGTTTCCCAAACGCCTGCGGGCCGGCCTCTGGAAGGCAACTGAATACCAGGGCGTGCAAGGCGTGGGGCAGTTCGCAATCGCGGCCGCCGATATCGCGCTCTGGGACATTTTGGGAAAGGCCGCCGGCCTGCCATTGTACAAGATGCTGGGCGCTTACGCCGATCGCGTTCCCGCATATTCGATGTGCGGCTGGTATTACGAAAACGATGGCGATCTTTCGCAATTCAAGCAGTCCATTGCCGGGGCTTTCGAAGAAGGTTTCGGGGCCGTTAAGATCAAAGTGGGCCGCGCCACGCTCGATGACGACACACGACGGATTGAGGCGGCGCGCCAGATCGCGGGAAAGGAGCGGCGCATCATGGTGGACGCCAACCAGGCTTTCCATCTGCGCGAGGCCGTCGAGCGCGGCCGAGTCTATCAGCAGATGGGCTGCTATTGGTACGAAGAACCCCTGCCGCCATACGACCATGCGGCCTACGCGGAGCTGGCGCGCGAGCTGGATATTCCGATCGCCACCGGCGAGAACGAATACACCAAGTTCGCTTATGCGGACCTGATCGGCCGCCGTGGCGTCGATATTGTGCAGCCCGACAACCGGCGCTCGGGCGGCGTGAGCGAGTGGATGGAAATCGCCGCCATCGCCGCGGGGTTCGGCCTGGATGTGGCCAGCCACGGCGGCGGCGCCACCAACGTGCACATGCTGCTGGCGATGCCCAACGCCATTTACCTGGAGAGTGGCAGCCTGAAGGGCGCACCATCCAGTGTGGAAGAACTGCGCATGCACGGCGGCGAAATCCTGGCGCCTGAGATGCCCGGCATCGGCAGCGAGCTGCGGCCCGATTTCATCCGCAAACACAAGGTGGCATAATGCTGGAAAAAGTCGATCTGACGCGCGCGACACCCAAGGAAGAATACAAGAGGCGACTGCCTGGGCTGCAGGCTAGCCTCTACGAACTGCAGCTCGCGGCTTCGGAAGCCGGCCTGCCAAGCGTCATCGTTTTCGAAGGCTGGGAGGCAGCCGGCAAGGGCACCTGCATCAACGTGCTCACCAGCCGGCTGGAGCCGCGCGCCTTCCGGTTGCAGGTGATCCACGAACCGCGCACGCATGAGCTGCACATGCCGTGGCTCTACCGGTTCTGGGGGCGCATTCCGAATTACGGGCACATGGCCATCTTCGACCGGAGCTGGTACAGGCGCGTGCTGGAAGAGCGCGTGGAGAAGATCACGCCCAAGAGCGAATGGCAGAAAGCGTATCGCGACATCACGGATTTCGAGCGCACGCTGGCGGATGACCGGTATGTCTTCGTGAAGCTCTTCTTCCACATCGGCAAGAAGGAGCAGAAGAAGCGCTTCCGCAAACTGGAGAGCCATCCGCTCACGCGCTGGCAGGTGCAGCCGGCGGATTGGAAGCGGCATAAGCAATACGACGAGTACCTGGTAGCCGTCGAAGAGATGCTGGAGCGGACCGAATCCGAATGGGGGCCGTGGACCATCGTGGAAGCGACCGACCGTTATTGGACGCGCATCGCGGTCTTCGAGGCGATCATCCGCGCGCTGAAAGCCGGCGCCGCGCGCCGCGGGGCGGGGAAGGCCTGAGCATGCTGGAAACCCTGGATCTCGGCAAGCGCCTTACCAAGCCGGAGTATGTTCGCGATCTGCTGCACTACCAGGTGCAGTTGCGCGAGCTGGCGTGGCAGCTCTACCTGCGCAAGCGGTCGCTGGTGCTGGTGTTTGAAGGCCGCGACGCGGCGGGCAAGGGCGGCTGCATACGGCGGCTGACCGAGAAGCTCGACCCGCGCGGCTACGAAGTGTTTCCGATTGCAGCGCCCGAAGGCGACGACAAGGCGCATCATTATCTGTGGCGCTTCTGGCGGCGGCTACTGCCTCCGGATGAGAAGCAGATCCTCATCTTCGACCGAAGCTGGTATGGCCGGGTGCTGGTGGAGCGCGTGGAAGCATTCTGCAAGGAAGACGCCTGGAAGCGCGCCTATCGCGAGATCAACGACTTCGAGCGCCAGCTTGTGGACGCAGGGACCGTCGTGGTGAAGTTCTGGCTGCAGATCAGCCCCGAGGAGCAACTGAAGCGGTTCGAGAAGCGCCAGAATACGCCATATAAGCGCTGGAAGCTGACTCCGGAAGATTGGCGCAACCGCGAAAAATGGGGCCGCTACGACGAGGCCGTGGAAGACATGCTGCTCAAGACCAGCACGCTGACCGCGCCGTGGACGGTGGTGGAATCAAACTTCAAATGGTTCGCGCGGGTGAAGGTCTTGAAGACCATCGTGGATACCGTCAGCAAGTCGCTGGCGTATAAGCCGGCCGACCTGGTGGGCCCGGTTAAGGCGAAGAAGTCCGTTAAGAAGAGCAAGCAGGAGAAGGCGAGTAAGAAAACACCCTAGCGTGGTGGGGCAGGCGGGGCAGGCGCTTTCGCCTGCCAACCCTAGCAGCTAGGAAGGCACGCAGACGGAAGCGTCTGCCCCACCGGTTGTACAAACCGGCATCAGCACGGCAAACAGGTTCATCCTGATCTCGACGGAGCGGAGTGGCGGTATGGCGTCGAAGACCACCAGATCCTCGCTCGTCACGGGGAGCGGTTTGCTGTCTCTCAATACCAGGAAGGCGGCGGCCCGGCAAGGCACGAAGGCGTCGCCCGCGTGGCCGACGGCCTGACTTACGGCCTGCGGCTGGGGCGGCTCCGGTTGTCGTTCGTCGTTCTGTGCAACCGGTGCGGAGCCCAGACTTCCATGCATGTAGGTTTGCAGGTCCTTGATGATCCGTTCCTCGGTGGCCCTATACCCCAGCTTGCGGATTAAATCCTTTAGTGCGAACGAGAGCATAAAGGCTAAAACGGCGCCGCCTACGAGCCAGAGAGATCCGATGCGTATGGCGTTGTTGTGGCGCAGAACCAACATCAGGCCCGCTGTGATCAGTAGCAACAACCCCGCGCTCTGGTGCATCCACCGTGTCGTATGTTTAAGCCTTCGCTCGGCAACTGGCGCATCCCAACTCATCGTATCCTCCTGAAGCCATCTTCAATGCATTCCGCGCGCCATTCGTAAGGGCAGCGTATCTTATTGAAAATAAGGCCACTGTCGCGGCCGTGGCGCGGAGTTGAGGGACAGGGTTGTCACCGTGAACAACGCGAGTGACACGGCTGTCACTCCGGCCGGGCAGCTTTGCGATTGGCGGGTGGCACGCCCGATTTCGCAGAGATTCGTTGCATACTGATGATTCACGCTTTTGCGAGCCCCGCCCCCTTCCGCGAACCATGCGTACGCCACGCCCGCCAGCATCCCGATGTTCCGCGAGACTGGCCGGTAGAAGATCCTGGAAGTTTTCAGGTGCCATCCACCCACCAAACCGGCTCGATTCGCAGTCACAACCGTCCAAAAGGAAGTCGGCCTGCCATCCAGCCCAATATTTCAATCACCTACAGCCCCTCGCCCATCCCACAGCGCCAGAACCCCGACCACGGCCATGCTATCGTGAGTGCAGAAGAGCGGGGCACGCTGCCACACCTCCAAACCTCGGCGCCGTAAGCGCAAAGCCGTAAGCGCAAAAGAGTGATACGAAATGACACGAAATGAAACACGTTGCAACGCCCTCCTTCAGTCCGATGACGGGCGAAGTCCCACCAATTCAATGAGATGAATAGGAATGTTACGGGCCCCCGGCAAAAAAAGGATGTTCTACGGCACGACCGCCCACGGCGAGACTGCGACGACTTCGCGGCGGAGTTGCGGCGTAGTTACGAGCCGCGGCGCGCGCGGATGCGGACCGTGCGGTCGAGCTCGTCGAGCACTTCAAGCACTTTGCGGGCGAGGTCGGGTTCCGGCGGATGCGCTTGTAGCCATTGCCGCACCTCGCGCGCGGCGGATTCGCTTTGCTGGCCGCCGATGAAGGCGTTGAGCCAGGCGAGGACGAAGAAGATTTTGCGGTCGCGCTTGATTTGGGGCAGGGAAGCGAGCGCGGGCTCCAAGTAGGGCAGCGTGAGGGCCGATTGGTTCCAGTAGTTGAAGGCTTCCAGGCTCTGCTGCACCCAATCTTCCGACAGCGTACGATTTTCGCGGTAATCGTCGAAATACCGTTTCTTGATGGCGGCGTCGGGCTGCGCGGCGCCGGACACGTACGCGTACTTGCGGCCGTCGCCGGTGGAGTCGCGCTCCTGTTCGGAGTGAAATAACGCAGGCGCTTCAGGATCGGCGTGCGCCAGCAAGGCTTCGATCATGATCCAGCGGTCCAGAGGCTTGATCTCCAGGCCCGGCACGGTGGACTTGCCGACCAGCAGACTCTTCAGGTGCGTTAGCGCTGGGGGCGTGACGGCGACGGAGCGGAAGGCGCGGTAATAAAGGATGCGCAGACTGAGGTCGGGCGCGTCTTCGGTGCGCTGCTCCAAGAGATCTTCGAGTTCACGGGCGAGGGAACTCCGCTGCGCATCCGAGAGGTAGCGCTGGAAGGCGGTGGTGGCGTGGGCTAGCACGCTTTGGGTCAGCGCCTCATCGGTTTCCTTGGGGAGTGCGCGGATGGCTAGATGGAGATAATCGGAGGGGGACATCTGCATTTCGCGCACGGCGTCCCAGAGGGCGCCCCAGATTAGGGCCCGCTCGAAGGGGTTGGCAGGCGGAAGCGCCTGCCCCACCTTGGTTAGTGCGTGCAGGCTGCGTTCGTCCAGGAGGAAACGGCCGTAGGCGTAGTCGCGGTTGTTGGCGAGCACCCAGGCGGGGCAGGGTTTGCCTACTGCTTCCGGTACAGGCGCTTCGGCATCGAGGAGGTCAGCGGGGATGGTTAGCGGGGTGCCTTCATTGTAGGCCAGCAGAAGCTCCGTACGGATGGGCCAGAGGTGGCCTTCTCCCAGCACATCCTTTTGGCGCAGAGTGAAGCGATCGATGCGGCCCTCGGCGCACGACCAGGCGACATCCACTTGGGGCATGCCGCGCTGCTTGATCCAGGCGTCCGCCCAAGCCTGGAGCGGCTTGCCGGAGGCGCGCTCATAGGCATGAATCAGGTCGCTCCATTCCGCGTTCTCGTAGGCGTGCTCTTGCAGAAACAGCCGCACGCCATCGCGAAAGGCAGTTTCGCCGATCACATAGGAAAGCTGGCGGAGCAGGCCGGGCGTTTTGGAATAGACAATCGCGCCGTAAGCCGATTTCGCATCTTTCAGGTTGGGGATCTCCTGATGAATCGGAGTGGTCCCCTGGGTTGCGTCGATGGCGTAGGCGGCCGGCTTGAACGATTGATAGAAGCGCTTCCAGATCTCATCGGGCGGATAGAGCGTGGCCAGCGTCTCGTAGGCCATGTACTGGGCGAATCCTTCTTTCAGCCAGAGGTCGTCGAACCAGCGCATGGTGACGAGATCGCCGAACCACTGGTGGGCGGTTTCGTGCAGGATCAAGGCGGCGCGCTGAATCTTGTCGCCGGCGGTGGGCACGGAGCGGAACAGGACGGATTCCTCGCGCAGAAAGGTGGCGCCGGCATGTTCCATTCCGCCGAATGCGAAGCCGGGAATCAATATCAGGTCGTACTTCCCGAACGGGTACGGTTGACGGAAATACTCGGCCATGTGGCGAACGCCCGCGCGGGCGATGCGCAGGACCTCGGGCGCTTCCTGGCTGGCGCGATCGAATTTCGACTGGCGCACGAAGAGGCGAAAGCCCTCGCCGGGAATCATACGGAAGGGTCCGGCGGCGAACGCGAACAGGTAAGTGGGGAGGGGACGTGTCTCGGCGAAATCGGTGTGGCGGAAGCCGGGCCTGGCGGGTGCGGCGCCTTCTATGCGGGTGTTGGAGACGGCGGTCCAGTTATCGGGCGCGGTGATGTCGAGGTCGAAGCGCGCTTTCAGGTCGGGCTGGTCGAAGCAAGGGAAGGCCTGGCTCGCGTCCATGGGAACGAACAGCGAGTAAACGTACTCGGCGCCATCGTCGCTGTCGCGGTAGCGGGTGATGGCGCGCCCGGAGGTGGCGATGCCGGATTCGAAGCTGAGCGCGATGGTATTGCTGCCTGTTGTGAAGTAGCGGCCAGGAAGGATGATGTGGCCGTTTCTGCTTTCGGCTTCGGCGTGCGCGCCGTTGACGGAGACGTTGCTGAAGGTGCCATCGCGGAAGTCCAGCACGACCGGATCGTTGGCGGCGGCGAGTTGGAACGAAATCTCTTCGCGGCCGGGGAGGCGGTCGGCATCGGGCACGAGGTCGAGGGAGAGGCGATATTTAACGTCTGAGATGCGGGCGGCGCGCTGGCGGGCGAGTTCGTGGGAGATGCCTTCGGTGGGGGATTGGGCTTGGAGGGACATGTTGAGGAGAAGACAGCACGGCGAACTGAAGTTCGCCGCGGCACGCTTAAGCGTGCGCCACGTCATGCCTGGAAGACTTTCTCGCCAGATAAATAAGTAGCGTGGATAGAGATAGTTTTCTGTTCGGAGTTGAAGTGATACTGGACGATGTCGGCGCGGTCGCCAGGCACCAGACCGCCGAGTCGTCCTCGCACGCCGCCGGCGCGCGCGGCGTTGGTGGTGGCCATGCGCACGGCGTCGGCCAGGCTGAGGCCGGCGATGCGCATGAGGTTCTCGATGCCGTGGTCCATGCGCAGGGCGGAGCCCGCCAAGCGCTCCTGGCCCAACAATACCACGCGGTTATCGGAGGTTAGTTCAACTGCTTGTTCACCCAATTGGTATCGTCCGGGCGGGCAGCCGGCGGGCGCGGCGGCGTCGGTGATCAGCACAGAGCGATCGAGGGTCTTGGCGCGTAGGGCAACTTTCAAGAACGAGGGCGGCAGATGGATGCCGTCCACGATGAAATCCGCCATGAGGCGGTCTTCGGCAAGCTGCTCCCAGATGTAATTTGGGTGGCGGCGCATGACGGCATGCGCGCCGTTACCCAAGTGCGTGGAGAGCGTGGCGCCGGCGGTGACGGCATCGGCGATCTGCTGGGCGGTGGCGTTGGTGTGACCGATGCTGGCCACCACACCTTCCGCAGTGATGGCTTCAATGTAAGCCGTCGCCTGCGGCCATTCCGGCGCGAGGGTGACGATGCGTACACGGTTGCCGGTGGCCTCCTGCCAGCGGCGGAATTCGTCGAGATCGGGCGGGCGCACCCAGCGGCGGGGATGCGCGCCGCGGGGGCCATCGTCGGGTGAGATGTGGGGCCCTTCGACATGAAGTCCGTCAATGGCGGCGCCTTCGCGCAGTGTTTCCCTGGCGCGCGTGAGGTTGCGGAGGGCGCCCAACATATCATTGGGGGAGCCGGTGATGACGGCAGGATAGAAGCGCGTGACCCCGGTCGAGAACAACATCCGGATGGATTGCGCAATCTCTTCCAGCGTGCATTCTGGATTGTTATAGTCCACGCCGTGGAAGCCGTTCACTTGGATGTCGATCCACCCCGGGCTCAGGTAAAGGGCAGCCGGTTGGCCGGCGGGCTCGACCGCCGAGATGGTGCCATCGAAGGATACCCGCACGGGGGTCCCGGCGACGGTTTCAATTCCGATACAATTCATGCAAGCTCTGCTTTATTCACAGGATTGCCACAATTCGACGCGGCCAACTTCAAGACATTTCAGCCTCACAAAATTGTTGAAAATGGCGTCGAAACGACAATTCCGACTGGCGTTGGACGGGCGCATAGGCTACAAAGAAATAGTCCATCGGCTGCAGCGCATCCCGGAAAGCAAATCTCGGGGGAGGTGGCGTTCCGGGGTGTGCATGCAGCATCCTTACCTGTCAACGCCCACTGGCTGTCGCGCGTGCACCGGCGACAGCCACCCATACCGGTCCGGGGCGGCGCCGTTAATCAGCGCGAAGAATTCCTTTTGCAGCTTTTCGGCAATGGGTCCGCGTTGGCCTTTACCAATCGGAATGCGATCGACCGATCGGATCGGCGTAATCTCCGCGGCGGTTCCGGTAAAGAACACTTCGTCGGCGATATACAGCATCTCGCGCGGGATGATGGTTTCGACGACCGGGATATCGAGGTCCCGGGCCAGGTGCAGGACGCTGTCGCGGGTTACGCCGGGCAGCACGGAGGCGCCCAGCGGGGGCGTGAGGATGCGGCCGTCGCGCACCACGAAGATGTTCTCGCCTGAGCCTTCGCTGACGTAGCCGGCTTCATCGAGCGCGATACCTTCCGTGTAGCCGTTGGTGATGGCCTCCATCTTGATGAGCTGCGAATTCATGTAATTCGCTCCCGCCTTGGCGAGGGCGGGCAGGGTGTTGGGGGCGATGCGCTTCCAGCTCGAGACGCAAACGTCGACGCCTTGGGCCAGCGCTTCTTCGCCAAGATATTTGCCCCAGACCCAGCAGGCGAGGTAAACGTCCACGGGGTTGTTCAATGGATTGACCCCGACATCGCCGTAGCCGCGGATCACGATCGGGCGGATATAGCAGGAGTCCATGTGGTTGACGCGCACCAGCTCCTGCATGGCTTCGGCGAGCTCCGCGTGCGAGTAGGCGACCTCCATGCGGTAGATTTTGGCGGAATCGAGCATACGCCGCACGTGTTCGGGCAGGCGGAAAATGGCGGGTCCGGCGGGCGTGGCATAACAGCGTATCCCTTCGAAGACGCTGGTCCCGTAGCTCACGACGTGAGACAGGATGTGTATGTTGGCTTCTTGCCAGGGTATGAAGCGTCCGTTGCGCCAGATTTTTTCGGTGGGCTGCAGCATGGCTTAATTATAACGTAGGGATTTGGAATTGCAGTTCGCTTAGAATAGCCAATTATATGCGTGTTGCGGTGCTTTCGGACATTCACGACAATCTCTGGAACCTGGCGGCGGCCATCGACTACGTGAGCGCGGCGGAGGTGTTGATCTGCTGCGGCGATTTGTGCTCGCCGTTCGTGATGGATCAACTGGCGCGGTTTCCGGGGCAGGTGCACATCGTGTTCGGCAACAACGACGCGGACCTTTTCCGGATCACGCGCAAGTCGTCGGACCGTGTGCGCGTGTACGGCGAGTTTTTCGAGACGGTGCTGGATGGGCGCAAGGTGGCGGTGAACCATTTCGACTACATCGCGAGGCCGATCGCGGCGTCGGGTCTGTACGACATGGTGTGCTACGGGCACAACCACGAATTCAGCGTGGCGCGGATCGGGCGGACGCTGGCGATCAATCCGGGGCCGATCATGGGGGCTCGGTTTCCGGGCGGCAAGTGGGAAGATGTGGCGGCGACGTTCGTGGTGGTGGATATGGAGAGTCAATCGGTGGAAGCGTTTGAGGTTGGGGAGGGGCGGGTGGTGAAGCCTCATGGGTTCAGGGTGGTGGAGGGCTGGCCAGGCACATAAGTTTCCATAATATCCGTTATCGGAAGTCACCGTGGCGGCCCTCGCCGACCTCGACTGAGTAAGGCGCCCAGGTCCGCTCGTGGACGTGAGTGGCATTCGGGGCGAATGCCACTCAGCTATACTGGAGGAAAAACCGTGACCATCGAAGAACGCCTGGACCGCATCGAGCACATCACCGCCGGCTCCGACGAACAGCGCCGCAAAGACCGGGAGATCGACCGCGCCCTCTGGCGCGACACACAGCGCCAACTCAACGAACTCACCCTCA
>Ga0187858_10004062_pt1 | contig 13836 bp, 8 predicted proteins | sample June2016WEW_8_15_FD_133015 | JGI IMG/M metagenome (GOLD analysis project Ga0187858, IMG submission 133015) | Peatland microbial communities from SPRUCE experiment site at the Marcell Experimental Forest, Minnesota, USA - June2016WEW_8_150 | ecosystem: Environmental > Terrestrial > Soil >...
CCGTGCCCGTCTCCCAAGCGGACCGCCTGGTTCCAACTGTCCGTAATGCCGCTGCCACGGCCCCAGACTGGCGCCGTAATCTCTCATTTCGATATCACGGACCGGGCCGTGCTCGCCAAGAAACTTCATCGCAGTGAAGCGTTCTACGGCGCGTTGATCGAGAATGCCGCGGACGTCGCCGCGATCCTGGCGCCCGACGGGACCATCCGCTACCAGCATCCTGCCTGCGCGTGCGTGCTTGGTTTCACGCCCACGGAACTGGTGGGCCGGCAAATCTTCGAATTCGTGCACCCCGATGACTTGGACTCGGTCCGCGCTCTGCTACGCAATTGCCTGCGGCGCCCGCATTTGAAGCACTCCGCCGAATACCGTGTCCAGGACAAACACGGCGCCTGGTTGGTCCTGGAAAGCAGCGTCCGGAGTCTGGTATCGAATCCGGTGGTCGCTGGAATCGTCATGAATTCACGCGACATCACGCATGCGAGACGGGCCCGGGAAGCCTTGTTGGAGAGGCAGGAAACGCTGGAACACAACCGCGACGAGTTGCGGCTCCTGGCTACGCAGTTGTTCCGCGACCAGGAGGACGATCGCCGGCGGGTCGCTGCGGATTTGCACGACAACCTGGCCCTGCGTGTGGCGGCATTGGCCCTGGAGGCGGGGACGCTGGCCTCACGTGCGGCTTCCACGCTGGCCGTGCAGGCGGGCTTGCATTCCTTACAGGACCGCGCGGCCAGGCTGGGCCACGACCTCTGCCGCATTGCTGACGGATTGCGTCCCTCCGTGTTGGCGCACCTCGGCGTGGGCGTGGCTTTGCGCGACCGCTGCGCGGAGTTCGCCAGGAAAACGGGCATTCCGGTCCACTACTCGCACCGCGGGCTCTCCAGCCATATTCCTCAGGAGATCGCCGCCTGCCTGTACCGCACCACGGAGCATGTCTTGGACGGCATCGCGAAACATGGCGGAGTCGAACGCGCGTCGTTGACGGTGAGCAAGGCTGCCACGGGCCTACGGCTTACCATCCGTTATAACGGCGCTGGCTGCCAGCCGCAAGAAGTGCGGCCCGATTCCAGCCTGGATCTCCTGAGCATGCAGGAGCGCTTGCGGGCCGTGAACGGGTCCATATCCGTCCGCGCGCGGCCCAGGCACGGGATGGAGATCGTAGCGCTCGTGCCGCTGGTGTTCCCCGCCGATCAACCACGCCACTCAGGACTATAAGTAATAGTACTAAGCCCCCACGCGGGCCGTTTCAGAGGAACTCGGCTTGCAGGAATTATCAACAGTCAGCATTAGGTTTGCATAAAATCGCTTGATAAACTTGCAGGCAAACTTAATTACTGATGCCTGGCCCATCGCTTGTTCCCTTGTGACAGAAATCGTCAACTTACTTTTATTTTCACTTCTTCCATTTTAGTACTGCGAGACTGGGCCGTTAGATTGTATACTTACACACGAGTCCCGGGGAGGGGACTAGAGTGGGAATTCTTGAAATTTTCTTCTAAAACGAATTAATGAGGTCTACGGGCCGTGGTAATGGTTGGTTTTTACGATTACCGTTTGGTCGCTCTCTCCGTCGCGATCGCGATCCTGGCTTCATATACCGCCCTGGATCTCGGCGGCCGGGTAACCGCTTCTCGCGGATGGGTCCGGCTCCTCTGGCTGGCTGGCGGCGCCACGTCGATGGGTGTCGGCATTTGGTCACTGCACTTCGTCGCGATGCTGGCCTTCACCTTGCCCGTTCCCGTCGAGTACGACTGGCCCACGGTTTTCCTATCTCTGCTCGCCGGCATTTTCGCTTCCGCCGTGGCCTTGTTTGTCGTGAGCCGGCAGACAATGGGATTGCTGCGAGTCCTGGCCGGCGGCATCTTTATGGGCGGCGGCATCGTAACCCTGCATTACACGGCAATGGCGGCGATGCGTCTGCCCGCGATGTGCCGCTATTCTCCAGCCCTAGTGACCCTTTCGGTCCTACTCGCGATAGCGGGTTCCCTGATTTCGTTATGGCTCACATTTCATTTCCGGGATGAGCCTGCCCGCCGGACGTTGCGTAAGGCCGCCAGCGCGCTGCTGATGGGCGCCGCGATCGGCAGCATGCATTACACCGCCATGGCGGCTGCGAGTTTCACGCCCTCCGCGATGGTCCCGGACCTGTCCCACACCCTGAGCGTCTCTTTCCTCGGAGCCGCCGGCATTAGTGCCGTCAGCGGAATGGTCCTGGTGCTGACGCTGTTTACCTGTCTGGTGGATCGGCTTCAGGAGAAAAACTCGCTGCTCGACGAGTTGTTCGAACAGGTGCCTCAAGCCGTCGCCTTAACTACCGCGGACATTCGGATAGTCCGTGTGAATAGGGAGTTCACACGGCTCTTTGGCTACACGCCACAAGAAGCCCTCGGCCGCCGCATCAGCGAGTTAATCGTCCCCGACGAGTGGCGGGACGAGGATCGCAGATACATGGATCTGGTGGCGCACCGGCACCGCGTAGATGCCGAGGGCGTGCGCCGCTGCAAGGAGGGCAGCCGTTTGCACGTCGCCATGACCTATGTGCCCTTTCTGGCGCCCGGCGGAGACGCCGCGGTCTATGCGATTTACCGCGACATCACGGAGCGCCGGCGGGCGGCCGAGGCACTCCGGGCTAGCGAAGGCCGCTGGCGCGCCATCTTCGAGAATTCGGCGGTCGGCATCGCCCTGGCGGACCGGCAAGGTAAGTTCATCGCCACGAATCGCGCTTATCGGGAGATGGTGGGTTACTCGGATGAGGAACTGCAGGCGATGTCCTTCATGGACCTCACGCACGAAGAGGACCGTCCGGCAAATGCGGCCCTGGCCCAGGAACTATGGGATGGCAGGCGCCAGCAATTCCGGTTCGAGAAACGCTATTGGCGAAAGGACGGAAGACTGATCTGGGTGAGGCAAACAGTCTCGAGAGCGTCCGGCTCTGAAACAACGCCTCCATTTGCCATGGCGATCATGGAAGACATCACCGAGCGCAAGCACGCCAAAGAAGCGCTGCGCGAAAGCCAGATGCGCCTGGCATTGAGCGTCAAGGCATCCAATACGGGATTGTGGGACTGGAACCTCGAAACCAACGAACTGTATGTCTCCCCGGAAGGCAAGAGCCAGCTTGGTTACGCGGACCGCGAAATCGCCAATCGCCTGGAGGAGTGGGAAACCCGGATACACCCCGAGGACCGGGAACGCGTGCTCGCGACCGTCCGCGCTTTCCTTGAGAGTCCCGGGCCGGGTTACGAGATGGAATGCCGGCTGCGCCACAAGGACGGCTCTTACCGCTGGATTCTCAGCCGGTCGTCGGTCCTGCGGGACGCGGACGGGAAACCTTATCGGATGCTGGGCGCACATCTCGATTTCACGGAGCGTAAACGGAACGAGGAAAGGTTGCGGGAATACGAAAAAGTTGTGGAGAACTTGCAAGAGATGATCATGGTGGTGGACCGCGAATATCGCTACCTGATCGCGAACCGCGCATTCCTGAACTATCGCGGCATGGAGAGGGACCAGATCGTCGGCCGTCTGGTCTCGGAAGTACTGGACAAGGAAGTCTTCAACAGGGTTGTCAAACAAAAAGTGGATGAGTGTTTGCAGGGCAATGTCGTTCACTACGAGTTGAGATACAACTATCCTCAATTTGGCGAAAGGGACTTGTTCATATCCTACTTCCCCATCCAAGGCTCCGCCGGCGTCGATCGCGTAGCTTGCGTTTTGGAGGACATCACCGAGCGGAAGCGGGCGGAAAAGGAACTGCAGCGTTCGCTCGCACAGTTGCGCAAGCTCGCTGCGCGCCTGGAGACTGTGCGCGAAGAAGAAAGGACCAGGGCGGCGCGGGAAATTCACGACGAACTAGGGCAAGCTCTGACTGCGATCAAACTGGACTTAACGGCGCTGCTGCGAGACCTGCCGCCGGACCGGGGGCCTGCTGCTCCGCGAAGGCAGTCTATCTTCAAGCTCCTGGATGAGACGATGCAATCGACCCGCAGAATCGCAACAGAACTGCGGCCGGCGGTGCTCGACGACCTGGGTCTGGCGGCTGCGGTGGAGTGGGCCGCGGAAGACTTTCAAGCGCGCACCGGAACCAAGTGCCAGGTCAGCCTTCCCGGGGCGGACATCGCTATGGATCCGGAGCGCGCCACGGCCGTCTTTCGCATCCTCCAGGAGGCGTTGACCAATGTCGCGCGGCACGCCAACGCAACTCAGGTGAACGTGCGGCTGGAGAAAGGAAATGGCGGCCTTCTCCTGGAGGTTCACGATAACGGCCGGGGGTTCGACGAAAAGCTGCTCTCCACCGCCAGTTCGCTGGGCATTCTCGGAATGCGGGAGCGCGCCTTGTTGCTCGGAGGCGAGTTCACCATCGGTGGCGCTCCCGGCGAAGGCACAACCGTGAGAGTGCGCATTCCGCAGGGGGGCGCGCAATAGCCGGAACAAGCAAATGATCAAGGTCCTCATTGCCGACGATCATGCCATCCTGCGCAGGGGATTGAAAGAGATCCTGATGCACGAGATGGAAGGCGCCGTCTGCAGCGAAGCCAAGGATGCGCAGGAGGCCCTTACCCAGGTTCAAAGGGGCGACTGGGATTTGGTGATCCTGGACGTCAGTATGCCGGGGCGAAGCGGGCTGGACGTCCTGACGGACCTTAAGGCGGCCCGGCCTAAACTTCCGGTATTGGTGTTGAGCATGCATCCCGACGACCAGTACGGCAAGCGGGCGCTCAGATCGGGAGCCTCCGGTTACGTGAATAAGGACAGCGAGCCCGAAGAATTAATCAAGGCTATCCGAAAGGTGCTCGCCGGAGGCCGGTACGTGAGCCCGAAGTTAGCTGAAAAGCTCGCGTCGGACTTGTCTGAGGATGCCGAGCGGCCCATCCACGAGATTTTGTCCAATCGGGAATTTGAGGTTCTGCGGATGATTGGCGCGGGTAAAACAGTCACCCAGATCGCTGGGGAACTGCACTTGAGCATGCCGACCGTCAGCACATATCGCGCCCGCATCCTGGAAAAGCTCAATATGAAAACCACGGCCGAATTGATGCGCTACGCGCTACGTAATCGCCTCGTGGATTGAAACGCCCCATGTCGAAGAAACACCGACAGGAACGAGGTATTTCGTTCGACAAGAAAATCCAATTTCAACCGCTAGCATCCTTGTGCTGCGAAGCGTCACAGTGATCTTAAGGGGCGTAGCTTGAACGTTGACGAGTCTCCGGACAACCGCGAGGCGTCCGCCTTGCCTTCGTGGGCCGAGTTGATCGACAAAATCAAACAAAACCGTGCGGATGGATTGGAGGAGTTGAACCGGGTTTTCTCGGGGGGCGTCCGTTATTTTCTGTGCAGACAGGTCGGGCGTCAAGGCCTGGACGAGCAGGTCCGCGACACTTTGCTAGTCGTGACGCAAGCCATCCAGCGGGGTGAACTGGATGATCCGGAGCGCTTGGTGGAATTCGTGCGCACGATCGTCCGATGCCAGGTCGCAGCCCAGATCGAGGACAACGTGCGCGCCCCCGAAACCGGCCCGGAGCAGGATGCGATCCATCGGGAGAACCAGGCGACAGCCCGAGAAGTATTGAGAGGCGCCGCGCCCGCCGATCGCGAGATGCTGATACGGTTCTACCTGCGCGACCAGCCCGAGGAACAGATCTGTAGCGAGATGGGCGTCACGGAAACCGAATTCCGTATGCTGAAATCGCGCGCCAAAGCTCGCTTCGAGGAATTGGGTAAGCGCTAGATTCTCGTGGCGCACGCACTCGTGCGTGCCGGGGTACCCCCTGGGTCGGGCACTCCTGCCGGCGCCCGACGTGGCTGCGGCACCCCTAGCGCCCCCCGGTGATCAACCGCGCGCCGCGATTGCGCGTGATGTAGTTGTACATCCACTCGACCAGCACCAACAGCCGGTTGTCGAATTCCACCAGGTACATCAGGTGCACGAACAGCCACACGATCCAGGCGAAGAAGCCGGAAATGTGCAGGCGGCCAAATGCCGCGACAGCTTGGTTCCGGCCGATGGTCGCCAGCGCGCCTTTATCGAAATAGTGGAATGGCGGTACGGTCTCTCCGCGCAGGCGGGACTGGATGGCTCGCGCCACGTAGCGGCCCTCGGCCATGGCCACGGGCGCTACTCCAGGAAGCGGCTGGCCGGTCTGGTGGCTGAAGTTCGCCAGGTCGCCTATGATGAAGATCTCAGGGTGGCCGGGCACCGTAAGATCGGGCTGCACGATCAGGCGGCCGCCGCGGTCTATCGGCGCTCCGGTGCGGTCAGAGAGGATTTTCCCCAGCCCGGAAGCCTGCACGCCCGCGGCCCACAGCACGGTCCTGGCGGCGATCCGCTCCACACGATCGCCGCTGCGCACCGTCACGCCCGCGCCATTCAGACCGACGACCATGGCGCCGGTACGGCAGCGCACTCCCAACTTCACCAGGGCCCGCTCGGCTTTGGCCGACAGATCTGGCGGGAAGGCAGGCAGGAAGCGATCCCCGCCTTCCAACAGTAAGATGGCGGCCTCCGCCGGGTTGATGCTGCGGAAGTCGTGGCGCAGCGTGTCATTGGCGATTTCTCCCAGCGCGCCCGCCAGTTCCACGCCCGTGGGACCCCCGCCGGCTATGACGAAGGTCAGCCATGCGCGGCGCTCCTCGGGGTCATGCTCGCGCTCGGCGGATTCGAAGGCCAGCAGAATGCGGCGGCGGATCTCCGTGGCGTCTTCGATGGTCTTGAGCCCCGGCGCCACCGCGGCCCAATCGTCGTGGCCAAAATAATTATCATGCGAGCCGGTGGCCAGGATCAGCGTGTCATACTGAGCATCGCCGTCATCCAGGCGCAGGCAGCGGTTCTCCACATCGATGTCTTTCACTTCCGCCAGCCAGACGCGGGCATTGCGCTGCCGGCTCAACACGTGGCGCACGGGCGAAGCGATCTCGCCTGGAGAGAGCCCGCCGGTAGCCACTTGGTAGAGCAGCGGCTGGAACAGGTGAAAGTTCCGCCGATCGATGACGGTGAGCTGGATGGGCGCGCGCTTCAGCGCCTGGGCGGCGTACAAACCGCCGAAACCCGCGCCGACCAGCACTACGCGGTGAGCCGCGGCGGTTGCTTCCATCTTCACCGCGCCTGCAGCCTGGCTTGCTGTTGCATGCTGACTTGGCGCAGCAGGATGAACGCCGAGACGTTCTCCGCCGTCAGCAAGCCGACCAGCCTGTCGCCATCCATGACCAGCGCGCAGGCGCGCGCGGCGGAGAGATCCGGCAGCACCCCGGAGAGCGGGGCGTCCGGCGCGACGTGGGGTGGGTTACGGTCCATGGCGGAAGCCACGTATGCATCCGGGCCTTCGGTCAACATGGCGCGCACCAGCGCGGCGCGCGTCAGCAGTCCCAGCACCGTGTCGCCATGCATCACGGGGAAATCGTGCTGGGAAGTGGCCAACAGCAGATTGCCGGCGTCGCGGATGCTCTCGCCGTGGGAGAGCGTGCGAAAGTCGGTGATCATGGCGGCGCGCACGGGAACGCCGGTGGTGAGCAGGCGGCCGCGCACCGCGGCGCCCTCCTGCGAAGCGCCGATGTAGATGAACATGGCGATGAAGACCAGGATGAAATTGGACGAGAGCAAGCCAAACAAGCCCAGCAGGGCGGCCAGTATCTGACCCGCGCCAGCGGCGATGCGGGTAGCTTCCTCCTCCGGCTTGAAGAGCGCCAGCAGCGAGCGCAGCACGCGGCCGCCATCCATTGGATACGCCGGCAGAAGATTGAACACGAACAGCAGGAAGTTGCCGGTGGCGATGCGCTGCGCGAGGTTGGCGTCGGTGGGATCCTTCAAAAGCTCCATAGGCACGAACTGGTGCCGCATGCCCAGCCAGATGAACAGGCCCGCGGCAATCAGAGCGTTGACCAGCGGCCCGCTGATCGCGATCCAGAACTCTTCGCGCGCCTTGGGCATACGCTCCGGGCGAGACACGCCGCCGATGGGGAACATGACGATCTCGGTGGTGCGTATCCCGTAATGGCGCGCCACCAGGGTGTGCCCGATCTCGTGCAGCAGCACCGAGCCGAACAGGGCCAGGACGTAAAGCGCGGTCATGGCGCCCGACTGCTGCCCGCCTACTCCGATAAATAGCAGGAAGATCAGCAGCAGGATGAACGTGAAGTGCAGGCGCACGGGCACGCCGAAGATGCGCAGCACGCCGACCGTGCCGGAGATGGGCGCCTGCTTCGGCTTGTCTTCGGATGGCGGCAGCGTATCGGGCATACAGAAGGGCAGCCCGCCCTCACGGACTTGGCCCGGTACCATTGTCGCGCGAATGCGGGGGAACGAGTGTTCCCCCAAACGACTGTCGCCTAAACGATCACTGGCTAGCGACGGTGATGAATGTGTTGAGCTGCGTTTCCCCTGCGCCCAGGAACGCGATCGCGATTTGATCGCCCGCCGTCAGAGATGGTGGCACCTTGACGTTGATCTGGTAGAGACCGGGGCCGACCAGGCCGGCAAAAGTGACCTCCGCTTCGACGGAGCCGATAACTACCGTGGGCGGAGCCGGAAGCGGCAGCGCGACCGGGATGGTCTGCCCATTGGGCGTCGCAGGATTGGTGGCGCCGAACCCTGTTCCATATAGCACGATGGTTTCACCGGGCGCCGCCCCGGTCGTGGTTACGCCGCTGATCAGGCCGGTAGGTCCGATCAAGGACCCGTTCGCGTGAGTCGCCGCGATATAGATGTGGCCGTTAGTCGTGTTCGTCCCGATCGTGAAGAACGACGGTGCGACAGCCTGCGCGGTCGCCGAGACAGCCGCGCCGGTAAGTCCGTTGTTGGTCGTTTGGATCTGCACCGGACCGGGATCGATGTCGGCGGGCATCAGAAAATTGATTTGCGTGTTACTGACGAAGCTGACGGGCGCGGCCTCGCCATTTACTGTCACTCCTACGCCGCCTGTCTCGGTCGGCAACGTGGTGCCGGTTACGGTCCAGTTGACCGGCAAAGGGGCCAGGGCCGCGCCTTTGATCGACACCCACGTGTTGGGCGCGACGTCCCCCACCAGGAAACTCCCAGCGTTCAAGATGCCTGACGCTTCGAAAGACGGTATCGGCTGAATGCTGCCGAGAAGGCCGTGAGCATAGACCGGGCCGTAGCTCGCGCCTCCACTTATGCCAGCCGTGAAGTAGAGGGTGCCTGGATCTTCGCTGTGGGCGCCGCCTCCGAAATTCAGGGACCACAAGCCCGGCATCGCGATTGACTGGCCGGTGGTATCGTTCAGGGTCCCTTGCAATTCACCGGTAACAAGGCTGAAGGCGTTGATCTTGCCATCGCCGGTGTTACCTACCAGGAGCGCGCCGGGGAACGGCGAAAAGGTCGCAGGGGCCACCGCCATTCCCCACGGCGAGTTCAGAGCGCCCTGGGAAATCATGTTGAAAACCAATTTGCCGGAGGGATCGAACAGGGCGACGTAGCCATTGCCCGGCCCGGCCACGTCATCGTGCTTCGCGGCATCCTGCTTGGCATAGGACACGTAGTAATTCCCGCCGATAACCACCAGGTTAAAGGGAGCGAACCCCGCGGGAATCGCGCTATCGGCAAATGTCATTGTTTTGACCGGGGTCAGGGTACCGTCGAAGACATCGACGTTCCCGCTGTTGAAGTTAGCCGCAAGCAGGAGCGGAGCGTCGGATGTGCCGCCGAGCGCGCAACCTTTGTAAACTGCGCCGGATTTGGAATTGTCGAATAATACGAGAGCGTTGGGGTTCGCCGCGGGATTCCAGCCGGAGATGAGTCCGTCTTCGGAACAGAAGATAAAGAAGGCCGGCTCTCCGGCCGCAACATTGAACGCGGCCGTATTCGACCCGAATGTGTTATAGATCACTCCAGTGACCGGTCCTCCTTTAGTCGCTCCGCCAGCCGCTGGTATGTCGACGACTAGCGGTATGATGTCACCAGCCCCGTCGTAGAGTGTGGAGGTGCCCGTGCCGTTGTTGCCGATCCAAAAGGGCGACGCGCCGAAGCCGTTGCCCCAGGGGTTGACCAGATTGGGATCCTGATGGTCGGCCATGCCAGCGAGGTCCGAAATCAGGTTGTGAACGAGGAAAACGTTCTGCCCGCTCTGGGCCGCCAGAGTTACGGCGATTACGCCGAGGAGAATTCCTAACCGCAGACAGGCGGCGCACGCGCCGCCAGTGGACTTGGGGAGCCGGTTGCATTTCATGCGCTCAGTGTACAGCGAGAAACGCGTCCAACCTGTAAACAGTGTGTAAACTCAAACCAGCGCTAATTAGACGTACTGAACCGCACCGCAGCGAGATAGGGAATGGCGGCTTACTTCAGGGTGCCCTTTGCCTTCGCGACGCTCAGCAGCGTCGGGTAGAACTGCACGAAGGTGTTGTCGACGGCGCCATGCTCGGCATGGCACGAATAGCAAGCCTCGGTCGCGGGTCTCTGTTTGCCCGTGGGGGAAGTTCCATCGCCGAAGCTGAAGAACGCCCACTTTCCCGGAAAACGGCTCTCATCCTTGACCTCCGCTTCAATGCCCGCGAGGTCACTCTGGTAATGCCCCGCTTTGTTGATGGAGCCTTTCGACTCAGAGGAGCGGACCTCGATGAGCAACATGGTCTTGTCCGGCCAGCGTCCGGTTTCCAGGAACGACTTATAGGCCGACGGCGTGACAAAGACATTATCGAACCGGGGAGTCTCCTCGCCCTTCGCTGCAAGCGGACCATAGTTCATTCCCAAGCCCGAGCTGAGGAAGACCCACTCGCGATAGTTGGCGGGAAACAGCAGTTCGCCTTTGGCGTTGAATTGAGGCCCATCAGACTGCGAAGGGCCCGTTCCGAGAAGTACGGCCGCGGCCAGCAGAGCGGGAGCCACTACGAACGCGATTTTATGTCTCATACAAAATCCTCGGGTGAAGCGTCAAACTGCGACTTGCAGCCGTTGCTGCAGAAGTAATATGTAACACCCTTATAAGTGGATCGCAACGGAGCTTCGGCCGAGAGCGCCATTCCGCACACCCGGCAGGCAAAGCCGCTTGCCGGATTCAACGGTTTTGCGTAAGCCTGATTTGCGCCCCCAGTGGAGTCCTTCCAACCTTCGCCCTGATACTCCATATAGAACGCGGTGCCCTCGGCCGACGCCCGCCCGAAGTAGCGTTCCACCACGCGCAAAGCTAGGTCGATTCCGGAGGTCAATCCGCCCGCCGTCGCCAGATTCGGCTCGGACTCGACGAAGCGGTATCCGCGCATGAGCTTCACATCGCGGAACTGCATCGCGAAGGGTCCGTAAGATCCATGGTGCGTGGTCGCCGCTTTGCCAGCGAGCAGACCGGTCTTAGCCAGGATGAACGCGCCCGCGCAGACAGACATGACCACATCAGCCGTCTTCGACGCCTTACGAATCCATTCCAACATGGCATCGTTCCCGCTTTGCGCCGGAATCACGATGACCTTGGGCACGGGGGCGTTCTCAAACGTGTAATCCGGCGTCAACTTGAGCCCGCCTGATGCGGTTACTGTTTTCGTGCTTTCGGCGACGGTGAACAGATTGAAAGCACTGCCACCGTTGGGACGGTTGGCATCCTGAAACACTTCCCAGGGTCCTGCGTAGTCGATCATCACCGCGCCGTCGGAGATTGCAACGGCGACGGGGATCGTGCCTTCTGCCGGCGGCTTCAACGGCTTCGGGCCGGCGCCGGATTGTCCGCCTCTCGCGAATGGGGTCGCGGCAGCGGCGACTGCCGCGGCTGTGAGTAGGGTTCGTCTGGTCATGGATGTTCTCCTTTGTAGCGTCTATTCGCAACGCAATGCATGTTGGGGATCGATGTGGGCGGCTCGCCGCGCCGGCAGGTAGGAAGCCACCAAGGCAGCGCCGAGCAGCAAGGCCGAAACTAAGACATAAGTGGGGACATCCATGGGAGTGACTTCGAACAGCACGGCCTTGAGCACTCCAGTCAGCGCCACGGCGCCCGCCAGTCCGATAGCCAGGCCGATCGCGACCAGCACCATTCCCTGCCGGATGATGATACCCAGGATATCCCACGGCGTGGCGCCCAGCGCCATACGAATGCCGATCTCGCGCACGCGCTGCCGCACGGAAAGGGCCAACATCGAGCCGATGCCCGTGACTGCGATGACCAGGGCCAATGTGGCGAAGAGGCCGAACAGGCGCGCGGTAGTGCGCGGCGACGAAACCGAATCGGCGCGAACCTGTTCAAGTGTCTTTTCCAGTGTGATCGCGGTTTGCGGATCTATGTCCAGGATGGCCCGGCGCACCTGGTTCGCCACGCTAGCGGGATCGCTTGCGGTCCGAACGAGAATATATCCGAGAGAGGCGAGTTGCGTCATGGGCCGGTAGAACTGGTCGGGAGTTTCGCGTTCGAGTCCGAATTCCTTCACATCGCCCACGACGCCTACAATCGTGATCCAATGCTCGCCATTGTCGAATGAAACCCGCCTTCCCAGCGGGTCGAGCGCGCCCCAGCGCCGGTGGGCCAGCGACCGGCTGATGACTGCCACCGGCAACGCTTCGGGGGTGTCGGATTCGCGGAACGTCCGGCCGCTGACGAGTGGAATTCCGAGCGTCCGGAAATAGTCGGGGGTTGCGGCGCGCATGGCTGCCACGGGCGGTGTCTCCGCGTCAGAGCGAGGAATGCCCTCGATCTGAAATGTCTGGCTCCAGCCGTTCGTTCCGAGTGTGTCGGGATCCAGCGGGAAGCTGGAGGAGAGCGCGGCCGACAAGACCCCAGGCTGAGGTTGTACTTTCTCGAGCAACCGGTCGGCTACGGATCGGATTTGCTCCGGCTTGGTGTAGCGGGACCAGTTCAGGTCGAAGCTCACGGCGAAGACCCGTTGCGGCACGAACCCGGCATCGACCCGCTCGAGTTGGATAAGGCTGCGAACCATCAGGCCGGCGCCGATGAGCAGCACATAGGAGAAGGCCACTTGCGCGGCGATGAGCGCGCTTCGCACCAGGTTCCGGCGCCCCTCGGCGGCGCGCTGGACGCCTGCCTTCAACCCGGTGGTCAAATCCGTGCGTGAGTACAGCGCCGCTAAAGAGCCGAAGACCACGGTGGTGGCGCCCGCGCACAATACCGCGAACAGCAGGACCCATCCATCGATGCCGATCTCGCGGGCCCGCGGGGTGAGTTGACTGACAAACTCCGTCATGAGCCGTAGGCTGCCGGTTGCGAAAAGTAGCCCCACGCCGGCCGCCAGAAGAGCCAGGATCAAACTCTCGGTAAGCAACTGCCGCAGCAGGCGACCGGCGCCAGCGCCGACCGCCGTGCGGATCGTCAGTTCCATCTCGCGCCGCGCCATACGCGCCAGGATCAGGTTCGCCACGTTGGCGCAAGCGATCAGCAGGACGAACGCGGCGGCTCCCAACAATAAAAGGAGCATAGGCCGAGCATGATGGGTCAGCTCGCTACGCAGCGCGCTGGACGCGATTCCGTAGCCCATCCCCTTGGTATACGATTTCGGATAATCGTGCTCCAGCCGGCGAGCGATCACGGACAGGTCGGCATGGCAGTGCTCCAGCGTCACCGCGGGCTTGAGGCGGCCGAACACGCTCATCATGCGGGCGTCCCGATTGCCGATCATGCGTTGCGACGATCGGAAGGGGCACGCCGATACGGGCATGTACACATCGTTTTCGTTGGGGTATTGCGGGATGGGAGGCAGAACGCCAACGACGGTATGCACGCGGTCGTTCATCTCGAAGGTCTTCCCTACGACGTGCGGGTCGCCGGCTTCGCTCGTTTTCCAGAATTCGTAACTGAGAATCAGCACCGCCGGCGCGCCGGGCTTATCGTCGTCCGGGCGGAAGGCCCTGCCCAGCAGAGGCTTGACGCCGAACATATCGAAGAACCC
>Ga0187858_10004066_pt1 | contig 13822 bp, 9 predicted proteins | sample June2016WEW_8_15_FD_133015 | JGI IMG/M metagenome (GOLD analysis project Ga0187858, IMG submission 133015) | Peatland microbial communities from SPRUCE experiment site at the Marcell Experimental Forest, Minnesota, USA - June2016WEW_8_150 | ecosystem: Environmental > Terrestrial > Soil >...
CCGGTAGCCGCGGGCCTGCGTGTGTACCGTGTGGACTCGACCATCCGCTTCGGCAGCGAAGTTCCGCCGGCTCGTTCCGGCCGATAGCGTATCGCACAATTTGACAAGCAGCCGTTCGGACAAAGTGACGCACAGTATTTCCGCTGCTGGACAGTAGTCTCGTACCGGGGGCAAACCTGCTCGCCCGACTCGGCGTTCGACCCAGCAGCATCCGACTTGGCGCGCGATTCGGCGCCCGATTCGGCACGCGATTCGGCGCGCGATTCGGCGCAGCGTCGTTCTCAGGATCTTTGGTAAGATTGACATTCGCCTGCGTGAACGGTTTTCGAATCGCACTCGCCAATCTCCGGTTTCCATCGACTCCCGCCGAGTCGGTAGAGCTCGCCGAACAGGCAATTGATCGAGCGTCTGTCGAGCGCGCCCGAATCATCTGCTTTCCGGAATGCTTCGTTCCCGGCTATCGAGGAATGGGCAAGACGGTGCCGCCCTCCGATCCGGTGTTCCTCGAACGCGCCTGGTCCGCGATTGCGTCGGCTGCCGCGAAGGCGAATCTCGCGGTAGTTCTCGGCACCGAGCGCGTTGTCGATGGTGCGCTGTTGATTACCGCCCTGGTCATCAATCGGGACGGGACGATGGCCGGTTTCCAGGACAAAGTGCAACTCGACCCCTCCGAGGAGGGCACCTATTCGCCCGGCTCCGGGAGGCGCGTTTTTGAGACCGGCCCTCTGACATTCGGTGTCGCAATTTGCCACGAGGGTTTTCGTTACCCGGAAACGGTCCGCTGGGCCGCCCAACGCGGCGCACACATCGTGTTCCACCCTCATTTCCACGAAGCCGAACCGGGCGGCTACGTGCCTTCGACATTCGCCGATCCTGCGAACTCGTTCCATGAGAAGGCAGCCCTCTGCCGCGCCGCGGAGAATACCTGCTATTTCGCGACTGTAAACTGTGCCATTGCGGGCTCGCCGACCACCTCTGCGGTGGTCCGGCCCGACGGGACTCTGCTCAGCTACCAGCCATATGGTGAGGAAGGGTTGCTGATCGCGGATATCGATATCGCTTCGGCCACGCGAGTGCTGGCGGCGCGCTATAAGGCGGTCTGAGACCGTTTCGGAAACGGCGGGATTCCCCTCCACCTTTCCTGCCGCTCGATCCGCCGTGGTGGTCCCCGTCAGTTCTGGTTGATATCCTGAACGGTCGCGAAAAGAGGCTTCCAGAATGACCAGCCAGAAACTCACACATTCATTGCGCCGCTCGGTCGCCGTGCTGTTGCTATTCCTGCCGGGAGTGCTGGCGATGGGCCAGGAACCATCCAGGCAGGCGGACGGGATTGTGCTCACCTTGCCCGCCGGACTGCTGAAGGTGCAGGTGCTTTCGGAAACCGTGGTGCGCATCGCGTTCGCCAAAGACGCGAGCTTCTTCACGCGTCCGGCGCTGGACGTGGTTCCGCAACCTGCGACGTTTCAGGATTGGAAGCTGAGCGGCACGGCGGATGCGACCACCGTGAGCACCGCGCGGCTGCAAGTCGTGGTGGACCGGCGCACGGGGGCGGTTCGCTTTCTGGACCCGGCGGGCAATCCCATCGCCTCCGAAGTGCCCGGTGGCCGCGTGCTCGAACCAGCCGAGGTGCAGGGCGAGCGGACCTGGCACGTCCAGCAGCGTTGGGCGGAAAACGACGAATCGCTCTACGGGCTGGGGCAGCGGCAGTTCAATGCGCTCGACATCAAGGGCTATGACCTGGACCTGTGGCAGCGCAACACCAACATCGTGGTGCCGTTCCTGGTGTCGAGCCGCGGTTACGGCGTACTGTGGGAGAACACGTCGCTGACGCGCTTTGGCGATCTGCGGCCGTTCACGCCCATTCCACCCGAGTATCTTTTCGACACCACGGGTGCGCAAGGCGGCCTCTCAGTCCAGCCGATGGATGGCTCCGAGCCGGCGCGGTTCTCCTCCGACTTGCAGTTGGACTTGCTGCCGCAGGATCAGCCGCAGCCGGCGCCGAAGAACATGCGCTGGGAAGGCTCGATCGCGGCGCCGGTCACCGGCGACTACCAGTTCCAGACATTTGCCAACGGCGGGCTCAAGGTGTGGATCGATGGACGGCTGGTCTTCGACCACTGGCGGCAGGCGTGGCTGGCGGCGGCCGACCAGGTGAAGATCCCGCTCGAAGGCGGGCGGCGCTACCCAATCCGCATCGAATGGAACACCGAGCAGGGAACCACCATGAAGCTGGCGTGGAAAACGCCGGATCAGGATCATTCGACTTCGTTGTGGTCCGAGGTCGGCGACGGGATCGATTATTACTTCGTGTACGGGCCGAAGCTGGACGACGTGATTGCCGGATACCGCCAGTTGACCGGACGCGCGCCGATGATGCCGGCCTGGGCTTTCGGCCTTTGGCAATCGCGCCAGCGTTATGAGACCGCCCAACAGAGCCTGGATGTGGTGCGCGAGTACCGGCGGCGGCAAATTCCCTTCGACAACATCGTGCAGGATTGGCAATACTGGCCGATTGATTCCTGGGGCTCACACCAATTCGATCCGGCGCGCTTTCCCGATCCCGACGGTTGGATCAAGGCTATCCACGATCAGCACGCGCACGCGATGATTTCGGTCTGGCCCAAGTTCTATCCGTCCACGGCAAACGCGCAGGAATTGCAGGCGCACGGTTTCCTGTACCAGTCGAACCTGCGGCTGCAGGTGCGCGATTGGCTGGGGTACGTCGCCACCGACTACGACGCATTCAACCCGGAAGCGCGCAAGCTGTACTGGTCGCAGATCGACAAGAACCTGTTCCGGCGGGGCATCGACGCCTGGTGGATGGATGCCAGCGAACCGGACTGCACGCCGTCTCCTACGTCGGTGGAGGATCAGCGCCGGTTGATGAATCCCACCGCCCTGGGGACCGCCTCGCGCATGCTGAACGGATTCGCGCTGATGAACAGCGCGGCGATTTATGACGGACAGCGCCGGGCCGCGCCCAACCAGCGCGTGTTTCTGCTCACCCGCTCGGGCTATGCGGGGCAGCAACGTTACGCGGCCGCAAGCTGGTCGGGAGACATCACATCGACGTGGACCGCGCTGGCCAAGCAGATTCCGGCGGGGCTGGGAATCAGCCTGTCGGGAGTGCCCTACTGGACCACCGACACCGGCGGCTACACCATGCAAAACAAGTTCTCGACCGCCGATATGACGCCTGCCGATCGGGAGGAGTGGCGCGAGTTGAATGCCCGCTGGTTCGAATTCAGCACCTTCACGCCGCTGCTGCGCGTGCACGGGGAACTGCGCTTCCGCGAGATGTGGACCATGGGCGACGATGCGAGCCCCGCCTACCAGGCGGAAATGAAGTTCGACCGCTTGCGCTACCGCATGTTGCCGTACATTTATTCGCTGGCCGGCGCGGTGACCCGGCGCGACTCGACCATCCTCCGTCCGCTGGTGATGGACTTCCCCGGCGACCGGCAGGCGCGCGAACTGGCTGACGAGTATCTGTTCGGCCCTGCGTTCCTGGTGGCTCCCATCACCAAATTCCAGGCGCGCAGCCGCGGCGTCTACCTGCCGCCCGCCGCAGCGTGGTACGACTTCTGGAGCGGACAAAAGGCGCAGGGCGGCGCCATTTCTGATGCAGCCGCGCCCTATGACCAGATACCGGTTTATGTGCGGGCCGGCTCCATCGTCCCCTACGGGCCGGACATCCAATACACTGGCGAAAAGGCGGCGGATCCGCTCACCTTGTATGTGTATGCCGGAGCCGATGGCGACTTTACGCTCTATGAGGACGAAGGCACCAATTACAACTACGAGCAGGGCGCCTTCAGCGAGATCGCGCTGCACTGGAACGATCAAGCCCAGACGCTGACCGTGGGCGAGCGGCACGGATCTTTCGCCGGGATGCCGCAGCATCGCCAGATCGAAGTGGTGCTGGTTTCCCCCGGGCACCCGGTGGGCTTTTCCTTTACACCGCAGCCGGCGCGCCGCGAGGAGTACGACGGCAAAGCGATAACGCTATCCATGAAGTAAGGCTGCGGGGCGGACGGTTCTCTCTGGGGCCGTCCGCGCGCGACCCCCTGGCCGCGCTGCGCGTCGAGTAACTGCCCCATTCTGAATCAGCAGCTTATAGGCTTATCCGGCATTGTCCTTGACAAGTAGGTTGAACTAACCTAACCTTAAGTTAGTGACTGGACACTTCCGCCCAATCTACGGTTGATCTGAACTAAGTCAGCTCACCTGGGTCCCCTTCTTAGCCTAACCATTTCGGGAAGGGTAACCGTGTTTCCCAGTTTCATTTCCACTCATTCGACGGGCGCGATACCCCTGTGCAGTTTGATGATTTGCCTTGCCGCATTGGGCAGGCTCTGGGCAGACTGGAAATCCCATCCGCTGCGGGCCGAGTTGCAGAATCCCGGCCGCGAGTCGGCCGAAGATTTCTATTACTGAAGGAAAGCCGGACCATATGGCGGTTCTGATTTCTCAGCCGGGCGAATCGTGGACTCATCGAATCCTCTCGTGGATTTACCCGGCCCGCGAATGGGCGAGCGAGCAGCGGGTTGACGAACGGGAAAGCGGAGTCAATCACGCAGGTGCGGTTAGACCCACCGTGCGGAAACCCGTAATTCTTCGGGCAGGAGCAGCCAAATAGTGCCTTTCGAAAACCACGGAAACCGGCCTTTCACCGCGACCTCGGTCGACAAGAATGCGCCGGCGGCATCGGGCGTATATGGCCTCTCGAATGCGCGGCAATGGATCTTGGTGGGTGAGACCGCCAACATACAAGCCGAGCTGCGCAAACATCTCCAGCATCCGAGTGACGTGCTGCGCGAGCACACTGCGTCCGGCTACACATATGAGCTCAGCCCCGCGGAATACCGGGTCGAACGCCAAAGCCAGCTCATCCGTGAGCTTGCGCCTGCAGGGAACCGGCTGCGTGGGCAAGTCGCCAGGGCCGGGTCCTGATCGGGTGCCCGATTTCGAACCCGGCAGGGCATGCTTTAAGCTCGCCCTACCTACTCGCCGATCTCGATTCTAGGACCCGTCTCGCGCTGCACTTCCTCGACCCGCGCCACCGTATTGCGCGCCAGCGCGAGGAAAGGTTCCTGCTCGCCCGCTTCGAGCGCCACCGGTTTTCCTGTGTCGCCGCCAATGCGCACCCGCGGGTCCAGCGGCAATTCGGCCAGGAAATGCACCTGCATCTGCTCGGCCGTGCGCCGTCCGCCGCCGTGGCTGAACACGTCGATCCGCTGCTGGCAGTGCGGGCATGTGAGGTAACTCATGTTCTCCACCATGCCCAGAATCGGCACCTTCACCTGGCGAAACATGGAAACGGCCTTGCGCGCATCCTCGAGCGACACGTCCGAGGGCGTGGTAACCACGATCGCCCCGGTAATGGGCGCGGTTTGAATCAGGGAAAGCTGCACATCGCCAGTGCCGGGCGGCAGGTCGATCACCAGGTAATCCAGATCGCCCCAATCCACGCCGCGCAGGAATTGTTGGATCACCGAATGCAGCATCGGCCCGCGCCAGACGAGTGGTTTGTCGCCCGGGTTGAGGAAGCCCATCGACATGAGCTTGACCCCGTATTGATCGAGCGGCTGGATGCGTTCCCCAAAAGCCATCGGCGTCTGGTTGATGCCCATCATCAGCGGCACGTTGGGGCCGTAAACGTCCGCGTCCATCAGGCCGGCCTTGTAACCGAGCTGGCCGAACGCCACCGCCAGGTTGACGGCCACGGTGGTCTTGCCGACTCCGCCTTTGCCGGATCCAACGGCGATCAGGCTCTTCACGCCGGAAATCGGCAACTTCGGCACTGAAACAGGTGGCTGGGGATTCATCGCCTTCTATCGTAACAGCAGCGGTGAGGGTCGCTGAAGCGGCACCGGAGATCCAGCGCCAGTGCGCGCCCCAGCCGGGCCGGGCGTGCCCGGCTCTACAGGTCCGTTGTAGGGGTGAGGCACGCCTCGCCCTTGCGCCCGCGAGACAAAACGCTATCGGAGTTGGGAAAGTGGCGTATTTCGGTGGAACCTCCTCCAGCGACAATCACCAAAGAAATATAATAAACCGTTTCTTTCATTTCAATTACTTGCGTATAAGAATTCGTTTGCCGGTGGATCGCGTGGGAATAGGCTTGAGTCGGAAGGCCACTCCAGCAGGTGCGGCCTTTCTCGACAACATGCCGTACGATCCAATTATCATCATCACGGCGGTCGTGGGTGTTTTAGCGGCACTGCTTCAGTAGCCGCTTTCTCGGCGTTGACCACAAACGCGATTTACGTCAAACAGAAAACCCCCATTTATGGGGGCCAATTCAAAAATAACTGGATACTAATCTTCGGGGATGTTCTAGACTGGAATGTTCCCGAAGATTATTCCAGGGTGAATATCGCCTTATCGGACTGGAGCCAGTTCTTTCCGCTACCTGGGCCGGTAGGCTGAAGCCTGCCGCACCTGATGGAGGAACGGAGCATGAACACGATGAGCGACCCGATTATCGTTATCTTATCGGCCGTGTTGGCTTTAGCGGCCCTGCTTCAGTAGCCGCCTTTCGCGCTGACCGCAAGACGCGATTTAAATTCCAAAAACCCCTATTTGCGGGGAAGCTAATCTCAAAAACAAATTGGATACTAATCTTTGGGAATATTCTAAATGGAATATTCCCAAAGATTTTTCAAGGGTCAGTACCACCTTATTGGAGCGGAGCCATTCTTTGTGGGATAGGAGCATCCTTTCTTGAGAAGGGCTAGGGTTTGGGTGTATGGCCTGTTGGTGCTGCTTGCCGGCGCGGCAACAGTGTACGTCCCCCGATTCTTCGGGCGGGCACGAACCGCGCAAACAGCGGGCAATCGGGCTTCGTCCCCTTTTGCTGCGGAGTGGCAAAGAGGCCGCGACCTGTTCGCGCAAGCCCAATATATAAGAGCCGCTGAAACCTTCGACCGGCTCGCGCGGACCGCGCAGTCTGCGCACGACTACAGCCTCGCTGCCCGTGCCAGCAGCAATGCCGGCGCCTGCTATTTCGCGCTCCATCAATATCAGCCAGCCCTCGAGTCGTTTCTACGCGCGCGCCGCATCCAGGAGCCGTTAGGCGATACCAATAACCTGGCCGTGACGGACGCCAACATCGCCTCCCTGTATGACCAAATGGGAGATCCGGACGCCGGCATCCAATGGCTGGATGCCGCCACTCAGCGCCTTTCCGGCGACTACCGGCGGTTGCATCTTGCCGGGATGCTGATTCAACGCGGCGACATGCGCGAGCAGAGAGGGCAGATGCCGGAAGCCGTGGCTTCGTTCCGGGAGGGAATCGAAGCCGCCGCGGCCGCCGGTGACTGGAAACTGTACGCCACCGGCTGCAACAACCTGGGCGACGCATATTCCCTCCATCGGGACTATGCGTCGGCCGAACCGCCGCTGCTCGAGGCCTATCGGGTTCGCATATTCCGTCACTTTCCGATGGACAGCTCCTACTTTGCCTTGGGGCGATTGCGGCTGGCGCAAGGGGATCTGGTATCGGCATCGGCGCTGCTCGATCGCGCGGTCGAGCTGGCGTCCTTGCCCAACGCCATTCTGCCCATCTGGAAGATTTATCACGCGCGCGGCCTGCTGCGCCAGGCACAAGGGCGGATGCCGGAGGCGCTGGACGATCTCGGCAACGCGCTTCGCCTGGCCGGGGCCTTTCGCGCGTCGGCGCCCGGCGCCGAAGCCGTCCGCATCGGCGCGGAGAGCCAGCTGGATGAGGTCTACGCCGCGTTCATCGACGCGGGCAATCGCCTGTACGAGCGGACGCGCGCTCCCCGCCTTACGGCCGAAACCTTTCGGGCCACGGAAGAAAACCGCGCCGCCAGCCTGCGCGCTTTAGTGTCCGGCGGCGGGGCTTCCGGCGATTTGCCTCCTTCCTATTGGGAAGCCTTCGCGCGATTGCGCCGCGCCGAGGCAGCCGCACTGCAATCCCCAGACGCACGGCGCCGCCAGCAGATCGAAAACTGCCGCGCCGAATTGACCCGCATCGAAGCTTCCACCGCCGCCCCGCCGGAACCGTCGGCCGAGAACCTGCTGGCCCGCGTTTCCGCCACTCTGCCTGCCGATGGGGTATTGTTCAGTTTCCGCCTGGGTGAATCCGCCTCCTGGTTATGGGCGGTGGATCGGGGCGGAATGGTCCTTTACCGGCTGCCTCCGCAAGAACAGTTGCAGCGGAAAACCACTGCCGCCCTGGACGCTATCCGCCAGGACGCGCCTCACGCCGAGGCCGCCGCCGCGGACCTCTACGCCGGCCTGTTCGGCGGCGTGGCCCCGCGTTTCCTCCAAAAAGCGCGGTGGATACTCTCGCTGGACAAAAGTCTGTTTGACGTTCCTTTTGCCGCGCTGATGGAACGGGTTGCCGGGCGGCCTGCCTACCTGGCGGAGCGCCACGTGATTCAAGTCACACCCGGCGCCGGGTATTGGGTGGACGCCATGACGCGGCGCGGCAGCGCATCCTCGAGCGGACGGTTCCTGGGCATCGGGGATCCGATTTACAATGCCGCCGATTCCCGCCTTCGCTCGCCGAGCGCCTCGCGTTTCCGCTGGGCGGCGTGGCTGGGGCCCAGCGTGGTTGCCGCCGCTACCCCAGCCGGCCTGTCTCTTGCCAGGCTGCCAGCCAGCGCGAGCGAACTGGATTCCTGTGCGCGCGCCTGGGGCGGACCTTACACCCTGCTCGAAGGCGCCTGGGCGGCACGCTCGGAACTCGCCGCCGCGCTCGATCGCGATCCCGAAATCATTCACTTCGCAACTCACTTTCTGGAATCCTCGGCGCCCCAGCGGGATCGCGGCTCGACTGCCGGCGGTGCTTACGGCTTGATTGCGTTGAGTCTTGACGGCCACGGCGAGACCGAATTGTTGACGCCCGTCGAAATTGCCCATTGGAAAACCCGGGCGGAGCTGGTTGTCCTCAGTGGATGCCACTCCGATGCCGGGCGTGTATTGCCCGGAGCCGGCCTGCTCGGTCTCACCCGGGCCTGGCTCACCGCCGGCGCACGCAGCGTGGCGGGCAGCCGTTGGGACACGCCCGACGAGAGCGGCGCCTTATTCGCCGCTTTGTATCGAGAATTACGATCGCAGCTAACGCCCGACCCGGCGTTGGCGCTGGCTTCGGCCCAGCGCGAAATGATTCGCTCCGGCGGTTGGCGGGCTCGTCCGCGCTACTGGGGAGCGTACTTTATGGTGGGAAATGAGTGAAGCTACGGTCCTGACCATCCCTGTCCAGCCCATGAGCGAAGGGCCGGACGGTACTGCCATGCACGACGCCTCGCAGCCCTCCTGGGCGCCTTTGGTGGAACGCATCCGCGCCGGCGACCGGGCGGCAATGGAAGAACTTTATGGCCTGTTTTCCAAAGGCATCCGCTTCTATCTCTGCCGGCAACTGGGCCCGCAGGATCTCGACGACAGGGTGCACGACGTCTTTCTGACCATCACGCAGGCCATTCAGAGCGGAGAACTGCGCGAGCCCGAACGCCTGATGGGCTACGTGCGCACCGTGGTTCGCCGCCAGGTGGCGGCCCGCATCGACGCCAATGTCCACGCACGCCGCCGCCAGACCAGCTTGGAAGATGGCATCGTGCTGCGCGATCACTCCCCCGATCCTGAGCGTCTGGCCATCCGCGGAGAAAACATCGAAGTCGCTCTGCGCATCCTCAACAGCATCGCCAGGCGCGACCGCGAGGTGCTGATTCGTTTCTATCTCAACGAACAGCCTGCCGACCAGATCTGCCGTGAGATGGACCTGACGGAAACTCAGTTTCGCCTCATTAAATCCCGCGCCAAAGCGCGTTTTGGCGAGCTGGGTAGGGCGCGCCTTTCCCGCAGGAGGGGCTTTACTGCCAAATTCAGGTAACACTTTCTTTAGTGCTACTAACTTTTTTGTGAATTATTAGAGAATTATACGATCAGTTTTGCACCTATTGCTTTGAGGAGGCGGAGATATGCCGCAAACTGCGGATCATTTAACTGAGGAGGAGTTGGAGCAGTATTGTCTCGGCGGTCTTGCCGAAGTCCGGCTCGCGAGCCTGGAAGAGCACCTTTTTTTGTGTGAACCCTGTCGCGACCGTTTGACCGAAACCGAGAGCTACGTCGTAGCCATGCATCAGGCCAGCCTCCAGTGGTCTGCGGAGCATGTGGAGGAGCCCGCGGCTGGCGTGATTGCCATCCGCCCCCGGAGACAGTCGTGGCCCGGCCGGTTGGCTCCGGTGTTGATTGCCGCGTTGCTGGTGGTTTGCGCTGCGGTGTGGTTCGGCCACCGTTCCAGACTACCCGCGCTCCCTTTTGCCGTTGAGTTGACAGCCGTGCGTGGAGCCGCGCCGGGGCCAGTGCCCGCCGGCCGCCCCCTGCTGCTCGAACTCGATCTGACCGGCTTAAGCGATGGGCGGCCCTTCGCCGGCGAAGTCGTGGATGCCGCGGGGCGCCGCGTTGCGGAGTTTCCGGTTGGGGCGCCCGCGCTCGTGGGTGCGCTCGCTCCGGGCGGCTATTTCGTGCGCATCTACAAATCCTCCGGTGAGTTGCTGCGCGAGTACGCGCTCACGGTCAAGCGGTAACCGCCTTTCCGCTCCGGACAGGACCGCGATTCGGCGCGCGGTAGAATACCCACATGAAGCGTTCCGGCGCGACCGAGGCGGCCAGCATCGAGCGCTTCCTCCGGATTTCGCTGCTGGCCCTGGTCGCGAGCGGCGCCCTCACGGCTGCGGTATGCGGATGGTGGGACGCGCCCACGCTGGTGCTCACCGCGGTCGCCCTTGGGTGGCGCGGGGCTCGGCTGGCCGGATCGCGGCTGAGCCCGCCGCGGTTCGTGGTTGTTGGCGTCGTGCTCGCCTGGTGCGGCTATCTACTCATCGAGGCCTGGAATCGACAGGCCGACTTCGTGGGCGCGGTCATCCCCAAGCTCTATTTCCTGGCGGCCTTCATGCTGCTAGTCGAGGGCACCAGCCGCGGCCGTTTCCGGATAGCGGTTCTCGCGTTCGCCGCTCTGTCAGCCGAGGCGCTCGATTCCGCCGGCCCCGGCTTCTTCCTGGCATTGGCGTGCTTCGTCCCCTGCGCGGTGGCGGCACTTACCGCGGCTGAAATCCTGCGCTCGTTCGAAGGCGCCGCTGCGCCGGTTCCCGGCCGGCGCCTGGCACCGCGCCTGGTGTTACTCGCCGGCTCAACCACAATCTGCATACTGCTGCTGACGGCCGGCGTGTTTTTCCTGCTGCCACGCACGGCCGATGCCGCCCAGCGCTGGCAGGCTACCCACGGCCTCCATCTGGCCGGCTTTTCCAGCCGCATCACACTGCGCGAAATCGGCGAGCTCAAAACCAGCTCGCGGCCAGTCATGCACGTCACCATTTTCAGTCCGCAGCCGGTGGCCGGTCTGAAATGGCGCGGTGCACTCGAGACAATCTTCAACGGCAGACAGTGGACCAATCCCGAGCCAGTGCGGCCCCTGCCGCCCGCGTCCCCAGGCCACTTCGCTCTGCTTCCCTCCGCCGAGCGCCAGCCGGGCCCGCACATCTCCTATGATCTGGAACTCGAACCAGCCGATTCTACCGCGCTGTTTTTCGCCGGCACGCCCGAGAGCCTGGACCTTCGCGACCTCGCGGTGCTGCGCGGATCGAGCGGGCTGCCCCGCCTGGCGCGCCGTCCGCCAGGAATTCTCCGCTATTCGGCCTACAGCCGTCTGGAGCAGCCGCCGGAACTAGCGCGCGCCGCATATCCCGCTCCCTCGCTCGCACCCGATGAGGCCGGGCGCGACCTCCAGTTGCCCGCAACGCTCGACCCGCGCATCCGCGAACTGGCGAGTCACTGGGCCGCTGGCGCCTCGAGCGACCTCGCCATCGCCCGCGCCATCGAAACTCGCCTGCGCACCGGCTACGGTTACACACTGGAGCTGCCGCCCGCCCGCACGGCCGACCCGCTCGCCAATTTTCTGTTCGTCCGCCGCCGCGGCCACTGCGAATACTTCGCTTCGGCCATGGCCGTGATGCTGCGCACCCTCGGCGTGCCGGCGCGTCTGGCCACCGGTTTCCAAAGCGGCGTCTACAACCCGCTCACGGATGAGTGGCTGATGCGCGCCTCCGACGCCCACGCCTGGGTGGAAGCCTGGCTGGCCGGCCGCGGCTGGACCACTTTCGACCCCACGCCGCCCGATCCCAGCCGCGCCGCGCCATCCGCTCTCGCCGGCCTCGCGCTGTATCTCGATGCCGCCCGCACCTTTTGGAGCCATTGGGTGATCGACTTCGATCCCAGCCGCCAGGGCGCCCTCGCCGACCGGGCTGACGAAGCCGCGCGCGTAGCCGGCATTCGCTGGTTCGATTCCCTCTGGGACACCGGCAACACCTGGGAACAGCGCGCCGCGGGTTGGATGCGCCGCTTCGGTCTTGCGCTGGCCGCGGCGATTCTGCTTGGCGTTGGTCTCTGGACGTTCGGCCCGCGCTCGCTCCGCGCCCTGCGCCTCCGCCTGCGCGTCAGCCGTGCCCGCCGCAGCCCCGCCACGGCTGCCGATGCCACGCTGCTGTACCAGCGCATGCTGGCTATCCTGGCACGCCGCGGCTACCACAAGCCGCCTTGGTTCACCCCCGCCGAGTTCGCCGCTTCGATTCCCGCCGGCCCCCTCGCCGCGGCTGTCGCCGAATTCACCATTACCTACAACGCCCTCCGCTTCGGCCGCCGCATCCCCGATCGCCCGCACATTTTGACCCTGCTCGAAGAGCTGGGCGCCCGATAGCGCAGCACGACTTTTCGCCTGCCGCCGGGTTCATGGAAAAGCGAGGCCCGGCAAAACGCCATTACCCAAGAACGTCCGAGCCGGCATATAATTCACCCAATGGGAGGGAACCAAACGCATGAAGCGACGCACTGCTTCGCTGTTTTCCATGTCCTGCCTGCTGGCGGCGCCTTTGCTGGCGCAGACCACCATCGGCGGCGGGACTTGCAACTCCTCATCCTTGAGCGGAATCTATGCCGTCTCAATAACCGCCAGGCAGGTCACTGCTTCGGGGACCTTCACCGGCGTCCTCCAGTCGAACGGCTCGGCGAACTTTGACGGGCTGAGCGCGGTCACCATCACCCTGGTGGCGAACACCGGCCAAGCCGTGGCGAACGCGGTGACCTGGTCGGGGACCTACAGCGTTCAAGCCAATTGCGCCGGCGTCATCAACATCACGAAGGGAGGCAGCGCCACGTTGAATGTGGCGGTCTATCGGGTGGGTCTTAACCCCATCACCTTCGACTTCCTGCTGAGCGGCAGCGATGCCAACTACACCTACTCCGGCACCGGAAACAACCAACCGTCCGGTTGCTCGGCCAGCACATTCTCCGGTGTGTACACTTTCAATAGCACCGGATTCTCGCTGAACGGCACTGCCGTGAGCGGCGTCGAGAACGGGTCGGGATTGCTGCAATTCGACGGCGTGAGCGCGGTGACGGTTAACGTTACCCTGTCGGCAAGCGGTGCAGCATTGAGCGCGCTCACCCTCACCGGATCGTATACGATCTCGTCCAACTGCCTGGGGTCGGCGACCCTCACCGATGCGAGCGGCAACTCTTACGTGATGAGCTTCAGCATCTACAACAGTTCCGTTGCCAACGCAGCCGCCTATGTGGGATTGGCGCGAAGCTCGAAATTTCTCGTCACCGGCAATGCGCACGCCGTGTACGGGCAGCCGGCGGCGAGCGCGGCGGTTGAGCGGCCGGGAGACAGACCGGTGTTTGGGATGATCGTGGAGCCGCAATCCGGCTCCGCCGATCGGGGAGGACGAGCATGAAATACGCACGCACCGTTGGTCTGTTTTCTTTTTCCTGCCTGCTGGCGGCGCCCGCTCTGGCG
>Ga0187858_10004070_pt1 | contig 13818 bp, 10 predicted proteins | sample June2016WEW_8_15_FD_133015 | JGI IMG/M metagenome (GOLD analysis project Ga0187858, IMG submission 133015) | Peatland microbial communities from SPRUCE experiment site at the Marcell Experimental Forest, Minnesota, USA - June2016WEW_8_150 | ecosystem: Environmental > Terrestrial > Soil >...
GCGATTATTACGAGTCCCTTCCCGAGCCGTACGATTGCAAGAATTCACCGTTTGAGACCGTGGAAGAATTGATGCTGGTCAAGGGGGTCACGGCGCAACTGCTGTTTGATTACGACCTGAACCGCGACGGCGTGATCGACGAGGCGGAGAGCGCCGCCGGCGGCACTTCCGCGATGTTCAACAGCGCCAACGACGCCGGACGCGGCATCTTCAACGATCTCACCTGTTATAGCTGGGAACCGAACACCACCGCCGGCGGCAGCGCGCGAATCAACGTCAACAGCTCCAACCTGCCGCGCTTGCAGCGGGTTCTGACTAGAGCCCTGTCCGCCAACCGCGCCGCTCAGATCATCGGTCGGATCGCCCCGCGAATTGCCGGCGGGCGCGGTTCGGCCTTTGCCAACATGGGCGCTTTCTTCCTGGCCAGCGGCATGACCGCGGCGGAGTTCGGCCAAGTCGCCGACCAATTGACCACCAGCAACGCCCCGCAAATCCAGGGATTGATCAACGTCAACACGGCGGCGGAGGCGGTGCTGATGTGCCTGCCGGGCCTGAGCCAGGGCGATGCCGACACGTTGATCGCCGCGCGCGGCAACGCCAACACCGGCAGCATCGCCTGGGTTTTCACCGCTTTGCCCAGCAGCAAGGCGCTGGGCATTGCGGGGGCGATAACCTCCCGATCGTTCGTTTATTCGGCTGATATCGTGGCCGTCAGCGGAGATGGTCGATCTTTCAAGCGCGTCCGCATCGTCGTGGACGGCCGCCAGACGCCGGCCAAGGTGGTGTACCGGCGGGATTTGACGGGCTATGGCTGGGCGCTGCCGCCGGAGATCCGCCAAGCGATGCGCGCCGGCCAACCCCCTCCGACGGGGTATTCCTCTTCCACCGGGCTGTTCGGTGGCAGTCTCTAAACATGGGAACGACGAGTTGAAACCGCTCTGGCAGAAAAAAATCGTGGGATTGGCGCTGGGCGAGAAATCGCTGCTGGCGGCGGAGGTCGTCGCGGGGGACAAGCTGCACGTCAATCGCCTGGCGGAGATGATCTATCCCGAGGGCGTCACGCCCGCCCAGCCGGCGGAACTGGGCCGCGCTTTGGGCGCCTTTTTGCGGCAACAGGGTTTTTCGGCGCGTCTGGCGGTGGTCGGAATCCCCGTCAAATGGATCATCGTCAAGCCCAAGGAGCTTCCGCTGGCGGATGCGGCCACGCAGGTCAACATGCTGCGTTTGCAGGCCGAGGCGGAGTTTTCCACGGAGCTGAAGGACTTGATCTACGACTTCGCCGATGAAGGCGAAAGCGGCGCCGCTCGAAGCGTTCTGCTCATGGCCACGCTGCGCAAGTACGTCGAGGGGGCGTCGGCGCTGTGCCAAGCGGCGCATGTGCGCGCCGCCGCCGTCATGCCCTCGACGCTGGCGCTGGGCGAGGCGACGGGCAAAACCCTGGCCAAGCACGTTCTGGTCCTGGCGGTCAACTCCGGCGGATCGGAGCTTTCCGCCCAGCGCGGCGGCGTCTCCAGCGCCATTCGACACCTGCGCGCCCCCGTGCCGGCGGCGCCATTCGTCAGCGAACTGCGCCGAGTGGTCTCCGCGCTGCCGCCGGCGCCGACGGATCGCGAGATGGTTCTGTGGAGCGACGGTGCCGTGGATGCCGATGCCCTGTCGCAAGAGCTGGGCCTGCGCATCCGCCGCGGAGATTGGCCGGCGCTGGGCGTGGAGCAAGCGTCCAAGGGCGGCGACGGCGAGAGCCAGAAATACGCCCCGGCGGTGGCCCTGGCCATCGCCGTTTTGGACCGGCGAAAGCCATCGATCGATTTTCTGCACTCGCGGCTGGCTGCCCCGCGCCAGCAGCGAATGCCGCGCTGGGCCCGCTGGACCGCCATCGCCGCGGGCGCCGCGCTGGTGGCCATCGTCTGGGCTTGGCTTGATTTGAATTCGCAGCAGTCTCGCCTGGCCCAACTGCAAGGCCAGCTCAAGAAATTGCAGCCCCAGATCGCCGACGCCACCGATTTCAACGCCAAGGTCTCGTTTGCCCGCAATTGGCACGCCGGACAGCCGCGTTACCTGGCCGCCATCCGCGACCTGACCGAAGCCATGCCCGAGGATGGTCAGACGTATGCCACGAGTCTGATCATACGCGAGCCGGCCCGCGCCGCCGCAGCGGGCGCCAACAACAAAACCGCCGACACGCGCACGCTGGTCTGCCAACTATCCGGCAAAACCTCGGATCAGCAGCACGTGAACGTGCTGATGGATCGCATCCAAAAGAGTCCGGTGTTCTCCAACGTGAAGTTGGGCGGGACGCAGGAATCCGGCCGCAGCCGGGATGTCTCGTTCACCATTACCTTCACTTACACCCCGCCCGCGTCGGCGCAGGACGATGTCGGTGAAGCCCAAAGGATGGCACTGGCCAAACGGAGTTGACGTGGTTCTTTCGAAGCGAGAAAAACACATTGGGCTGGCCACGATCGCGCTGGTCGCGGTGGTGGGGCTGTATGGGCTGGTGCTCAGTCCGTACCTGGATCGCCGCCAGGCCGTCGCCCAGGATCTGGACCGGGCCACGCAGCAGCTTGCCGACGCCAACGTCCTGTTTGATCGCCAGGCACAGCTTCAAAAGATCTGGCGCCAGATGCAGCAGGGGGGTCTGAGCGCCGATGAATCGCGCGCTGAAAGCCAGGCGCAACATGCCCTGGTCGATTGGGCACAATGGGCGGGCGTCGCCTTGGACACGCGCGGGCCCGGGCGACCCACCCAGGAAGACAAGTTCCAGGTCATCAGCTTCAATATCACCGGCACCGGCTCGACGGCGGCCATTACCCGGCTGCTGTGGGCCCTGGAGACGGCCACCATTCCTATCCGCGTCAACGACATGCAGATCACCGCGCGGCGCGAGGGGACGGACGATCTGATGATCCGCTTCAGCATGTCGACGCTGGCCATGCCCTCCCCGAGCCAGAGCAAAGGAGGGCACTCATGAAGCCGGTGGTTTGGCTCATGGTGATGACGATGTTGTGGACGGCGCCCGCGCTGGGCGCGCCGCCGGCCACGCAGCCGGAGCCGATTCTGATCCCAACGCCGCGGCCGATGAGCCGGCAGTATCAGCTTCCGCCGGATCGGACGATTTTCGTCAAAGGCCGCCTGGCGTCCGATGCGTCCGGCGGAACGCGGCCCGCAGGGCCGGCTCGGCCTGAGGAAACCCTGGTCTTCAGCGGTGTCACCGAAACCGATTATCAGATGGTCGCGTTTGTCGAAGACACCGCCGCGGGAAAGATCAGCCAGCTTCAGGTCGGCGATTCCATCGCATCGGGAAAAATCACGGACATCACGCTCGATTCATTGGAGTATGAAGCCGACGGCAAAAGGACGCTGGTGCGTGTCGGTCAGAACTTGCTGGGCGCGGATGCGCTGGGCTTGCCATCGTTGGCGACCACGCAATCCGCCGGCAGCGAATTGCTCGATCGTCTGCGCCGCAGGCGTCAGCAGGAGTTGGGGCATTGATGCATACCGCCGGCCGGGGCCAGCCCCGGCCGCCGGAATGGGAGTTGGGTTATGAACAGCACGACGATCATGCGAGCTTTGCGGCACTATGGCTTGGTGTTGAGTTCCGCGGCGATCGTGTCGCTCAATGCGCCGCCGTCGGTTGCCCAACCGCCGACCACGCAGCCGGCCAGCCGGCCTTCCACGACGCGCATCAGCTTCAATTTCAAGGATACCTCGGTTGACGCGGTGTTGGATTATCTCTCCGACGTCGCCGGCTTCGTCGTCGTCAAGGAAGCCACCGTCAGCGGCCGCGTCACCATCCTGAGCAAGCAGCCGGTCACTCCCGAGGAGGCCGTGTCGCTGCTCAACACGGTGCTGAAGACCAACGGCCTGACGGCCATTCAGATGGGCCGCGTGCTCAAGATCACCGCCCTGGTGAACGCGAAGAAGCAGAACATTCCCGTGCATTTCGGCGCCGATCCGAGCCAGATCGCGCCCAGCGACGAGCTGATCACGCAGGTGATTCCCGTTCGCAGCGTGGATGCGGTGAAGCTGAAGCAGGATTTGCAGCCGCTGATCAGCGCGGACGCGGATTTTGCCGCCAACGGGGGAAGCAACACGATCATCATCACGGACACCGCCGCCAACATCCGCCGCGTCGTGGAGATCATCGCCAATCTGGACAAGAGCCAGGCGGCGGAAAACACGATCCGCGTGCGGCAGCTCAAGTACGCGGACGCCACGGCGGCGGCAAAACTGATCACGGACATCTTCGCCCCGCAGCAGCAAAGCACGCAGACCAATTTCCCGGGGCCGTTTCAGTTCTTCCGCAACTTTGCTCCGGGCGGCGGCGGATTCGGCGGAGGTGGCGGCGGAGGTGGCGGCGGAGCCGCCGCACGCGCGGCCGCGGCCGCGGCGGCGGCCCAGGGACAACAGGACACCGCGCGCACCGGAAAGGTGGTTGCATCGGCCGACACGCGCACCAACACCGTCGTCGTCAGCGGCCCCGTCGACATCCTGGCGGTGGTCGACCAGATGCTGACGCAGCTCGACGCCAATCCGGCGGCGGAGCAGACGTTCTTCATTTACGCCGTCAAAAACGGCCAGGCCGTGGAAATGCAGAATACCCTCAACAGCCTCTTCACCCTCACCAGCACGAGCACCGGCACCACCAACAACCGCACCCAGTACGGCACGACGGGCAATCTGATCAGCAACAACAACCGGACCGGCGGCTTGGGGGGTGGACTTGGAACTGGCGGTGGATTTGGCGGCGGCGGATTGGGCGGAGGCGGCCTGGGCACAAGCAACACGGGCATCAACCGCGGCACCAGCTCCTCCGCGGCCACCAGCAGCCTCAACCGCGGCATCAGCGGCGCCACGGGCGCGGCGGGGGTCAGTCAGGCCGCCATCGCCGACCTCGTCGGACAGGTCTACGTCGTGGCGGACCAGGACACCAATTCGCTGCTGGTCGCGACGGCCACGAGATATGAGAAGCAGGTCCGCGACTTGATCGCCGTATTGGACCGCCCCGTGCCCCAGGTCCTGATCAAGGTGCTCATCGCCGAAGTCACCCACGATAATTCGCTGGACATGGGCGTGGATTTCTCGGTTCTGGACCAGCGCGCCAGCGGCAACGGGCAGAAGTTCTCCGGCACGCTGGGCGCCGCGGCCGCCGCGGTATCCGCCACCGCGCCGCCGGGAATGGTCGTCAGCCTCCTGGAGTCGAACCTGACGTCAACCATTCAGGCCCTGGCGCAGGCCAACAAGCTGGACGTGCTCTCACGGCCGTACATCCTGACCAGCGACAACCAACAGGCCTACATCAACGTCGGCAGCGAGGTGCCGTTCATCACCGACAGCTACGTGGACACCAACGGCGGCACTCACAACACGGTGCAGTACCAGTCCATCGGCATCACCCTGAGCGTCACGCCCCACGTGAATCCCGAGGGGTTGGTCGTCATGGACGTTTCGCCGTCGATTACCTCCCTCACCGCCCAGACCGTCACCATCCAGCCGGGGGTCGACGCCCCGGTGTTCGAGCAGCGCTTGGCCGACGCTTACGTCTCCATCAAGGATGGGCAGACCATCGTCATCGGCGGCCTCATGCAGGACCAGAAAACCGCAAGCGTCAATAAGATTCCCATCCTCGGCGACATACCCCTGCTGGGCAAACTGTTTCAATACAGCACCAACAACAAGAGCAAGACGGAACTGCTGATCTTCCTCACCCCGCACGTCGCCATGGCGCCGGAATCGCTGACGAAGATGTCTCAGGACGAGGCCAAAGGCTTGAAACTGACGCCCTCGGCGGTGCAGCCGGGAGTCATGCAGGAACACATACAGGGGATGGCGCGTGGCTCGGCGACGCAGCCGTCGCATCCGCTGGAGTTGCCGCCCCCGACGCCCCAGGGTTCGTCCCTGTCGGAACCCCCCATGCCCGGCGAGCACCAAAAATGATTCCGCCGGTTAGAATGCCGCTATGCGCCAAGCACTTGTTGCGGTCGTGATGGTCGCGTCGCTGGTCCTGGCCGCGTGCCAAACAGGCTCGCCGCCTTCCGCCCGTCGTCAGCAAACCTCGCCGGTGCAGTCGGGAACGGCGGACTCCGATCAGGCCGTGATCAGCGATCCTTGCGCCGCACAACTGCACGACATCTGCGGCGCCATCCTCTTGTATTACTCGCTGAACAAGCGACTGCCGCCCAAACTGGAGGATTTGCGAGCGATGGCGGATGTGGATGCGCCCCTGAGTTTCACCTGCCCGGTCTCGCATCAACCGTACGTTTATGTGCCGGCGGGCCTGTCGGCGCCGGATCGTGCCATGCGGATCATCGTCTACGACCCCGTCCCCTCGCCCGACGGACGACGCTGGTGCATCCTTCTGGCCCCCTCGCAGGCTGGCAGCTCGACCGTCACACTGGATGTTCTGGCCATCCCCGAGCGGATTTTCCAGGCCTATCAACCCGCAGCCCCAGCGGCTCAGTGACCAGTGCAGTCGCGCCGCGGACCAGCATCTGACCTTTTCCGACCACAACCGCACCACGTGCTTCCGATCTCTGCCGGTATCTACGGTGCCGCGTCGAGCACCTTTACCACACCGCGATCCGCATCCACTTCGAGCCATTGTCCGGTCCGGATGATTTGCGTAGCCGGCCCCACGTTGACCACTGCCGGGATCCCATATTCGCGGGCGACGATGCTGCCGTGGCTCAGCATGCCGCCCATGTCCATCACGATCCCGGCAGCCGGAACAAAATAAGGCGTCCAGCCCGGATCGGTGAACGGAGCAACCAGGATCTCTCCCGGCCGCACGCGTTCGTCCGCGTCCGACCGTAGGATAACGCGGGCGCGGCCTGTCGCCGTGCCTGCGCTTACGCCCAGGCCATGAAACACTTTCATCCCGCGATCCACCGCGTCGGGTACGAAGGTACGCGGATCAAACCGGCCGACGATCACGGCGGGTGGTGTTATTTTCAGATTTTGCTCGTACAGCGCCCGCCGCCCGGCGACGAGCGCGCGCAGATCCGTCCCCGGGTCCCACAAAGAGCCGCTATGCAGTTCCTCCATTTCCAGAAAAAGGATGTCGTTCGCGTCCGCAAGCCGTCGGCGCGCCGCCAGGCGCCGGCCCAATTCCAGCAGATGCCGGCGCAGAATTGTAAGCCACCGGATCACCTCGCTCTTGAGATTCTCCCGGAACTGGGCGCCTCTTTGCGCGCGAGACAGGACGAGCCGGAAGATGGCTCGTTTCAAAGGATTTTTCAGCCCGCCCATGCACCTGTTGGTAAGGGCAACGCGCTCGCTGGCCAATGCGTCCTGGCGGACGATCGGGCTGGGGTGTCCTGCGTCGATGGCTTCAACGTAGCCGCGCACCATGTCCAGGACGAAGTCGGGGCATTCCGACCAGCGCGGGTTGAACAACTCGAGCTCGCCGCGCGCATGGTGTCCATGCCGATGCATAAACGCATCCCACCGGGCGCGAAAAGCCCGCCCGCCCCGGCAGCCCTCCAGCCGCGACGCAAAGGCGGGGAAGGTGCGCTCGCCGAGCAGAACGCTTTTGATCTGCGGTTCCCGGGCCGCCTGTTCCGCCAGCAGCCACAGTTCGTGCCCGGCCACTGCGTCATCCAGGTCGCCAACGCCCGCCAGCAGCCGGTTCGCCGTGCTGCGCCCCCCGGGCGCGAACCATCGTTCGCACACGTTGAACAGAAGCGAATTGTAAAGAAGGGAGAAACAGGCCGCGCCGAGCGCCTCGAAGCCGCTCAGGGCCGCGGGGGTGAGCAACCCACGTGTCGCGGCAAGCAACTCGCCGTCGGAAAGCGACCCCGGTTCGATGCGGGCCAGGTCTTCGTTGATCCGCCGGACCTTGTCCACGATTGCTTGACCACGCCGGGAGGAGTAGAGAAGAAACAGCAGCACGACAGCCGGAAGACCGACCGCCGCCCTCCAGCGCCGAGTCTCAATCCGGGGCAGATCGGCTTCCGAGATCCTGATCTGTTTCAGCGCCATCATGGTGTCCTGATGGCCGCCCAGAAGGTTTTCCATTCCCTGACCTCTCCACCCCGGCACGCGGCGCATCAGCGCGCATACCGTGTTGAAGTTGAAATAGGCCCGCCCCGCAATCAGACCAAGCACCTGCTCGCGCTTAATCCGGATGCCACAAACCCGGAACCAGCGGTCGGACGCATCGCGAAAGAACAGCCGCACAAGCGACCAAGTCAACGGGGTCACCACGTCCGGCAACGCCTCGCCCACGTTGGCGTTCGTCCACACCTGGCGCTCCTCGAAGCCGGACCCCCGCTCATGCGGCAATGCAGTCACCGGCCGCGCCTGCAAGAGCCAGAACTCCTGGCCGCGCACGCACCACTCGATGTCCAAGGGACCGCCCAGAACCCGCTCCACTTCGAGCCCCAGCCCCGCCAGCCGCGCCGCTGTCTCGTCATCCAGCACCGGAGCGCTCGCCTTTTCCGCCGCAAGCAGTTGTTCACATACGCCGTCTTTCGCGGCAACGATCTGCACTCGCTTCAAGCCCGTATCACGCCGGACCACCCGCAGCCGCGAACGCGACACTTCGACGCGGTCGGGCGCCACCTTGCCCTGAACCACGGCTTCACCCAACCCGAACGCGGCTTCGATGAGGATGCAGTCGCCGCCCGCCGGATCGGCTGTGAACATCACGCCGGCAGCATCGGCGTCAATCAGTTCCTGGACGATGACGGCCATCTGCTCGCGGCCGGGCGCAATGCCTTTCCGCATCCGATATGAAATGGCCCGCTCGGAGAACAATGAAAGCCAGCAACGTTTCACCGCGGCCAGAACCGCATCGCATCCGCGCACGTTGAGAAACGAATCGTGCTGGCCGGCGAACGACGTCTCCGGCAGATCTTCGACCGTCGCGCTGGAACGCACGGCCCGGGCGCCGCCAAGCTCGGTCGCCATCGCAGCCACGATGGCCTCCGCCACGTCGCCGGGCATCGGGATTGCGTTTAACCGCTGTCTCACCTCGTCCGCCGCGGCGCGCAGCGCTGCCGGATTTCGAGAATCGCACTCCTCCAGGCTCTTCAACCAATGCGCCATCCGGGGATCGGATTGCATGAAGCGCTTGCAGGCATCCGTCGTGACGACAAATCCGGAGGGGACCGGCAGTCCCGTGGCGATCATCTCCCCAAGATGGGCCGCCTTGCCCCCGACGCGGAGCAATTCCTTCAGACCAACCGCGCCCAGAGGCATCGTGAAAACGCCGGCTTGGTTCGTTCGCTCCACAGTCTTCATTGCTGTTTTGGACAATGTCCACCCCGAGTCGTCACGTCAAGAACGACCGTGGGACAGTATTAAGACGTTGCCGCTTGACTGTTCCCGACTAAAACCTAAGATTTTGTGGTAATTCCATAAGCGACCTTATCCAGAGTGGCCGAGGGTTGGGCCCCAAGACGCCACAGCAACCGTTCCGCTTGGGAATCGGTGCTAAATCCCACCCGCTATGGCGGGGAAGATAAGAGGAGCGTAAGTCACGCCGCCACCTATCCTTACAGAAGAATTTCTTGTTGGAGTGAAAATGAGTTACGTCGTGGGCTTGAAGTGTAAGGAGTGCGGCCACCGTACGGGCATTGCGCCCGAACACGTCTGCCAGCAATGTTTTGGCCCTTATGAGGTGGAGTACGACTACGCCGCCATGTTGGGGAAGGTGACGCGCGAGTCTATCGCCGCCGGACCTCCTAACCTTTGGCGTTACAAAGACTTGCTGCCTCTGTCCGGTGAGCCCAAGACGGGGTTCAATTCCGGATTCACTCCGTTTCGCAAGGCCCTGCGTCTGGGCCAGGAACTGGGGTGCACTGATTTGTGGATCAAGGACGATTCCTGCAACTACCCGACCTACTCGTACAAAGAGCGCGTCGTTTCCGTGGCCATCAGCAAGGCGGTGGAATTCGGCTTCGACACCGTCGGTTGCGCCAGCACGGGCAACCTGGCCAACAGCACCGCCGCCCACGCCGCCATGGCCGGCCTTCGCTGCTTCGTCATGATCCCGCACGATCTGGAGCTGGGAAAAGTCCTGGGCAGCCTGATCTTCGGCCCCACGATGGTCCGCATCCGCGGCACCTACGACGACGTCAACCGTCTCTGCACCGAAATCGCGGACAAATACGGCTGGGCCATCGTCAACGTCAATCTTCGCCCGTACTACACCGAGGGCGCCAAGACCTACGGCTTCGAGATCGCCGAGCAGTTCGGCTGGCGCCTGCCCCAGCACACGGTTGTCCCCACCGCCGGCGGAACCATTCTGCCCAAAATCTACAAGGCCTATCGCGAACTGATCGAACTGGGATTGGTCCAGGACAATCAGCCCAGGATTTATTGCGCCCAGGCCGCCGGGTGCAATCCCGTGGTCAAGGCGATCCACAAGGGCGTGGACCTCATCGAGCCGCAGAAGCCCAACACGATGGCCAAGAGCATCGCCATCGGCAATCCGGCGGACGGCTATTACGTCTGGCACGCGGTGAAAGATTCCGGCGGCTGGGGCGAAAGCGCCACCGACCGCGAGATCGTCGATGCCATCAAACTCCTGGCTCGCACCGAGGGCATCTGGACCGAACCTGCCGGCGGCACCACCCTGGCCGCCGCCGTCAAGCTGATCCAGCAGGGCCGAATCCCGCGCAACGAATCCATCGTCATCAGCATCACCGGAAACGGACTCAAGACGTTGGAAGCCGTGCAGAATGACTTGCCCATGCCCGAGGTGATCGAGGCCAAGCTGTCGGAATTTGACAAGCTGCTGGAGCGGCAGCGCGTCAAGGCGCGTCCGGTCAGGCCGGCGACGGCGCCGCTTCAGGCCGTAGCCCCGCATGTACATGCGGGGCTTAGTTGAATTGCGCGGAATCTCCCTAATGCGTATAATGTCCAATTGATCCGAGGTTCCTCTCATGAGCGTGAAAGTCAGAATCCCCTCTCCCCTGCGTAGCTTCACCCAAGGCGCGGATGTGATTGAGGTCGCCGGCACAAGCGTCGGCGAAGTACTCAACGGTCTCAAAGACAAGGCCAGCGGCATCGAAACGCGCCTCTTCAAAGCGCCCAATCAGCTCAACCGTTTTGTGAATGTGTATTTGAACGATGAAGACGTTCGCTTTTTGAATAATCTGGAGACGCCGGTGAAGGAGGGAGATGAGATCAGCATCGTGCCGGCGATTGCCGGCGGGTGAATCATGACCGACGCCCCATACTCCAAACGCTGCTGGTTCACCTTTCCGACGCGCGCCCAGGTGGAGCAGCCGATCATCTGGCAGATGAGCCGCAAGTTTCCCGACGTGGTCTTTGACATCCGCCAGGCCAGCGTGCAGAATGAGATTGGCATCATGGCCGTGCTGCTGGGCGGCAACGAGCGGGACGTCAAGGCCGCCATCGAGTTTATTCGCTCCAAAGGGGTCACCGTCGAGCCCATCGAGAAAAGCGTTGTCGAAGGCTGACTCGCCGCGGGCGAGTCAGCCGATTTAGCGGCGGTGCGCAGCACCGCGAGTTTCTATTTTTTAACCTATGTCCGAACATCTACCCACAAAAATTCTCACCCATCTTAAATCCGAGCGTTACCGTCCGCTGAAACCGCGCCGTTTGGCCAAAGAGCTGAAACTGACGCAAGAGCGGGATTATCACGCCTTCCGCGACGCCTTGCGCGAGCTGATGCACGCGGGCCGCGTGGTGCTGGGCACCGGCGGCGGCGTGACGCTGCCGGCGCAGACGCTGCGCGCCGAGGGCATCGTCGGCACGTATCGCCAAAACCCCCGCGGGTTCGGCTTCGTCGTCCCGACCGATCCGGACTCGCACGAAGATCTGTTCATTCCCGAAGACGAAAACGGCGGCGCCATCACCGGCGACATCGTCCGCGCCAAGATCACCAACCGCCAGCAGCGCGACGGCAAGACCATGTTCCGCGGCCGCGTCGTCGAGATCGTCAGCCGCACGCAAAGGCGGTTCGTGGGCAGCCTGGTCCGCCGCCAAGGCCAATGGCTGGTGTTGCCCGATGGCAACGCGTTCACTGAACCGATTTCCGCGCCCGACGCCGCCTCGCGGCACATCAAGGCCGGCGCCAAGGTCGTCGTCGAATTGACCACCTATCCGCAGCCGGGGCAGATGGCGCAAGGCGTCATCACCGAGGTCCTGGGCCAAGCCGGCGAAAAAGACGTCGATCTCAAATCCGTCATCGTCCAGTTCAACTTGCCGCAGGAATTTCCTGTGCCGTGCGTGGATCAAGCGCGATCCGCCGTGCAGCGGTTCAATTCCAGCGACTGGGGCCAGCGCCTCGACCTGTCCGACCGCGTCATCTGCACGATCGATCCCGACGATGCCAAGGATTTTGATGATGCGATCAGCCTGCAAAAGCTGGACAACGGCCAATGGGAATTGGGCGTTCACATCGCGGACGTCTCCTATTTCATTCCGCCCGGCAGCCCGCTGGATGTGGAAGCCAAGAATCGCGGCAACAGCGTCTATTTCCCCGGCCACGTGATCCCCATGCTGCCGGAGGTTCTTTCCAACGGCGTGTGCAGTTTGCAGGAAGATGTGCCGCGGCTGTGCAAAAGCGCATTCATCGTTCTGGACGACGACGGCCAGCCCATCCGCACGCATTTTGCCAACACGGTCATCCGCAGCGCCAGCCGCCTGCGCTACCGCGAAGCCCAGGCGATCCTGGACGGCGCGGATTTGGTCCCGCATCCGGATGGTCCGCGCAAGATCGACAGCTACGATCCGGCCGTCGTCGAGCTGTTGCACCAGATGAACGCCTTGGCCCGCCGCCTGCGGAAGCGCCGCGCCGCCGCCGGGCAGCTCGTGCTCGAACTTCCCGAAATCGAGCTGATCCTCGACGACGAAGGCAAGGTCGTCGGCGCCCGGGAGGAGGACACGAGTTTCACGCACACGCTGATCGAGATGTTCATGGTGGAAGCCAACGAGGCCGTGGCCCGGCTGCTCGATTCGCTGGACGTGCCGTTTCTTCGCCGCATCCACCCGGAGCCGGAGGATGAGGATTCCCTGCGCCTGCGCGACTTCGTGCAGGCCGCCGGTTATCGCCTGCCCAAGCACCTGGACCGCAAGGCCCTGCAGGGCCTGCTGGCCTCCGCCAAGGGCAAGCCCGAATCCTTTGCCATCAATCTGGCCGTGCTCAAGAGTTTGACGCGCGCCGAATATTCACCGCGTCCCGTCGGCCATTACGCCCTGGCCAGCGAGCATTACGCTCATTTCACCAGCCCCATCCGCCGCTATGCCGATCTGACGATCCATCGGCTGTTGCAGCAATATCTTTCCGCGCCGCCCAGTCGCCGCCCGCATTTCGACGGCGCCCCCAGCAACGATGAGTTGGTCGAAGTCGGCCGCCACATCAGTTTTACCGAGCGTCGCGCCGATGATGCCGAGAAAGAGCTGCGGAAAGTCAAGATTCTGGAGCTGCTGGAAAAGCAAATCGGCGAGGATTTCCCCGGCGTCGTCACGGGCATCGCCAATTTCGGCATTTTCGTGCAACTGAGGACCTGGCTGATCGAGGGCCTGATCCACTACGAGGATTTGATGGACGATTGGTGGGACGTGGACGAGCGGGCCGGTTTCATCCGCGGCCAGCGCACCGGCCGTCGCATCGGCATCGGCGACACGGCCACCGTTCGCATCGTTCGCGTCGATCCGCCGCGCCGGCAGCTCGACTTGGCCATCATGCAGCTCCACGGCCGCGCCGGCGTCGAAAAACACCCCACGAAGCACCCGCGCAAGCCGCAAAAGCACCAGCGCGTTTCCCGCCGCCGCTAAAGCGGCGTGCAGATCAGCGTACCAATAATGCCCTGATAGCCGCGGGCGGCAGCCCGCGGACATAGC
>Ga0187858_10004081_pt1 | contig 13805 bp, 11 predicted proteins | sample June2016WEW_8_15_FD_133015 | JGI IMG/M metagenome (GOLD analysis project Ga0187858, IMG submission 133015) | Peatland microbial communities from SPRUCE experiment site at the Marcell Experimental Forest, Minnesota, USA - June2016WEW_8_150 | ecosystem: Environmental > Terrestrial > Soil >...
CATCGCGATATACCCGCCGCCGTAAGCCTTGCGCACAATCACGGTGATCTTGGGCACGGTCGCGGCCGAATAGGCGGACAACAGCTTGGCCCCATGCCGTATGATCCCGCCATACTCCTGGTCAACGCCGGGAAGAAAACCGGGAAGATCGACAAGCGTGATCAGGGGAATGTTGAATGCATTGCAGAATCGCACGAAGCGCGCGCCCTTATCGGAGGCGTCGATATCGAGGGCCCCGGCAAGCACCGCAGGTTGGTTGGCGAGAATCCCCACCGGGCGCCCGCGTACGCGCCCGAATCCGACCACCAGGTTCTGGGCGAACTCGGCGTGCACCTCTAGGAAATCGGCATGATCGACCACCCGCGTGACGATCTCCCGCACATCGTAACCGGCCTTCGGATCGTCCGGAACGACTTCGTTGAGCTCGTCGATGTCGCGCGGAGCGCCGCCCGCATCCAGACGGGGTGGGTCTTCGAGGTTGTTGGATGGCAGAAACGACAGCAGCCGCTTGGAGATCCGCACGGCTTCCACGTCGTTCTCCGCGACGAAATGCACGACGCCGGATTTGTTCATCTGCGCGCGCGGCCCGCCCAGATCCTCGGACGTGACCACTTCGCCCGTTACCTGCTTGATGACCGCGGGACCGGTGATGAACATCTGCGCGTCCCGGGTTTGAATGATGAAGTCCGTGAGCGCCGGGCTATAAGCGGCGCCTCCGGCGCAAGGCCCGCAAATCAGCGAGATCTGCGGAACCACGCCCGAGAGCATCACGTTCTGGTGAAAGATCCGTGCATAGCCCGCCAAGCTGCCCACGCCTTCCTGCACGCGCGCCCCGCCGGAATCGTTGATGAAGATGAACGGGGAGCCGGTCTTCAACGCCGACTTCATGGTGTCGGCGATCTTATCGGCGTGTACTTCGCCGGCCGACCCGCCGGCCACTGTGAAGTCCTGGCTGGCCACGTGTACCAGCCGCCCTTCTACCAGGCCTCTGCCGGTCACCACGCCGTCAGCCGGCAACTCTTTGCCATCCATGCCGAAGAAGCGCCCGTTGTGTTTTGCGAAAAGGCCTGCTTCCCGGAAGGACTTCCGATCCAGAAGCAGATCCAGGCGTTCGCGGGCCGTCAGCTTGCCCGCACCGTGCTGCTTTTCGATGCGCTCGGATCCGCCGCCCAGCCGGAGGTGCTCCTTGATGCGGCCGAGCTCACGGATCTTTTCTTTCGTGATGGTTTCCATGGCGTTGATGCTAGAAGGCAACACTCTATTGTACGCTTATTTTAAGACATCTGTATCTCTTATTATCCAGGGGGTGCCCGTACCAGGCCACCGGTTGTTCCCTTTCCAATGTACGGTGCCGACGGCATGCCCGTCCGGGTCGCAGTCCAGTCCGGGGATTGGCCGGATTTCCGGGAAGCGGCCCAGCCGGTTTATCCTGGGAGACAACGTTGCCCGAGTTGTTAAAAGCGGACAGTGTCCGGAAGCGGACAACCGGACGTGACCCTTTTTAAGTTGGTCCGTCAAATGTTACGAAAGGATGTTTGGAATCTTCAGCAGAACCGGACCTTATGGCCCAGGACGCGCCTGGAGCGGTAGGTGCCAGGTTGAGCCCCAAAATCGATGAAGCCGGCCTGATCCGGGCAGTTCAGCGGGGCGACCAGGATGCCTTTGAGCAGCTCGTCCGCGCCTACGACCAAAGTGTGCTTCGGCTCGCGGTGAACCTGTTGCGTTCCCAGGAAGATGCACGGGACGTCTTCCAGGAGGCCTTCTTGCGCGTGTACCGCAGCATCGATTCTTTCCGGTTCGATTGCAGCTTCCATACCTGGCTCTACAGGATCGTGACGAACATCTGCCTGGACTACTTGAGGAAGCGCAAGGTGCGCAAGGAAGAGCCGGCTGTCGTGGACACCCCCGAGGGTCCGCTCGACCGTATGAACGACTTTGAAGAGGAAGCCGCGCACGCCGATCCGGAGCGAAACCTGTGGAACTTGCAGCTCGGGCGTCGCATAGAGGGCGCGCTTGCAGGCCTTACGCCCCGCGAGCGGATGGTTTTCGAATTGAGGCATTATCAAGGACTGCGCCTGCGGAATATCGGCGAGATCCTGGGCACCAGCGAGGAAGCCGCCAAGAATTGTCTGTTCCGGGCCACGCAGAAAATGCGGGTGGAACTGGGAGATTGTCAATGAATTGCGAATCGGTCGTTAAACTCATCCCCCTGTATTTTTACGGCGAGTTGCCGCCTGAGGAAGAAGATCGGGTGGAGCAGCACCTGGACGGGTGCGCGGCGTGCGGCCGCCAGGCGGAGTTGCAACGGGCCGTAGCCGCAGCGCTCGACCGGCGCGAGATGGCGCCCTCCGCCGCTCTGCTCGCGGAGTGCCGCCACGACTTGATGCGGGCGGTTTACCGGGACGAGGCGCCAGCCGTATTGCCAACGCACGCCACGCCTTGGATGCACTTCCGAGACGGCTTCGCCGCTCTGTTCCCACCTCTGTTACGCTGGCGCACACCTTTGGGCGCCATGGCGCTGGTGGCCCTCGGTTTTGTGAGCGCGCGCTTCACCCTGCCAGGCGCCGGCGGCTCGCTGAATCTGGCTTCGATGGCTCCGGAAAATATCATCTCCTCAGTTCGCTCCGTGACGGCGGGCCCCCAGGGTGCCCAGTCCGGCGAGGTGCAGATCGTGCTGGACGAAACCCGGCGGCGGGTGGTTTCCGGCCAGTTCAACGACCGGAATATCCAGCGGCTGATGTTGGCCGCGGCGCACGATGAGAACAATCCCGGCGTGCGCGTGGAATCGGTCGATATCTTGAAGAGCCATTCGGATTCCGCCGAGATTCGCAGCCTGCTGCTGAACCGCGTGGCGCAAGACCCCAACCCCGGTGTGCGTTTGAAAGCGCTGGATGGCCTGAAGATGTTTACGAGCGATCCGGAGGTGCGCAAGGTCCTGGCGCAGGTGCTGCTGCACGACGATAATCCGGGAGTGCGCATTCAGGCAGTGGATGCGCTGACTTCGCAGGCCGACGACAACATGGTGGGGGTTCTGCAGAACGTAGTACAGAAGGAGGACAACGGCTATGTCCGGCGCCGTTGCGAAAAAGCTCTGAAGGATATGAACGCCTCGATCGGAACCTTTTAGGCGATGAGCATACTGCGATTTGGCATTTTGATTTCGGGATTCCTGGGGATTGCGCTGGGCGCGGAACCGGCGCTCACGCGAGAAGGGCAGTATTGGGTCGAGATCCGCTCGGGATCGGAAGCCGTGATGCCCGCGGCAAAGCTGCGGATCGCCTCCCGCGGCGGCGTGATGCTCTCCGGCGCGCAGCAGGGCGATCTCTCCTATGTCCTGAAGATACGCGTGAAGGCCCGCAACGAAGTGGATGCACGGCGCTTGACCCGAGCCTTCGGCGTGCGCGTCTCGAAGCCGGGCAGCGGCTTCGTGCTCCTGACTGTGCAGCGTGGCGATGGCATGGCGGACCTACAAGTGAAGTCGCCGCGCACGGCGCCCGAGTCGGTGATTTCGACCACCGAGGGCGGGATCGAGTTCTACGACCTGGATGGCTCGGTCACCGCGGAAACCGGCGGCGGCAATGTGCGCGCGGATCGCATACGGGGCAACGTAGCGGCGCGTACGGCTGGCGGCGATATCGCGCTCGGAACCGTAGAGGGCTCGGCGCGATGCACCACGGCGGGCGGCAAGATCACCGCCACCATGGTCCGCGGTGAAGCCACGTTCGAGACCGGCGGCGGCGATATTCTCGCGCAGGAAGTGGGCGGGTTGGTGCATGCCTCCACGATGGCCGGAACCATCCGCATACGGCGGGCCGGGTCCGCGGTGATTGCCAGCACCGGTGGCGGTCCTATCGATGTAGGGCAGGCCCATGGTGTGGTCACCGCCAAGAATTCCGGCGGGCCGGTGCAGGTCGGGTCGGCCGAAGGTGTGCGCTGCGAAAGCGCCGCCGGCGGCGTACACCTGGACAACATCTCGGGCAGCGTACGCGTGACCACGGCCATCGGCAGCATCATCGCCAGCCTGCTGGCAGGCAAGCCCATGACCGATTCGTTTCTCTCCACAGGCGGCGGTGACATTACAGTTTTCATCCCGTCTAACGTGGGTGTGACGGTCCGAGCGCAGAACGAATTGTCCGACAGTATCCGCAGAATCGTATCCGATTTTCCCGGAATTTCGGTGCGCGTGGAAGGCGGACAAGTGATCGCCGAAGGGCCCGTCAACGGAGGCGGCCCGGTCTTGCGGATTTCCGGCACGGGCGGCACCATATTCATCAAACGACAAAAGTGAGAGGGTTTATGAATCACGCAATTTATCGAACGCTCACAATCGCGGCTATCGGCGTCGCGGCGGCTTCCTGGTCGTTCAGTCAGGAAGCGCCCCGAGCGCGCTCCGCCAACAACCGCTCCGTCTACATCCATCGTACGGCTGGCAGCTATCTAGGCATTGGCGTGGCGGAGGTCGACGCCGAGCGCGCCAAGGCGCTCAACATGAAAGAAGTGCGCGGCGTCGAGGTCAAGAACGTTGATGAGAACAGCCCCGCGGCCAAGGCGGGCCTCAAGGAAGGCGACGTCGTGCTGGAGTACAACGGCCAGAACATCGAGGGTACCGAACAGTTCGTGCGGCTGGTGCGCGAGACTCCGGTCGACCGGCAAGTGCACTTGAGCGTCTGGCGCAATGGCGGAACGCAGAGCCTGACGGCCACCATCGGCCACCGCCCCGCGGAACATGTTTCCGTACTTAGCGACGACGGCGACTTCACCGTCGAGGTTCCGCCGATACCACCCATGCCACCCATGCCGCCCATGGCGCGAATGCCGGAGGTCGCCCCTTTTCCGGAAGGTGCGCTGGCGATGATCACCGGCCGCAGCGGGATGTTGGGCATCGAGAGCGAATCGCTGGGATCGCAACTGGCTGAATTCTTCGGTGTCAAGGAAGGCGTGCTGGTACGCTCTGTGTTGAAGAACTCAGCCGCCGAGAAGGCCGGTATCCGCGCGGGAGACGTGATCGTAAAGGTGGATGGTGAAACCGTGACGACCCCGCATGAGATCTCCAGCCTCCTGCGCGCCGCCTTACGGGCGAAAAAGAGCTTTCCGGTGGTGGTGGTGAGGGATAAGAAAGAAGTGACCCTGAGTGTCACGCTGGAATCCAGCAACGGGCGCCTGCGGGAAGTCCGGCCGGCGGCGGTTGCGGCGACGTGCTGACGCGCAGATAGCGGGCCTTCGAGCTTTCGGCAGTAACGCGGTAAACTACCTACCAGCACAAGTTAAGGCACCTGCCTCCCACGCAGGTGATGCGGGCCTTTCATTTTGTTGTCCATGCTTTTCTGTCACGGAGCATGGGAAAGCCGATTTCTTAATAGGTAGTGGAGGTTCTGCGGAGAATGCCAGTGACCACAATCAATCGTTGTTCCGGATAGAGGTCATAGACAATGCGATAGTTGCCCACGCGCCGACGCCAACTTGGAGGTTTACCTTTCAGGCGTTTGACATCGCCGCCGAAGGGATCGACGCGCAAAGAGATGAGGGCGGCCTTAACGCGCTCTTGCTCTCTTGCCGGCAGCGTTCGCAGATCTTTTTCGGCTGGCTTGGTGACTTGCAGGTTCCAGATCATGAAGGAGTTGGTCTAACGATACGTATTCGCCGCGTTTGAAGGCGGCGCGGCCTTTGCGGATCGCGGCAAGCTCGTCTTTGGTCGGGGTCGCTTCCGGGTAGCGGCTTTCAAAGTATCGGCGCCAGGCTTCGCGCAGGAGCTCGCTTCTGGTGCGGTTCTCTTCCTTTTGGACTCTCTCCATCTGCTTGGCCATGGCCGGCGGCAGGGAGATTGTCAGGGTGTTGGTGGTTCTCATTTGGCCGATTTAAACAACGTTTTCTTCTTGAGTGTTACTTGTTGTGACTCAAGCATAGCGAGTGCGGACGTTTCCGTCAAGGGCGGTCTTCGATCGCCGGCAGTGCGGCCCTACTTCGATTCAATCCGCATGCCGTAAAAGCTGCGATACACGAACGTCATCGAGATAATCAGGAAAATCACTCCCAGCACGGTGCTGAGCGTGTTGCCCTGCTTCTCGTTCAGCGAAACCGCCAGCGAGACCGCCAACAGGCCGAACAGCGTGGTGAACTTGATGATCGGATTCAGGGCCACCGAGCTGGTGTCCTTGAAAGGATCGCCCACCGTGTCGCCCACGACCGTGGCGGCGTGCAGTTCGGTGCCCTTCATCTTCAATTCGGTCTCCACGACCTTTTTGGCGTTATCCCATGCGCCGCCCGCGTTGGCCATGAAGATAGCTTGGAACAGGCCGAATGTGGCGATCGAGATCAGGTAGCCGATGAAGTAGAAAGATTCGAAAAACGCAAATGCCAGCGTGGCGAAGAACACCGCGATGAAGATGTTGAGCATGCCCTTCTGCGCGTACTGTGTGCAGATCGCCACCACTTTCTTGGAATCGGCCACACTTGCTTTTTCGGCGCTTTCCAGCTTGATGTGCCGCTTGATGAACTCCACTGCACGGTAGGCGCCGGTCGAGACCGCCTGCGTCGACGCGCCGGTGAACCAGTAGATCACGGCGCCGCCGGTAATCAATCCCAGCAGGAAAGGCGGGTGGAGGATCGAGAGGTTGGCGACATTGGTCGTCAGTCCGTTGGTGAGCTTCACGATGATCGAGAAGATCATGGTGGTAGCGCCTACCACCGCGGTGCCGATCAGCACCGGCTTCGAGGTTGCCTTGAAAGTATTGCCGGCCCCGTCGTTCTCCTCCAGGTTCTCCTTGCCGAGCTCGAAATTGGGCGTGAAGCCGAAGTCCTTCTTGATCTCCGCCGAGATGTTGGGAAGGGTCTCGATAGTGGAAAGCTCGAAGACGGACTGCGCGTTATCGGTCACTGGACCGTAGCTATCGACCGCGATAGTGACCGGCCCCATGCCGAGGAAACCGAAAGCCACCAGGCCGAACGCGAACACCGCGGGCGCCACCATCAGGCTGGCAAGGCCCAATGTGCTGACCCCGTACGCCGCGCTCATCAACCCCAGGATCGCGAAGCCCAGCCAGTAGGCGCTGAAGTTGCCGGCCACGAAGCCCGACAGAATGGTCAGCGACGCGCCACCCTCGCGCGCGGAAGTGACGATTTCCCGCACGTGCCGCGAACTGGTGGAGGTGAACACCTTCACGCCTTCCGGAATGATGGCGCCGGCCAGGGTGCCGCAGGTGATTACGGAGGAAAGCTTCCACCACAAACTGGTGTCGCCGTTCAGGTCCGGAATGATGAAATAGCTGACCAGATAGGTCAGACCCACGGAGATGAGCGAAGTCATCCACACCAGCGAGGTCAGTGGCGCCTCGAAGTTCATCTTTGCCACATCGGCGTATCTGGCCTTGGCGACGATACCGTTGATGAAGTAACTGGCCGCCGAGGAGATAATCATCATGATGCGCATCACGAAGATCCAGACCAGCAACTGTACTTGCAGCGTGGGTGTCTTAACCGCCAGTAGGATGAAAGTGATCAGGGCCACGCCCGTGACCCCGTAGGTCTCGAAACCGTCGGCCGACGGCCCCACAGAGTCGCCCGCATTGTCGCCTGTGCAGTCCGCGATCACGCCCGGGTTGCGCACGTCGTCTTCCTTGATTTTGAAAACGATCTTCATCAGGTCCGCGCCGATATCCGCGATCTTGGTGAAGATGCCGCCCGCCACGCGCAGGGCCGCCGCGCCCAGCGACTCGCCGATGGCGAAACCGATGAAGCAATTCCCAGCCAGATCGTGCGGGATGAACAGCAGGATGATCAGCATCATGATCAGCTCCACCGAGATCAACAGCATGCCGATGCTCATGCCTGCCTGCAACGGAATGTCGTAGCAGGGGAACGCCTTGCCGCGCAGGCTGGCGAACGCCGCGCGAGAGTTGGCGAAGGTATTCACCCGCATCCCGAACGCCGCCACGCCGTAGCTGCCGCTGATGCCGATGACGCTGAACAGCAGGATGATGCCGACCCTGTAGGCGGGGAGGCTTTCCAGAAAGCCGAAGTAGAACACGATAATGACGCCGATGAAGCACTCCAACAGGATCAAGAATTTACCCTGGGTAGCCAGGTAAGTCTTGCAAGTCTCGTAAATGAGCTCGGAAACTTCAAGCATGGACTTGTGGACCGCCATATTCTTCAACCGCATGTAGATGGTGAGGCCAAAAATCATCCCCAACACGCAAAACAGCAGGCCGAACATCAACAGGCCGCGGCCGCCGATGCCCCCCAGAAAAGTGGCGCTGTCCAGGTTCGGCAGATCCAGACTCGCTTCACCCCCTTGCTCGGGCTGAGCCATCAGGGGAGCGGCCAACAAGGCCATGCCCCACACCGGGAGCATCGCGCGGACCGCGCGCAAGACCGGAAGCCGCGCAGGTTGCGCGGGCGTAGTACCAGATAGTGATCGCATTGAAAAAACCTCCTGGAATCGGGTCAGAACCCTGGGATAGGATCTACCCCAAAAAGGATATCAGGGTTTGTTTACCTCACCTGTTCCTACGGAACTCCTCACCATAGCGCACGGCAGGATCGAATTCAAGGACAGCCGCGGGCCGGAGTACGATGGTAGGGCAGTCTTAACGACGGGTGCTGGGTGCTAGGTGCTGGGTGCTGGACAAGCGCGCTCGGGTCTTCGGTGCGTTTGCCAGAACCCAGGACCCAGAACCCGGCACCCACCCGGAGGTTTTCATGATTGTTCCGCTGACGCCGATCCGGTGCTTATACCGGGGTGTCGATCTATATGGAAAAAAAGTAGGCATCGTGTCGGGCCGGGGCCGCTTCACGTACGCCCAATTCGGCGAGCGCTGCGAGCGGCTGGCCGCGGGTCTGCAGGCAGAGGGCATCGCGCCCGGCGACCGGGTAGCCTATCTGAGCTTCAACAATAACGCGCTGCTCGAAGGTTACTTTGGCGTCGTGTTGGCCGAGGCGGTGGTGATGCCGCTAAACGTCCGGCTGACCCCGGCGGAACTGATCGCCATCCTGAATCATTCCGAAGCCCGCATGCTGATTTTCGAGAACGACTTCGCACCGCTGGTGGAGCACATCCGGAAAGCCTGCCCGGGCATCGCGCGATATGTCACCATCGACGATCGTACACCGCTGGCCGATCTTACGTATGAAGAGATGCTCGCGCATGGCCGTCTCGAGCGCCCGGATTTCCTGTCGTGCGACGAGAACGCCATCGCGGAGCTGTTCTACACCAGCGGCAGCACCGGAACGCCCAAGGGCGTGATGCTGTCGCACCGCACGCTCTACCTGCACGCACTGGCCGTGGCCGGCACTTTCAATCACGACGACACCGCCGTGGAGCTGCATACCATCCCTTTGTTCCACGCCAACGGCTGGGGCCGCCCGCAGGCCTCCACCATGATGGGGATCAAGCAGGTGATGGTGCGCCGTTTCGAGCCTACGCTCGTCTTCCGCCTGATCCAGGACGAGAAGGCCACCGCCATGTCGGTGGTGCCCACCATGGCGAACGCGCTGCTGAACGCGCCGGACATCGGCGAATTCGATCTCTCCACCATCAAGGAGATCCACGTGGGCGGCGCGGCTGCCTCGCCCGAGCTGATCGGCCGCCTGGAGCAGGCTTTTCACTGCGCCGCCATGGGCGGCTACGGACTCACCGAGACCTGCCCGGTGGCCAGCTCTTCCCGTCGCAAGGGCACCGTGGAATATGCCGATGAAGCCGACCGTCTGGGCCACCAAGCCATGGCCGGCTGGCCTATACCGGGCGTCGAGATCCGCGTTGTGGATTTGAATATGAAGGACGTGGCCCGCGATATGCAGGCCGTGGGAGAAGTCGTGATCCGCGGCGACGAAGTCATGGACGGCTACTACAAAGATCCCCAGGGCACCGCCGCGGTCATGACGGGCGGCTGGTTTCACACCGGCGACATGGCCGTCTGGGACGAAGAAAACTACATCCACATCGTAGACCGCAAGAAGGACATCATCATCAGCGGCGGCGAGAATATCTCGTCGCTGGAGGTCGAGAAGGCTATCTTCGCCCATCCCGCGGTTTTGGAATGCGCCGTGGTGGCGGCCCCCGACAGCAAGTGGGGCGAGATTCCGGCGGCTTTCGTGGTGCTCAAGCCCGGGCAGGCCGTGACCGTGGAGGAATTGTGCGCGTTCCTCGCCCCGCGCATCGCCAAATTCAAGATGCCGCGCGTCTTCGAGTTTCTGGAAACGCCTCTGCCCAAGACCGGCACGGGCAAGATCGTGAAACGTGAGTTGCGCGAGATGTTCTGGGCCGGGCGCGCCAAGCGGGTGCAGGGATGAAGCTCATCCCAAGTAGTTGAACAGACTTTGCGGCTTGAGCATGGCCTGCGCGGACATGGCCGCCTGCTCTTCAGTGCTGGCTTGGGTCAAATCCAGGGAGGCCTGGGCCGCGTCTGCATCCTGTTCGTTGCTGAGCTGCTGTTGCAGTTGGATGAGCGTCTGGCTGGCTGAGTTTCCGGCGGCGGTGAGGTTGTTCTGAGCCGCGCCGTAGAAGCTGCTTTCATCGTTGAGATGCGCCGAGGCGGCCTGTATGTTGGTCAAGGCTGTCTGGATGCCGTTGCTGTCGTTATTTTGCAGCGCGGTCAACAGCCCGCCAACCGCCGCGAAGACGTTATCCGGCGCGGGGTTTCCGGTCCCCGATCCGCCGCCCACCTGGTCGTCGAAAATTTGCTGGGCGGTCAATCCGATCGAGATCGGCACGCCGTTGACATCCTCGATTTGTCCCGGAGGGCCAGGCTGGATCATCTGCTGAACCGTGGTTCCGTTGGCCGCCAGGGTGTACTGCGGTTGCCCGCTCAGGTCGCCGCTGAAGATGTACTGGCCGTTCACGGCGGTCTGACTCAGGCTGACCAACTGTTGCAGGATGCCCTGCACCTGGGGGATTTCGTCCAACCGCTGGCTGGCGCTCGAGGTACTCCCCGCAGCCTCGGTGGCCAGCGAGGTGGCGTTATCCAGCACCTGTATGGCCTGTTGAATGGCGTTCTCGCCGCTTTCCACCTGGGGAGTCACGTTGGACAGGTTTTCCTGCGTCTGTTGCACACCCGCGATTTGGGCGCGCAATTGCAGAATGCTGGAGATCTCGTCCGGATCGTCGGAGGCCACCGAAACCCGCAGCCCGGAGGAGAGCTGCTGTTCGGCCGTACTCATACGGTTTTGGATCTGCTGCAAGTTGCTGAGGAAGATTTCGGAGTTTGGGTTAATGCTGGGAGTCATAGGGCGCTCAGCTTGCGTTTGGAATCATATCGATAACCGATTGGGTCAGGGTCTGGATGGTGCTCACCATTTTGGCGACGGCCTGGTAGCCCGCCTGGAATTGCAGGACGTTCATGGCTTCGGCGTCGAGCGATACACCCGATTCGCTCTGGCGCATGCTTTGCGCTTGAGCCAGGGTCTGTGCGGTCATGGTCTGATTGCTCTGGGCCTGGTTCAATTGGGACCCCACCTGCGCGGCGGCGTCTCCATAGTACGTGGTGTAGTTGAGCCCGCCGGTCTCATCGGCGGTGGAGTTTGCCAGAGCCGCTATCGCCAGGGGCACGCCGTTGGGCACGCCAGACGCGTCGATGGCCGGCAGTTGACTGGCGGTCATGGCCGGATCGACTGCCAAAGTGGATGCGGCGTCCGAAGGATCCCCCACCGTGAACAGGCCACTGGGCGCCGGTACGGCCGGCACGCCTGGGGCGGCCGCCGAGACTAAGCCGTTACTGACGATGTTATTCACCTGGCTGGCTAGAGTAGAGGCGAGGGTATTGAGGGCGCCGGGCTGGCTGGAATCCCCGATCAAGCCAGGTATGGTAACGTTCCGCACCTGCAGCAAACCGGCCAGAGAGCCGGATGTGATCTGACTGGTCACCATGGAGCCGTCCGCCGCCTGGATGTCGATATCGGGCGGAGCTTGCGCACTGGTCGACGCGCTCACCGGAGTCAGCGCGTACGACTGGCTCCCCATGACCAGTGCGGCCCCGCTCGAGAGAGCGACGTTGACAGTGCCGCCCGGCTGCTGGAGGACGCTGATATTGACCAGTCCGGAAAGGGTCTCGAGCGAGCTGTACAACTGGGCTTCCAACCCGGCGTCCTGGTGGCCGCCGTTTTGTATCTCCGCATTCAGGGTGGCCACCTGGGTAGTCAGTTGATTGACCTGGCCTACCGTGTCGGTGATGCTCTGGGTGACGGATTGGGATGCGCTGGACACGGCGGCGGCCGTGGCCTGGAAGCTCTGGGCCAGAGCGCTGGCGGCCACCATCACGTTCTGCTGCGCGCTGCCGTCGTTGGGGGCGGCGCTCCACGCCGACACGTCGCTAAAGAAGGTATTCAACGCGGCCGGGATACCCCCGTCCTGCGATACCGGCACAGCATTCTGGACGTCGGTTAGGGCGCTAAGCTGGGCGCTGGCGTCGCCCTGCGCACTGGCCTGCTGCCACACGTCGCTCTCGGCCAGCAGATCGCGGCTGTCGATCAGCGGACCTGGGGCAACGCCGCCGGAAAGGCCCACGGCCGGGTCGAAGGGTTCGGCCTGCAGCGCCACCCCTTGTGTGGCGTAATCCGGCGTGGAAGCGTTGTCGATGTTGTTCTGCGTGGCGCTCAAGGCATACTGGAAAGCCTCCAGCGCGCTGGATGCTCCGAGCAATGTGGCACTCAGGGAACTCATGGCGTCTATCCTAGAAACGAGATGTGTCCGCGGATTTGGAGCGGCACTGCACTGCCGGAGGCCGTGTATTCCGGGGATATCGACCGCAGTCGTTCCAGCCAGCGGCGGCCATAACGCGCGGCTTGCTCGATCAGGACGCCGGCCTGGCGAATCTCGCCGGCCAGGGTGGTTGCGTGCGGGCGCAAGTCCCGGCTGGCCGGCCCGGCTTGCGGGAGTCTGTCCCGCAGCCACTCCAGATAACCCTGCGCCTCGCGAAACAGCGTGACGCACTCGTCCAGATTGCAGGCCCGCGGCCGCGCCAGCAAGGCGCGCGCGCCGCGCACGCGCGATTGCGCCGCCGCCAACAATCCCTGCAGATCGTGCTCCCGCATGCTTTTCAAGACCTCGCGATGGCGCCGGCGATCTGCTGCGCATCGGGCTGGTAGCGGCCCGCGCGGAAGTCCTTCTGCAACTGGCTGACACGTTGCGCCGACTGGCTCGCCAGGGCCTGCATGGTTTGCGAAATGCGCCCGGCGAGCCCGGAAAGATCGACGCGATCCCCGGCCGCGGAGCCGGCGCTGCCCGAGGATGCGCCCGTGTCTACCTGGATGCGCTGCGATTCCGCCGCGCGGCTGGCGGTGGAGGAAACCTGATCGGTGAGGCTCTGTTCGTTGACTCGCATATACAGGACCTGTGTTGCTCCTGGGTACCTTATCGGCGCAAGAGCCGGTAACTTTAGGGGGGCCGCGCGATTTGCAGCTCCGGTTCTACGCAAGGTTTCCTAAGCGGAGATTCTTCCGCAAGCTTTCGCCATCCCGCTCGATATGAAAATCGCAGGCAGCGAAAGCCGCCAGCCCCGGCAAGAGGCCGGGAATCTCAAAAATTAGGATTATCCAATGATTTCCATTCAAACGAATATCGACTCTTTAGTCGCGCAGCAGAACCTGAGCGTCAACAGCCAGTTTCAAAGCAACACCATTCAGCAGTTGACCTCCGGCTATCGCATCAACTCTTCGGCCGACGACGCCGCCGGGTTGTCGGTGGCCAACGGCTACCGCAACCAGATCGCGGAACTCAACCAGGGCGTCCTGAACGCCAACCAGGGCGTCAGCCAGTTGCAGATCATCGATGGCGGCCTGAGCAACATCTCCCAGATGCTCGACCGCCTGCAGAC
>Ga0187858_10004082_pt1 | contig 13801 bp, 11 predicted proteins | sample June2016WEW_8_15_FD_133015 | JGI IMG/M metagenome (GOLD analysis project Ga0187858, IMG submission 133015) | Peatland microbial communities from SPRUCE experiment site at the Marcell Experimental Forest, Minnesota, USA - June2016WEW_8_150 | ecosystem: Environmental > Terrestrial > Soil >...
GCGGCTCATGGAGGACGATCTGCAGGCCGCGCGCGAACTGCAGAGCGTGTTGCTGCCCACCGGCGATCCCGGCTTCGAAGGCCTGGAGTTGGCCGCCGGACTGCGGCCGGCGCGCGGAATTAGCGGCGACATCTATGACTTCTTCGAACAATCCGAGGGTCGCGCGGTGCTGGCGTTCGGCGATGTGAGCGGCAAAGGCGCGGCGGCCGCGCTCTACGGCGCGTTGGTCAGCGGGCTGCTGCGATCGTTGGCGCCGCGCCGGCCCGATCCGCGGCAGTTGATGCGCGCGTTGAACGAGGCGCTGGTTGAGCGCAAGGTGGAAGCGCGCTACGTGACGTTGCTCGTTATGCTGTGGAACCCGCACATCCGCCAGTTTGTGATGGCCAACGCGGGCAGCAATCCGCCGCTGGTGTGCCGCAACCGCGAGATCCTGAAGCCGCGCGTGGAGGGCGTGCCGCTCGGGCTGCTGGACGAGCGCGAATATGAGGAGGTGGTCTTCCAGGCGCACAAGGGCGACACCATCGTGCTTTATTCCGACGGTGTGACGGATCACTTGAGTCCGGATGGGCAAGACTACGGGCGGCGCCGCTTGTCGCATGTCGTGCTGCGCGTGTGCGACCAGGCAGCGGAGGCGATCGTCGCCGAGATTCTCGCGGATCTCGATCGATTCAACACGGCGCCGTTCGACGATCAGACTTTGCTGGTGCTGAAAGTGAAATGATGGACCGTCCGGCAAAGGGCCAGTTGGCAGGCGAAAGCGCCTGCCCCACCGAGGCGGAACCTGATGGGGCGGGCATTCAGCGTTCCAACGGCTTCCACTACTCCGGCCAGGATCTCTATTGCGAAGGCGTGCCCTTGGCGGACATCGCGCGCGCGGCGGCCACTCCGGCGTACGTTTATTCGAGCGCGGCCATCTTGGAGAATTACCGCGCCTACGACGAGGCGCTCGGCGACCTGCCGCACACGGTCTGTTACGCGGTGAAGGCGAATTCCACGCTGGGGATTCTCGGACTTCTGGCCCGTGCGGGTGCGGGGTTCGACATTGTTTCCGGCGGCGAGTTGTACCGCGTGATGCAGGCGGGCGGCGACGCGTCGCGGGTGGTGTTTTCCGGCGTGGGCAAAACGGCTGGCGAAGTGGACTACGCGCTGGAGCAGGGCATCCACATGTTCAACTGCGAGTCCGAGCCGGAGCTGGCGCTGATCGATGCGCTGGCAGCGCGGCGCGGCGTGAAGGCCGGGTTCGCCATACGCGTGAATCCGGACGTGGACGCTTCTACGCACCCCTACATCTCAACCGGCCTGCGGGAGCACAAATTCGGCATCGACATCGGGCAAGCGGAAGCCGTCTACGAGCGTGCGCGAGCTCTGCCGAACCTGGTAGCCGAAGGCGTGAGCTGCCACATTGGCTCGCAACTGATGGACACCAACCCGATCCTGGAGGCGGTGGACCGCGTGTTGGCGCTGGCGGAACGGCTGCGCGCCAAAGGTTTCGGCATACAGCATGTCGACTTGGGTGGCGGGTTGGGCGTAGCCTATCAGGCGCACGAGCAGGCGCCGGAGATACACGGCTTTGTCGCGATGATTCGAACGAAGCTCGAGGGCCGCGGACTTCGGGTCGTGCTGGAGCCAGGCCGCTCGATCGTGGGCAGCGCGGGCGTGTTGCTCACGCGCGTGCTCTACCGGAAGAAGAGCGGCGAGAAGGAATTTGTGGTGGTGGATGCGGGCATGAACGACCTGATCCGGCCCGCGCTTTACCGCTCGCATCATGAGATTGTTCCGTTGCGCAAGACTGCGCGGCCCGAGATCGTGGCCGATGTGGTGGGGCCGGTTTGCGAGACCGGAGATTTTCTGGCGCGCGGCCGCAAGCTGGCCAACGTCGCGCCCGGCGACTACCTGGCGGTGTGCACTGCGGGCGCCTACGGGTTCGTGCTTTCGTCGAATTACAACTCGCGCCCGCGCCCGCCGGAGATCCTGGTGGAAGGCGACAAGTTCCGCACGATCCGCGCCCGCGAGAAGTATGAGGACTTGGTGCGTGGGGAGGTCGTGTGACGTGGCGCACGCTTCAGCGTGCCGCGGCGAACTTCAGTTCGCCGTCCGTGGGCCTCATCTGTCTATCGCTCCTCCCCCTAGCTTTCGCGCATGACGTCATCAGCACGAAGCTGCTGTGGACCCAGGAGATCTCCCGCATCGTGTATCAGCGCTGCGCAAGCTGCCATCGCGAAGGCGGCAGCGCCATGTCGCTGATGACCTATGAGGACGCGCGGCCGTGGGCGAAGGCGATCCGCGACGAGGTCATATCGCGGCGCATGCCGCCCTGGGGCGCAGTAAAGGGCGTAGGGGAATTTCGCGGCGATCCGAGCCTGTCGCAGATCGAGATCGACATGATCGTGAACTGGGTGGAGGGTGGCGCGCCCAAGGGAGACGAGGCCTATCTGCCGCCGGCGCCGCACTTCGATCCACCGGCGAAGCCCGCGCCCGCCATGCCGGAAATTGCGATCGCGAGCGATGCCGAGCGAATCGTGGACGAGGACGTCATCGCGGCTGGTATCCGCCCGCGCCGCATTGCGCCGGGCGCCTCGCTGGACATCGCGGCGTACAAGCCGGACGGCGCCATCGAGCACCTCATCTGGATCCGCAACTGGCGTCCGGAATGGGAGCGCACGTATTACTTCCTGCATCCGGTGCGCCTGCCGAAGGGGACGCGCATTGCGGCGTATTCGGGCAAGCCGGCGGAAGTGGCGATTGCGATTGCGAAATGACGCAATTCAAATTGCAGGGGCTGCTGAGCGTGAACGGCGCCGGCAGGTGGTGATAAACTCCAAATATGGATCGGATTGAGGAGATTGAGGCGGCCATCAATAGCTTGCCCCCGGAGGAATTCTGGCTCCTCGCCCAGTGGTTCCGTGAACTCGACCAGGCCCGCTGGGATGCGCAAATGGATCGCGATTCCTCCGCCGGCAAATTAGACTTTCTGTTCGAGGAAGCCGAAAGCGAATCGGCGCAGGGGCTTCTTCGCGAGTGGCCCCCACGGAAGTGAACTCTGTCGCCACCCGTCGTTTTTGGGATCTGTTCTACGCCTTGCCCGAGGACGTTCAAAGGCTGGCCGTCAAAAACTATCACTTGTGGCGGCGCGACCCCATCACCCTTCGCTCCGTTTCCGCAGATTACAGGGCAGCCAGGATCGTTTCAGCATTCGCGTGGGAGATCATTACCGCGCTCTTGGCAGACTCACTGGCGACACGCTGACGTGGGTCTGGATTGGCACGCACACCGAATACGACCGGGTTGCGGGTTCCCGATTGTGAGGGCGTTGGGCGCAAATTCCATCGTTTGGGGCGAACCCAGCCGAGGGCATCGGCGTTTCGCCTTCAGTTGACGTGACCCGGACTTGCCAGGATCTATCCCTGTAAATGGTACGTAAAGCTCGGCGAATCAGCACGTTAACGCCCAGCGCCGGCCATTACTAGTGGTATGGGGATTTATCGACAGGTATCGGGATAACGCTACACCGTTGATCGCGGGGGATCTGCCCGCGGCTTCAGCGGCACATTCGGGTAGCTCTGCGTTTCGTTCCCGATGGGTCTCAGTTCGGAACCGACCTTTGGCACGACACTGTCTGGGCTATAACGTAGTCAACGGTCCGAGGTTCTACTCGCGGACAGCTCAGCACCTGTTTTGCCGGTTGAAGGACGTCGCCGCGTACGCGTCTCAGCGACAAGTTCATCGACTTGCCGCAATACGCGCCCTGCATCCATCAAGTCGAAGTGATCCGCGTTCGGAGACACCGTGATCACGTCCTCGGGGAATTCGCTGCCGAGAATACCGCTGTCGAGGTTCTCGAGTTTTAGACGGGTTAGCGCGGCCTGGGAACCTGCAGCATTCGAAAAGACCATCTGTAGCGCTGGCACGCGATCTCGTGCGTTCTTGAACCGTCGAGCGAACACTTCGAATCCCGGAGTCTCGCTGAATCGTCGAACGATATCGGCTCCGGCCCGCTGCAACACAGCGATATCACCCTGATACTTGCGCAGCACCTTCACCAGGTATTCGTGAATGTTGAGCCACTCGTCTAGTGAAGTGGTTGTGTCTACGAGCTGCCTCAGCTCTGCGATCAAAACCTCAGGACGATCGGGAGCGATCCCCGCAAAGACGCGTGACACGAAACATGTGTCGAGGCTCACATTGCACTCAAGCGAAAGAAACGCATCTATCGGCGGCGCGGGCTCGTCAGCAGACGCGAGCAGGAGGTCAAAACCCATATCGGCGCCAAGCGAAAAGCCGACCATGACGACCGTTGTTGCCTGGCACCGCCCGGCGACATCCCGCAGCCACTCACGCAGTATCACGACATGATCTGCAAGTGACATTGCCACCCGTGGGCGCCGATTGGGCTCGCAGCCGTACAAGGTCGGACTGACGCCCCGATAGGGCAGACGCTTGAGGATTGGCCCGAAATCACCGTGATCGAGGCCTAGCCCATGTAAGAAGAAAACGAGCACGTCCGAGCGGAGCTGATTGTCCACGTAGTGCAAATGATCGCCGATAATCCGAGGATCTAGGGTCGCCCGATTGAGCTTGCGGCAGACGCGTTCGCCGAGTGTGAACCGACGTTCAACCAGTTGATTGACGATCTCAGCGCGCTCGGCATTTCTCAGTTCCTCCTGTGCACCGCGCCAGTGCGATGGTGCCGACGCCACTTGAGGCTGTGCCAGCGCTCTCTGTCGCGTAAGCCGGCGCAAGTCCACCACCATCTCCCGCATCGACTGGTAACGGTCGGCCGGGTCCTTTTCCAGGGCCTTCTCCACCACCGTGCGGAGCGCCGCTGGAATATCATCGCTCAGCGGTTGCGGACTGCCATGGATGATGGTTTGCAGAACCTCCAAATTAGATGCGCCGGCGAACGGCTTGCGTCCGGAGACCATCTCGTAGAGCACCACTCCGAACGAGAAAATATCGCTTCGGGCACCCAGCGGGTTACCCGACGCCTGCTCCGGCGACATGTAGGCGAGGGTGCCAATCACCACGCCCGGCCTCGTGCGCCCTTCCGTCAGCGTACTCGTTGCCTCGTCCGGAGCGGAATTCTCCGCCAGCTTCGCCAGACCGAAGTCCGCCAGCTTGGCATAGCCGCTCCTGGTGATCAAAATATTATCGGGCTTGATGTCGCGATGCACAATGTCGGCAGCATGCGCCGTGGCCAGGCCGTCGGCGACACCAACCAGCAGCTCGACGATCTCCCGGCAGGTGCGTTTGTCGGTTCTCGTCCACTCCTTGAGCGTGCCGCCATCGATGTACTCCGTAACCAGGTATTGGCGTCCTACGTACTCACCCACGTCGTGAACTGTCACTATGTGGGGATGATTGAGAGACGACGCCATTTGCGCCTCCCGCTGGAAACGGCGGCGGGCGGCGGAGTCGGCCAAATCGGCGAAGAGAAACTTGATCGCCACGAAACGATCAAGACGCGTGTCGCGAGCCTTGAAGACCTCGCCCATGCCCCCCGCACCGATGGATGCGATGATCTCGTAGGGGCCGAGTTTGTCGCCTATTGAAACGGGCATCTGGGTGACAGAGCTAAGTTTATCCGATCCGGAAACGGATTGCGCCTGGATGATGCCTCATGCTTCCGTTGAGAATCCGTTCCTCCCAGTTTATCCGATCCGGAAACGGATTGCGCCTGGATGATGCGTCATGCTTCCGTTGAGAATCCGTTCCTCCCTGGTCGCGCGGTGTTTACCAATAGCTGGCGAGAACAGCCCTTCCGTCCAGTAATCCGGATCAGTCTCGTGAAACCCCGTTCCGTGAAATAATGGGCAAACGTTCCTGTGCTTGCAGGCCATCTGGATGCATCGTCAGCGTCCCGCGGATCTGAATCCGCTCCCCGATTTGCGTGGGTCCGCCGCGCACGAGCCATGTTGCTGGTGATCATCGCCACGATAGTCTGGGGCAGCCCCGCCCCCAATTCGTCTGCCTGCACAATCAATGCCGGTCGCCGCTTCGCCGTTTGCAAGTTCGAGTCCGGAAACAAAACCAGAACGATCTCACCGCGCCGGCAGGTCATCGTAGACAGCCATTTCGGGCCGATCCCAATCTTCGGCAAACGCGGCTAGGCGGCGGTGCAGATCGGCAGCCTGACGCTCGTCGATACCTCTTTCCCGAAGATCGATCGGCTCGGCAGGATGAACCCACGTCACGATCACGCGCGAACCCTCGGCTTCCGCCAGAGGCTCCACTAACTCCACCTTCCCGTTGCGGTAGATCCCTTCGACAGACTTCACCATGCCTTCAGTATCCCCGTCCTAAACGGCCGAGTCCAGGGGTGATCCGGCTTTTCGGTGACGATAGAATGGCAACATGGTGCTCAGTGCGCAGGAAGAATCGCTAATCAGTGTGGTCCGGGTGCTCCCGCCGGAAGAAGCCGTGAAGGTCCTGAATTGGGCGCGTCAACTTTCCGATCTTGCGGGCGGGCGCGTGATCGGATGGTCTGACTCCTGGACTGACGAGGATCCCGCCGAAGCGACAGCGGCCGCCGTGCGACGATTCGAAGATCAGGAGCGGGATGGCCGCTGAAATCAGGCGACATCGTCGTGGCGCGCTTCCCGGCGCGTAGGTGACAAAGTCTTATCGCGGCCTAGCCGGGCACTGGCACCACGATGACGCGTCGCAGGCCCCGCTAATCACCTGAAACCAGAGCGCCCAGCCACTGACTCGCTCCGACGCTGTGCTACTGTGATCCTGAGAACAGATTCGAGCCGCTAGACTCGGCATTCGGCGTAGGGGACCGTTCCTGAGGCCTCCCAAGCAAAAAATTACCGAGCGAAGCCAAAATATGTGGGTATTGCACACCCCGCAAATGAGGGCGCCAGCCTTCAGCCGAAATCAGAAAAGCGACCAAACGAACCCAATTTCCCATTTATTTACAACAAGATCAGCTTTGTTCGTTCAGGAACAGCCCGCCCGGTCGACGCCACGGCGTATCCCCCGAGCCATTAGCAATTTGGCCGGAACTCGATCACGCGCCAAAGATTTCTTGTAACTGACTGAAAAGAAAGCCAGATTGCCAAGGCCTACCGTAGACGTCCGCCATGGCTGTGCTAACGTCGTGTTGGGACAAGAGCGCGCCGTCCTGAATCGCAGGATGATCGCCCAAATGGATTTGGGGGCGCGGTTGTCTGTGCCGAAGCAACTGGTTTCGAGGTTGTCTCTGCGGTTGATCGTAAACTGGCTACGCGATTTGGAGCGACTGCGGCCCGCCTACCGCAATTCCTTCACCGGAATCGTAAACGCCACCGTGCTGACGACTCCCTTCCGCTGAAACTGGATCCACACCCGATACGCCGCCTCGCGCGGGAAGAAGATATTGAACTGCATATCCGGCCCACCATCGGCAATGAACGGATGCTCGTGAATAGTGTCGACCAGATCGTCGCTTACCGCCAGCAGGTGCGCCCAAGCGCCGATGTATTGCTCCAGGCCGTCCGCCGGGGTGAGATGCACGAACAGCATGGTTTTCTTGCCGGCCAGCGGTTCGGGCGGATCGAGCTTCAGACTGACTTCGAGGTTCTCGCCGCGCTGTGGAGAAAGATCCGGCGCAAGCTGTGGAATGGAGGTTTCGAGCGGCGCCGCGTAGCCGGCCGTCGTGATGGTCTTGGGTGTGAATTGCGGCGTGCCGCCCGTGGGATAGAAATCCGCTAGCAGGCGGTACGTGCCGGGCTTGGGCAGCGATGTCCGCAGCCGGAAAGCCGCGTCGCCATCGAAGTCCGGATGCACGTGCGCGAAATACTGCAAGTCCTGGCTGACGATAAACAGGTGAAAGAGCTTCTCGTGTACGATTTCAAAATGCGTGACGGGAGCGCCGGTCTTAGGATCGGCGATGCGGAACTCAAGTGTGATCTGTCGGCCGCTGGGGATTTCGGGCGGGTCCACTTTCAGATCGACCGGATATTCCACGGGCGTCGGCAGGTTGGCCACCAGCGTCATTCCGCAACGCGGGCACTTGCCGGGCGTCTTGGAGCGCACGTCGCGATCCATGGGACACACGAACTCGATAGCCTGCTGCGCGCACAGCAGCGCCGCCACGAACATACCGAGGAGCAGTCGGCGCAAGGATCAGCCCTCCGGATCGAACGGCCAGACAGCCGTGGTGGTGTAGCCGCCATCCACTGCAATGATCTGGCCGGTAATGTAATCCGCGGCTTTGCCGGCGAGGAAGACGGCCAGCGGCGCGACATCCTCGGGACTGCCAAGCCGCGGATTTGCCTGCGCGCTTTTCAGCCACTCGCGCATGCGGGCCGGCTCCCACATTTGGCGGTTGAGATCGGTGATGATGAAGCCCGGCGCGATGCAGTTCACCTGGATGTTGTACCGGCCCCACTCCGCGGCCAGCGCCTTGGTAAGCTGGCCTAACGCGCCCTTGCTCATCGCATACACCGAAGCATAAGGCAGTCCCAGCAGCGACATCAGGCTGCCGATCATGATAATCTTACCGCCCGCGGCGCGCGCGATCATACGAGCGCCGATCGACTGGGTCAGCTCCACGATGCCGTGCAGGTTCGTACGCAGGATGTGATCGTATTCCGCCTTCGTATACCGCTCGAAGCGCTTGCGAATATTCGTGCCGGCCACGTTGACCAGAATGTCGGGCACCTCAACGCCTTCCACAGCCGAGCGTATGGACTCGGGATCGGAGAGGTCTATGCGGAGCGCACTCGCCACGCAGCCTCTTGCGATGAGCGCCTGCGCGTGCTCCTCAAGTTTTTCGATGGACCGCGCCGCCAGGATCGTGCGTGCGCCGGCTAACGCCATATGCTGCGCGATCGCCAGGCCGATGCCGCGGCTCGCGCCCGCGATCAGCGCAGTCTTGCCGGAAAGAGAAAACACATCGGAATTCATCGCCATCATCGGAACAGGCCGAATATGCGCTCCGTGCCTTCGTAACTCCACTCCGACATCCAGCGGCCCAGGTTCGAAACGGAGACAGCCACGATCAACAGAAGAAATCCGGCGCGGGCGATTTCGTTGTAGATCGCCGGCGGGATGCGCGCGGCGAGCAGCAGCTTCGAACCATCCAGCGGTGGCACCGGCAGCATGTTGAAGATGGCGAGATACAGGCTCAGCTCGACGCCGCGCGCGGCGAACTGCGCAAGGGCCGGAGCAGCCGTAACGGTGGCGCGCGCGACAGCGGCCAGAATCACGGCGAAAATCACGTTGCTGACGGGCCCGGCCATCGCCACCAGTGCGAGTCCGTTCAATCCCCAGCGCAGCTTGGCCGGGTTGGTGGTGACGGGCTTGCCCCAGCCGAGGAAGCCGCCTCCGAACAACGAAGTGAGCGCAGGCAGTAGTGTGGTGCCGATCCAGTCGATGTGGGCCAGCGGGTTCAGAGTCAGGCGGCCCTGCAGGCGCGGCGTGTCGTCGCCCAGGCGCGTGGCCAGCCAGGCATGCGCGAATTCGTGCGGGGTAGTGAGCAGCCACAGCAGAGCCACGTTGGTCAGCGCGAGATTCACATTGAGGTGCATGAAGATTCAGCGGCGCTGCGCGATGGCTGCCCACAGGATCAGCAGAGCGAGCACGGCCACGACCGCAATAACCGATAGTAAGCTGATACCTTCTATTGTATGCGCATCACGGCCGTCGAAACGATCCACCTCGCGCGCGGCATCAAGGTGCATGCCGGTCCCATCGAGTGGCTGTGGGTCCGCATTCACACCGATAGCGGACTGACCGGCCTCGGTGAGACGTACCCTCACCCGGAAGCCGAGAAGGCCGTGGTGCTGCGAAAGCTGGCGCCGGTGCTGCTCGGCCGCGATCCGTCGCAGATCGACCGGCTATGGGCGGACATGTTCCAGGCGGTCTCGTTCAGCGGTTGGGCCGGCGCCGAGATGCGGGCCATCAGCGCGGTGGATATCGCGCTATGGGACCTTGCCGGCAAAGCGGCGAATCTGCCCATATATCAGTTGCTCGGCGGAGCGTCGCGAGCCTCGATACGGACTTACAACACCTGCTACGACCACATCGATTTTCTGACCGAGCCGCAGCGGCTCGCGCGGGAGCTGGCGAAGTCCGGGATTCGCGCGATGAAGATCTGGCCCTTCGACCCGGTCGCGAAGGAGACCGGCGGGCAGTACATCACTGCCGACCAGATGCGGCGCGGCCTCGAACCGCTGCGGCTCATTCGCGAGGAATTCGGCGATTCCATGGATGTGGCCATGGAGTTTCACGGCTATTGGAACCTGCCGTGCGCCATCCAGATCGCGCAGGCGCTGGAGCCATACGCGCCCATGTGGCTGGAAGAAATGCTGCCGCAGGATAACCTCGCGGCTTATCGGGAACTGGCCGACGCCACGCGGCTGCCGCTGTGCCTGAGCGAGCGGCTCATGACGCGGTTCGGATTCCGCGAGCTGCTGGAGAATGGCGCGGCGCGCATCATCATGCCGGACATCTGCTGGTGCGGCGGCATTTCCGAGGCGAAGAAGATCGCGATCCTGGCGGAGACGTATTACCTACCGGTGGCGCCCCATAATTGCGGGGGGCCGGTGTTGCACGCAGCCTCGCTGCATCTAGCGGCGAACGTGACGAATCTGTACACGTTGGAGAGCGTGCGCCGGCATTACCTGGACGAGTATCGCGGCATCGTGACCCGGACACTGGCGCCGCAGCACGGCGAGTTTCCACTGCCGCCCGGTCCGGGTTTGGGCGTCGAACTATGTGGCGAAGTAATGGAAAAGGAAGATGTGACAGTAGAGCGCGTTGGATAGGACGCCGGCCGGCGCTGGTGGCAGGTGCTTGCGGTGACCGATGGGCAAGTATTTTCCGAACACCCATAATTCTTCAAAAATGGACGCGGAACGTGTCGATCTTGCCCGCGCTTGTTCGACGTATTGATAGAACCGAGATTCAGCCGTTCAAGAGGATGCTGGAACCGGCTCCAGAAGACCAGACGAAAAGGAGGACGACAATGCGGTTTCTATGTTTGTACAAACCAGGTAAGCCCGAGTGCCCGCCAACCCCACAGGAGATGGAGGAGATGGGGAAGTTGATTGGGGAGGCGATGGAAGCGGGCTGGCTGATTGCAACTGAGGGATGCCTGCCCAGCACGGCGGGGGCGCGCGTCCGACTCTCTAACGGAAAGTTCACCGTGACTGACGGACCCTTTGCGGAAACGAAGGAACTGGTTGGCGGCTTCGCAATCATTCAGGCGAGATCGAAGCAAGCGGCGGTCGAACACACCAAGTACTTCCTGCAAGTGGCCGGTGGAGGCGAAACCGAGATTCGCCAGCTATATGAGGCCCCGGCCGCCGCTTCCGGGAAGCCGTAGTCGGGCGACTAGGGGCGGAATCCCGCAAGCGGCACGGGAATAATTGGCGCGAAACCCATCGTCATGCACGGCTCGGCGATGCTCCACGGACCTCCGCCGTCTCTCACCGCTGAATTCGCGCCGATCCGCCCTTGGCAAACGCCCGCACCTGCTCGAGCGTGGCCATCGTCGTGTCGCCAGGGAAAGTGGTCAGCAGCGCGCCGTGCGCCCACCCTAGTTTGACAGCTTCAGCCGGCGGCTCCCCGGTAAGCAGACCGTAGAAGAGCCCGGCGGCAAAACCGTCGCCGCCGCCCACGCGGTCGAGCACGTCCAGATCGCAGGTGGGCGGAACGAACGTCTCCCCGTTGATCCAGGCCACCGCGCCCCAGCGGTGCCGGTTCGTGGATTGAACCTCGCGCAGCGTCGTAGCGATCACCTTGATTTGCGGGTGCTGCTTGACAACTTCGTCGATCATGCCAAAAAACGTGCTCGGGTCCAGTTTGGATTTCGCGGCGACTTCCGGTCCGGGGATGCCCAGTCCCATCTGCAGGTCTTCCTCGTTGCCGACCAGCACGTCGACGTACTCGGCGATGCGCCGTATCACGGAGACAGCGCGCGCGTGGCCGCCGGAGATATTCCAGAGCTTCGCGCGATAATTCAGATCGAAGGAGACTACCGCTCCGGCGGCCTTGGCGGCCTGCATGGCTTCGATGGCGACCTCGGGTGTGGTGTGGGAGAGAGCTGCGAAGATGCCTCCACTGTGGAACCAGCGTACGCCGGCGCCGAAGATGGCTTTCCAATCGAAATCGCCCGGCTTGAGTAGCGCGGCCGCCTCATTCGCGCGGTTGTAGAAGACCACCGGAGCGCGTATGCCGTGGCCGCGATCGCTGTAGACCGCTGCCATATTCGGGCCGGTGGCGCCATCGTGCTTAAACCGCTTGTAGAAGGGCTTCACGCCCATCGCCTTCACGCGCTCGGCGATCAGCTCGCCGATGGGGTAGTCGACCATCGCGGTGGCGATGCCGGTTTGTAATCCAAAGCAGTCCGACAAATTCGCGGCGCAATTGAACTCGCCGCCGCTGACATGGATTTTGCACTCGGTGGCTTTCCGGAAAGGGATGATGCCGGGATCCAGCCGGTGCACCAGTGCGCCCAGGGATAGCAAATCCAGAGCGCCGGAGTTGGGGATGGCAAGCATGTCGGTCATGGGCAATCAGACGTTGTAGGTTCCCGAAGAAGTGCGGCCGCCGCGCCCGGTCCAGTTGGTGTGGAAAAACTGACCGCGCGGCTTGTCGATGCGCTCATACGTGTGTGCGCCGAAGAAGTCCCGTTGCGCTTGCAGCAGATTCGCGGGCAGGCGGGCGGTGCGGTATCCGTCGTAGAAGCAAAGCGCAGTCGAGATGGCCGGCGTGGGCACGCCGCAGTCGATCGCGTGGACGATTCCGCGTCGCCAGGAATCCTGGTAGCCGTTCAGCGTCGAGCTGAAGAAATCGTCGAGCAGCAGGTTGGTGAGCTGCGGATTCTTGTCGTAAGCCTCTTTGATTTTGCCGAGGAAACGGCTGCGGATGATGCAGCCGCCGCGCCACATCAGCGCGATGCCGCCGAAGTTCAGGTTCCAGCCCTCTTCTTTCGCCGCTTCACGCAGCAGCATGTAGCCCTGCGCGTATGAAATCATTTTGGAGCAGTAGAGCGCGCGGCGTACGTCCTCAATGAAAGACGCGCGATCCTGAGTCGGCGCGCGCTTTGGCCCCGCCAGGAGTTTGGAGGCGGCTACGCGCTCCTCTTTCATGGCGGAGAGGCAGCGGGCGAAAACGGCTTCTCCGATGAGAGTCACCGGGGTGCCCGTGTTCAGGGCGCTGATGCCGGTCCATTTTCCGGTGCCTTTCTGGCCGGCGGCGTCCAGGATCTTATCGACGAGCGGCGCGCCATCGTCGTCCTTCTTGGTGAAGATCTCCGCGGTGATTTCGATCAGGTAGCTGTCGAGCTCGCCTTTGTTCCAGTCCGCGAAGACCTGGTGCAGTTCGTCCGCACTCAGCCCGAGACCGTCCTTCAACAACTGATAGGCCTCGCAGATCAGTTGCATGTCGCCGTACTCGATGCCGTTGTGCACCATCTTGACGTAGTGGCCGGCGCCATTTTCTCCCACCCAATCGCAGCAGGGCGAGCCGTCCTCGACCTTGGCGGCAATCGCCTGAAAAATTTCCTTTACATGGGACCATGCGGCAGGATTGCCGCCGGGCATGATCGACGGGCCATGCCGCGCGCCTTCCTCGCCTCCGGAGACACCCGTGCCGACGAACAGAATGCCTTGCTCGGCAAGGGTCTTAGTTCGGCGGTTGGTGTCCGGATAGTGGGAGTTGCCGCCGTCGATGATGATGTCGCCCTTTTCTAGATGCGGCGTCAACTGGGCGATCATTTCGTCGACCGTGTCGCCGGCCTTCACCATCAGCATCACGCGCCGGGGCTTCTTCAACACCTGAGCCAGCTCCGGAATCGAGTGCGTGCCCACCA
>Ga0187858_10004088_pt1 | contig 13792 bp, 16 predicted proteins | sample June2016WEW_8_15_FD_133015 | JGI IMG/M metagenome (GOLD analysis project Ga0187858, IMG submission 133015) | Peatland microbial communities from SPRUCE experiment site at the Marcell Experimental Forest, Minnesota, USA - June2016WEW_8_150 | ecosystem: Environmental > Terrestrial > Soil >...
AGCGGCAAATCCCTGGAAGGGGCCAACGTCACCTACAGCGTCCAGGACCTGCCCCCGGACGTCAAAACGGTGCTGGACCGCCACCGCCGCGTGGTCCCGGTGTAGCGAGTGAGCAGTGAACAGTGAGCAGTGAGCAGTTGTAGGGGCGGGGTCTCCCCGCCCAGGGCGGCAAGATGCCGCCCCTACGGAGAGGCTCATCGAGATGGAAGAACCGACCTTGAATTTGAATCTCACGAGCGGCTGGATTGCGGAAATGCGAAGGATCGCCAGGGCCCTGGGCATTGCCGGAATTCCCTGGCAGAAGATCTTCGCGGTCCTCCATGCGCAGCTAACCGGGGATAACTGATGATTCGCGCCTGGATCGTCGGAGACGACGCGGTGATCGCCCGCCTGGACGCCATTCCGGGCAGCGTGGCCGCGGCCGTGCGCCGGGCGGTGGAGGGCCAGGCCATCGCCCTGACGCGCTACGTCAAGGGAAGCAAACTCTCCGGCCAGGTCCTGCGGAACCGCAGCGGCCACCTCCGGGCCAGCATCAGTTACGCCTTGATGATCGCGGATCAGGGGCTCACCGCCCAGGTGGGCGCCAATGTCGAATACGCCCACGTCCACGAATATGGCGGCGATTTTGCCATCAAGGCTCATCAGCGGATGATGACCCAGGCCTTCGGGCGGCCGGTGGCCATCCCTCGGATGATCAGCGTGCGGGCCCATGACGCCCATTACCCGGAGCGCTCCTTCCTGCGCTCTTCGCTGGAAGAGAACGCCGCCTCCATCCGGGCAGCCATCGAGGCCGCGGTGGCTGAAGGAATTAAGGCGTAGGGCGGGAAAGCGCAGCGCATCCCGCCTTCAATATTACCAAGAAAGGCTAATATGAAAATTCTCCTACTGGTAGTGGCAGTATTTGGCTTAGGATTTTTATTCGGGATACAGGTACGCCTATGAACCGCGAACCCATCTACAGCGCCTTATTCGCCCTGCTCTGCGCCATCCCGGGGATCATCACTTTCTCGCGGCGCATGCGCCATTGGACCGACGTCCCCGTGGTGGAGCAGCCGGCCCTCTTCCAGGCGCAGATGGAAGAGGAACCCCATTATCCCGGGCGGGCCTTCCCGGCCAAATGGACCCTGAACGTGAATCTCTTTCTCTACGTCAATGTGGGCAATGATCCCCAGGCCGCGCCCTCGATGGTGCTCAACCCCCTGCTGGACGCGGTGCTGGCCATGCTTTCGCCGGGTCCCGCCCAGGAGGAGCAGACCCTGGGCGCCCTCGTGTCCCATTGCCGCCTGAGCGGCAAGGTGCTCATCGCCGAAGGCAGCTCGCTCGGCCCCCAGGCCGCGGCCCTGATCCCGGTGGAGATTGTCGTCTCGTAGGGGCGGCTTCTATCCGCCCGGGGCGGGTAAAACCCGCCCCTACAATAGAAATGGAAATCCCGGAGGCCATCATGACTGACGAACCGCAGGAAAAACCCCAGGAACAACCGGCGCCCGAGGCCGCGCCGCAGGCTGCGCCCGCACCGGCGCCTGCGCCCGCACCGGCGCCTGCGCCCGAACCCGCGCCTGCGCCCGAACCCGCGCCTGCGCCCGAACCCGCGCCCGCGCCGCACCTTCCGACCCCGCCTGACCACCTCATATTGAAGGTGGAGCGCTGGTGGCAGGATTGGTTTCCCAATTCCCCGGTAAGCCGGGACACCGCGGCCTGGAACCATGCCCATAAGGCCAAGGAAGACCTGAAAGACAGGATGTTCTTCCTTTAAGGAGATCTAATTAAGGACTGAAGAAGCTTCTTAATGGCGGGATGCGCTACGCTTTCCCGCCCTACACCTTGAAGGCGGGATGCGCTACGCTTTCCCGCCCTACAATTAACTAACAACAGGAGGCCGTCATGCCCAGGCAATTCTTCTTCGGGGCCGGGGCCCTTTACGGGCTGGACAATTCCACCCCGACTCCCACCCCCGTCAAATTCGGCACCTTGCAGGACGTCTCGGTGGAATTCTCCGCGGACGTCAAGGAACTTTACGGCGCCAACCAGTTTCCCGCCCATATCGGCCGGGGCAAGAACAAGATCACCTGCAAGGCCAAGCTGGGCCAGATCCAGGGCGCCTTGCTGAACGTCCTCTATTTCGGGCTGCCCAAGAACACCGGCGAGCTGCTGTCGGCCCAGAAGGAGGCGGCCCAGATCCCGGCCGCCACGCCCTTCACGGTCACCGTGGCCAACGGCGCCGCCTTCGCCCAAGATCTGGGGGTAGTCTACGCCGCCGACGGCGCCCCCCTGACCCAGGTGCCCAGCGCCCCCGTGGTGGGCCAATACAGCGTGGGCGCCGGCGGGATCTACACCTTTGCCGCGGGCGATGCAGGCAAGGCCATCCTCATCGACTACCTTTACACCTCGGCCACCACCGGGGGCACCATCGCCATCAGCAACCAGCCGATGGGCCTGGCGCCCACCTTTAAGGCGGTGCTGTCCGGCGTCACCGACGGCAAGACCATGACCCTGATCCTCAACCAGTGCATCAGCAGCAAGTTGACGCTGCCCACCAAGAACGAGGATCACCTGATCGTGGAATTCGACTTTTCGGCGATGGCGGACGACAATGACCAGGTCGGGACGCTGACGGTGACGGAGTAAAGACAGTTCAAAGTTCAAGGTTCAAGGTTCAAAGTTAAAGGCAAAACCTTTAAACGGACCTTGGCTTTACTTTTGATTTTCTAACTTTGAACTTTGAACTTTGAACCTTGAACTAATAGGAAAAATCATGGAACCCAAATTAGATGGCGTCCCGATTAAGCTGGGAAGTGAGACTTATGTGCTCCCTCCCCTCAACCTGGCGGCCCTGGAGAAATACTGGCCGGTGATCGAGTCCTGGGGCGAGCCGCCGGCTTCGCTGGTAGAGCGCCTCTCGGAAGGCGCGGAGCTCCTCCACGCCGCGCTTTCCCGCAATTACCCGGAACTCACCCTGGCCGAGGTCAAGGAGGGCTTGGACCTGGCCTCGTTTCCGGCCGTCCTGGCCCGGCTCCTGGAGGTTTCGGGCCTGACGAGGCGCGACCCGGGGGAACCGGAGGCGGGGAGCGTCCCGACTGGGGCTATCTCTATGCCCGGACCATCGCCCAAACGGGCTGGACATGGGAGTACGTCGGGCGGCAAATGACGCTGCCCCGCCTTTACGAGATGCAGCGCTACTGGGAGCAGCACCCCCCGGTGGGTGACCTGGTGGCCGCCTACTTGGGATATAAGGCCGACGCCTCCTCATCCCCCTCCCCCTTGAGGGGGGAGGGTCGGGGAGGGGGTGGCTACGGCTCTCCCGGGGAGCTGATGGCTGCCTTCGGCGCCGTGGGCGGCAAAGTAACATGATCGGCGTATATCGGCGTTCATCGGCGGCTAATATTTAACCGCAGATTAACGCCGATGAACACAGATTCGGAAAACGGAAAACGGTCCTTTAAATGGCTGACGACGAAATCAAAGTCCTCATAAGCGCCCAAGCCGACGCATTGAAAGACGGCATGGAGCAGGCCAAGGCCGCGGTGAGCGACGCCACCGCCGAAATGAAGGCCTCCCTGGAGCAGGTATCGGCGGCGAGCGCCGTCAGCGCCTCTTCCATCATAGAGTCCATGAAGCGGGGCGGGGGGGGCGGCGGCGGCAGCGGCCTGATGGAGGAATGGCGGCAGGAATTGGAGGAGATCAAGGAAGAGGGAAACCTCCTGGAGCAATCCAAGGCCCAGGAGCGCGCCTTCTGGCAGGAGAAGTTAGGGCTCTGTGAGCAAGGCTCCGCGGATTACCGCCAGGTGAAGCACCGGCTCTACGAGCTGGACGTGGCCGACGCCAAACAAGCGGTGCAGCTGCAAATCGCCCAGATCAAGGAGCAGATGGCCAGCGAAAAGGAATCCTGGACCCAGCGCCTGGCCGATCAGGACCGGATCGTCGCCATCAACGCCCAGTCCTACGGCAAGGATAGCCTGAATTATCAAAACGCGGTGAACGAGAAAAAGAAGATGCAGGAGGAGGCGGATAAGGCGGACCGGGAGTTGGCCGATAAGCGCCTGGAAAATTCCCTCAAGCTGGCCCGGATGGATATTGAGGCGCAGAAGGAGAAATATAAGCAAGAAAAAGACTTGGGCGTGATCTCCACCAGCGAGGAACTGGTCCAGGTTAAGGCCCTGAAAGAGCAGGAGATCGCCCTGGAGAAGCAAAACTTCGAGCAGCGCCAGCAAATCTGGGCCCAGTACCCCAAGAAGATGGCCGAGGTCCTGCAAGAGGTCCAGGTCGCCGAGAAAAAGAACGCCCTCGAAATCCAGAAGATGGAGGCCCAGGCGGCCCAGGACGTGGAGAATAAGTGGAAGGCGGCCCTGGCCCCCATCGATTCGGCCATGACCACCGCCATCAACGGCATGATCCAGGGCACCCAGAGCATGCAAAAGATGGTCGGCAAGATCCTCCAGGACATCCTCACCTCGTATATCAACCTGGCCGCCAAGAGCCTGCAGAACTGGATCGCCACCGAGGCGGCCAAGCTGCTGTCCACCCAAACCACCTCCGCCCAGGTGGTCGCCGCGGAAACCGCGGCCGCCCCTGAAGCCGACGCGGCCCAGGCCCTGGCCGACATTCAGGCGATCCAGGGCTCCGCGGCCCAGGGCGCCGCGGCCGCCTATGCGGCGATGGCCGGCATCCCGGTGGTGGGGCCGGAAATGGGGGCGGAGGCCGCGGCCCAAACCTATGCGGCCATTATGGCCTTCGCGGGGATGGTCCCCGCCGCGGCCGGCGGCTGGGACGTGCCCGCCGACTCCCTGGCCTACCTCCACAAACAGGAGATGGTCCTCCCCGCCTCCCTGGCCGAGGGGGTGCGGGGCCTGGTGGCCGGCGGCGGGCGGGATGCCCGCCCCACGGGCGGCGACGTTCATTTTCACGTCAGCGCAATGGACGGCAACTCCATCAAAAGTTTCTTCAAGAACAACCGCAACCACGTGGCCGAGGCGGTCAAATCCGCCATGCGCGACGGCCGGAGATTGAAATGACCTGGTATGTAGGGTGGGCATGGGCCCACGAATTCCTTTTGCCTTTAACTTTGAACTTTGAACCTTGAACCTTGAACTGAGCCTTTTATGAGCAACGCCGTCTTCCCCATGCTCCGGGGCTTCACCTACCCGGTGATCAAAAAGCCCACCTTCTCCACCATCGAGCAGGAGGCGGTGAGCGGCATTAAAAAGCATATCGCCAACTGGGTTTATCCTCGCTGGCAGATCGAGATCCCAGTGGAATTCCTGCTGGACGACGTGGCCCACGACGAGCTGAAGACCCTGGTGGGCTTCTTCCTGGCCCGCCAGGGGCGCTTCGACTCCTTTTTATTCGACGATCCGGACGACGATTACATCGAAGGCCAGTGGCTCGGGGTCGGGGACGGGACGACCACCATCTTTCAACTGGTGCGGGCCTACGGCGGCTTTGTCGAGCCCTGCCTCAATATCAAGAGCGCTCCGGTCCCGGTCGTCTATCTCAACGGCGCGGCCCAGGCCCCCTCGACATACGCCATCACCTATACCAACTCGGGGCTGCTCACCTTCACCGCGGCCCCGGCCGCGGGCGCGGTGATCACCGCGGACTTCGGCTACTACTGGCGATGTATTTTTCAGGAGGACCTCTCGGAGTTCGATAAGTTTATGAACCATCTCTGGGAACATAAGGGAATCAAGATCGAAACAGTGAAATAGGGGCGGGTTTAAAACCCGCCCTTATACCAGCCCCTACTGGCGCCTCTGCGGTGAATGGGAGACTCGCCATGAAAATTGCCCTGATTTCATTCTTCTGCTATGCGGTCGGCCTGCTTTGCGGCTTTGTCCTGGCCGCCGTGCTGGGGGCCAGGGCCGCGGCCGCTTACCGCGAGCGCCTGCGGCGCCAGATTGCCGAGGAGGCCCTGGAGCACGATTATGGAACCTTGGATTCGCCTGTACGGGCGGGTTTTAAACCCGCCCCTACACCGAAAACCGAAAACTGAAAACCATCTTTTATGAAATCCGTCACCTCAGCCCTGGTCGATCTCCTCCGCAGCCGTGATCCGGTGCTGGGCTTCGACCTCTATCAATTCACGCTGCCCGGCGACACGGTGCTCTATTACGGCACCGCCGACGTGCCCATCGTCTATAACGGCAACACCTACGGCGGCTCCGTGCGCTGGGACCGCTCCCAGATCGATCTGAAGGTCGGCCTGGAGGCGGACAGCCTTACGGTCAAGGCCTACGCCAGCCCCACCGATCTGGTGAATGGCGTCCCCTTCCATCAATTCCTGCGCCAGGGCGGCTTCGACAACGCCTATCTGCTCCTGCAGCGCGCCTTCTATCCGCACCCCGGAGGCTTTTTCGTGGACGGCTGCTTTACTCCTCCGGGCTGGCTGCTGGCGGGGCAGGCCATCGGGGCGCCCACCGGCGTCGTCTGGCTCTTCTCCGGCCTGGTCACTGAGATCATCACCGGCGGCCTCCAGGCCCAGATCAAGATAGATTCGCATCTCTACACCCTGGACCGGAAGATCCCCCGCAACCTCTACCAGCACCTTTGCGACCAGGTCCTCTACGGCCCGGGCTGCGGGCTGAACGAGGCCGCCTATGCGGTGGAAGGCCAGGCGCAGGCCGGGAGCACCATCTTTCAGCTAATCACCAATCTGACGGCAGCGCGCGGCTATTTCAGCCTGGGGAAGCTCCAGTTCACCTCCGGGGCCCTCCAGGGGACCTGGAGCGGCATTCAGACCCAGGTGGGCGCCGGTTCTCAAGCTCTGACCCTCACCCTGACGACGCCACTCCTGGCCCCGCCGGCCCCAGGCGACGCCTTCACCGCGTGGCCCGGCTGCGACCGGGCGCTCAGCACTTGCAAGAACAAGTTTAATAATGTGGACAACTTCCGGGGCTTCCCCTGGATTCCGTGCCCGGAAACGGCCGATTAAAACCGGTTTTCCGTTTTCCGTGAAAGGCAAAAACAAAGTCAAAAGGCCCTACAAATTGCGGTTTTGGAGCTCAGATCTGACCAGGTGGCATACCAGATATAGCTTTTGCCTTTAATCCCCTCTCCCCCTTCGAGGGGGAGAGGGTTAGGGTGAGGGGGTGGCATGACAATCCTCGAACAAGCCCAGCGCCAGGCCGTCCTCTCCGTCGCCGAGTCCTGGATCGGCACGCCCTTCCATCACCAGGGCCGGGCCAAGGGGCGCCAGGGCGGCGTCGATTGCGCCATGCTGCTCCTGGAGGTCTTTTTGAGTGCCGGGGTCATTGACGCCAAACTCGCCAAGCAGCGCTTCTCCTACTCCCAGCAATGGCACCTGCACCGGGAGCAGGAGCGCTATCTGGAGATGGTCCGGAGTCTCGGCGGCCGGGAGATCACCACCCCCTTGCACGGTGACATCGCGGTCTGGAAGATCGGCCGGGCCTATTCCCACGGGGCCATCGTGCTCCTGTGGCCTTGCATCATCCACGCCGCGGCCGCGCCCATCGGCGCCTGTGTCCTGGATAATGCCTACTCCTCGGCCCTGAACCTTAACCAATATCCGGTGAAGTTCTTCACCGCCTGGCCGTAAGGAAGGCAAACTTGGCCTTTAAATTTCACCGGAAACCGGAAACCGGCATCAACAAGGAGCGTATCCATGAAGGAAAACGGTACTGTGAAATGGTTCAATGACGCCAGGGGCTACGGCTTCATCAGCCGGCCCGGCAGCGACGACCTCTTCGTCCACTACAGCGCCATCGAGGGGGACGGCTACAAGAGCCTGATCGAAGGCCAGGAGGTAGAGTTCGAGGTGGCCGAGGGCAAAAAGGGCCTCCAGGCCATCAATGTAAGTAAAAGATAGCTGTCAGCTTTCAGCAGTAGGGGCGGGGTTAAAACCCGCCCCTACGTTGACTTGGTTATTCTATTAAGATACGCCATTTACCGCGTCAGCTATCCTTCACAGACCCCCCTGCCACTGATCCGCAATCGTTTTAAGGTGCCATATCCCGATAAAGCCGTTTTCCTTTCGATTAGAACAACCTCCTTGGTTTATCTCATTCATTATCCATCTAAATTTCTCTGCGCCTACCTCGGCATATCCGAGTCCGCCGTAACAGCCGGCGCCGCCAGGCGCGGGAGGTAAGCGCATCCCTGGGGGTGCCGGCATTGGAAATCGGATGGTTGGCTGTTGGAATTCCTCAGCCGCGGCCAAGAAGAGCGAACTGCATCTCTTAACAGGGGGCCTGGCCGGTCAATTGACCTACCTGTGCTGGAAAGTTTTAAGAAATTCAATATGATCAGTTCTTATGTCCGGATTGATGGGCGACTCCGCCGCCGGCACCAGCGGTCGCGCCGCGGCCAAAACCAGCACCCTCCAGGCCTCCTACCGCGTCACCACCGCGGTGGAGGGCCTGGCGATCCCCATCCTCTATGGGCGCAACCGCCTCCAACCCAACATCTTCTTCACCTGGGGCTGGCAGGCAATCGCCCAGCAATCCCCTTCCCAGAGCATGGGCAAAGGCGGGGGCAGCCCCGCGGGGGGCGCCCAGTATGTCTATACCATCTACGCCCTTTTCGGCCTATGCGAAGGGCTGGTCAGCGCCATCGGCATCAATTGGAACGACAAGACCAAAATCTACCAGTTCAGCGCCGCGGGCCTGGCCTCCGGCGCCCGGCCCCAGCCCCCGGTCCCCGTCCTCCTTAGTGGGGCGCCCGCTCAAGCTCTGGGCTATTACGGCACCGCCTTTTACTTTGGGAACATTTATCTCGGCAGCGGCAACTCCATGCCCAACCTGTCCTGGGAGTGCTACGGGCCGCTCCCCTATACGGTCCCCAAAACCTTGACCGGAGAATCCATCTCCCTGCCGCCCCCTCTGACCTCTACCACCTCCATGAACCTGCCGCCGGGGACGCCGGCCAGCGGGGACAACCCCCCGATCAATCAGGTTCTCACTTATTATATGGACTTGCCAGCCGGCGATATAATGCTCTCGCCCCTGGTCTTAACCCTAACCCCTTCATCCTTGATTCCTGTGGTGCTCACTGAGGCGCCTTATCAAGACTATGGCTCACCCGCTTCCGGAACTTATTGGGTAGTTCCTGGAGCCAATTACGATGGGTGGGTAGGAGCAGTTGGCTATGTCTTCTGCCCCAACGACTCGGGCACCGTAGTCTTCTCCTATACCTACGCCCCGGCCACCTACCAGATCGCCGCCAAATGCCTCGGCACCTGCACTGAAGAATATACCCTCCCCGACGACTACCAGCTCCAGGTGGTCAATGATGACCTGTGGGCCGGAGACGCGGGCGTCACCCTGGCCGGCGTGCCCCTCACTCCGATACCCTACAGCCAGCCCAACCCCATCTATCCCCCCGCGGTCAACCCGGGGCAATATACTTGCTTCAATGGCACCTACTGGTTCTCGCCCCTGGACACGAGCCAGAACCCCGGCGACCTGGTGATCACCTATGGCGTGGCCACGCCGGCCGGCGCCACCGTCTCCCCCAGCGGCTGCGTCTGGACCGAAGATAACGGCGTCAGCTATGCCGGCGGCGCCGCCCTCACGGCCGTCCCCGGCGCCCCCGCCGCGGCCGGTCAATACAACGTCGCCGCCGGCCTCTACACCTTCTCCGGCTGGGATTCCGGTCGCACCATCCTGCTTAATTATGCCTATAACATCTTGCTCGACTCCAATCCGGCCGATTTCCTCCCGGATCTGCTCTGCAACCCCGATTACGGCGCCGGCTTCGATCCCGCCAAAATCGGCGATCTGAGCCAGTTTTCCGACTACTGCCTGGCCAACGATTTCCTCTTATCTCCCGTTCTCGACGAGCAGCAGGAGGCCCGGGAGCAGGTCGCCGACATCCTCAAACTCCTCAACACCCAGGTCGTCTGGTGCGAAGACCAGCTCAAGTTCATCCCGCTGGGGGACCAGGTCGTAGAGAGCGCCAGGACCGGCGTCACCTTCACCCCCGACCTCACGCCGGTCCTCGACCTCACCGAAGACGATCTCTTGAGCGACGACAACAACGACCCGATCCAGATCACCCGCACCCCCCAGGCCGACGCCTATAACCAGGTGCAGCTCGAATACCTGGACCGCTACGCCGACTACAATACCACCATCTACACCGCCAACAACCAGGCGGCCCAGGACGTCTACGGCCTGCGGCCGGCCGACGTCGTCATGGCCCACGCCATCACCGATCCCGCGGTGGCGGCCCTGGTGGCCGCCAATATCCTGCAATATTGCCTCTATGCCCGGAACACTTACCAGTTCAAGCTGGGCGTCATCGCCAATATTTTAGAGCCCGGCGACTGGATCACCGTCACCTGCCCCCGCCTGGGGCTGGATCAGATGCCCCTCAGGGTCACCGAGATCTCCGAGGATGACCAGATGACCTCCACGGTCACGGCGCTGGAATGGCCCATCGGCGCCGCCCAGGCCCCCACCTTCCCCACCCAGAACCGCTCGCCTCTGCTCATCAATTACAACGCCGCACCAATGGACTGCAACCCGCCGGTTATCTTCGAGCCGCCCCTGGGCCTGAGCGACATTCTTTCGGTCTGGATGGCGGTGAGCGGTGGCCCCAATTGGGGCGGCTGCCAGGTCTGGGTGTCGCTGGACCACGCCACTTATCAGCAGGCGGGCGTCGTCTCGGCCCCGGCGCGCACCGGCTCCCTTATTAACCCGCTCCCCGCCTCCCCCGATCCCGACCTCACCGACACCCTGGCGGTGGATCTGAGCGAGTCCCGAGGCGTGCTTCTTTCCGCCTCCCAGGTCGAGGCGGACGCCCTGGTGACCCTGTGCTACCTGTCCGGGGGCGCCGGCCTCCCCTCCGAACTCATCGCCTACCGGGACGCCCAGCTCGTCAGCGCTTCGATTTACCACCTGAACTACCTGCGCCGGGGCTGCTATGGCTACGGCGGCACCGCAGGGACGGCCCACGCGGCAGGCGAGCGCTTCGCCCGCCTGGACGGCGCCGTCTTTAAACTCCCTTTCTCGGCCAACCAGATCGGCCAGACCATCTATATTAAATTTCTTTCTTACAACCTGGTGGGCGCCGCGGGACAATCGCTGGCAGATGTGGAAGCGTACACTTACGAAATCACCGGGAGCGCCCTCACCTCGCCGCTTCCGAATATCACCGGCCTGATGTCGGTGTACCAGAACAACCAGCTTTATCTCCAATGGAACGCCATCTCTCCCTCCCAGGACCCGCGTTACTCCCAGATCAATTACGAGATCCGGATGGGTGCCAGTTGGGCCACCGCCCAGGTCCTGGGCTGGGTGAGCGATCCGGAATTCCTGGTGGCGCAGCCTGGGACCTATTGGGTGGCGGCCCATTATGCATACGGCGGCATTACCCTGGCCTATTCGGCCGACCCCGCCGAGATCCAGGTGGGAAGCGTCACCCTCACGGTAAATAGCCTGGTGAGCCGGGACGAATTTGCCGAAGGCTGGCCCGGCACGCTAACCGGCCTCCAGGTAAGCGGCGGTGATCTGGCGCTGGGGGTGGGGCAGAGCGCGGGTTATTACACCATCCCGGCCGGCGAAATTCCGGATCTGGGCGCGGCCCAGGCTGCGGCGCTCGGTGGTTCCCTCGCCTTCAACAACGTGGTCCCCGGACCCTCTTTCGACGCCGCCCCCGACGTGGACGCCATCCCGGACGTGGATCAATACGATGCAGGGGCTGGAGGCCAATTCGACCAAGTGCCGGACGTGGACGCGGTTCCCGACTTCGACCAGGCCGGGGGCACGCTGGCCCAGACCGCCCAGATCCAGGTGCAGTTCTCCCAGGACGGTAGCACCTGGGGGGACTGGCAGAATTTTATTCCGGGGACCTACGTATTTTGGAAGGTGAATTTCCGGCTGGCCCTGATCCAGGTGGTGCAAGGGAACGTGACTCTTAATCCCATGGTTACGGACTTCGCCTGGTCAGTGGCCATGCCGGACCGGATCATTCAGGTGGGCTCCATATCGTGCCCCGCCATGGGGCTGGCCATCACCTTCACCCCGGCCTTTCAGATCACGCCGGCCATCGCGGTGACGATACTGAACGCCCAGCCTGGGGACGTGGTGACCTTCCCGGTGGCCATCGGACCGAGCGGCGGCACTATCGAGATCACCAACGCCGGTGCAGGTGTGCTACGTAACATAAGTTACATCGCCAAAGGCTATTAAACCTTTATCCCCTCTCCCCCAATGGGGGAGAGGGTTAGGGTGAGGGGGAAGTAAAAGCAGTGTGCAAGCACAGCAATTAAAGGAGATGACCATGAAAAGACTTTGGCTCTTCCTGGCGAGCAAATCCATTTGGCCCAGTTACCTGACGGCCTTGATCGCGGCGCTGTTTTTTGTCACCATCGCCGGCGCCTCCCAAAACGCCCTGGTGGTTCCCGACGGCACCGGGGCCCAGGTGCGCGCCGGCTTCAACAACGCCATTGATACCCTGAACACCGTCAACTCCGGACCTTCAGCGCCCGCCACTACTGAGGCTTATATGCTGTGGGCCGACACCACCAACAACCTTCTGAAGCAGCGGGATTCAACCAATGCCACCTGGATCGTCCTCGGCACGCTCGGGGCCGCCCAAATGGGCCACGAGCCCGCCATTACGGCTGGGACTACCTCCCAATACTGGCGTGGCGACAAGACCTGGCAAACGCTGCCCTCGGGCTTGACTTATCCCGGCCCCGGCGTCCCCCTCAGCACCGGGTCGGCCTGGGGCACTTCCTATGCGGTGGGAACGGCAGCCAATGATCTGGTCCAGCTGAACGCCAGCGCCCAACTCCCTGCAGTGGACGGCAGCCAGCTAACAAATCTGCCGGCCGCTTCGGTTCCGGCGGGGGTCATCGTTCCCTTTGCCGGTTCAACCGCTCCCAGCGGCTGGCTCTTGTGCTACGGCCAGCAGGTCAGCACCTCAACCTATGCCACCCTCTACGCCGCTATCGGCACCACTTACGGCTCCGGGAGCGGTACCTTCGGTATTCCTGATTTGAGAGGGCGGGCGGCCTTCGGTGCAGACGCAATGGGAGGCACGGCGGCCGGGCGCCTGGGCTCGGGTAGTCCGGGGGGCATAACCAGCGCCACGCTCGGAGCTAGTGGCGGCCAGCAATCGCATACCTTGACGACCGGCGAAGTCCCGTCCGGACTGGGAACCTTCGTGACGGGCATAAATAGTAGTGGTCCTACAATTCTCTCATCGGGGGGGGACATAGGGCCTATTACTGGCAGTGCCGGCGGAGGCGGCGGGGCGCACAACGTCACCCCCCCCGCCCTGGTGCTCAATTACATCATCAAATATTGAATAGTAGGGGCGGGTTTAAAACCCGCCCCTACAGACAGCTATCCCTTCAGGAGGTTATATGACTTTCTGGCAAAAAATCTGGTCCGATCCCAAGACCACCATCCCCGGGATCATCGCCGCCGTCCTGAGCACCCTGGTGGCCTTCGGCATCATCACCCCGGCTGAGTCCAGCCCCCTGCAAACGGCCTTGACCGCCACATTCGGCGGCATCATCGCCCTGCTGGGTCTCTTCAGCAACTGGCCGCAGTAAGGGCTGGTAGGGGCGGGTTTAAAACCCGCCCTTACACCCGCCCCTACGCCTAAACCGAAAACCGGAGGTTTTATGACCGGCGCTGATATCCTGCAAAAGGCTAAAACTCGCCTCGGGGATTCTTATGTTTTTGGTGCCCTTACTCCGGTAGGCGCCCCGGACCCCCGGGTCTTCGATTGCTCCAAGCTCGCTTCCTGGGCCGTCTATCAGGCGGCGCAGATAATTTACGGCGCTGACCGCGACGAGGGGAACCCCCTGGAGGTTTACGGAGGCACC
>Ga0187858_10004090_pt1 | contig 13790 bp, 15 predicted proteins | sample June2016WEW_8_15_FD_133015 | JGI IMG/M metagenome (GOLD analysis project Ga0187858, IMG submission 133015) | Peatland microbial communities from SPRUCE experiment site at the Marcell Experimental Forest, Minnesota, USA - June2016WEW_8_150 | ecosystem: Environmental > Terrestrial > Soil >...
CATGACCGGTCGTTTCCAGGTTGAGCTCGCGCGCGGTCGCGCAGTCGAGCAGCCAGGTTTTAAGAACGCCGTCCTCGACCAGCATGCGACGGTGGCCGGCGATGCCCTCGGCGTCGAACGGCCGCGAACGCAGGCCCCGTCGTCGCGACGGATCGTCGACGATCTCGATGCCGGAAGCAAAAATCTTCTCGCCGAGCTTTTCCCGCAAGAAGCTGGTTTTGCGCGCGATCGAGCTGCCGTTGGCGGCGCTGGCGAGATGGCCGACCAGCGAGCCGGAGATTCTGGAATCGAACACAACGGGCACGCGGCGCGTGGCGACCTTGCGTGGGTTGAGGCGCTTGACCGCGCGTTCGCCGGCCCGCCGTCCGATCGCTTCCGCGCCGTCGAGGTCGGAGGCGTGAAGCGTCGAGGAGAAATCGTAGTCGCGCTCCATGCCGGTGCCGTCGCCGGCGATCGCCGTCATCGAGATGCCGTGACGCGAGGCGATGGTCGCACCGTGGAAGCCGGTACTGGTTACCAGCACCAGCCCGCCGATGCCGGCTGAAGCCGAGGCGCCGCCCGATTTGGTGACGCCGGCGACCGCGAGCGCGGCCGCCTCGGCTTCGCGCGCGCGGGCTTCGAGCACGTCGACCTCAGGCATGTCGGGATCGATGAGATCGAGCGCGGGCAATTGGCGCGCCAACTGCGCTGCGTCGGCCAGCCCGGCGAAGCGATCTTGCGGCGCTGCGCGCGCCATCGCGACCGCCCGCTCGGCCAGCGCATCGAAGCCGTTGCCTTTAAGATCATTGGTCGAAACGACTGCCTGCTTATGGCCAACGATAACGCGCAGGCCAAGGTCGTCTCCCTCGGAGCGTTGCGATTCTTCGACGGCGCCGTCGCGCACATCAACCGAAAGCGACACCGAGCGCACGGCGAGCGCGTCGGCCTGATCGGCGCCGGCGCGGCGCGCGGCGGTCACCAGACGTTCGGCGAGATTGGTGAGGTCGGACTGGTCAAGAAGCGATGGCATGTGCGGGCCGGTTTATGTGGGGGGAGACGCGAATACAAGGTCAAGATGTAGCCGGCGGCCGCGTGATTCAACCCGTGGATTGGCGCACGTCGGCACGCAAGCCAACAAATTTGTGGCCGCGGCGGCAACGGCTCGTCAATCATGTGCGCCATTCGCGGCCGCGATACGCGCAGTTAACCAGGGTTTTTAAGCTGATTGCGACCGCGCCATGGCATTGTCGCGGAAACCGGGCGGCAACAGCCCGGCGGGAGCCGAGTTTTCGGGGCGTCAAATGGAAGCCGGCAGGATCGCTGCCGGGTCGAGCCGCGCGTTGCGGCTCGACCCATTCTCTTTGCCCGTGCGTTTCGAAGCCGCCGACGACGCGGCCGACGAGCACCGGCGCGTCGTCGATCTTCATCGCGAGCGCGTCGTCGTGCGCCGTTCCGTCCGCGGCATGCGCATGGCGCTTAATTTGCCGGTCGCTGCCTTCCGCGGAGTCGCTATTCGCCTCATGGGAAAGGCGAGCGCGCCGACCGCTATCGCGGTCGTACTCGAGCATGGCGACCCCGCGCTGTCGCTGCCGCTGTTCTCGTCCAGCATAAGCGATGACATCGTCGCCGAATGGCAGTCGTGGGGCCGCGTGCTTGGACTGCCCCTCCTTGTCGCCGAGCGCGACGGCAGCTTGCGCGAGCCGTTCGCGCGCCTCGGCGCCGTGCGCATCGAGGCGCCGACCTGGCGGCGCCGCCGCCGTAGCGCCATTGCCCGCCGCCGCCCAACGATCCCGCTGCGGCGCCAGCCAGGGAAGCCCTCGGACTCGCCCGCTATCCATCGCCGTGAGCGCGAAATCATCGCGAGGAATTGAGGGATATAAAGTCCCGTCGCCCGCGCCCGCAGAAACCGTCAGGCAAGGCGGCGCAGCGCGGCGTCGAGCAGCAATCCGGCAAACAGGATAAGGCCGGCGTCGCGGTCGGATTTGAATAGCGCAAGGCAGCGGTCGGGATCGGCGATGTCTAGCCGGATGATCTGCCAGATAAGATGCGCGGCAAAGGCGAAGAGTCCAAGGGCGAAGACGGCGCCGGCGCCGGCGGCGAATCCGGCCGCGCCGACGAGAATGACCGCGAGCGCGTAGAATAGAGCGAGCATCGGTTTGGTCCGCGCGCCGAACAAGAGCGCCGTCGATTTGATGCCGATGAGCGCGTCGTCCTCGCGATCTTGATGAGCGTAGATCGTGTCGTAGCCAATTACCCAGGCGATAGAGCCGGCATAGAGCAGTACCGCCGGCACATCGAGCCGGCCGAAAGCGCCGGCCCAACCCATCAGCGCGCCCCAGGAAAAAGCCAAGCCGAGCACGGTCTGCGGCCAGTAAGTGATCCGCTTCATGAATGGGTAGACCGCCACGATCGCGAGCGAAGCGATGCCGAGCGCGATGGTGAAGGTGTTGAATGAAATCAGCACCGCAAAACCGATCAGCGCCTGGAGGACGAGAAAGACCGCGGCCTGAACAACGCTGACCTGGCCGGACGGGATCGGCCGCGAGCGGGTGCGCTCGACGCTGGCGTCGAGGTCGCGATCGACGATGTCGTTCCAGGTACAGCCGGCGCCGCGCATGGCAAAGGCGCCGATGAAGAACAATGCGAGATGGATCAGGCTCGGCGCCGCTTTGTGGGCCGCCACCGCGGCGAGGGCGGACGACCACCAGCAAGGCAACAACAACAGCCATGAGCCGATCGGACGGTCGAGCCGCGCGAGCCGCAGATAAGGGCGCGACCAGACTGGGGCGAGCGTATCGACCCAATTCCCGGTCGCGTCGGCAACCGAACCGACCGCCGGGCTCATTTTGCCAGCGGGTTACCGTTAAGCGAGTCCAGGGTACCGCGGCCCGTCTTAGTGTTGTTTCCGGTATCTACGGACGGCGTGTCGATGGCGTCGCTGAGTGACGGCGGCCGCGGTTTGGCGGTGGGCGCTTCCGTGCAGGCCGCGGTGCGGAACTTCAGTGTATGTTCGTGGTTATCTTTGGCCGCCTTGATCGCCTCTGCGGGGATGCCGCACCAGGTCTTGTTGTCTTCCAGAAATTTTACCACGTTGCTTTCGGCGGCATAGAAGCGCTGCACCAACACGCAAATATCTTTGCGTTCGGCTTTACGTTCGACGGCCTTACGGACGGCCAATGCCTTTTCCTGCGCGTCGGTCCTGAGCTGAGGGAACGCGTTGCATTGCGGTGGCGTCTGCGCCAACGCCGCATGCGGTTCGGCGGCAACGGCGAGGACGGCCAGCGCCATGGCGACGCTCCACTTCATGTTACGTCCTTTCCCCAGTTCCGTGCCCTAGGGGTGAGTCTCTTATACGGCCATCAAAAGGCTCGTTGATTTCGGCGACAAGGCGGCAGAACCTCCCCTGAGGGGCAGGTGCGACGCTGAAGCACTTGCCCGAGGTGATACACGCAAGCCGCGCTTCGCCGCAACGTTTCTCATATTGCTCGCATTTTCCCATGTCCGGATATGATTTTCGCAGTCCGCGCCTGTACGTTGAGGCGCCGTTGGCGGAGGGCGCGAATGTAGCCCTCGATAGTGCCCAAACGCACTATCTCGTCACGGTGCTGCGCCTGAAATCGGGTGACCGTGTTCTGGTCTTCAACGGCCGCGACGGCGAGTGGAGCGCGGCCCTGACCGTGCTCAAGCGGTCGGCTGCCTTGGTCGTCGGCGCCAAGACGCGTGAGCAAACTTCGCCGGCTGATCTGCACTACCTGTTTGCGCCGCTCAAAGCCGCGCGGTTCGATTACATGGTCCAGAAGGCGGTCGAGATGGGCGTCTCGCGGTTGCAGCCCGTGCTCACCCGTCATAGTCAGGTCGCACGCGTGAACACGGATCGCATGCGCGCCAACGCCATCGAAGCCGCCGAGCAATGCGGCATTCTTTCGCTTCCGGACATTGAAGCGCCGGTTGCGCTCGCGCACCTGCTTGCCCAATGGGACCCGGCGCGTCGGCTCATGTTTTGTGACGAAGATGCCGAGGTGACCGACCCGGTTGCCGCTCTTGGCGGCCTGCCGCGTTCGCCGCTCGCCGTGTTGATCGGGCCCGAAGGCGGTTTTGCCGAGGACGAGCGCGCATCGTTACTCAAGTTGCCGAACGTGGTTCGTCTCTCGCTTGGTCCACGCATTCTGCGCGCCGATACGGCGGCGGTTGCGGCGCTGACGCTTGTTCAGGTGCTTATCGGCGATTGGCGACCAACGACCTGATCAGTGAATCATGCCCGCACGATCGATGCAGACGAAGCTGACGTAATCGCCGTATCTGCGATGCACGCTGGTCACATGCGAAAGGCGGCCCCAGCGCGTGCACCAGTTCGCAGCGATCTCGCGGTAGACGCCCTTCTTCAGATCCGGTGAGTAGGAAATGATGCCGCCGGTATCGTTGCCAGTGAGCCTCGGACCTGGGCCAAGAAAACCGGCGCCGGCCAATGCGGCGCGGCCTGCAAATGGCAGAAACAGGGCGAGCGCCGCAACAATCAACAGTTTCCGACCCATTGCCCCATTCTCCGCATCCAAGCCAAGCCAACGGAGCACAAGCTTAGAAGTTTGCGCCGGGAATGAAAAGCCGCTCGCAATCGCCGCCGATACCCTAGATTTTCCGGCGGGTGGCAGGCGGCTTTCTCACAACATAGAATAGGCGCTCGCGACCATGCCCACCGGCCGCTTGTCTGACGCGCTGAGCAGCATGACGCGGCCAAAGCTGGTGTTGCGGCCGATGCGCACGACGCGGGCGTCGGCGACAACGTCAAACATCACCGGGCGCAGAAAATGCGTGGTCTGATCGATCGTGCTCATCGGACGGTAGCCGTTCCAGGCCGCCGAACAAGCGATGACCATGGCGCTGTCCGCGAGCGCCATCAGCGCCTGACTGCAGATCGCCTCGCCATCGCAACAGATCTTTTTGGAGAACGGCAACCTCACCACAGCGCCCGGCTGCCAGTCCGGCAATGCTCCAGGAGGCCGCATGGCCTCCACGCTTTCTACCAGCAATGCCAGGTCCTGTACCCACGGCGCAAAGATCTTGGCCATCAGGCGTCCCGCCGCCTGCAGACCGAACGCCGGTTCGGATGTTACGAGCTGATGCACTTCGCCCATGTCCAATTCCCCCGAAGGGCCATCCGCCCTCTCGACCGGATCGTCCAAGGCTTTCGCCTTGCGAACGCCGGCGAACCCCCGTTTTGCCCAGTCCCGACTTCTCTGCCGCGCGACCTCTTGGAAGGGACTGCGCGGAAGAAACATCCAAAAGGAGCAACAAACCACGGTTGATCACTGAACGCCCGCATTTCCGACGAATCAGACGCAACAAGCTTATGACCGGTACCATGATGTAGCAGTACCGTCGCGCGCCGTGGTTGCAAAAAAAATCCGTTATCAAAGCTCCGGGCGAACCGGACCGTCGCCCATCCGACCTTGCGATTGAGTCTCGGGTCCGGGGTGGGCGTGCCTGCGGTCCCCCGGGGCCTTGCAGGGCTCGCGGTCTCCGAGCGTGGCCGGTTTGTCACGGTGACCAGTTACGCAGGCTTCGCCCGGCAAGCTACTCTTGACCGGCAATGGCTGGCGCGGCACGGTTGGTCGGGTTCTGCGCGAGAGGGGCGGCAAGGGCTAGAGGGCATGTCAGGGCGGATCGCGTGTCTTGCGCTGGGTTTGGCGCTCAGCGTTGTTTCGGCCTCGCAGCTAGGTGCGGCGGGTCTTCTCGAAAAGAATTTCTGGTTGTCCGGGCCGCGTTATGATCGTGACATGCCGGCCTGCGATTATCCCGCAGCGCTCGACCGCATCATCGGCGATTTCCATACCAAGGAGGCTCGGTTCTGGAATTCCGACCTGCAGATCGTCGGCATTGAGAACATCCACCAAACCGCCGTGCTGCCCTGGGCGGCACAATCCATTCCGCGCCGCTTCTGTAGCGGCACGGCGGTGATCAACGATGGCGTGAGACATCCGATCTATTATTCGATCGCCGAGGATACCGGGATTATCGGCGCGGATTGGGGCGTCAATTTCTGTGTCGCCGGGCTCGATCGCAATTGGGCCTACGGGCCGGCGTGCCGCGCGGCGCGGCCGTAAGGCAATTCCGTCGTCTTCCTCGCGTTCAGCGCACGCCGTGCCAAGGATCGTATTGCTTGTCCGGTAAATTGCGCAGCGCCGCGTTGTAGGCCTTGTCGTTGGCCCTCACCTTTGCCGCCTCGGCGGCCTTGTCCCCTTGCGCGGATGCGGCGGCCGCATGCTGACCCACTGAACTGGAGGCGTTCATTTGGGTTTGCTGGGGGCTCACTTGGGCTTCAGCGCTCGCCATCATCGCCGTCAGAACCAATCCCGCGATCAATAATCTCGTTGGCTCAAATTTCATGGGCTGACCCTTTAATCCCTTGATCCCTTGGCTATTGTCCCAGCCGTGGTCTTCTCAACCATCGTCACGATCCGCGCACCCGCAGTCAACTGCGCGGCACAAGTATAGCGTAGGTAGTGGAGGCATTAAAATCGGGCAATGTTTAGCCCGACAGGCCGCGACCCCGAGGCCAAAAGCTCCACCCCAGCGCCTGGAGCACAAATTGGCGCAGACGGATCGGATCGCGTTCGCCGCGTTGGGCGAACTCGATGATCTTCTTGGCGACAGCGTTTGTCTCCGGATCATCGCGATCCCGCAGCCCCAAAGTGTGGCACACGTCGGTATATGCGCTCGTCATAGTCGCGATCGCTTCAGGCTCAAACGCCTTGTTTTTGAAAAGGTGGTAGACGGTCATGATTGGCGTTCTCGACACCTGCGGACACGATCAATCGCTATGTGAGGCAGCCAACGCGGCAAACGTGCGGCAAAGTCCGATCGGCAAGACGAACGACGACCGTGATCCCCGAGGCAACTCGGGAACTGCCGGGGCTTGACGCAGGTCAAACCCAGCATCCCTTAATTCGCACTTTGTTCTTGCTTCGTTCAGGCTGGAGGTTATGTTAGTTGGCGGTAATGCGGGTGGAGGTGATCATGATGAGGTTCGGTATTCGGGCCGCTCTAGCCGTATTGGTGCTCGTCGCCGCCGTGATGGAGGCGCCGGCGCAAAGCTCGCGGCCAAATGAGGCGGCGCAGTTCGACTTCTACGTTCTGTCGTTGTCTTGGTCGCCATCGTTCTGCGCGGCCGCCGCCGAGCGAGGGAACGCACGGGGCCCGACACTGCAATGCGGAGCGCGGCCCTATTCGTTCGTCGTGCACGGGCTGTGGCCCCAATACGACAAGGGATTTCCGGAATATTGCCAAGTCCCGGCGCCGCGATTGTACCGCGGCATCGTTTCGTCCATGCTCGATTTGATGCCGGCGCCGCATCTGATTTTCAACGAGTGGGACAAACATGGGACCTGCTCCGGACTTGCGCCGCGCGCCTATTTCGACGCGGTGCGCAAAGCGCGCGCGGCCGTTAAAATTCCGCCCGAATATACCGATCTGCAACAGCCGCTCAGCGTCACGCCGGCTGCGGTCGAGGACGCTTTCATCAAAGCCAATCCCGACCTGCCGCGAGACGGCATGGCCATCGAATGCGACAAGAAGCGGCTGACTGAAGTGAGGATCTGCTTGTCAAAGGAGCTGCAGTTCCGCGCCTGCACCGATATCGCACGGCGTAGCTGCCGAAGGGACCAATTGGTCATGCCGCCGCTGCGCGGGGGTTGATGAATTATCGCCACGCTTTCCACGCCGGCAATTTCGCCGATGTGCACAAGCACAGTGTGTTGGCGCGCATCCTCCTGCACCTGCGCTTAAAGCCAGCGGCCTTTCGCGTCATCGACACCCATGCCGGTGCTGGCCGTTACGACCTTTTGGGGGCCGAGCCGAGCCGCAGCGGCGAATGGCGCCAAGGGATAGAGCGCATTTGGCAGGCCGGGCAGGACGGAACGGCGAACGCACTCTTGTCCCCTTATTTGGCGCCCTATCTTGACGCGGTCGCGGCGTTCAACCCCGACGGCAGGCTCCGGACCTATCCAGGCTCGCCGCTGATCGCCGAAAATCTGCTGCGGCCGCAGGATCGCCTCATCGCCTGCGAAATTGAGCCGCGGTCCGCCGGCTTGCTCGCCGCGGCATTACGCGGCGACCGTCGCGCCAAAGCGCTGACGATCGACGGCTGGACGGCTCTCGGGGCTTATGTGCCCCCCAAAGAGCGGCGTGGCCTCGTCATCATCGATCCGCCATTCGAGGAAGCGGCCGATTTCATGAGGCTTTCGAACGTGCTTTCGGCGGCGCACCGCAAATGGCCGACCGGCATTTATCTGCTGTGGTATCCGATCAAGGAGCGTGGCGCGCCCGATGCCCTGGCAAGGCGGCTGCGAAAGTTTGGTATGCCAAACGTGCTGCGCAGCGAGCTCACGGTCGGTCCGCCGCGTGCGGAAGCCGGCCTGATCGGCTCCGGCCTGATCGTGGTCAATCCGCCATTCACGCTCGAACAGGATTTGCGAACATTCATACCCGCGGTCTGCGCAGTGCTGTCGCCTGAGGCGGCAAGCCGGACCGATTGGCTCGCCCGGGAGGGGCGGCCGGAAGGTACGGGGAGGTAGTCTCCCACTTTTCCACACGCAAGAATTGGTCTAATTGAACTGTTGCTGGCTTAGACGTTCCGCCTCCTGTGGGGGGCCGGCGGAGTGACTGAGGCCGTACGCGGCTGAAGCCTTGCCCGAGTGGATGTTTAGCCAAGCCGTCGCGCCGTGGGGGCCGGCGGCGAAGCAACGACGGGGAAGGAGTTACTCGATGGCAATGGCCGGTACCGTCAAGTTTTTCAACGGTGAGCGCGGGTATGGATTCATCAAGCCCGACGACGGGGGGCGCGACGTGTTCGTGCACATCACCGCCGTGGAGCGCGCTGGGCTGAAGTCGCTGATGGAGGGGCAGCGTATCAGTTTCGACGTCGAACCGGACAAGAAGGGCAAAGGTCCCAAGGCGGTCAATCTGGTCGTCACCGGCTAGAGCGTGATCCGGAAAGGCTGTCCGGACTTGATCGGGAAGGCGGCTTTCCGCACAAGATGACGCTTCACTAACGAGGACGAGAACGCGGTGGCTTGCGCGTAGAGCGCCGCGCCGATCCGGTGCCGGGCGGAGGCGTGCCGCCACCGCCGGAAGCTGCTATTTTGTCAAACTCGTCGTTCCGACGTTGCGCAAGCCAATTGCTGAAATCGAGAGTGCCATGATGATTTTGCGTTCCGCCGCGCCTTCTCCGTTTGGCCGCAAGGTGCAGATCGCGTTGTCCCTGCTCGGCTTCGATGACGTGAAGATCGAACCAGCCGACACCGTAAATCCGGGCGATACGCTGCGCGAGCAGAATCCGCTCGGCAAAATTCCCGTGCTGATCACCGAGGACGGCACCGCCTATTATGATTCGCGAGTGATCCTCGAATATCTCGACGACCGCGCCGGCGGCGGCAAGATTATCCCGCGCGATCCGCCCCGGAGGCTCGCGGCGTTGCGCTTGCAGGCGCTATGCGACGGTATCCTCGATGCCTCGATCTTGACGATCTACGAAAGCCGCTGGCGGGCGCCGGAAAAGCACGAGGCGAAATGGCTGGATTACCAGGCCGGCAAGGTTGAGCGCGCGCTCGCCGTGCTGGAAGCCGCGCCGGCGGCGCTAGGCCCGCTTCCCGGCCTTCCTCACGTCGGGCAGATCGCGCTCGCTTGCGCGCTCGGTTATCGCGATTTCCGTTTCGGCGGAAGCTGGCGTGGCGATCATCCGCATCTCGTCGCTTGGCTGGATGGCTTCGCTGCGCGCGTGCCCGCATTCGCCGCGACGACGGTGAAGGTCTGATACCGAATTTCGTTATTCCGGGGCCGGGTGAAGCCACCATCCGGGCGGACGTCGCGGGCAAAGAAAAAGCCCGGGGGACTTTTACCCCCGAGGCGTTTGTCGCAGCTACGCTTGTTTGTAGCCGATCTCAGAAGCGGTAGTTGATGCCGCCACGGATGAGGTTCGCGCTGAATGACACGTTGTCGGTCGCCGCGCCGCAGTTAAGGCCGCAATTGAACTTGCCAAGGTTGACATAGAGATATTCCGCTTTGGCCGTCCAGCTGCCGGCGATGGCGAATTCGAGGCCCGCGCCGATCGTCCAGCCGGCATTGGTCGAACTGCCGCCGGCGAGGCCGGGCGTCGAGGCGTTGATGTTGCCGAACGCGGCGCCGCCGGTGACGAAGGGCATGAACCGGTCGGCCGCGTAACCTAACCGCCCGCGCACCGTCGAAAGCCACGAGTCACCAGTCGAACAGCCCGCCGGGCAGCCGCCGGTGGTTGAGCCCTTGATGCCGCTCCAATCGATGTCGCCTTCGGCGCCAACGACGGCGTGACCGAACTGATAATTGTAACCGAGCGTGCCGCCGACGATGCCGCCGGAGATATTGAACGCGTTCGTCGTGTCCCACGCTGAACGTCCGAGGCCGCCACCACCGTTCACGCCGAGATAAAAGCCGCTCCACGTGTAGGGCGGGGGAACAAAAGCCGGCGCTTTATAGTAAGTCGGTGGGCCGGGGGGCAGGTCGGCTGCGGATGCCATATCAGCCAGCGCCACCAGCGCGACCGCGGCAAGAAACAAACGCTTCATTGAGGACCTCCATTGCACGTAGGTCCCCATAGTATTCACGCGCGTCCTTGCGTCTAGTGTACGAAGGACACACTCGATTTCTCTTTCGCGACAATATTGTGGCGAGAATAGACTAAGCGCTGTCAGATTATATCTAATTATGTCTTAAACTCGTCGCAATGATGGTTAAATAACCTCTAATTTTCCCAAAGAGCGCAAATAAATGGAACTTTGGAACCTTGACCCAGCCCGCCGGGCCGGATCAGAAACGGTAGTCGACCCCGAAGCGCAGCAAATTCGCGCTGAGGCCATTATTGGTTCCGGTGAGCGCGAAGCTGCGTTCCGCCAAGTCGAGATAGAGCCATTCGGCCTTTGCCGACCAGCGTTGGGAGAAGCCGACTTCGATCCCGGCACCGGCCACCCAACCGACGCTGGCGTGTGACTCTGTCAAGCCGGCGCTGTCCGCCCGGATATCGCCATAAGAGAGGCCGGCGGTTCCGAAGATCAGAACGTTGCCCATGGTGACGCCACCCCGGCCGCGCAGGGTTCCGAACCAGGGACTGGAGAATTGAAACGGGGCCACAGTCGCGTCCGCCCCAGAGAGTTCGATATCCGTCTCGGCGCCGAAGACGAATTGGCCACGTTGCCAATTGTAACCGGCCTCAAGGCCTCCAGCGATCCCGGATGGCTGGATCGGGCTATTGCTGACCCATCCCCACTGGTAGCCGGCATTCGCACCCACATAAGGACCGATCCAGCTATAGGGGCCGAGCGCCGACGGCGCGTAATAGTCGGCGGCCGCGGCCATGCCTGTCATCGCCAGCAAAAAATTGCTGTGGCTAGAATTGGTTTCATACCGGCTTTCCGAAGATCGGGTGGGACGTGTAAAGGCCAATAAGTGGAGAAGAATGCGCTTGTGAGCGGACAACGCCGTCCTTCGATTGAAAGAATTTATCGCGATTTTTAAGTTAAACCTTGATGAACCGGTAAGTAATGCCACGTCGCTATCGTTAAGAAAGTCTGTAGATCATTCGAGCCGCGCCAAGTCGGCGCTCGCGCGCCACGGCACAACCGATCCTGGCAACGAGGCTCGAGCCCACATCGCTGACACTGGCCCTAAGCCGCTCCAAACCTTACGTTCGCAGTTCGACTGCACGCGGCCACACCCGAGCGAAATCGATCGGTCACAGCTGAGCGTTTCGGCAAGTCAAGAGCATGAGCGTTCCGAAAAAAGACGTCGAGCCCGAGGTCGAGATCGCCGAGGAAGACGAGGAGTCGTCGCTTCCCGAGACGGAAGAGACCGACGCCGCGACCGGCGACGAGGGGGTCGAGGAGTCACTTGCGGCCGGGCGTGACGCGATCCTCCATTACGCCAAGCTCGCGCCGTCCCAGCCCGGCGTCTACCGCATGATCGATGCGCGGGGAGACGTGCTCTATGTCGGCAAGGCGAAGAATGTGAGGAATCGCGTTCGCGCCTACGCCCGTCCCACTGGTCTCGACACCCGCATCGAGCGCATGATTGCGGCGACCCGTGCACTCGAGTTCGTGGTCACTCGCACCGAGACCGAAGCGCTGCTGCTCGAAGCGAACCTGATCAAGCGCCTGCGGCCAAGATTCAACGTAACCCTGCGCGACGATAAATCTTTCCCTTATATCCTGATCACGTCCGACCACTGGGCCCCGCAAATCCTCAAACATCGCGGCGCGCGCACGCGGCCGGGCCATTATTACGGGCCGTTCGCCTCGGTCTGGGCCGTGAATCGGACCGTCAACGCGTTGCAACGGGCGTTTCTGCTGCGCTCATGCAGCGATCCTTTCTTCGAGAGCCGCACGCGGCCATGCCTCCTTCATCAGATCAAGCGGTGCTCGGCGCCTTGCACCAACGAGATCGATTTCAGCGAATACGCGGTGCTGGTGCGCGAGGGGAACGCGTTTCTGTCCGGGCGCAGCAAGGCGGTCAAGGATGAGCTCGCCGGTGAGATGGAAAAGGCCTCGCTGGCGCTCGACTTCGAGCGGGCCGCCATCTATCGCGATCGCCTGGCCGCGCTCTCGGCCATCCAGGCGCATCAAGGCGTCAATCCGCGCGGCGTCGAGGAGGCAGATGTTTTTGCCCTTCATCAGCAGGGCGGCTTTGCTTGCGTCGAGGTGTTCTTCTTCCGCACCGGGCAAAACTGGGGCAACCGCGCTTATTTCCCCAGGGCCGACCGATCGATCTCGCCCGGTGAAATCCTCGCCGCCTTCCTGGCCCAATTTTACGATGACAAGCCGTGTCCGCGGCTGATCCTGATCTCTCACGACATCGAGGATCGTGAACTGCTCGCGGAAGCGCTCGGCACCAAGAGTGGGCACAAGATCGAGGTGATGGTGCCACGGCGCGGCGAAAAAAAGGATTTGATCGAGCACGCGCTCGCCAATGCGCGCGAAGCTTTGGGCCGCAAGCTCGCCGAGACATCCTCGCAGCAGAGACTGTTGCGCCAACTTGCCGAGACCTTCGGCTTGCCGCGGGTACCGCGACGCATCGAGGTCTACGACAACAGCCACATACAGGGCTCGAACGCGGTCGGCGCGATGATCGTCGCCGGGGCGGAGGGTTTTCGCAAAAAAGACTACCGCAAGTTCAATATCCGCTCGGCCGATCTTAGTCCCGGCGATGATATTGCCATGATGCGCGAGGTGCTCGGACGCCGCTTCAAGCGCCTCCTTGCCGAGGCGCCTTTACCCTCTCCCCTTGCGGGAGAGGGTGGCGAGCAGCGTAGCTGCGAGCCGGGTGAGGGGGCGACGCCGATCGCACAACTCGACCCCTCACCCGCCCTGCCTTCGCCAAAGCTTGACGCCGGCGTCATCAAGCGTGCTCACCCATCCTCGCGATCGATCGAGGGATCGATCGCGTTGCATCCTCTCCCGCAACGGGAGGGGGAAGACAGGCAAGCGGCGTTTGAGGCCGACAATGCTGAATCTCCATGGCCGGATCTCGTGCTGATCGACGGCGGGCAGGGGCAGCTCGGTGTGGCGCGCGAAGTGCTCACCCAGCTCGGTGTCGAGATACCGCTCGTCGCCATCGCCAAGGGGCCCGACCGTGATGCCGGCCGCGAGACTTTCTTTATTCCCGGCCGCGACTCGTTCAAGCTGCCGCCACGCGATCCGGTGCTCTATTTCGTCGAGCGACTCCGCGACGAAGCGCATCGTTTTGCGGTCGGTTCGCACCGGGCTCGCCGCATGCGCGATCTGCGCGAGGCC
>Ga0187858_10004092_pt1 | contig 13788 bp, 22 predicted proteins | sample June2016WEW_8_15_FD_133015 | JGI IMG/M metagenome (GOLD analysis project Ga0187858, IMG submission 133015) | Peatland microbial communities from SPRUCE experiment site at the Marcell Experimental Forest, Minnesota, USA - June2016WEW_8_150 | ecosystem: Environmental > Terrestrial > Soil >...
AAAACCGAAAACCAAGCCGAACAAAATAAGTCCCATGCTGTGGCTGGCATTGAAGCCCACCCAAGCCCGCCACATTGTTGTTTCTTTCGTAATGACAGGTGAAATCTGGCTCATGCTGCGTTCTGGGGGCCAAAGCTCACGCCCCGTGACCCCGTGCTGCAAATCAATTATTGCACTGCACTTCGGGGTTTACGAGCCGAGCCACGGGACGCTCAGTTCACCCTCGCCCCGCCGCAGCATTTCATTCCCGGCTGGACGATGACGAAGATCGACAGTACTCTGTGCGGGGATGACTGAAGTCATTGGCGTTTCGTGTTAGCACTGGAAGGTCGGCGAATCCCCCACCCTCGAAGCCGCACTACTGGGGCGGCGTATGTTCAAAAGGAAGCTTCGTGTATCGTGCCTTCTCGATCTCTTTCACGAGCGCCACTCTTCCCTCAGGGCTGCGAAACGGGAACGGCTTGCCCGTGTATTTGTGCGAGATGGGGTCCATGTACTTGAAGTCGCCATCAGGACGGCGCTCGATCACGCGGCCTCGAAGCTGGGCCTCCCGATACGGGTCGTGGAAATCGACGATGGAGAGCGAGAGACGCGGATCGCGCCGAGTGTTTTTCGCTTTGAGTGAGCCTTCCCCGGTACAGATCAGGATGCGGTCACCTTCACGGCCCACCCAAACGGGTGCGCTCTGCGGTGAGCCGTCGGGCATGAGAGTAGCGAGATGGGCGAAGTTCGGGCCATCGAGCAATGCTCTGATTTCGTCGGAAAGCGGAATCACCATAAAAATCATCCTCGTGCGGAATTGATGAACAAATCTATCACTTCAATTCGGCAGGGCGGTAGGGGTTAGTGCACGACTGCCGCTTCAGTTACGAGCGTTGACACGATGCGTGACGAGGTATAGGCTGCAATGAAATAGCACAAGAGTGGGAACCGGAGAGCCGAGCCTCTGGCGATCAGCGTAACCTACCAAAAATCTGGCCACATTCCGGTACGCAAAACAGTCGTAACCGAGGCGCTTCGATGCGCACAGAACCAGTGGGGTGCCGTTATGGGTGGCTAAGTGTAGCAATCCCTCGTGTTCCGCCTCGTTTCGCTCTCTCAAAGAGGGCAGACTCTTTCGTCTCGAAAATGACCCGACTCTCAGGTCGTGCAACGTCTCGACGCCGGAGTATTTCTGGCTTTGCCATCGCTGCGCGTCCACGATGACCCTGCGTCTGAAGGAAGACGGAACAGTGGTAACGGTTCTACTCGCATCGGCGATTCGTGGTGTCCCCGATGGTGTCGCTCTTACCTTGACAGATCGAAAGAAAGGGTTATTGCTCCGTACCGTTAGTTCTACTTTGCCAGCGCACCTCGATGGTCCTGTAAGAACGGGGTTGAAGGACGGATACCATGCCGCATGAATGGGAGAAACTCGATGATGAAGTTGCGGCAGGAGCGATTTGCGCCATGCCCGACTGGAGGATTTCATGGAATACTTTCGCCTGGACCATCCACCGGATCGACTGATTCTTTGTAATCGCTCGAACTGCGAACACATCGCCGACTATCTAGAAGTCAACGAACATGGACGTGAGGACTTCGCCTGCGCGGCCCACACCCGCAGTGAAAGGCATGTCTCAGTTCTGCCGAAGGGCGTACCGGTGCCGATCCGCACCGGAGCCGACCTGCTGACTAGCCCTGCTCTGCATCGTTATGGCTAGTCTCTAACATTCACCGCGAACCTGTACTCTGCCGAGATCATGGCTGCAACAAGCGGTACTTGGTGCTGCCATGAAGCAAAAGATGGACTGACATGACCGTTACGTCGAAGGCGACTATGGACAAAGGAAAGCAGCCGTTCTTGTGCTTCGGAATGCGGCACTAACTCAGGTTTGTCCCTACTGCCACCAAGGTGTGATCGAACGGAAGGGTGTCATTCGGGAGCAGTGCAAAATCTGCAAACGAAAGGTCGCAAAAGTCTAGGCGTGAAATCACAATCGGTCATCGCGAGCCAAACGTGGTGTTGCGTTCCAAGAACGCCTGAAACTAAAGGCGTCCGGCGTCTTAAATTATGTCCACACCTGTTCAAAATTGCACAGACACAGAATTGACACCATTGTAAATTTTCAGTTTACTAACCGGACATCGGTGGGGCGAGCACGGTGCGTTTCGGCACCTGAGCTAGAAGGAGCGTGCGGCCCACTGTCGTTCGTTTCCTTGGTGGCGTAAGTGGTTTCACAGTCCTCCCAAACATCCACTGCGCCACCGTAGCTTTTTGTGGCGTGGGGCTTTCTAATATCATGAGCAAAGTGGAGTACCGCCCCGCGAGCCACTGTCAAAAGTGCGTCTGGTGCGCCAATGATGCAACGCAGGAAGCTGTCCAGAGACAAGGTAACCTGACTGCCATCAGCCGTTGCTGCGACGATCCGAAATGCATGGGGCTATCAGCGGAGATGTGCAGGACCACGGTGAGAGCCGCGTGAGGCGTCAGAGCCATCACGGCTAAGAAACGAAAAGCGCCCGGACTCCGGTTAGAGTCGTGGCCGCTCCCGTTTACTGCGCACATTCCAGCCTATGTTAGGGTTTCCGCCGAGGGTACGTGGCACAGACTTAGGTAGTCCTGAACCGCAGCTAGGCAGCCTTAACTTTTAGCTTCGCTGCTTGTTCGAGTTGCTTTACAGCCGCCATCGTGCGTGCGGTGTAGTCTGCACGCTTTCCCGACATCGGGCGTCGGTGGCGTTTGGTGACAGAATCATGCTTTGACATTGGCTCCTCCTGTTGCTGCTTTGGTACCTCACAGGTCTCCATATGACACGCTTGTTGAAACCCACTCTAGTCTCGAAGCAGCTCTCAAAAATGGTCAATTCTGATCAGGTGCTCACTTGACCGCAGTTTGCAATCCCCGGGATAGCCAAGTCTCCCAGCATGTGGCAAGCTGGGCTCATGGCAAAGAGCAAACTGACCGCACGTGAGAAGTCCCGGCAGGAACGCGAACGGGTCAAATCCCTCGAAGACCGCTCCCGGCAGGTAATGAGGAAAGCGGCTCAACTCCAACAAAAGACCCCGCACGACGATATCCGCCAAGCCGCTGCGGGGATCGCGAAACAAGATGGCAAGGGGGAGTAGGACGGCGCTGACTGGAGATCGTCTGCCCGGACTTCCTCCCGATCACTCTGACCCTGATCTGGCGGTAGCGGGCGAGGCGGGCTTTCAGTTCACAGTTTAGATCGCTCGATGCCTAGCGACACGAGTCACTTTGGTCAACATACCGTGAGACTCAGCGTCAGTGTTGCAAAAGCGACGACCAGCCCCGAGGTTCTAAGCCAATGTATGCATCCCAGCGGTGTTCCTGTGCTTCCCAATCGGGCGGTAACGAAGCCAATGTCCACCGTATGATCCGGTTGTTGATAGGCACGGGAAATACTAGGGAGAAGACGACGGCGAACACCTGAATGGCAAAGGCGAATGCAGCAAAGCGCCATGCGGTCGTATTCAGGTGCTCGAATGGCAGCAGTATGAGAAGGTTCAGCAACGTAGAGCCTGCCATCCAGAATGGCATGACCCGACCAAACAATTTCGCGAACGCGGCACGCACGGGAATGTGTGTTTCCCGCGATTGCTGTTTCAGAGTCGGATGCGCAAATACCCCGACATTTAGCTCACTGCCACACTTCAGACCAAGCACGAGCACTGCAAGAAGGTGAAGCACCATAGGATTGATCTCCATCGAAAATGTCACTCCTCCACATCTGTTCCTACCCTTTTTGGATGAGCGAACACGAAGAGCGGTCGCTGAATCGAGCGATCACGCTCAGGCATCGAAAAAAGGAAATAAAACATTGGAGTTTTGATCATGAAGCACCTGAAGAAACTCGAAGACGGGATTTCCGCGTGGCCAAGTATCTCGGTTCACCCACATCGCTTCGGAGGGAAGGAGTTCCTCTTTGGGAGTGCGGAAGTGGGGCATATCCATACTGGCGGGATCGTGGACATACCCTTCCCGCGTGCAGTTCGCAATGCGCTCTTAGCTGCGGGTCTTGCTGAACAGCACCACTGGGTTCCCAATTCCGGTTGGGTAACTTTTTATGTGCGCAACGGGAATGACGAAGACCTGAGCCATGCCCTGTGGCTCATGCGCCTGTCATATCTCCGCTATGCGCTGAAGACGGCGAGTGATCCTCGTGGGATGCTTGAGCAGGAAAGCGAGGAACTGCACTTGAGCCCGCAGTTGAGGTCTCTGCTCGAAAGGTTTGTGCCCAAGACCGCCAATCACTCTGCGACGAAACTCTCGGCAGCATAAACCGAGTCTCAAGGCGTGTGCGGTTGCGGAAGGTCGCGCTACGCTGATTTCTTTGCCAGTAGGCAAAACCCGATCACTTTTCCGGGTTGCGACTGCGGCGTAAACCGACGCCACTTCTCTTCGGAAGTTCGTCGGTATGTAGAATTCAATTACTCGGGCCATAACGGCTTCCCCTTCATCTTGTAAAATCTCTGCGTCTTGGGTCAACTACGAGGATCGCAGAATTTCAATCATGAAAGTACGGTTAGGCTTGTGCCGCATATTCGGTCATCGTAAAATCCTACGCCATGGAATTCTTCCAACTTCACCATCCGCTAAACGCGACCGTGTTGTGTGACCGCAAAGGCTGCGAGCAAGTGGCCGACTACTTGGAAGTGGATGATAGCGGTCACGAATATCGGCTCTGCGCTTCGCACACCGACAGCAAGACGCATTCTTCGAGGCTGCCAACGCGGAAACCAAGCCCTGATTTTCCGTTTCGAAGCCGACCCGCTGCTTGGACCGTGGGCGGCACCCCTGCGCCCAGCGAGTTGTAGACTGCGCTAGGAAGAACACACAAACGAAAACGCCCCAGACTCGTTCGAGTCACAGGGCTGAAAACGTGGATACTAGGAGGTGGAGTGCCGTCATGCCCAAAACTGCAAAGAGAATCGCCTTAGTCGTTGCCGCCTTCATTTTGGTCGTATTCCCCATTTTCCTGTTCAACCAGACGATGCAGATCGTCCAGTCGGCGCGAGCGGTCAATGTCGTTTTCGGCGACGGAGTGCTGTGGGGTCTCATTTTCACCTACTGCATATTGCTAACGACTCCGCTGGTGCTTTGGTTCCGGTTGCCTAAGCGGATGCTGCCGCCAGAAGCGACCGAGGGTACCGCTGCATATGACCGATTTCTTGCCGATTTCAAGAAACGGCTGGCACGCCATCCCCGCCTCCGTGGAAACGCTCTGAATTCCACGACGGACATCGAAACAGCCCTTCAGAAACTCGATAAGCACGCTGACGATGTAGTCACGTCCACGGCGTCAGCAGTATTCCTCAGCACGGCAGTTTTGCAAAGTGGTCGATTGGATGTTCTGGTCGTGTTTGCCGCTCAAACACGACTCATTTGGCAGGTTGCCCACGTGTACTACCAAAGACCGTCTCTTCGGGACTTTGTGCAGCTATATGCAAATGTGGCTTCGACAGCTTTTATCGCTGCTGGCATAGAGGACATCGATGTTGATGTGCTGGTCGGAACGATTTTCGGCTCGACTGTTGCTGCAATTCCGGGAATGCATCTTCTCGCCAGTTCCGTCTTGTCGGGTTCAGCCAACGCCTTCCTGACGCTCAGGGTCGGAATGATCACCAAGGAATACTGTCGCTGTACGGTGCGCGTCGAGAAGGCTGGTCTCCGGAGAACCGCCACAGTAAAAGCTGCGAAGCTGCTGGGCTCCATTGTTCGGGAGGGAACTGTGAAGTTGTCGAAGGCCACAGTGACGGCATCGAAAACAAAACTGAGCCAAGCGTTCGACAGGGTAATCGGACGGCGTGGAACGGCGGAAGCCTCCTAGCGGGCGCATGCGCCTAAGGCCGCTTCCGACCTGCACTGGCAGAAGGTAGAGCTTCTCGCCTTCCAAAACAAACCAGACTGGGATCGAGATTGTCTGCCTCGACTTCCTGCCGATCACGCTGAGCGTGATCTGGCGGCAGTAGCGGGCGAGGCGTTTCTTTGAGAGTTTCCCTTGAGCTTGGCACGGGCTGAGGGGTGGTGGGCTTCTGGGGCTGCTTGGCCGGGTCGGGCGTCGGGGTGTTAGTCATGGCGCTCAGGACGCCTTTCGTCGTTCCACGGCTGCCATCAATCTCCACTTACCGTCTTTGATCCTGACCTCATCCCGCTTCAGCATCTCGTAGAGGGTGGTGTGAACGTTGGTGCTGCTGGCTCCGCGCTCTAGGATTCGGAAGTAGACCTCGGAGAAGTGACTGTCCGGCCGCTCTCGAAGGTCTGCCCGAACGCACTCCATGACTCGCTTCATATCCATCGCACCCCACTCCCTTCTTCGGGTACTGAAGAGAGGCGATGCAGCCCAGCGTCATTCGGATTGACTTGGATCGCTGCATCGCCACAGGGACCTCTGTCGTCCACCCATTTCAACAGGGCGAGGAGGGAAGTACTCGACAGGTCGCCCCCTTTTCATCTGCACCTTGTATGGACACGCTACAAGTAGCGCAGTCAACGCACCCTTGTCTGTGATCGAGTGTACAGACAGTTCGCCGCTCTAGTAGTAAACTGAACGGTTGAGTAAAAAATGGTGGCGAGTTGATCTCGTCCTCGATTAACCGGGCCTTACGCCTCACGTAAAAGGACAAGCTGATCTGAGATACGCATTTCGATCTCAACCCGAGCCTGACTCTCACTTCCAACAGAAATAACTTAGACTCCTCCCTACGGAGTGCCACTTTCATCCTCCTCGTCATACAAGCACAGCGCCACGAGATGACCCGTCAGCGTGGTCAACTTTGTCACGAAATTCCGCTTCCAAATCCTTCGGCTCCCTTGTGGGCTTCGGTTCCGACGTTCGGATATCGAAGCTTGGTTGCAGCGTTGTGCGGAGGCAGGGCGGGGACAATAATGGCGGCTTCACAGCTTCACTTCCTGTTGGCCTGCGGCGGTCAGACAGAGACGATGCTCATACGTTGGAGTTGGGGCGGTAGGCCCCCATCAGTCTTGCGATCAGGACCGCAAGGTACAGGACGCCGAGGATAGCTTCGAGGACTGAAACGGAACGTGCTTGAGGCGAGACAGGGGTGATTCCAGCCGCGCCGAGGGAGGTCATGGTGCCGAAACTGTAATAAATGAAATCGAAGCGGTCGGGAACGATGTGAAGGTTGGTGCGCGGATCGAGATAAAAGGCGTTTGGCTGGAAGGTGGCTACCATGCCATAGGCACTGGCAAAGCTGAACCCCACCAGCAGATAGATACAGAGGGCTCCAAAGATGGTTTCCGAGTTGGACTGTTCCTTGGCGAACACGTGGCGGAAAATAACCACGATAATGAGAACGTCAAAACAAAGCTAAGCACTATGTTGAATATCGAAAACGAACTCGCATCGGACTTGGGAAGCAGGATGCGTTGGAATAAGGTCGGAATCGCAAGTATGAGGGCAAGGACGAGCAGGGTGCGGTGGATTTTGGCCGCGTACACGCTGATTAGAGTGGCGGCGCTTCCGATCACGCGAAATGCGTAGTAACCGAAGCGGCTCGCTTCGGCGTATGGGTAGAGAATTAGTGTCCCCAACAGAAGAAGGAAGAGCAAAAAGAATCTGTGGCCGGTGGGAGCCGACTCATGCTCAGACTGGATTGCCTGCATCATGGAAGCGTGCGGAACTCCGTCGCTGATGGTACACCCTTTCCGCAAAAGCCGAGGCTCCCTCTAGCGGTTGAAGTTCCTAGCGCCACCTGCAAAACTAGAACGAATGGGTCGTTTCGCATCAACCGTTGAATTCTATGCCCGCTACCGGGAGCCCTATCCGCCGAAGTTTTTCCAGAAGGTTGCGGAGCAGATCGGCTTGCGCGGCGACGAAGCCTTGCTTGACGTTGGCTGCGGACCCGGCACGCTCGCCATTGGTTTCGCAACTTTTGTCGGAAGCTGCACGGGTCTCGATCCCGAACCCGGAATGATCGCGGCGGCGAGGGATTCGGCGGCGCAAGCAGGGGTTGCAATTTCCCTGATCCACGGTCGGATCGAGGAATTCCCGACCACTCGAACCTACGATGTCGTCACCATTGGCCGCGCACTTCATTGGTTGGAACGCACTCGGACTTTGGCGATGCTGGAGCGGATTCTCGCCCCGGACTCCGGTCGCATTCTGATTTGCCGAGCCTCCACTGTTGAGACGCCGGACACTCCTTGGATGAAACCCTATCGGAAGGTGCGCAGCGCTTGGGCCTCGGGACCAGAAGAGAAACACTATCGGATTGATCCCAGCGACTGGTTTGCGGACTCGTGCTTTACGGCACTCGGCGAAACATCGGTTACTGAACGCCGTCAGGTGACGATTGCCGACCTAATTGGGCGAGCACTCTCTAGGTCCAATACATCGCCTGAAGTCGTCGCCGAAGGAAAGGCGAGATTTGAGGCCGAGATAGCCGCCGCACTCGAACCATTCGTTCAGGGTGGAGTTTTAGGGGAGCAGATCGTGGCCCGAGCGACGATGTTCGGTTACCTCGCGCATACAATGACGCCATGAAAGACCTCAAGAACCGAGTCGCTCTTGTGACTGGCGGCAGTCGCGGAATCGGAGCCGCAGTCGCAACCGCACTGGCTAAGGCTGGTGCCGATGTCGCCGTTAACTACCGCGAACGAGCCGACGCTGCCAACGCCGTCTGTAGCGAAATCACTGGGACAGGGCGGAAGGCAATCGCGATTCAAGCCGATGTGTCAGTCTCAGCCGACGTAAGGCGTATGGTCGCAGAAATTGAGGCGCACCTTGGTGGCGTCGGCATCCTCGTCAACAACGCTGGAATCGCTCATCCTCGCAAACTGGAGGAGATTACGGAAGCGGAATGGGACGAAGTGCTCACAGTCAATCTCAAGTCTGTGTTCTTGGTGACGCAGGCGGTGGTGGGCGGTATGCGGCAAAAAAAATGGGGACGCATCATAAACCTGTCTTCAGTCGCTGCACAGACGGGCGGGGCAGTGGGAGCGCACTACGCCGCATCCAAGGCGGGGATCATAGGGCTTACCCACTCCTGTGCCTCATCATTCGTTAAAGAAGGGATTACCGTGAACGCCATTGCTCCCGCGCTGATTGAGACCGATATGGTGACCAGCAACCCCAGCGCGAGCCCTGCTCTTATTCCGATGGGGCATTTTGGCTCGGTGGACGACATCGCATCCGTCGCTGTGATGCTGGCGATGAATGACTACATGACCGGGCAGACGATTTCGGTCAACGGTGGCTGGTACATGAGCTAGTGCCATGCCCACATTCCTGAATCTCGTCTTGGCCTCTGCTCGCCATCTTCGGCTAGAGTATTAGCCGATGAAATTGACCTTCTGCATTACGTTCTTGCTCTTCACGATGAGTGCTGCCGCCCAAAACACAGGTGAGTTTGATACCAAAGCGGCTCAGCGGTTTGCGAATCTCGCACTCGCTTGCGTGCACAAAGAGTACCCAAATCACATTAGCCACACGTTGAACAGCGATGCAGACGCTGCCCCACCCCGGAAATTGACGCCTGCCTTTTATGGCTGCTACGACTGGCATTCTTCCGTCCATGGGCATTGGCTCCTCGTTCGCTTGGTCAGGAGTCTTCCGGACGCCCCGTTTGTTCCGGCGGCTCGCGAAGCACTGCGGCAGAGTCTCACGGCAGAAAACATCGCGCAGGAGGCCGCATATCTCCGAGGAGAGGGACGAGCCAGTTTTGAGCGCCCGTATGGGCTGGCGTGGCTCCTTCAATTGGTTGCGGAATTACGCGAGTGGGACGATCCGCAAGGTAAGGAGATGGCGGCTAATCTGCATCCGCTTGAGAAAGTTGTTCTGGAGCGGCTGAACAACTGGCTGCCGAAGCTCTCCAACCCTGTGCGGATCGGCGAACACGACCAGACCGCTTTCGCGCTCGGTCTGATGCTCGATTATGCACACGGCAACGGCGATCAGAAATTCGCCGAATTAGTTGTGTCCAGAGCCAAGCAGTTCTACCTCAGCGACAAGAACTGCCCGCTGGCGTATGAGCCCTCCGGCGAAGATTTCTTATCACCGTGCCTCGGCGAAGCCGACCTAATGCGCCGTGTGTTGCCGAGCCAAGAGTTCGCACGCTGGCTCCGAACGTTCATGCCCCAAATCTCCACGTCGGGCGGCCTTAAATGGTTGCAGCCCGTTGTGTCGCCTGATCCAAGCGATCCGAAGCTGGCGCACCTAGATGGGCTCAATCTCAGCCGAGCATGGATGCTGGAGGGAATCGCTGCTGGTTTGCCGAAGAACGACAAGCGGCTGCCGTCGATCATGGCGACTGCCGAGGCGCACAGGCGGGCTGGTTTGGCGGCTGTGACAGGCGAGCATTACGAGGGCGGTCATTGGCTGGGAAGCTTTGCGGTTTATCTTGTCACCCGGCGAGGCATTCCAACGAAGTAAGCAGGACGTTTCGGCACGCAGGTGCATCCAAATTTGAGTGGCATGAACATTGACCGAACCATCGCCGAAATCGAGTGGCTATCCAAGGCACGTTTGACCGCTCCCGACCCGTTCGGTCAGATGTTTCCCTCTTCAATTCTGTGCGCCTGCATTTTCGGATGAAAGGGGTTACGGAGCAGCAAGGCCGTCTACTCGTGGAATCGTTCAAGGGCCGTTGACCGCTCTACGGCGCGGTCGCAGTTGCGACCCCGGATGTGCAGGTGGGTTTCGCCATCGAAATTTAATGGGAGTGTGGCGAGCACCGCTTACACGAGAGACACTGTGTTGAAGCCCACTGGTGGAGGCACTCCGGGCACACTCCTCCCGTGTCGAAGGTGTTCCATGAGTGGCCGCAGGTGCAAGACCAGCGATCATCCTTGCGGGGCGACCAACCGCAGAGCGGGCATCGGATTCGCTGGCCATTGGGGTCGAGGCTCTTCTCCTGATCGGGCTCGCGATCCAGCACCACGGACTGGTCAGGCGAGAGTGCCCTTAATATCACAGCCTCGGGCTTCCAATTCATTGTTGAGAAGTCCCGCTACCCAAAACCGTCTGTGCCTCCGGTGTGGGCTGCGGCACTGATGGCGCAGACGCACTCTGTTCCTTTTTCACCTTCCGAGTGGCCGCTGCCTTCAGCCCCGCGTCCCACCGCTTTCTGGTCAGTGCTGCTTTCTTACCTGCTGCCCTCAGCTTCCGAGTTCTTGCCGCCTTCTTGCCAGCCGCTCTCAATTTCCGAGTCTTTGCAGCTTTCTTGCCTGCTGCCTTGTGCTTTCTCGTTTGAGCCGCTTTTCTCACTGCCGCGCTGCGATCTGCCACAGATTGTCGTCCTCCGTTGGAGCCCACATCATAAACCCGCAGATGTGGAACTTTGATTCCCCGGCTTTTGCTGAACCCATGTCAGTGGAAGATCGTCCGACGATCGAGCGCGGGAGTTACGGCGACCGCGGAGTGCTCGGAGGGAACCGCCCGGACGGCGTCGGCAAGGCGGGCGAGGACGTTGTATCAACGACGCCAAAGTTTTACGCGCCGGTCGCGATTGACCGGGGGCTCGCCGCTCACGGGGCACGCGGTAGAGATCGCCGGGATGCTGGGCGCGACCGCGCAGTACGGCGGGCATGGCTTTCGGAACCTTCGGCCCGAGACGCGTGACCGTTTACCACCTGGTAAATTCGGCGCTTCAGGAGCAGAAAAGTGGGACGTTCGGACCACTTTCCGGGCCATCCGCCAGGCTCGAATTTCGCGGAATCGCAGTCTCTTCAACGGAATCACCGCCTGTTTACCGTTGGTGAGATCAGCAAGTCGGTTTTCTTCACAGGCTTTCCACAGAAAATTGCTGCCTAGGCGAATTGCGAGGCCGTGACGATGGAATGCTTTTTTTCTTTGACTTCTTGCCGTGCGTTGGCGCATTGTGCGGAAAAAGCAAATCGGCGTTACTAGTTTTCCCGCCGTCGCGTCAAGCAGGAGACACGATGACGGACGAATACAGCTATTACGGCCAGCTAGACACCGAGCCGGACGAGACCGCCGACCACTGGCTGCATGAAGCCACCACAGAGATCAACCTTTCGGAGTCCCACTTCTGCGTCCTGACGCGCCACGGCATGCTGCGCGTCTGCCGGACGGTCGAAGGACTGCGCCCCGGTCGGCACGAGTCTGGACTGCGCCATCTGGCAGTGCTCGCCGTGATCAAGCAGTACGGCGACTGCTTCGCGTCGCTGTGGACAATAGCGCGGAAGTCCGGCTGTCGCGACATCGAGACGCTCGAGAGCTACATCGAGGACTTGCTCCGTGTGGCGGCTGTGGAGCGCGTCATCGTTCGCCACCGCGCGTGGATGGAGCGCTGGGTCGCCAGCCGCGAGACGTGTGGAGCGTGTGCAGCAGGACGCTGTGGAAGCGCGGTTCGCGGCGGCGCGGGCGCAGGCTGAAGGCCGAGGCCGACGGCATCGAGTCCAGGCTCACGCCCACCGCCGCGGCCGTCCTGTGGCTCCTGCAGTCTCGCGGCCGGACCTTCAACGCGAAGGCAGGCAACTAGCCGCCGAGTGCGGGCTGTCGCGCGACCAGTTCCTTCAGATCGCTAACCTGCTGCGCGACTGCGGCCTGATCTTGTTCCGCCGCGCCGGAAACAGCACGCTATGGACGACGGACGAAGGTTGTCGGGAAAGTCCCGCAGAGCCAACCGAGGTAGTAGGATTTTTCCCGCGGAGCGCGCAAGGTTGTCGGATTTTTCCTGTCAGGAAGTAGATGTACTACCAAAGCAAATAGATGTAGTGCAAAGGCAAGAAGAGAAAACAGGATCTACACAGGATCAGCGACGCGCTGAAAACCGCGCGATCGCTGCCGCCGCCATCCCGACTTTTCCGCCTTCTCAGGATCAGGATCAAAACCCTCCGGCAGCAGCCGAGCAACAGGACGCGGAATCGCCGAAGCACGACAACTGCGACTGCGTGGAAGGCCTGCTATACAGGCAGAACAGCAAGGGCAACACCGTCATGGTCCGGTGCCAGCGCTGGCTTGCGTGGGCGAAGTGGGAGAAGGCGGAACATGTCAGGCGGGAAACCGAGGAACAAGCGGCGCGGAACGCGGTGATCTTCAAGCCGTTCGTCTTCGGCGACATCCTGGCGGGGCCGAGCGCATCAAGGCCGCAGTTGCCCGCAGGCGACACGTTCGACGACGTGTTCCGGCCGTCGGCGCACGTGCGCACGATCGAAGTCGAGTGGACCGAGTCGAAGCCAGCAGCGCAGCTTTCAGGGGGAAGCTCGCTGAAGCGCAGGCCAGCGCAACGGAACGCGGGCGACATCCTTCCACCGAAGATGTACGCCGACTGCTGGAAATGGATCATGGTGAGCGCCGACACCCAAAAGCGCTGGCCGTGGTACATGGGATGGTACATGTCATCAGCTACCATCAACCCCAGCGCGGATGGAATGACTTTGTCAGAATTTGTTTAGCGCTGACACGAGAGCCCTATTTTCAGCAGAAAGCGTTCGATAACATGCTTGCTGGGGGCAAGCATAAGGGTTCGACAAATTTGTCCGAGGCAGACTGTATAGATGTCCGCCAGGAGATCGCAAGGTTGCCGGCACGGGGACCGGCAATGTAAGCAAGGTCAAGGCAATCATGCAGAGTTCTCACCCAAATATCATCGTCGGCTTGCAAAATGGTCTTCTTCGAATCCACCGGGCATGGCAATGGTGCAAACTGCCAGAATTGCAGCAGAAAGAGGAGTTTGCCCGCTATGAAGAGGAGCGCTTCCGGCGCAAGCTCGTGCGCGAGATCTCGGTTGAGCATTCTGACGCATCCCTCAACCCAGCGCAGATCATTGAAGTGTTGCAACGCGAAGAAGCTCGCCGGCCAG